>Ga0101944_10000861_pt1 | contig 79005 bp, 46 predicted proteins | sample DewCreD2012metaG_FD_75245 | JGI IMG/M metagenome (GOLD analysis project Ga0101944, IMG submission 75245) | Hot spring sediment bacterial and archeal communities from British Columbia, Canada, to study Microbial Dark Matter (Phase II) - Dewar... ... | reverse complement strand
CGGGGTGGACGCCCACGAAGCCCGTCGCCACGGCCGAGGCCGCCGTGCCAAAATCGAACCGCCGGGGATGGGCGAGCGGATCCTCGGCCGAGAGGATCACAAGAGATTGAATGGTCGCGTTGGGGTCCGCGCCGCCGCCGTCGCTCAGGCGCAGCGTCAATTGGCCGTCCGCCACGTTCACCCGGTACGTCCGCGTCGTCAGCACGCCCGGCGACGTGTTGATCGTGTCGCGCTGCGTCCCTTCCAGCCAGATTTGCATCTGATCGCGGGCCGTGGAGCCCAGATCCCCCACCGTGATCGTGACGTCGTACGGACCGTTGGGCAGATCGACGGCGAAGGTGCGGTCCGCGGTTTCGACGAAATCGCGGGTCAGGTCGGAGGTGTTGCCGGTCACGCGGTTGTCCTTGGTGACCTGGAAATGGGACGGCGTTTCGCTGTCCACCCTTTCGGCCCCGGCGTACGTGTAGTTGGCCAGGGTCCAGCTTGGCGTGCCGACCGCGCCCGAGTTCGTGTTGATCAGGTACGTCCCCTGGTATACGTCGCGATAGACGTCGTAATCGCCCCAGGCCCCGTACCGGTCGCCCGAACTCAGGTCGCTGTTGAGCTGCTCGGTCGACGTATAGGGCTTGTACTTGCCGTTGGCGACCTTGGCCAGATCCAGCTCGTCGTCGCGGTTCGACGTGTAGAAGACGTTCATCGTGACCGTGACGCGGTAGCGCCCGCCGCCAAGGTCCGCCACCGACGGGGCGCCGGCCAGGGCGATCGTCGGCTCCAGGTCGCGGGCGTCGTTGTCGGTCAACCGCTGCGACGAGAAGCTGCCGTTGGTCAGCGAGAAGGTGCCCGCGTTGGGGTCGAGGCCCGTGGCGAAGATCTCATAGTTGTCGCCGTCGTTGCCGTACCGGGAATTGTTGCGCGGCGTGCCCGGGTAATAGTCGTAGGTGGTCAGCGTCTTGGCGAACGACAGAATGTCGCCCGGCGTGTAGAACCTCCCTCCGACCGTCACGCCAATCGACGGAGTGAACGACGGCGTGCGGTGGTCCGCCCGGTCAAACGTGATCTGGGTGGGAACGCCGCCGGTTACCGGCAAAGTGAAGATCTGGTAGAACCGATCGGGGTTCTTGATCGGGTCGTAGGCGTTGGCGACGTAGACCACCTTGGTGCTCGGGGTGGTGCTTCCCGGGGAGTCGAACCGCGGCCAGCGTTCGTCGTAGTCGTTCGTCGTGAACTGGGTGGCGGTGAGGATCTTCCTCGGCCCGCTCGTCGTCAGGTCGGCGAAAAAGATCTCGTAGTCTTCGGTGGGGTTGCGCGTGGGGTGCCATTGGTTCGACACGTAGGCGATCCGCGCGTCGCCGACGTTGAAGGCGTAGGAAGGCTCGCGGTGATCGGCGTCGGCGAAGGTCAACTGGACGGGCTCGCCGAGCACGAGCACCCCGCCAGACCACGACAAGACCACTTCCCAGAGCTGGTATTTGCCGGTCGGATTGTTGACCGGGTCATAGGTGTTCGAGGCGTAGATGAGCCTCATGGTGGTCGTGTCGTCGTGGCTGAACGCCGGGTCGCGATTGTCGCCCGGATAGAGCACGCCCGAGGGCAGGCGGCCGTTCAACGCGTTGCCAGTCAGCGTCAACCGCCCCAGGCGGTCCACACCGTTGACCCGCAACGGGAGGTTGTTGCCCGTGACGGGGTCGACGAGGTAAATGTCGTAGCGTCCGTCGCCGTCGGTGTCGCGGGCCACGGCCATCACGGCGCCGTCGGGGCTGATGGCCGGCATCCGGTCGTCGGCGGCCGAGGTGTTGTAGAGATTGGTGGCGCTGGTGGCGTCGGGCGGGTTGGTGTCGGTGGCGAACGGCTTGTAGGCATCGCCGTAGGCCACGAACTCGATCCCCGAGATCCAGCTCGCGCCCAAGAGCGTGAGCTTGTTGCTTCCCTTGCCGATCACGTGGCCTTGGCTGTTGTCCGTAATGATCTGAAGCGCCCTGACCTTCACGAGCGTCTGGGCGTTGATCGCCGCGGCGATCTTTTCGCCCATTTGCACCGCGTTCTCGGACCCATCGAAGAAGATCGACACGCCGATCGGCCCGTCCGATGTAATGCGCCGGTCGCGGAATTGGAAGGTCTGCTTGTTCACGCCGTCGCTGATCTGGAACGTGTCGCCGTGGGTGATGTTCCAGGCCGGCGGGGCGATGAGCGTAAAGCCGCTGGTCAGCCGGTCGTTGGTGTCGAAGGCCCGCGTCAGGCCGACCACCGGGCCGGACGAGGTCTGCGAGCCGAGAATCGGGGTCCGCTCGCGGTAGGCCGGGCTGTAGGGCTGGTACGAGGCGAATTCCTCGGCCCGGCGGATTTCAAGCTGGTAATAGCCGGTGTTCTGGATGCTCGCCGGATCGCGGCTGGCGTTGTAGGTCGTGTCGAAGCGCGTGACCGCGGGCTGGGACACGAACGAGCTGTCCTGCGGCGCCATGTAGCCGCTGCTGTAGCCGGTGACCATTTCCCCGCGCTCGGCGAACCCGACGATAATGTCGTCGATGTACACGCCCTCGAAGAAGTTCCGCTGGCCCGCCCGGTAATGCGTGAAGCGGTTGTTGCTGGCGTCGGGCCAGCCCTTCCACAAGGGGTCGTCGCTATAGAGACTCTCGGAGTAACCCAGCGGGGCGGGGCCAGCGGGCAGGGTCGGATCGCCACTGAGCGGGTTGACGGTCGACGGCATGGCCTGGACCGGCGGCAGCGTGGTGCTGATCCGGTGCCCGTTGAGCAGGATCAGGCTGCCGTTGGCCGCCGTGGTCAAATCGTTGTTGTAGCCCGCCTTGGTCAGCCCCTCGCGCTTCGACGCGGCGTTGGCGAACGGTTGGCTGAGCCGGGTGTTGCCGGGGTTGAAGAACGCGGCCTGGTAGGTCGTTTGCCCCGGCGCGCGCCCGTCCAAGCGAACGTAGAAGCCGGTCGTTTTCACCTGGCGCGGCCCAAGCCAGGGATCGAGCCTGTCGGCTTGACCCGCGGTTTGGCTGGTGATCCGGCCGGTCGCCACGGCGGTGATCTGCAACTGGGGCCCGCCGACGTAAGTGTGTGCATTATTAATGCGATCGGCAATAACGTTGGCGAGCTGTTCGGCGTCGTAAGGTTGGCCGGAGTCATCATACAACGGAACAGGCACATAGCCTGCCCAGGCCTGCGGGTTGCTGGGGTCCACGAACTGGAAGCGGATAGTGCGATACCGGTCGCCCACGGTGAATGTCTGGCCGACCTGGTAGTTCGTGATCGTCGTGCCGCTGGCGTTGCGCGCGTTGGCCGTCGGTTGGACCGTCGGAAGGACCTGAATCAAGTCGCAGCGGTACTTCTGGGCGGAGCCGGCGGGCTCGGCGCCGACCACGGGGTTGGTGTATTTCTGGTCCAGCGCCAGCCAGATGGCCTGGGCCACTTCCTCGTCGGTCATGTCGCCGCGTACGCGGATCGGCACCAGCGACAGGTATCCCGTTCCGGTCGGCGCGTTCTGCAACACGCCGGGCGCGTCGCCCTGGACGAGCACGGTCGCATTGGGCGACTGCGTGACGTTGACCGCGCGGTTCAGGAACACCCGGTCCGGATGGACCTCGTCGATCACGGCCATGGCGTACGCATATCCATCGGCCGTTGTGCGGAACTGGGCGTTGATCGCGTCGCGAACCTTCACGGCCACATCCGCCGCCGTGTCGGAAGCCGTGATGGGGATGTAGGTCCAGTAAGGCGGGACCGAGCTGGGCGGGGCGGTGTCGCGCGTGTTGTAAAACTGGAAGGTCCACGTCTTCCGGCTTGCGGCGCCGCCGGTTTCCGTCCCCTCATCGGTGATTTGGAACCATTCCAGGGCTCCGGCGCCTTGATCGGCGAGCTTCTTTCCGGCCGCGTTGGGCATGATCAGGGCGTAGCCCATGTCGAACTCGAAGCGGTCGGTGGTGTTCGTGGCCGGGGTGTAGACGTCGAAGTAGTTGCCGTCGCGGAGATAGTTGCCGCCCACGGCCCTCAAGTACACGCCCGAACTCCTGTCCCGTCGCTGGGCGTCCATCGCCCCGATGTCCCAGTCGCTGGCCGTGTTGAAGTCGAAGCGGATGCGGAGTTTGTCCTGGCCGGCGTAGTTGCTCAAGTCGATGCGGGCTTGGCGCCAACCGGTGTTCTCGTAGAGTTCCTGGCCGCCGTTCCAACGGACCTGCTCGTTGGTGCCGGCCGTGTTGAGGGCATTGGGCCGTTGGCTATCCATGTCGGTCGTGGTGCCCACCAGATCCCATTTCGCCCCGTCCGAGGAGACATACACCCGGAAGGCGTCGTAGTGCTGGTTCAGGCTCTCATCCGGATCGAGACCGGCGAAGTAATTGAAATACAAGGTCGGCTTGTCGCCGGGCTGATAGCCCGCTAGGCTGAATTCAGCCGTGGTCAACGAGCCGCGGGCCCCGGTCGGCACGTCATACGTCATGCCCAGGTAGCTGCCCTGCGACAATCCGTCGGCGCCCCGGTCATTCCAGATGTAGGTGCTGGCGTCAGTGTAGTTGCTCGCGCCGGGCTGACTGGAGATCGTCGGGTACGAAATGCTCCGTGGATCCTCGAGGCCAAAGGCCATGCTCATGTTCCAACCGGTGCTGCCGTCGTGGGGGTATTCTGGCGAGGTGCGGCTGGAATCCCACATCGGCTTGACGCCATGGCCCTGGTCGGAGCCGCGGCGCGTGGTCGCGTGCCAGAGGTTGTAGTCGATGTTGGAAAAGGCCAGGCCGGTCGCCCCGCTGATCCCCGTAGCAATGCTCGTGCTCCCGTTGGCGAACACCGCCTGGAGCGTTCCGTGGGCGTCCGCGGCCCAAATCGTGCCATTGCTCTGCGTCACGAAGAGCGTATCCGCGTACTTGCCGTTTTCGACGTTCTGCGGGCCCGTGGTCAGGCCGGTCAGGTTGGTGATCGGGTTCCCCGCGCTGTCCTTGAGCAAGGCGACGGGGCGGAGTCGCGGGCCGAGGCCGAGGCTCACGCCGAGCGTCGGGTTGGATGCGACGCGGCGGACGATCGTCCTGCCGGGCGGATTGCCCGAGCCGGTCGGGCTGTCCCAACCGTAGAATCCCCAGTTCCAACCCGTGCTGGATCCCGTAAACTGGTTCATCAGCCCGTACTGCACGGTCCCGTCGTCCGCCAGTCCGGTGACGTTGACCACTTCGAACAAGTTGTATTGTCCCGCCTCGACGCCGAGCGGCAGGGGGTTGGAGCCGGTGTTTTCCGGATCCGGCATGTAGGTGACCGGATTTTGCGTGACCGCGAACAAGCGGCCGTCGATGTAGGCAAGTCCCGTGACGGGCGCGCCGATGTATCTTTCGGCCACTGCCGGATACTGATTCCAGGGCACATAACTGGCATAGGTGTTCCGCAGGACGTCGTCGGCAAAGGTCAACATGCCCAAGGGGACAATGGAGCTGTTGATCCGCGGCCCCCCAGGGCTTGGACTCGAATCATAGATCCGGAAATTGTTGGGCGCATCGACTGCGTTGCCGCCTGAGTCGAGCACGAAGAACAGGTTTTGCCAGAAATCGACTCCGCCGCCCCGGTAGGGCGCGCTGCCCGCCGTCACCTGGTAGCGCGAGCCATTCGCCGGCGCCGTGTAGGGGTCAAAGGCGAAGGCCTCGAGGGCCCAACCTCGGGAATTGCCGCCGCCCAACACCTGCACGGTAGTTCCGACGATTTCGCCGGGATAGGAAGCCCCACCCGCGTCGGCCAGGCCGGAGACCGAGGTGGGAACTTCATAGCCCGGTTCCGTTCGCGTCACATTGCCAGAACTGAGCCAGGTCAGGCGGGACTCCGTGCCCGGTGCGATATTGTCATAGCGGAGTCCGTAGAGGCGGCCGTCGTTGCGCACCCCGATGTCGGAGTAGTACACGGCCCCATCGTTGTTCGCGCGGCCCGTGTACGAAAGATCGATCTGCAGCGCGCCGGTGAACGGATTGACGGTGTACACGTCGTCCCCGCCCACGCCGCTGCCGGCCACCACGTACATCGTCACGTCGGCCAGGGTGAATTCGTCGGCGTAAGCGTTGAGCTGGAGGACCTTCGACGAGTCGAGCCCGCCGTAGGACTGGTTGTCCGAGCCCGAGTTGTTCACGGGAAAGGCCGCCGTGACCGCGCCCTGGGCGACGCCGGAGTAGTCCGAGTAACCAATGTGGTCGTCGATGATCCGCCGCACGGAATTGACCGGTTCGCGGCGAACGAGGCGGGCCTGGGGATCCGCGGTGTTTTCCTGCAAGACCGAGGGGATGCGGTACTTGGGAGCGACAACCACGGTGTAATCGGTGCCGTTGCCCTCGGGCAGGTAGACCGGCCCGATCCACGGATCCAGCGCGCCGGTGGAACCTCGGCTCAGTTCGGCGTCGCTGCCGCCGAAGAGGTTCGCGTTCTGATCGTCCAGGATTCGAGAGTCCGCGCCGACGAGAATCAGGCGGCCCTGGGAATCGAAGACGTACATCGACAGGTCGGGGCGGCCGCTCAGGCTATCCGCCCAGTCCACGTCGAAGGTCACCGGGAAGCGGGTGCCGCGGTCGTTGACCTGGCCCACGGGCGTCAGCGACTGGATGCCCTGCAAATCCACGGTGAAGCGGTAGGCGTCGGTGTCGGTCTCGCCGCTGGTGTACCCGCCCACCGTGAGCGTCGCCTTGTTCGAGGACAGAAGGTTGCCGAGGTTCTGGGCCGTGGCCACCGTGTCGTTCAGCCCGGTTTGGGGCGCCCCGGTGTCCCTGACCTCGATGTCGAACGAGTCGCCCATGAGCGGCGAGCTGTTCGGCATGCCGAGGACCTCGATGCCGTTGACGGCGTAGCGGATGTCGGCGTGCTTGATGGCCGTGCCGGGCACTTCTTGAAGCTCGCGCAGGCGGACCTGCAACTGGTACGAGCCGGTGGGATTCGCCTGGCGCACCGTGCTGGTGCCGGCGTTGAACCGCATCGTGGTCGGGGCCTTGTTGGCTGCGGTGGCGGGGAAGGCGGTGTCGCGGGTCAAGACGAGCGCGCCGTCGACGACGCCGTCGTCCAGGACCTTGATGCCCAGACGCCCGGCCGCGTTCTCGGCGTTGATCGCCGCTTTCACTTTGCGGGCAATGTCGCTGGCCGCGTCGGTCGAGCGGAGGTAATCGATGCGCACGCGGCCGCTGGTCACGGAGCTGGAACCGGAAGACAAATCGTTGAACTCGAACGTGACGGTCCGCCGCCCGTCGTCCAGGCTGAAGTAGTCGCCGTCCTTGATCGCCGACCCCTGGGGCATTTCCAGCATCTTCAGCGCGGCCCGCACGCGGACGTAATAAGTTTCCTGGCTGGTGACGCCAGGCAGGACGACGCGGAAGCCTGCGTCGCGCGGGTTCTGGGTGTAATGGTCGGGGATCACGGTGGAGTCGCGGCGCATGGTCCGCGCGATGCCGTGGTCGTAGTTGACGGTTTGGGCTTGGAGTTCGCCCGGCTTGGCCTCCTCGGGAATCTTGTCCGAGGTGGTCGGCCCGGTCGAGTCGTCGCTCCACGCCACGATCCGGCCCTGGCTGTCCAGGAGTTCCACCACCGTGTCCAGCGCGAACTGGGTGCGGTCGATGTCGATCCAGACCTCGGTGCCGGGCTTGGCCTCGAAGCTGTAAACGTCCACGTCGCCCGGCGCGTCGTCGCGGATGTGGCCGTGGACCTGGAACCCCAGCCGCAGCACGTCGTCGCCCGAGTAGAGATTCGGCGCCAAGGTGCCCAGCCGCTGGCGCGTGTCCTTGGTGTCGTTGGTGGCGGTGGCGCGGGCGGGGGGTTCGGCTTCGTTGACCACCGCGACGTTGCGGTCGTTGCTGAATTTCTCGATGCGAACGCTCCGCCACTGGCCGGGGCGGGGAGCGAAGGGATCGGCCGGGTCGGTGCGCATGCCGTCGTTGTTCGTGTCGGTCTGCGGCACGCGGTTCACCCCCGGCTTGAATCCTGCCCCCACCGTGTCGTCGGCCAGCGAGGTCAAGACGACGGGTCGGGTGCCCACGCCCAGAATCTGGATCGCGCCGCCGATCCGATCGGAATTGCTGTTGGGCGTGCCCCGCGCGGTGAATCCCGCCGAGGCCCCGCTCAGCTTGACCACCAGGCTTTCATTGGCGTTGCTTTGCAGGCGCAGCCCGCTATCGCCGTGCAGATTGTCGACGATGATCTCGTCGTAAAGCACGTGGACGATGTCGGCGTCGTCCCACACCGACGCGGCGGCGACGACGCCCCCGCGCACCACCATCCCGTTGATCGCGTTCGCGTCATACTGATTCAACCGCACGAGGGGGCCGTAGTTGTCGTCGAAATCGCCGAAGGGGGAATAGGGGACGCTCCATTGTTCGGGCCGGATCGACTCGCGCGAAAGATCCACGTAGGGAACGCTGCGCCCCGGATCGCGAACACGGACGCCCGTCAAGGAGTTGGCGTCGATGCTCACCACCGAGCCGGTGTTGTTCAGGAACGTGTTGTAGACCAGGATCGGCTGGGCTCCCCGGACGAAGATCGTCGAGGCGTCGGCCAGCCCGCGGCCGTTGCGGTTGTCGCCGCCCGTGCTGTGCGCGTCGTTGAATTGGAAGAGCGTGTTGGTGATCCGCGCGTCGGCCTGGCGGATCTCGATCGGGTTGAAGAAGACATTGCGGCCCTCGATGGCCCCCGAGCCGCCGCCGTAGAACACCCGCCCCCAATCCAGGCTCAGGGAAGAGGTGGGCCAGAGATAGATGCCGCCCCAGTCGCCGCGGGCGGGATCCGCCCCGTCGCGGGCGCCGGGCGGCGCGTCGAACATGCCGTCGTTGTTCGTGTCGAAGGTCCCGCCTCGCCCGTAGCGGTCGTCCAGGATCGACGTCAACACCACCGGCGCGTTCTTCGAGCCCTCGGCGATCAATTGGCCGCCCGTCTGGACCTCGATCATGCCCCCCCGGAACTTGACCACCGCGCCGGGATCGATCAACAGCCGCCCGTCGGGCCTTGCCAGCGTCTGTCCGCGGAAGCCACTCAGAATGACCGTGGGGCCCGTCACCGTGACGATCGGGGCGTCGGTCGCGCCGCCGACCGTGGCCGTCACGTTCAATCGCGAATCGCGGTCGGTCGCCACCAGCGGATCGGCCCGATGCCAGCGCGCGAAGTCGATCGCCTCCTTGACCTTGTTGGCGATCTGGAGCCGGCTGAAGTTGGCCCCGAACGGGATCAGCACGCGGCCCGACGCCGCGAATTCCGGCGGGTTGTCGTAGTTGAACGCCGGGTTGGCCAGGGGATCGAGGCGGGCGTCGAACTCGAACACCACCGTGCCAAAGCCGTCGCTGATCGAGAAGTAGTCTTGGTCCTGCACGAAGTCGAGGGGATCGATTCCTGCGTCCGCGGCTTTGGCAACGATCTCGTTGCGGTTCCGCATCCCCAGCGACGTCGTACCGCGTGCTTCCAGCACCCCGCCCGGAGCGCCGGCGATCACCAGTTTCTGGCCAAGCACGTAGGGAATGTCCAGTTCATCGAACCGCGCCGCCACGGTGAGAACGTCCAACAGTTCGCCAGAAACCTGGTCCATCTGGATTCGAACCGACAGGGCGTTCATGCTGTTGTCGGCCACGAAATTGCCCTGGATCCGCGGTCCGCTGCGGCCGTAGTCCCTGGTGTACGCCTCGGCATTGGCTTGCGCCGTATCCAGGGTGCTCCGGGCGCTTTGGAACTTCGTTTCGGCGAAGCTGTTCGGGTCGGCCGACATCGCCGCGTTGGCGCTCCGCGTGATGCTGTTGTAGGTGATGGTAGGCCGGGCCTGGACCATGTGGATGGCGTCGAACGGGTCGTTGGCCCCCAGCTTGCCGCCGCCGTAGCGGATGTCGGCGTGGTTGACGTAGTTCAGGAAGACGCCCGCCGACTCGTACACGCGGCGCGACGGGTCCGTGCCGAAGGCCTGGTAATCCAGGTCGTTGCGGAACACCAAGCCGCCCCAATCGCCCTTGGAGGGCTTGGTCGCCGGTCCGCCGTAGGTGTCGTTGCCGATCGACTCGTCCTTGTACGAGGTGAACAGGACGCTGACTTCCGGGGTGCCGAGGACTTGAAGCGCCCCGCGGCTGCGGTCGTTGTCGCGATCCGACGTGCCGACCAGAATGTTCGACCCGCCCATCTTGAACAGCGCCCCGGCGTCGATCATCACCGTCACGCCCTTGGGCACTTCCAGCGAGGGTCCGTCGGCCAACACCGCGTTGTTGGGCGCCCGGCCGATTTCATAGGCGATGTTGTCCTGCAAGGGGCTCGTGAGCGGGCTGGTGTCCGGATCGAAGAACACGGCGCGGGCGGTCAGTTGAACTTCGTCGGATCGTTGCGCGCTGAGCGCGGCGGCGACGTTCAGGCCCCGCTGGACACTGGCGCGCTGGATTGCGTCGCGGACCGCCAAGGCGATGGCGGCGGCGTTGTCGGTCGCCCGGAAGGTCACCGGCTCGTTGCCCGGCCCCGTCGCTGTTCCCGTGGTGGTGAACTCGAAGCGAACCAGCAGTTGGTTCTCGTCGGCCAGGGTGAAGGTCGGGATCTTGTTTGCCCGGATCAGGGCGTCCAGCGCGCTTCCGGTCACGCCCGTGGTCAAGATCGAGCGCCCGCGGTTGTCGTTGGCGTAGTTGTTGCCCACGATCCGCACGATGTCGCCGGGCGTGAACAGGTCGCCGGAGTTGGCGGCGGCCAGGGCCGCGGAGATCGTGGTGTAGGGATTGGTCTCGCTGCCTAGCGGGCCGAGCTTCAACGAAGGCGTCTTGTCGACGAACAACACGCGGTCGTTGGTCGCGTCGCCGTCGCCGTAGTCGTAACTTTGGACGTTGAACCAGAAATCGTGGGCCCCGCCCGGCTGGCCGTCGCCGTCGCCGTCCATCGCCGTGAGCGTGGTGTCGACGATTGTCGTGTCGCTGGCGCGGCGGTCGGCGCGGAAGGTCAAACGGAGGTCGTACGGACCCTGGGTGGTGCCGCCCATGCCGCTGTCGGCGATCCGCGGGTCGAACACGTTGCCGCTGGCGGCCACGGCCAAGTAGTACGTGCCCGCCGCCAGACGCAATTCCAGGTACGAGTCATTGCCGAAATAGTCGTCGTTGCTGGCCAGGACCTGGTGGTTCTGGTCGTAGAGCGTGATCTTGGTGTCCAGCGTGCTGGCCCCGGGCAGGCGCTCGGCGACGGTCTCGACGCTGAACGTCCCGGCTTGGGCCAGCGTGAACCGGTAGACGTCGACGTCGTTGCTGTCGGGCCGATAGAGATACTGCCCGTGAAGCACCTCGGCGGCGCTCGGAAACACGGCGTCCACCGGCGCGCCGCGGTAGTTCTGTTCCACGTCGTTGCGCGGGCCGATCGTGGGGTTGTAGTTGTGGTCGCCCATCACGCTGAACCCGGCGAGATCGTACGTCTGGCCCAGGCCCAGCAGGGTGCCGATCTCGTGCATCGCCGTGACGAACCACGTCCCGCCGAACTCGCTGGCCCCCCAGTCCACGCCGTTGTTGATGATCGCCAAGCCCTTGCCGGCAATGCCGCCGATCGCGTTCGGGGAGTTGACGGGAACGTTGGGGTCCAGCACGCGCGGGTCGCCAGTGACGATGCCGATGTCGCCCGCGTTCAACGCGTCGCTCTGGACCTCGACGAACTGGATGCCCAGCGATTTCCCCAACAATTCGAAGATCTCTCGCGTCCGTTGCATCTGCTCGGGCCGCGAGAGGATCTGATTCGTAAGCGGGTTCCCCGCCGGGTATTCGCCGTAGATTCTCGGGAAGTAGTAGGTCACGGTGGCGACGCCGGGCGTAAGGTCCGCCTGGCCGGCCTGGTTGCCGTCGTAATCCACGGCGTTGGCGTAGTGATCTTCGGCAAACGGGCCTATCAAGGGCGGATTGCCCGGCAAATTCGCGTGCCCCGGTTCATCTTTACCGCCGGGCCAGGGGAGGGACGGCAGCGTGTTCTTCGGCTGGATCGCGGCGGTGATCACCACGCTCTGCCCGACGGATTGGCCCAGCGCGTCGGCGCCGTCGAAGGCCTCCATCGGCGCATAGGTGAAGCCGGTGGAGCCCACGGCGACCGCCGGGGCGTTGGCCCGCGCCGCGGCCCCCGCGAACACCACGCGATTGCCCTTGGCCTCCGCGCCCAAACCCAACTGGGCGTTGAGCACGGGAACCATCTTGGCGGCGACTTGGGCCGGGCTGTCGCCCAGGGCGATGGAAATGGGGACGTTGCCACCCGAAGGAGTCCCCGTGAAGAACTCGAACGTCGTCCCGTTGACGGTCAACGTCTTGCCGTTGAGGAACGAAGCCGTGCCCGCCACGTGCAGGGTCGGCAACAGGTCGTAGGCGGTGGCGAAACTGGAGTAATTCGGATCGGTGCTGGGATTGTCGCTGCCGGGCACGGTGGTCACGGTGGTCATGATCGGCTGGTAATCGTCGCCGATCCGCAGCCGGAACGAGCCCGTGGCGTACGCGTCGAGACTGAAATCGAACGTCAAGGTGACGAGGTTGCGGGCCCGGTCGTAGACCGCCGAAGCCGGGTTGACCGGCCCCCGGACAAACCGGAACCCGGTGGCGAATCCCGGAACGTCGGCGAAGATGGGCACGGTCTGGCCGCCGTCCAACGCCACCTTCGCGCCCGACGCGTGGACCCGAATCCCCAGCGATCCGCCGCTGGCCAGCAGCTCAGCGCGGATCTTTTCCGCGATGCTGGCGGGCGTGTCGGTGGTGGGGTTGACCAGGATCTGGTTCGGGCCGGTGATCACCGAGACGAACTCGTAGCTGGCGGTCGCGCCGCCGTTGCTCACCGTGAAACGCTTGCCTGGAAGATTGCTGATCCCGCCGATCGCCGCGAAATCGACCGTGACCACCGAGGCCTGGTCATCTATCGGGTTGCCGGGGTCCTTGATCGGAAACAGCGCGTAGTGGGAAACCTGCTCGGCCGAGGATTCCAACAGTTCGTCGTTGTTGAAGTAGACCTCGATGACGTTCCGCTGCTGCCGCAGCTTGGTCTGCACGGCGAGAAACCCGGTGTTGCCGGCCGACGGACGGGGGACCGCCGCCGCGCCCGTCAACACCACGCGCACCGGCTGGCCCGACGACCCCACCCCGTCGGTCGTCGGCGACGCGACCACGTCGGGGCTCATGATGGCGTTGATGCGGGCGGCGATGTTGTTTCGGGTGGCGCCGGCCGACACGCCCAGCGGGATCTGATTCCCGACCGGCGTGCTCCCCTGGGCAATGAACGTGAAGGTCTCCGTGCGCTGCCCGTACTGCACGCTGAATTGCTTGCCCACCAACGCTGGACTGAAATTCGCCACGTCGAGGACGGCGTAGGCGACTCGAGACGTGCTGAGCGCCGGGTCGGCCTCGGTGAGTTCCACATCGTAGCTCGCCCCAGTGAATTGCACGCGGAGCGGCCGACCCAAGGCGTCGTTCACCGCCCGGGCCGTCACCTCCGCCCCCGGCGCAAACCGCGCGTTGACGGCGTTGACGATGTTGTCCCGCGTGGCCGTGGTCGTGACGCCAAGCGGAATGCCGCCCGGCCCGAAGGTGAACGTCTCCTGCCGGGAACCATAGCGCACGAGGAGCTGGTTGCCGATGGTCGGCTGCGTCGTGGGGCTCAGATCGAGGACCGCGTCCTCCAGCGCCACGTGCCGGACCGGCTGGGGCACGATGGCGGTCACCGTGGGACCGAGGTTGATCGAGAACGGAAACGCGTAGTCGCGGCCCACCCAGTTCCCCTGGCTGTCCAACCGGCCGTTGAACGGTTTGGGCGGCGAGTCGGTGTTCTGCAACGGGATGGCGCGGCTGCCAAACAGCTCGGTGTGCGCGGTGCCGTAGAAATTGAGGCGGTAGGAATCGTCGGGCAGGGATTCGGCGAAGCGAAGGATGACCTCGTTGGGCACGTCGGCCTGGCCTGCCCAGCCGATGGGCACGACCACGTCGGGCGAGGTGTTGTCCGGCTCGCCGTTGAATCGCCCGTCGCCGCCGCTGCGGATTAACTGAATGCCCGTCGCCAACGAGAGCGTGTCGATCGACTGGCCTTCGTTGAAGCGGAGGAGCAATTCCCGCGGGGCCTCGGTCAGCTTCTGGTTTTCGCCGAGGATTTGGGCCTCCTTGGGCACGATGGCCACCAAGGTGGGCGGTTCGATGCTCAGCAGCATCCTCTCCTCGAACCGCTCCAAGCGAAGCCCCCGGGGTTTGGCGAATTCACGCTTGCGCCGCCCCCGTTGCTTCGCCAGAGGCCCTCGCCGCGTGCCGACCCTGGAGGCGCTACGACGGAACAGACTGTTCCAAATCCCCATGGAAATGACTCCTTGAAGAACCCAGCGCTAAAGCTGGCCAGCCCCGTCCCAGAAAACTAGGGCGCTAGCCTGCAATTCTCTGTCCGAAACTTCGTGATAGGGCAAATCGGAAAATACGTCAAACGAATTGCGCAGAACCCAACCGGTTCGATTAAAACTTGAAAGGCAAAAAAAATCAACCCCCATACCCCCCAAACCACATATTTTCCACATTCGCCGCAGCAAACGAAAGTTATCCAGTTTTCGAAATCCCTACACGCGGAACCCTGGGGCGTGGCGTGGCGGGATTGAAGCGTTACATCGAACGTCATAATCTCTGTCAAGCCCATCCCGAAAAAGTTGGGAAATTGTTTGACAAACGGCTAAGGACCAGATTATCTTCGGTCCGAGGGACACAACCCGAAGTGGTGGTGCCTTTGCGCTTCGCTGGGGGCGTCTGGTGGCGCCCGTCATTCATTGCTTAATTGATTCGGGGGACTTCTCATGGCAGGCCTTTTGGACTCGCTGCGAAGGCTGTGCGCGCCGGTTGGCGCAAGGAAAAGGTCCGGGGGCGCCCCGGGACGCCCGTCCCTGCGACGCACGAGCGGCCCCCGCCTTCGCGGCGTGGAATCGCTGGAAGACCGCACGCTTCTTAGCGTCTCTCCGCTGGGTCTGGAGCGCACCGTCGGTCTGGCGGGACAAGCCGCCGCCGAGCCAGCGTTGAATCGGTTGATCGTGCGGTTCGACGACGCGACGCCGCTGGAGTCCGCTCGCTCCATCGCGGCGGAGCTGGGGGGCACGCTTGTCAGTGAACTTCCCTCGATCCATGGGGCGGTCATCGAGATCGACGCCGGCGGCAACGACGTGCGCGAAGCGACGGCGACCGCGGCGCGGGCGTGGAGTGCCCGTCCCGGCGTTCTTTACGCCGAGCCAGACCGTATTTACCGCGTCGCGGCGACGTTTCCCAACGACCCGCGGTTTTCCGAGCTGTGGGGAATGCACAACACCGGCGCTTCCGGCGGCGTGGCCGACGCGGACATCGACGCGCCCGAGGCCTGGGACATGTTCCGCGGTTCGAGCAACGTGGTCGTGGCGGTGATCGACTCGGGCGTGGATTACACGCATCCCGATCTGGCGGCCAACATGTGGGTCAACCCCGGCGAGATCCCCAACAACGGCGTTGACGACGACGGCAACGGCTGGATCGACGACGTGTACGGGATCGACACTTACAATCAAGACTCCAATCCCATGGACGACGACGGCCATGGAACGCACGTGTCGGGGACGATCGGGGCCGTGGGCAACAACAACGTCGGCGTGGTGGGTGTCAATTGGAACGTCAAGATCATGGCCCTGAAATTTCTCGGGCTGGGCGGCGGGACGACTTCGGGTGCAGTCCAGGCCATTGACTACATGACCCGGATGAAGACCCAATACGGTGTGAACATCGTGGCCAGCAACAACAGTTGGGGCGGCGGCGGCTATTCGCTTGCCTTGTACGACGCGATCCGCGCGAGCAACAACGCCGGAATCATGTTCGTGGCCGCCGCCGGCAACGGCGGTTTCGATGGCATCGGCGACGATAATGACCAAATGCCTTCCTACCCGGCCAGTTACGACCTGCCGGGCATCATCGCCGTGGCCGCCACGGATCGGAGCGATCGCCTTGCCAGCTTCTCGAACTACGGCCGGACCTCGGTGGACCTGGCCGCGCCGGGCGTCGAGATCCTCAGCAGTGTCCCGGCAAGCCTCTACGGAGTCGCGTATGAGGCGTGGGACGGCACTTCGATGGCGGCCCCTCACGTCACTGGCGCCGTGGCGCTGGGAATGGCCTTCGAGCCAGGCGCCTCGCTGGCCGAGATTAAACAACTTGTTCTCAACAGCGTGGACGTCTTGCCGGCCCTGCAAAATCGGACCGTCAGCGGAGGCCGGCTAAACGTCTTCCGGTTCATGACGAGTTTCAACGTGGCGCCCGTCCTCACCACCGCCGGGCCCTTCGCGTTGCGCACCATGCGCCAAGGCGACATGAACCCCTTTGGCACGCGGATCGCCGCCTTGCTCCAAAGCGCGGGGGCGAACCCGATCACCGATCTCAATCCGAACGCCAAACAGGGCATCGCGGTCATCGCGGCGAACACGACGCAGGGGGCGTGGGAGTATACGACCAACAACGGCGTGACGTGGAGGCCGCTGGGCCGGGTCTCGAACGCCTCGGCTCGCCTGCTCGCCGCCGACACGGCCACGCGCATCCGCTTCCGCCCCAACGTGGATTACGTGGGAACGGTCTCCCCTGCGATTGTTTTCCGAGCCTGGGACCAGACATCGGGCGCCAATGGCGGTCTGGGCGACGCGACCACCCATGGCGGCCGGACCGCGTTCAGCGTCGCCACGGCGACGGCGACGATCACGGTGGCGCCCGCCAATTTCGCTCCGGTGCTCAACACGTCGGCGTCGTTCTGGCTCGACGCGATCGACCAGACTCCGATCGGCGGTCCCGAACCGTCGAATCCCGGCACGCTCCTTTCGGCAATGCTCAGCCCTGGCGGCGTGGCGGCGATCACCGACGGCAATGGCGATCCGCCGGGCATCGCCGTGATCGGGGCGGATTCAAGCCGCGGCGTCTGGGAGTATTGGCTCGGCGGCGCGTCGGACTGGATGCCGCTGGGCTCGCCTTCGCCGGCCCAGGCCCTGCTCTTGCCGGCCGACTCGGAAACCCGGCTGCGTTTCCGGCCGCAGGAGGGCTTTTACGGGACGTTGAACGCGGGAATCAGCTTCCGGGCGTGGGATCAAACCAGCGGCAGCCCTGGCGAGCTGGTCGACGCGAGGGAAGTCGGCGGCCAGACCGCTTTCAGCCGCGACGCTGCCGCGGCGTCGATCACTGTGCGGTGGATCAACGTCGCGCCGGTGTTGCAGCCCGGCGAACCGCTGAGGATGACCCCCATCGCCGAAGACGACCAGGCCAACCCGGGAACCCTCGTTTCCCAGATCCTCACGAGCCTCGCCCCCGCCCCCTACCCGATCACCGACATCGACGGCGACATGTCGCCCGGGCTGGGCATCGCGGTGACCCAAGCCGACGAAACGAACGGAAGTTGGTGGTATTCGACCGACGGGGCCCAGTGGCAGGCGATCGCCGGCCTGGCGTCCGAGGGGAACGCCTTGCTCTTGGCCGCCGACAACGCCACGCGGCTCCGCTTCCAGCCCCATCCCGACTTCAACACCGCCAACCCCAATCTGATCCCGACGCTCGTCTTCCGCGCCTGGGACCGCACCTCGGGGGCGAATGGGAGCTTCGCCGATGCGTCGGTCAACGGCGGCTCCACGGCGTTCAGCGTCGCGACACGCGGCATTTCGGTCGAGGTCGTCTCCCGCAACGATCCCCCGGCATTCGTCAAAGGCCCCGACCAGACGGTGTGGGAGGATAGCCCGCTGCAAACCGTTGTCGGCTGGGCCACGTTGTTTCCCCAGCCGGACGACGAAGCGGACCAGACCATCTGGTTCGAGGCGACGGCGGACAAGCCGGAGCTGTTTTCCTTCGGGCCCGAAGTCAGTCCCGAGGGAACACTTAGGTTCACGCCAGCCCCGAATGCCTTTGGGACGGCGATGGTGACGGTTCGGGCCCGCGACAACGGCGGCTCGGAGAATGGCGGCCAGGACACGTCGGCCCCGCAGACCTTCGCGATTGCCATCCAGGGCGTCAACGACGCCCCCGCCTTCATCGCCGGTCCCGACCAGGTCGTGGACGAGAACGCGCCGCGGCAAACGGTGGTCGGCTGGGCGACGGGGATCCATTGCGGGCCGGGGGAAACGGGGCAGGCCGTCTGGTTCGTGGTCGAGGCGAATACCGATCCCGATCTGTTCGCCGAACAACCGGCGATCAGTCCGGACGGCACGCTTACCTATCGCGTCGCGCCGAACGCCAATGGCACGGCCAGGATTACCTTCACGCTCCGCGACGACGGGGGAACCGCCCATGGCGGCCGCGCGGCGAGCGACCCCTGGGACCTTGCCATTACCGTCAATCCGGTCAACGGCAAACCGGTGGCCCTCGGCGCCCGGCTGACGGCCGACTGGGGCGTGCCGATCGACTTCGATCTGCTGGGCGACGACGGCGATCCCGGCCCCTTGGAAGACCAGCATTTGACCTTCGCCCTGGCGAGCCTTCCGACGCTGGGAAGGATCCTCGACTTCGACGCGGCGACGGGCGCCGTGACCTACGTGCCCAACGTGGGCGCCAAGGGCGTGGACCGCTTCACCTTCACGGTGACGGACGACGCCACGGCGGGCAACCCGCCGAACCTCATTAGCGACCCCGCCACGGTGGAGATCCGGATCGATCCCCTCGTCGAGGTCCCACCGGCCGCCGGAACCAACCATCTGCTTTTGCGCAAGGCAGCCGGCCAGCTTGTGCTGGATCTCACCGTCGGCAAGACCACGCGGAGGCTGTTTAGCGAACCGCTTGCCGACGTTCAGAAATTGACCATCCTCGGCGCGGTGGGCAACCCCGACCAACTGACCGTCGACTTGGCCTCGGGCGGAAGCTTCGGGCTTCCCGACGGGCTGGTGTTCGACGGCCGCTCGTTTGGCATGGACGCGCTCGCCGTGCGGGGAACGCCCCGGGCCGACGCTTTCCTCGTGGAGGAGGGCCAACTCACCGTCAACCCGCTGACGAGTCCCTTGGCGATTGTCCATCAGAACGTTGGTCAGATCCAGATCGACGGCGGGGCGGGCAACGACGCGTACACGCTGGCGGCCCTCGGCGTTCCCGTGCGGATCGTGGATTCCTCGGGCGTGGAGATGCTCGATTTCTCGCCGTGGATCTACGGTTCGGGCGTCAACCTGGACCTGTCGCTGGCCAAGGGCCAGGCACAGCAAGTCAATGCGCTGGCCGCCGCCCTGGCCCTGTCGGGCACTTTTGAAAACGCGATCGGTTCCCCGTGGAACGACGTGATTCGGGGCAACGCCGCGGCCAATCGCCTGGAGGGCGGCGACGGCAACGACGAGCTTTATGGGCTGGGCGGGAACGATCTTCTGTTTGGAGGCGCGGGCGATGACGTCCTCTATGCGGGGGCCGGGGTCGATCTGCTGGTGGGCGGCCTGGGCAACGACCGGCTCTTCGCCGGCGCCGGAAAGTCGGTTCTGATCGGGGGCGCCGGGGCCGACATCCTTCAGGGCGGCTCGAACGAAACCATCTTCATCGGCGGCGAGACCCAATACGACGCCAACAACCAGGCCCTCTTGGCCATCGTCAGGGAATGGGGCTCCACCCGCAGCTTCGCCGACCGCGTCAAGCGGCTCCGCGCCGGTGTCGGCGCCAATCCGCCGGTCTTGCTCGCGCTGAACACCACCGTGTTCGACGATCTGGTCCAGGATCGGATGATCGGCGGCAGGGGCAAGGAATGGTTCCTGGCCTTTGGCACGGATTCTGTCGAAAACTTCGGCGCTGGCGACGTGCGAAGCACGGCCGGCGCGGCGACGCTGTGATTCGATGACCATCACGGACCTCGAGTTCTTCCTCTGCGATGCCCTGGGGCCGGGGCCTGCCGAGGCCGCGCGCCCGGTCCTCGTGCGCCTGTCCACGGCCGCGCGACTGGAAGGCTGGGGCGAGGCCTGCTTGCCGTGGCGGCGCGATGAGCTTCCTGGACGCCGCGACGCCCTGCTGCCGGTCCTCGCCGGGCGGAGTGTTTTTGAAATCGAGGACCTTCTCGGGCTGGCGGCCCTTCGAGCCGCCCCGCTTCGCTGCGCCATCGAAATGGCCTGCTGGGACCTCATCGGACGGATCGCCGGCCAACCGTTGTGCCACCTGTTCGGCGGCAACTATCGGCAGCTTATCCCCTTGGCCGTGCGTCTGGGCAAGGCTTCCGCTGCCGAGTCGGCGCAGATGGCCCGCGAACTCGCCGACCAGGGGTACCATTGCCAGATCGTCACTTCCTTGGGCCGGGTGGAGGACGACCTGGAGTTGGTGGCCGCCATTCGGCAACTCACCCAGGATCGCGCCGAGCTGATCTTCGACGTCGCCGCCCAATACGACATGGAGGCGGCCCGCGACCTGTGCGCGGGCTTGGACGGCGCGGGCCTGGAATACGTCCTCGATCCGCTCAGCACCCGCGACCTGGATCAAGTCGCCTCGCTGCGGCGACAAACGAGCGTGCCCCTGGCGGTCGGCCGAAATGTCCGCGGTCCGGCTGACGCCCTGGCGGTGATCCGTTGCGGGGCAGCGAGTTGGATCGAGGTCGATCTACAACGGGTGGGCGGTCTGGCCTCGGCGCGCAAATGCGCGGCGGTGGCCCAGGCCGCGGGGCTGGGGGCTTGCCTGGCCGCCGGACCCTCGGTGGGCGTCGCCCTGGCCGCCGCGTTGCACCTGGCCGCTTCGACTCCGGCCTTCTCACATTGCAATCAAAGCCCCTGGCAGGCCGCTTGCGACGAAGCCCTCGTCGAGCCGCTCGAACCGGTCGACGGCATGCTCGCCGCGCCCCAAGGGCCGGGCCTCGGCGTCCAGGTCGATCGGACCAGCTTGGATAGGTGAATCCTTCGCGAAAGCTCGCTGGAAATCCCTTCGCGTCCCCTTGCGGATGCCGAAGCCAGGGTGCAAAGAGCGTGAAGGGAACCGCGCAATCGCCGACGCGCGGGTACTTGCATCGGACGTGAAAGCAGGCCAAAATGACGCCACTCCCGTGCGGGGCGAGCCGTTCGAGGCGTGGGCCGTTCCCCGGCGGCGCGAACGCGCGTGGTCTGGCTCGTCGCCGTTGATGGAAACCGACCCGCCGTTCGCGGCGAGGTCCGCCAAGACGGGACGGTCCCCTTTGCCGGTAAGCGGGCAGGCACAGGTTTCGGTCCGAAACGGCCCGAAGAATCAGCCGCTTCCCGGCCTTTGAACGGTTAGTTTGGTTTGTGTTCTCCGGGCCCGAGGGGGAACGGGTCCTGCGACCGCTTCCTGCCGCCGGGTCAACTCGCATCCAGGAGTCGCCATGAACTCGACCACCGCCTTGGTGCTTGCCGCGGTCCTTTTGCCCACAGCCGATTCGCCCGGTCCGTTCGTCTTTCGGGAGGTGGCGTCCACCGGCCTGGAACTTTCGGAAGGCGGGGCGCCGGTGTTCGTCTACAATTTCGGCATGATCCTGGGCAAGGGCTTTCCCGAATCGATGCGGCGATCGTCGTACCTCCATCCGGTCTATGCGCCGGACGGGACCGTGCTTACCGACGACTTCAATCCCGACCATCCGCATCACCGCGGCATCTTCTGGGCTTGGACCGACGTCACGGTGGACGGCAAGAAGGGAGACATGTGGACCGTCAAGGGGCCGTTCCAGAACCGATTCGTCGCCTGGAAGGCCCGCGAAGCGGCCGACACGGCCGCCCGCCTCGCGGTGGAAAATGGTTGGTTCGACGGCGACCGCAAGTTCGTCAAGGAAGACGTGGAGATTGTCGCGCACCGGGCGGCGGCCGGGCGGCGCGTGCTCGATTTCACGTTGCGTCTGGAGGCGGTCCAACAACCGGTGGAGATCGTGGGCACGTCGGAGGGCAAGAAGGGCTTCAGCGGTTTCTGCTTCAAGTTCGCCCGACCCGACGCCGGCAAACCAACCATCGCCACCGAGGAGGGCATTGCCCGCAAGGACGGCGTTTTGGCGCGCCATGCCTGGGCGCAGCTTTGGGGGACCTTCCAGGGCCGCGTGGCCGGGGCCCGCGTGGAGGACGATCCGTCCAACCCCGGCTACCCGCGCAACGGCTGGCTCATGCGGCACCAGCTTTGCTGCTTGAACGTGTCTTATCCGGGGCTCCAGCCGGTGACGCTGACGCCGGGCAAACCGCTGGTGCTCCGTTACAAGGTGACCCTTTTCTCGGGCAACGCGCCCTGATCGCGGTCGCGGCGGAAGCGCCGGCGGCCGCTGCGCTGTTCAATCGAAGATGCCCGCGCCGAACTCGTTGTTGTCCGATTCGATCCGCTGGGACTGCCGGGCCGGGGGGCGATGCGGTCCGTGGGGTTTTTCAGGCGGCTGGACCCGCGCCGGCGCGACCGCCGGAGGGCGCTCGTCGCGAATTTCCGCCACGGCGCGGTCCTCGTCGAAATCGTCGTAGCTGGGAACATAGCCGGGCAACTTGGCGCGGGCTTTTTCCTGCTCGTAGGCCTGGAGCACGCGGGCCTGGATCGCCTCGCGGCACGCCGAGTGGATCGGATGGGCGATATCGGCATACAGCCGGGCCCGCCCGTCGTCGTCGCGCAGGGCCGGCGCCTCTTTGAGCCGAACGCCGCATTGGTTGCAGTACGCTGCGCGAAGGTGATTCTTGCTGCGGCAATTCGGGCAATGGGCGGTCAGCTTCCGGCTGGGCATGGCCACGAAAGGGCCGTGGGCTCCCTCGATGATCTTCAGGTCGCGAATGACAAACGCGTCGTCGAACGTGATCGAGCAGAAGGCCTTAAGGCGTTCGCCGGGCTCGTCCATAAGCTTGATGCGGACCTCGGTGATCTCCACGGCGATTCTCCTTGCATTTCAGCATCCTCGAACGGCCAAGGCAACTCCTATTCCTCTGGCTTGCAGGCGGCGTGCGACGCGCCGGGCATGACGCGCGTGGCGGCAAACCCCAAAGTAGCAGGTTCCGCTGCCGCTCATCTGGCTGCCGACGCAATCGGTGCGGTCGAACTCGTCGCGAAGGCGGCGGATCCAAGGCGAAAGCATGCGCGCGGCCGGCTCCAAGCGGTTGAACAGCCGACGCCCCACTTCGTCCCATCGTCCTCCAGCCAAGGCGTCCAGCAGCGGCTGGACAAGGGCGGGGCTCTCCGCCGGGCGGCACGCGCGGTAGACGTCGGCCGTCGCCAGGCCCGCCGGGGGCCGCACCACAACGAAATGAAGCGGGCCCCCCAGGGCGACCGGGATGACCCGTTCTCCCCGGCCTCGACAGATCGCCGGCCCTCTGGCAAAGAACAACGGCACGTCGCTCCCCAGTTCCGCCCCCAGTTGCGCCAACTCCTGCCATGACCAACCCAGGCCCCAACTCGCGTTGGCCGCTGCCAGGGCGGCCGCCGCGTCGCTCGAGCCCCCCCCGAGGCCCGCGGCTGTGGGAATCCGCTTCACCAGGCGCAGCCGCCCGCCCCGCCGCACGCCCGCCCGGCGGCGAAGCAACTCCACGGCCCGGACCACCAGGTTTTGATCGCCTTCGGGAAAGTCGCCTAGCCACGTGGGGTCGCGGCCCCACGGCCCCGACACCTGCTCGCAGCGAAAACGGAGCTTTGCGCCCGCGTCTCCTTCAAAGTAAAGAGTGTCGTACCACGCGATCGGCACGACGAGCGTCTCAACTTCGTGGTATCCGTCCTCGCGTTTGCCGAGCACCTCGAAGAACAGATTCAGCTTGGCCGGCGCATGGACCACCACCCGGGCGCCGAACTGCTGAAGGTGCATCTTCTAGATCCCGGTGGGACTCCTGGTTCCCAAGACTGCCCGCCTCACTTCCGTCGAACAACCGGGGACATGAAACTGCCCACTAAGACGGAGGTGATTGTACCACTAGCTTTACTACGCGTCAATCACGCGCGCCAGAAATCATATGCCGACGCCGGAGTCTGTCCACTGGAAAAGGCGAACAACCCCCGGAAACCCGGACGCCTGCCGCGCTTGACACTTGGGTATTGGCCGGGGACAGCGTGCTCCATTGGCCGCCGCCACGCGACTCGCGACCCCGGCCAGGCAAGCGTGCTGGAAAAAATAGCTAACCAAAGAAAAACAGGAATCTTGGGTAGACCGGAAAAAGGCAAGAAACCCTGGCCTACCGTTCGTTGGCCTTGGAGGCCTCCGAATCCTCGTGGCGGCGCCGTGCCCGAACGAACTCGACCACCATGGGCATGACCGAGATGAGGATGATGGCGACGATCACCAGGGAAAAGCGGCGTTTGACGAACTCCATGTTGCCGAAGTAGTAGCCGCCGAAGACGAACAGGCCGACCCAGGCAATCGCTCCGATGACGTTGTAGACGATGAATCGTCGATAGTTCATCGCGCCGATGCCCGCCACGAAGGGGGCAAACGTGCGGATGATCGGGACGAAGCGGGCGATGATGATGGTCTTGCCACCGTATTTCTCGTAGAACTGGTGCGTGCGGTCGAGGTGCTCCTTCTTGAGAAAGCGGATTTCGCCGCTGAAGGCCCGCGGACCCACGTACGCGCCAATCCAATAGTTCACCGTATCGCCCACGATGCCGGCGGCGGCGAGGAGGAGGAAGAGGACCGTCGGGTCGAGCGTCTCGCCGAGGCCCTCGACGGCGGCCAGCGCTCCGGCGGCGAAGAGGAGGGAATCGCCGGGCAAGAACGGCGTGACCACCAGGCCTGTCTCGCAAAAAATAATCGCGAACAGGATCAGGTACGTCCACGTGCCATAGTCGCGCAGCACCTCGGCCAAATGCTGGTCAAGGTGGAGAAACAGGTCGAAGGCGTATTGGAGCCAATCCACAAGCGTCAACTCCGCGTGAGCTTGTGGAATTGTTCCATGAGGTCGCGGGTGATGGGGCCGGGCTTGCCGTCCCCGATTGTGCGGCTATCGACCTTGACGACGGGGATCACCTCGGCCGCGGTGCCGGTCAGGAAACACTCGTCGGCGATATAGACGTCGTGTCGCGTGAGCGGGATTTCGGCGACTTCGATTCCCGATTCGCGGGCGAGCCCGATCACGGCGTCGCGCGTAATGCCTTCCAGGATCCCGGCGTCGATGGGGGGCGTGGCGATCCTGCCGTTGCGCACGACGAAGATGTTGTCGCCCGTGCACTCCGCCACCTCGCCCTTATGGTTGAGCATCAAGGCCTCGATGCAGCCCGCCTGGAGCCCCTCGATCTTGGCGAGGATGTTGTTCAGGTAGTTGAGCGACTTGATCCGGGGGTTCAGGGCGGCCGGATGATTCCGCGTCGTGCTGACGGTGATGATTTCCAGACCGTTGCGGTAGTAGTCCTCGGGATACAGCGAGATCAGGTCGGTGATGATGATCACCTGGGGTTGGCTGCACCGGTTGGGGTCGAGGCCCAACGTGCCCTCCCCACGCGTCACCACGACGCGGATGTAGCCGTCCGCGATGCCGTTGGCCGAGAGCGTGTCGCGGATCGCTTGGGCCATTTCGTCCTTGGTCATCGGGATTTCCAGCCAAATGGCCTTCGCCGAGTTCCACAGGCGGTCCAGGTGCTCTCGGAGCCGGAACACCTTGCCCGAGTAGCTCCGAATCCCCTCGAAGACTCCGTCGCCATACAGCAGACCGTGGTCGTAGACGCTGATCTTCGCGTCTTCCTTGTCGTGGAGTTTTCCGTTGATGTAAACCTTGAGTGCCATGGGTGCGGGTGACGGGATGGGGTGGAGGGGAAAATCCAAGGGCACGGCGGCCAGCCATCAGCGTTCAGATCTCAGCTCACTCCTCAGCGCCAGGCGTCCAAGGCAAGACTGCTCAACCAACGTTCCGGTTCGCCGTCTTCTGCGCAGCATTTGCCGCAAGTCCTTGGCCGCCCAAGGGATAGCTGCACGTTGGCCGCTGAAAGCCCACCGTGTCTCAACAGTCTTCGATCTGGCCGTCCACCAGGCGAACCATCCGATCGGCTCGTTCGGCGATGGCCAGATCGTGAGTCACCATGACTATAGTCAGGTTTTCCTGCCGATTCAAGGAGCACAGCAGCTCGAGGATCTCCTGGCCCGTCGCCCGATCGAGGTTTCCGGTCGGTTCGTCGGCCAGAAGGACGTCGGGCCCGGTGATCAACGCCCGCGCAATCGCCGCCCGTTGCATCTCGCCGCCCGACAGTTCCCTCGGGCGGTGCTTCAGGCGGTGCGACAGTCCCACCAGGGCAAGCAGCCGTTCCGCGGCCCGGCGATAGGCGCGGCGGCGGCGCAGAAAACCCCAGACGCTCTTGCCGATCATCAAGGGCGTGAGGACGTTTTCCAGCGTGGTGAGTTCGGGCAGGAGGTGATAGAACTGGAAAATCATGCCGAAACAGTGGTTGCGGAGCCGGTCGCGATCGGCGGCGGGAAGGTTGTCGATCCGTTGGCCCTCGAAAAACAGACTGCCCGCGTCCGGGGCGTCGAGGGTTCCCAGCAAGTGCAGCAGTGTGCTCTTGCCGGAACCGCTCTGGCCCACGATAGCCAGGAATTCGCCGCGGCGAACGGCCAGATGGACGTCGCGGAGCACGGGGATCTCAACCGACGCCTTTCGGTAGCTCTTCGCCAGGCCGACGGCCTCGAGTTGATAATCGTTGCTAGCGGGGGGCATGGCGTGGGCGGTCCTGGGAAGGGAAGTCGCGGCAGTGCGATCCTCGGGGACCGCGCCAGGCGTGTCCAGGCGGGCCGGCCGATCGCCCCCTTCACGCAACGACGCATGGAGGGTTTCCTCGAGTTCGCCCGAGTTGGCGGCCGGACGGCTTTGCGGGTCGGCGGCGTCCGGGGCAACGTGCGGACGGGAGGAGACGCCGTCCTCGGTCGGTCTGGGCTCGCTCCGCGATCCGCCGCCCGCGGCCCTCGACCGGATCAGCACCGAGGGACGGAACGTCCCCGACGGCCGGGCGAACATTCGAGCCAGGTCGTCATTCATAGCGCAGGGCCTCCACGGGGTGCAGCAGGGCGGCTCGCAGGGCCGGCAGCACGCTCGCCAGCACGGCAATCGCAATCGCTCCCGAAACGATCCAGGCGATCGTCCAGGGATCCTTGATCGTGGGGATGCGGTAGAAGTAATAGATCGAGGGGTCGAAGACCGGTTTGCCGGTGATCTTGCCCAACACGGCGGCGATGTCGTTGATGTGGTCGACGAACACCAGGCCCAGCGCCAATCCCACGCCCGATCCCACCAGCCCCAGCGACAGCCCGTAGCTCAAGAAAATCCCCATGATGCCCGAACCCGAGGCGCCCAGCGACTTGAGCACCCCGATGTCGCGGGTCTTTTCGACGACGATCATGAAGAAGATCGCCAGGATCCCGAACCCCGACACGGCAATGATCAGAAACAGCAGCACGTTGAGGATCGCGGTTTCCATTTGCACCGCGGCCAACAGCGCGCCTTGCCGATCGCGCCACGTTTGGACCTCGTAGAGGCTGCGCGGAAAGGCCTCGGCCAGTTTGTCGCGGACCGCGTCGCCATCGACCCCCGGCTTGAGCTTGATTTGAATCGACTTGAACATCCCCATGCCGGTCGCCGGGTCGATCATCCCGCGCAACTCCTGAAGCTTGCGAATCGGCACGAAGACGAAGCTCGAGTCGTACTCGGCCATCTTGCACTCGTAGAAGTCGACGACCGTGAATTCGTCGGTGGCGATTTTGGGCGGCGTGCCCGCCGTGGGAAAGGTGAGCTTGACGTCGTCGCCGGGAAGGATGAGGAACGAGTCCTCGCCGGTTGGACGGCGGAAGCTGGCCATCACGATGCCCAACACGGCGCCGGTGTGCTGCTGCCGGGCCGGATCAAACACCGGTTCCTGGCGCGGGCGCTGCACGGCGGCGAACGGGTCCACGAGGTTGGTCGCCGGCCGCTCGTCCGCCGGGGGCGACGCGGCGCCGTCGGGCCCCGCGGAGTCCGGCGCTCCGCCTGGCGACGCCTGCTGCGCCATCATCCGGTTGAACGCCTGGACCTCGGCCATGAGGCGGCGGTGCTCCCAGCCGGCGCGTTTCATTTGCGGGCGCTCCTTGGCCTCCGGGCCGCCCTGGTGGTCGCGGGTGTCGTAACCGCCCTCGCGGAGCTGGAAACTCATCGCCCGCCGGTTTTCGGGATGCTGAAGGTACTTGCCAAAATCGCTGACCTGGCTCTGGGTCGTCTCGTCGATGCCGATGAGCTGGACCTGCCGCGTGATCCACTGGTCGCTATGGCGGAAACTGAGCATCGCCGGCACAACCACCGTGGGCGTCATGCCCTGGATCGCCTCGCCCGCCACCCGGCGAATCTGCTCCATGTGCCAGTCGGCGTCGGCCATGCCGTCCAGGCTGCGGACCTCCAAGACCACGTCGGAAAGGATGCCGTGGATCCGGTTCTGCATTTCCGTCGCGAAGCCCGACATCACGCTGTTGACCACGATCATGGTGGCCACGCCGAGCATCACGCTGATGATCGAGGCCAAGGCAATGTACCGCGTGCGCAGATAGCGCCAACAGAGAAGCAGTTTGTACATCGGCAATCCTTTACCCGGGATCGAGGAAGGCGGGAGTGTTGGAATGGTGGAACGGTGGAATGATGGAATGATGGAATGATGGAAAGCTGAGTTGCCGCGTGGCCGCAAGGATGCCGGCCGTCCCTCACCGCCTCACCGCGTCATTCCACAATCCCCCAATTCTCCTACCCCCACCATTCCACCATTCCATCATTCCATCATTCCACTCTTCTTCCATCCCTCATTCCGCCTCCGGCCGCAACAGCGGGAAGAGGATCACGTCGCGGATGCTTTGGCTGTCGGTCAGCAGCATCACCAGCCGATCGATCCCGATTCCCAGCCCTCCGGCCGGCGGCATCCCGTGACGCAGGGCCCGAATGAAATCCCGATCCATCCGCGCCATCGAGTCCTCTTCGGCCAGGCCTTCGAGCTGCTGGCTGAAGAGGGCCTCCTGCAAGTCGGGATCGTTCAATTCGGTATACGCGTTGGCGATTTCCATGCCGCAAACGAACAGCTCGAAACGTTCGGCGATTTCGGGCCGGCCGCGTTTGCGCTTGGTCAGCGGGCAGATGCTCGCCGGATAGTCGAGCACGAAGATCGGCCCAGCCAGCCGATCGGCCACGTCGCGCTCGAACAGTTCGTTCTTGATGACGTCCGGGTGCTTGCCCGACGTCTCAATTCCCGTGCGCGCCGCCAGGGCCTTCAGGGCGTCCGCGTCGTTGGGGTCCAATCCGGTGGCTTCGGCCAGCAGCTCGTCGTACGTCCTTCGCTGGAACGGCGGCGTGAAGTCGACCGGCCGCCCGGCCCAGGCGAGCTTCAGGTCCTGGCCCGTGGCGCGGATCGCCTCGACGATGAGCTTTTCCGTCAGCTCCATCATCGTCCGGTAATCGCCGTAGGCCTGATAGACTTCGAGCATGGTGAACTCGGGATTGTGTTTGGGGCTGATCCCCTCGTTGCGGTAGACGCGGCCGAGTTCATACACCCGCTCCATGCCGCCCACCAAGAGCCGCTTCAAATGCAACTCCAGGGCGATGCGGAGGAACAAGGGAATGTCCAGCGCGTTATGGTGGGTCTTGAAGGGCCGAGCGGCCGCTCCGCCGGCAATGGCATGGAGCGTGGGCCCCTCAATCTCCACGAACCCCTCCGCGCTCAGCGTGTTGCGAATCGATTGGACGATCCGCGTGCGGCGGAGGAACCGTTCCAGGACTCCTTCCGTATGAATCAAGTCCAGATAGCGCATCCGCTGGCGAAGCTCGACGTCGACCAACCCCTTGTGTTTCGAGGGGGGCGTCTCGATCGACTTGGCGAGGAAGTGGAGCTGCTCGGCAAAAATGCTCAGTTCACCGGTCTTCGTGTGCCGCAGTTCGCCGTCCACTCCGATGATGTCGCCCAGGTCGAGGCATTCGGCCAGGGCCCAATTGTCCGGCCCGACCTGCGACTTGCCAATCAAGATCTGAATGCGGCCAGTCCAGTCCCAAATGGTAAGGAAGATGAGCTTTCCGGCGCGGCGCTGGAGCAGGATCCGACCCGCGGCTCGAACCTTCGGTCCCCGCTCTTCCGGCGGCTTGCCGACCTCGCAGTCACCGGCCGGGACCATTTCGATCTGTTTTTCCAAGGCGCGAATCTCGCCCAGGGCCATGTGGCCGTCGAAACGGCCGCCCCAGGGATCCAGTCCCAGGGCCTGGATCTTCCTGAGCTTTTCCCTCCGCGAGGCCTCCAGCATCTCCCCGCTGCCGCCCGCTTCTTCGCCGCGTTGTTTCGTCATGGATCCTCGATCGATCGCTTTCATCTAAACCAATGAGTCGCAACATTTTAGTGAAACCGTCCGAGGCGTCAATGTCAGATCGCGGATCGCAACTCGAGGGGGGATGGACACCGGGTCGGCTCGCGGAAAAGGATCGAACCGACATGCCAATCCGTTTGGGAACTCCTTCGGATCTGCTCCCAATGCTCGGGTTTGGCAAGGTTTTGGTATACTGGGCTCCATGAACAACGATCCCACCCTCCGGCAAGGCGACCCGGAACGGCACCGTTCCGAGCAATTGAGTGTTCGTCGCGGGACCCCGCCTGCCCAAATCCCTGGATACGAATTCGAGCGGTTTCTGGGAGAAGGGGCATACGGCGAGGTTTGGGTAGCGGTGGAAAGGAATACGGGCCGCCGCGTGGCGGTGAAGTTCTATACCCGAGGGGGTGGTCTCGACTGGTCCCTCTTGGCCCGGGAAGTGGAAAAGCTGGCCTTTCTTTTCGCCGACCGTTATGTCGTCCAATTGATTGGGGTGGGGTGGGATGCCGATCCTCCCTACTACGTGATGGAGTACATGGAGCGGGGGTCGCTCGCCGAGCGACTCCAACACGGTCCGCTTTCCGTGGCCGAGGCGGTCGAGGTGTTTCATGATGTCGCCGTGGGGCTTGTCCACTCCCACGAGAAGGGGGTGTTGCACTGCGATCTCAAGCCTGCCAATGTGCTGCTCGACCAAGACGGAAAGCCACGGCTGGCGGATTTTGGTCAATCGCGGCTTTCGCACGAGCAGGTTCCCGCCCTGGGCACGCTGTTCTACATGGCGCCCGAACAGGCCGACTTGAAGGCGGTGCCCGATGCCCGATGGGATGTTTACGCCTTGGGCGCGCTGGTGTATTGCATGTTGACCGGCAATCCGCCCCATCGGACGCCGGAGGCGTTGCTGCACCTCGACGTGATGCCGGGATTGGAGCAGCGGCTTGCCGCGTATCGCCGGTGGATCCGCAAGTCGCCGCCGCCGAATGGGCATCGTCAGGTGGCGGGCGTGGATCGTGCGTTGGCCGAGATCATTGATCGCTGCCTGGCCGCGGATCCCCGGCGACGGTATCCCAATGTGCAGGTCGTGCTCGACGCCCTGGAGGCCAGGGCGGCGAGGAGGCAGCGCCGCCCGATCCTGGTGGTCGGGGCCCTTGGACCGATGCTCTTGCTGGCCGTGGTCGCGGCCTTTGCCTGGCATGGTTTCAGCATGGCGCTTGGCCGCTTCGAGAACGATCTGGTGACGCGGGCGCTGGAGAACAACCGGCTGAACGCCCTGCGCGTGGCCGGTTCGGCGTCCAAGGAATTGCAACGCCGTCGCGACGCGGTGGAGCAGGTTGCCGCCGCCGCGAGTTTCGCCAGGGCCGTGGCCAGCACGATGGAGCAGCCGGAAATCAAGAGGCTTGCCCTGTCGTTGAGCGAGCCCGGTCGGAGCGAGGCGGAATTGGAGCCGCTCCGGGAGCGTTTCCGGCAGGCTGCCCCGCGCCAAGCGCTCCAGAAGCAGTTCGAGGCGATCATCCCCGCCTGGATGCCCGCCCCGCGGACCGAAGGCGGCGAGGAGGAATACGAGGCGGCAAGCTGGTTTTTCTGCGACGCCCAGGGCCTTTCGACGGTGCGGGTGCCCGAGTCGAAGACCATCGGCAAGAACTACGCATGGCGAAGCTTTTTCCACGGCGGCCCCGCCGATGAGGCGAGAGACTGGCGGCCTCCTCCCGGCCATCACCTGAAGAGCACCACGCTTTCGGCGGTCTTTCGGAGCGAGGCCAGCAGGTATTGGATCGTGGCGGTGGCCTCGCCGGTGTACGATCCCTCGGATCCGAGCAAGTTTCTCGGCGTGGTGGCGTTGACGGTCCGCGCGGCGCGGTTCGTGAAGCTCGAAGGCGACGAGGACCAGAAAGCGGTGCTCGTCGATTTGCGGCCGGGCGAACACGCCGGCATGATCCTTCAACACCCGCTGTTCGACGAATTCATCCGGGCCAACCAGAAGCCTCCGGAGCATCTGAAGGATTTCCGCCTGGCGTTGGCCGACCTGCCGATCACGCCCGAGAAAATGCGCGACTACCGGGATCCGATGGCCCGCGCGCCCGAGGGACGCGCGTTCGACCGGCATTGGCTCGCGTGTCTGGAGCCCATCCGGCTGTCGGGCCGGGAGGCGGGCTGGGCGGTGATTGTTCAGGAGTCCTACGACACGACGATCGGCTCGGCGCTGTCCGCCCTTCGCAATGGGCTGATCCGGTCGGGGGCCGCCGCGGTGGGAATGATCGTCGTGGTGCTGCTGGGCATGTGGGGCCTCGCCCTGCGCATGCTCCACGGAGCGACGCCCCTGAGGCGGTCGCTCGGCCCGGCTCAGCCGTCGGAGCGCTCGGCCACCGCAACCACTCCGACGGGCACCCCGCGGTCCCCGGCAGTCGGCGAAGGCAAACGCGGGGGGCGGGCCGGCGTTGGGCCAGGCGATTCGGCGGAATGATCGGTACAAGCTTCCATGCCCGTTCCAACAACTGCGTTCCTGGCGACCGAGTGCTCGCTTCGATTTTCCATCCTTGACCGCTGGCAATCATGGTCGATCTGGTAGCCCAAGGAAGACAAGCGCAACAGCGATGGCGGCGGCCGCTTCCCGAGGGGCAGGCGGTCGTCCTCGGCCGCGCGCCCGGCGTGTGGGCCGTCCCCTGGGACCCCCATGTGTCGCGGCAGCACGCGGAACTGATCTGGAAGGACGGCGGGCTCGAGGTGGCTCGCTTGCCCACCGCCAGCAATCCCATCTTCTTTCAAGGCCGGGAAGCGGCGCATTTTCGCGTGGCGCCGGGCGAACACTTCGTCATTGGCGAGACGACGTTTACGCTCGCCCAGCAGCAGGCCCAGCCTGCCGGCGACGCGCCGCAGCCGGTCCAGCAGCAGACGTTCAGCCCCGAGTTCCTTCGGCAAGTCCGCTTCCGCAATCCCGATTACCGGATGGAGGTTCTCAGCCGGCTGCCGGAGGTCATTTCGGGGGCGACCGGCGAGGAGGAGTTGTGCGTGCGCCTGGTGAGCATGTTGCTGGCGGGCCTGCCCCGGGCCGACGCGGCGGCCGTCGTCCATCTCGATCTGGACCACGAGGCGGCGCCGCGCCCGTGCGGCCGCGTGCGCACGATGCACTGGGACCAACGCCTGTTGAGCGGCGACGATTTTCATCCCAGCGAGCGGCTCATGCACGAGGCCCTGCGCCAGCGCCAAAGCGTGCTCCATGTCTGGCGCGGCCGCGAGGCGTCGCCTTCCCAGCCGTTCACCGCGCGGGGCAATTTCGACTGGGCGTTTTGCACGCCGGTGCCGGGCGACGCCTCGCGCGGATGGGTGCTTTACGTGGCGGGCCGGTTCCATGTGGATCTCCCCTCGATGCCCGCTTCGTCCGATCCCAGCGACTTGCGCGAGGACGTGAAGTTCACCGAACTCGTCGCGGCCATGCTGGGTTCCTTGCGGCAGATGCAGTTGCTCAACCGGCAGCACGCAAGCCTCAGCCAATTCTTCTCGCCCGTGGTCCTCAACACCCTCTCGATCGAGGATCCCGACGTCGTGCTCGCGCCGCGGGAGACCGAAGTTTCCGTCCTGTTTTGCGACCTGCGCGGCTTTTCCCGCCATTCGGAGCGCCACGCCGACAGTCTGTTGGAACTGCTCAATCGCGTGAGCAAGGCCCTCGGCGTGATGACCCATCACATTCTCGAGCAAGGGGGCGTGGTCGGCGACTTCCAGGGCGACGCGGCCATGGGCTTCTGGGGCTGGCCCTTGGCCCAGGACGACGCCGTCCTGCGGACCTGCCGGGCCGCGCTGGCCATCCGGCGCGAATTCGACTCCGCCGCCCGGCAGGCCAGCAGCCCCTTGGCCGGTTTTCAGGCCGGGATCGGCGTGGCCACCGGCAAGGCCGTGGCCGGCAAGATCGGCACCGTCGATCACGTGAAAGTCACCGTCTTCGGACCGGTCGTCAACCTCGCGTCGCGCCTGGAGGGCATGACCAAGATCCTCCGGGCGCCGATCTTGTTGGACGCGCGCACGGCCCGGGCCGTGCGCGAGCAAGTGCCCCGCCACGTTGCCCGGGTGCGACGATTGGCCGTCGTTCGGCCCTATGGGCTGGACACGGCCATCGAGGTGAGCGAACTCGTGCCGCCGCTTTCCGAGTGTCCGCTCCTGACCGACGAGCATTTGGCCACCAGCGAAGCGGCCCTGGACGCCTTCCTCGCCGGCCGGTGGTCCACCGCCTATGAACTCCTCCACCGGATTCCCGCCGAGGACGAGGTGGCCGACTTCCTTACCGAATACATCGTCAAGAACAAACGCACTCCGCCGCCGGACTGGGACGGCGTGATCGCGCTGGAAAGCAAGTAGGGTTCGCCGGTTGACGCCGTGGGCGCTTGGCAAGCGCCGAAGCGCAAGGCGGCCGTTCCCCCGGGATGGTCCCGATTTTCGCGGTGAATTCGGCGAAAAGGGGACTTCTCAAACGGCGCTCCCAGAGCACCCTGCAACGGCCTGTCCCCTAGGGCAGCTCGATTTCGGGGTTCGGAGGGCGCGTGGCGGTTTCCACGGCGGCGATTTGCGCCTCGGTCAAACCGTAAAGGCCGTAAACGAGCCGGTCAATCTGGGAGTCGGCGGCCTCGATTCGCCGGGCCAGCGCCGCCCGCTCTCCCGCCGATCGCGCGGTTTGATGGTTGCGAATCAACCGGGAGATCGTTCGGGCGTGGTTCGCGAGGCGATCGTGGGCGGCGCGCTCGTCCTGGCGGGAAAAATCGATTCTGCGGATGGGCGTCCGGGCCAGCAGCCGCCCGTTGATTTCCAGACCCACCCCGCGCCGTTTCGCGTGGTGTTGATGCCATTTCCAAAGAAGCCGGGAATTCAGCAGGGCGCAGAGGTACTCGAGACTCTCCTCCACCCCGGCCGACGGCACGAACACGTTCATGCTGAACGGCACGTAGGCCGGCTGCCGCGCTACCGCGCAGGCGGGCCGAGGCGCAAACTGCCGCGCGATGATCTTCGGCGAATCCCAGAGCCACTCCTCGCGCGGCCAGTGGAGGTGCCACCAGCGGTTCGTTCCCCGGCGAGTCTCCCGGCGCGCCTCCATGATCGGCCGGAATCGCTCCAGGTGCTCTCGGAGCCGGGGATATCGGGCGATGTCGGGGCAAGTGACCTTGGTCGAAAAAATGAGCCGAAGGGACGGGCGCTTTGCGACGGCGTGGCGCGTCACGTCGCAAAGGTCGTAATAGGGACGCAGCAGCCCGCGTTCCTCCGGCGAAAGACCCAGGCTTGCCGCCTTTGCCGGTCCGATCGCGAACACTCCCTCGCCCACGCGCCACCGGTTGCCGAACGCCTCGTTGGTCTTGGCGTTGATCGCCGCCGGGTTTTCGGCGATTCCCTGGCGAACGACGCCGAGGTCGCCCAGCGGCGGCCACCGCCCGATCCTGGCGAGAAGCTCCTCGGCCGGAGGCTCGAGATCGACCCGGCCCGCGCGAAACACTTCATCCGCCGTCTTCTCGAGCACGACGACCGGGCGCCTCCCGGAGATCACGTCTTCGGCGGTCGCCTTCAGGACCGGCGGCAACCGCTTGATCCTGATTGGCCGGCAACTCGCGGCCTTGGTGACGCGAACGATCGCATGGCGACCGGCGACCCCGGAAAATATCGGAAGATCGTCCAAGAGGAAGACCTCGTCCAGATGCGCTTCGTCGCGAAGGGCCTTGACGAGGTTTTCCGCGCCAGCCCCTGAAGTCCAGTACGCGCTCACGATAAAAGACAAGACGCCGCCAGGACGCAGCAGTTCCAGCCCCCGGTGGAAAAAATAGTACCAGAAGTCCATCCGCGGCGTTCGATACTTTCGGCCGAAATCGGTGTTTGCGATGGTCTCCAACAAGGGCTTGGAACCCCGTTCGCGCCGGTAGGGCGGATTGCCCACCACGGCGTCGAACCCATCGCCCGTTTCGCCCACCATGCCTGAGATCACGTTCGGGCCGATCAAAACGTCGCCGCACCGAACGTTGGCCGCGAGACGGTCGAGCGTCTGCGACACGATTCTTTCCAGAGTCACGTCGTTCCAGCGGGTGCTGGCGGACGTCCTGCGCTGGGCCGCAGGAGCCGAATCGGCCAGCATGTGCAGCACCAGGGCGAGTTTGGCGGCCTCGACGGCCGGGCGGTCGATGTCCACGCCGAAAACGCCGCTCGCGAGAATCCGCTGCCGCTCGGCGATCGTAAGCCGCCAGAGACCGTCCGGCCCGCGGCGCAAGCGCGGCCGGTTCCCCCTTGCCCACCGCTCGGGGGCGTCCGCCAAATAGCGATCCCGGTGCCAATCCAAAAGATGCTGATAAACGCCGGTCAGGAACGAGCCGGTTCCGCAGGCCGGGTCGAGAATCTTCAACCGCGCGGCCTCGCGCGGCGTCTTGCCGGCCAATAGCGGCCCAACGGCGTTTCGCACGATGTAATCGACGACATACGCCGGCGTATAGCACGCGCCCGCCGCTCGCTTCCACGCCCGGCTGCGTTGGGCAATTTCCTCGACGAGACGCCGCCGCCGGGATTCGATCTCTTCCAGGACCCCGGGCGACCGGCAGGGCGGCGACGTTGACTCATCTCGGGCAGAGGGACACATGGCCTGGAAATCAAGGCGGCCTCAAGCCGGGGCGACCCACGGACGCCCATCCTGCCAACCAGGATTGCGATAATAGATGGCGTCCGACAGAAAAGCCAGGGGGAGCCCGGGAGGATGGCGCGCGGTCCATCCGCGATCCGATGTGCGTCGAGGCGGGCATCTTCCACGACTTCCGTCAGACCTGGACTGAAAAAGCGAATCGGGCGCTGAACGCAGGGACCCTGTCCGAAGGCTGATGCCCCCTGGCGGAACAAGGCGCAGCCGGTTCCGGTCCCCACGTCCTGACCCTGGAGGTGGCCGGGGTGGCCAGGAGAGCGACTCGCCCACGGCGGCCGCGGAACCGGGCGGTGGAGACGCCTTGTCGCTCTTCGTGCCCCTTGCAAACTCCGGCCTTTTCGCGATGATAGCGTGCTGAGCGGCCCCGCCGGCGGTCTGGTCGAACCGGGCGGGGCCTCGCGGCATGGGGAAAACCACAACAGCGATGGGGATTGGGGAGAAATCATGAAGGCAAGACGAATCGCTTGGGGTGTTTTCGCGGCGGTCTTGGGCGTGGCGCTGACCGCATCCTGGGCTTGCGCCCAATGTTCGAATTGCGGTGGCGGGCAATGTCCGCTCGACCGCGACGCGCGGATGCAGTGGTGGCGCGAGGCCCGGTTCGGGATGTTCATCCATTGGGGCTTGTACGCGATTCCCGCGGGCAAGTGGCAGGGCAAGCCGGTGCCCAACATCGGCGAATGGATCATGGACCAGGCGAACATCCCCGTCGCCGAGTACGAAAAGCTGGCCGCCCAGTTCAATCCAGTCCTGTTCAACCCGGCCGAGTGGGTGGAAATCGCGAAAAACGCCGGGGCGAAATACATCGTGATCACTTCCAAGCACCACGACGGCTTCTGCTTGTTCGGGACCAAGGCCACGAAATACAACGTGGTCGACGCGACGCCGTACGGGAAAGACTTGCTCAAGCCCCTGGCCGAAGAGTGCCGCAAGCAGGGAATCAAGTTCTGCACCTACTACTCGATCATGGACTGGCATCATCCTGCCCAAGAACGCGGGAGCGACAAGCACTACAACCCGACGAAGATCAAGCCGGGCCGCAAAGCCGAGTACATCGCGTTCATGAAGCAGCAGCTCAAGGAACTCCTGGATGGCTGCAACCCGGAGGTCTTGTGGTTCGACGGCGAATGGCCCGACTGGTGGACCGAGGCCGACGCCAAGGACCTGTACGTCTACCTGCGCGCCCTGAAGCCAAGCCTGATCATCAACAACCGCATCGGCAAGGGCCGCAAGGGGATGGAGGGGATCAGCAAGGACGACCAGCAGTACACCGGCGATTTCGGCACGCCCGAGCAGCAGATTCCCGCCACCGGGCTCCCCGGCGTCGACTGGGAATCGTGCATGACCATGAACGACACCTGGGGCTTCAAGAGCGACGACCACAACTGGAAGTCGGCCGAAACCCTGGTGCGCAACATCATCGACACGGCCTCCAAGGGAGGGAACTACCTGCTCAACGTCGGTCCAACGGCCGAGGGCAAGATCCCGGGGCCTTCGGTCGAGCGGCTCCGCGCGATCGGCAAATGGATGGCCGCCAACGGCGAGGCGATCTACGGCACCCAGGCCAGCCCCTTCAAGGCCACGCCCTGGGGCCGTTGCACACGCAAGACGCTCCCCGACGGCAAGACCCGCTTGTACCTCCATGTCTTCCAATGGCCCCAAAACGGCGAGCTGATTCTTCCCGGCCTTGCCAACCGGGTTGCGGGGGCCTTTCTCCTCGACGGCGGCAAGAAGCTGGAGGTGAAATCGCACGGCGCCGAAAAACGCATCGTGGTGCCTCCGACCATGCCTGACAAGACCGCCACGGTCGTGGCCGTGGACGTCGAGGGAACGGTCGGCGGCTGACCTCTTCGGCGCGGCGGAGGCGGCGGAGGCGCGGCCGTTCTTCCCGACCGCCGATCCTCGAGGGCGCCATCCCGGGCGAGACGACAACGTGTGCCGGCAACCGTTCACGGTGCGGGCGAAGGGGAGGGACCCCTTTTCGCCAACTGCGCCGCGAGAATCGAAACAGTCCGCGGGGACGGCCACGTTGGCCGGGCGGCAAACGCCTAATGCCGGTAGGTGAACTCGATGCTGTTGATCAGCGCCCAGGCGATGTCGATCGAGTTGTCTCGCTTCTGTTTCGGCGTGAGTTTGGGAAGCATCGGCTTGCCCGACCCGTCGTAGGACGCCGTCCCGCTTTTCCCTCCGACCGTCAGGAACAAGTATTCCAGGATGGACTGCATTTCCTCGGGGGTCGGGTATCGGGAGAGGATCGTCAGGTACAGCTCGTCGATGATCTCCTCGAGCGACTCGTTGCCGGTGGCCGTCAACGTCTTCATCCATGTGCCCGTTTCCAGCTTGTTTTGGATGTGGCTCGAATTGAGCAGGTGCAGCCACTGGGCGGGAAGCGGCCTGGTCGGCCGCTCATTGGCCAGGCCGGTGCTCCGCGCCGAGCGGCCGAACAACGCCAAGAACGGGCTGGTGATGCTGCCGTCGGCGATGGAGACGGCCGGTTGATCGGGCGGGATGTATGTGAACGGCTCGGGAATCGCGCTGGTGTAAAGATCGGTCGTGCCGGTGACCTTGTTGATCGCGTCGATCAACACCTCGGCATCCAATCGGCGCACCAGATAACACCCGAAATAGGCCTCGGCCTTGGGGTTCTTCGCCTTCAGCAACGAGGACGCTTGATACGTCCTCGAATTGAGGATCAGCCGATAGACCACCTTCATGTCGTAGCCGCTGTCGATGAATTCCTTTTCGAGGTACTCCAAGACTTCGGGATAGACCGGCGGGTTGTCGTCGCGGATGTCGTCCGGCTCGTGGATGATGCCGCGGCCCAACAGCCAGAACCAGACCCGATTCACGAAGCACCGGGCGAACCAAGGGTTGTCGGGCCGGATGAGCCAGTTGGCGAACATCTCGCGGGGGTCGCGATGCGTCGGGACGACCACCTCGCGGCCGTCCGGGGCAACGGCCTTGAAGGGGGCGGGCGACTTCACCGTGGGCGCCGGCTCGGGCGGGGTCGCCGCGGGCTTGTCCGCCGAAGGCCGGGCAGGCGTCAGGGATGCCTTCCCCGGCGCCACGGCCGAGGGGACCCTGCTGAGCTGATACGGGTCCCAGAAGACAATCTCCTCTTTCCATTCCGCCGTGGGCTTGTAGCCCACCTGCGAGAAAAACGCCGCCATGCCCGACAGCCGCTCCTTCGGCCATGTCTCCACACGGGACCCCAGGAAGGTCAAGGCCACCGCGCCCGCGATGCCTTCCGGCGTCCGGCTGGGGATAGCGCGGTAGAAGTTGACGGGGCCGACCCGGAAGTTGCTGCCGCTGGAGGTGAGCAGTTCCCGGGCGAACGTGCTATACGGTTTGTTCGCCGCCAGCGAGGCCCGCACCCAACGGTGATAGGCCTGGGCCGCGTTGGGCCAGAGATTGACGGGAAACTCGGCCTTGATCCGCAGCACGTCGCCCCATTTCATGGCCCAATAGTCGGCGAATTCCTCCCGCTCCAGCACCCGGTCGATCAACACCCGCCGCTTGTTCCGATTCTTGCTCTCCAGGAATTCCCGCACTTCCTTCGAGGTCGGCAGGGTGCCCAACACGTCGAGATACACGCGGCGAATGAATACCGCGTCCGACGAGAGGGCCGGATGAATGTCGAACTCGGCCAGCCTGGCCAGAATCACCTTGTCGATCGGAGAATCCCCGATCGCCCGCGAGGAGGTTTCAAACACGTTCGTCCTCACCGGCGGCGGCGAGGGTGTTCTCGGCGAGGGCTTGGGAACGAAGACGGGCAGGGGCTGCGCGGCCGACTTGGGGGCGGGTTTCGCGGCCGACTTGGCCTTGAATTTGGCCCCCGGGTTGCGCGCCGGTTGGGCCCCATAACAAGCAACGGCCAAGAGGACCACCGCCGTTGTCCAAGCCGCCCTTCTCATTTCCGATTCCCTCCACGCGCCGCCCCGAACACGCCCATAGGTCACCCTATCCTGCTTAGTGTACCATGATTCTCGCCACGCTGCACGGATGGGCCGCCACGGCTGGGGCCAACCCATCGCCGAGAAAACCGGATCTCGCGCAGTCCGCACCGGTTGGGGCGAGCGGCAGGACGTTGGACCAGGGCTATTCGCCGGCCGTGGTGCGGCCGGTGGCCACGTCGAACTCGTAGATCGCCGGCACGAGCATGGCGGCCGTCGTGAACCCGTAGGAAGCGGCGATCACCAGGAATACGCCCAGAGTCTGGTTGAGAAACAGGCTGGTGATGGCGTAGAAGGTGGCGAACGGGCAGAGAAAGGAGGCCACGCCGATCGCCGTGGACGGGTTTCGCGCCCCGAGGGCCACATAGAGCCCGACCCCGCCCCCGACCATAAACGCCAGGAAGGGCTGCAACTGGGCCTCGAACGAGCCACTGAACACGATCATCATCCACATGCAGGTGGCGACGCCCAAGAACAAGAAGAACACGGTGCCCAGGCTCGTGGCGATGGCGGTCCGGGAGTTGGCGTAGTTCATGCCCGCGTGCACGCCCAACATGGCCACAAAGCCATCCAGAACCGCCAGGCCTCCCAACAGGTAGACCAGATTCTCCAGGCTCAATGCCTTGATCCACCAGAGATAGCCGCACAAGAGCATCGGCAGAAGCACCATTTCCTTGGTGTTGTACAGCACGCCTCCGAGCTTGCCATAGACGATCTCCTTGGGCGTGAGGTCGCTGACCAGAAGCAGGTCCAACGCCCGCGCGTCGCGCTCGCTGGTCAGCGAAGTCACCGCCTGGGCGTTGATGAGCACCAGGCTCATGAGGAACAGCGGGGCAAGGACGGTGGCAGCGGCGGCGCGCGTGATGGGCTGCCCGCTGGACGCCAGCCACCACAGGCTTCCGGCGGCCAGGCCAAAAAGCAAGAGATAGGCCAGGCGGATGGCGAGCATCTTGCGTCCGTAGGCCCACGTGCACATTTCCCGCCAAATCACCGGATTGTCCCATACCGTGCGGCTCTTCCCCGCCGGCCGAACGCGCGACGCATCGCCTGCGTCCGTCGCCGGGAGCGCGGAAAGCTGCCCTGCCGCGCCTTGGGCGGCCTGCTTTGCCTCCTGAGCGAGGTCGTACTCCGCGCCCCAAATGCTGGCCCTCCGCCATGTTTCGTCTTCGCGGCGGAACGTCTGGGCCTGCCTCGAAGGGTTCCAGCGGCGGACCATCGCGATGGCCACGCCGTTGAGCAGGACCGTCAAACCGATCGACACCGCCAGGAACCCGTGGACTGGCGTCCCGAGGATTCCCAACGCAGGATCCGCGTCGAGGTAGGGGCGCGTGGCTTCGACCACGGCTTCCCAAGGGCTGAGCATGGCTGCCCAGCGATCGCAAGGGATGCCCGCCCACGCCGTGCCAAAAAAGCCCGCCGCCAGCATCCTCCCCGCCGCCAACCAGAGGACCAAGACCAACATCGTCGAGGCCAGGGATTGGTACGTCTTCTCCCGCCACAGGGCGAGCGTCGAGCCGAGGCTGCCGCAAACGAGCACCGCGGCCAAAGTGACCGCGTACACACGCCCGATCTGACTGAACGAGACCCCGCCAAACAGCGTCGCGAGCATGAAGACCGGCAGCGCGGTGGCCAACAACATCAGGACGTGCAGCAGGCTTGCCAGCAGTTTGCCCAACACCAGTTCGCTGTTGGTCAGTTTCGTGAGCAGCAGAAGAATCAGCGTTTGGCGGTCCTTTTCCTGGGCGACCGCGCTGGCAGCCAACAGGGCCGAGAAGAACGACCCCACGGCCAACTGGAGCGGCGCGAGGAGCTGAAACAAACTCATCCCGAACCGGGCCAGGTCGCCAAGGTCGCGGACCAACTGGGTCCCTGTGAGAACCAGCCAGGCGGTGCTCATCAATACCAGCAAGGCCAGCCCGTAGGCGACCCGGGCCACATAGGTCTTCGGTCTTCGGGGGGAGAGAACTAACTCGCGAGTGAAAACCGGTCCGATGAACATGGTGATAAAAAGCCGATCCTCGACCTTGAGATGACTAACCCAATTGGGGGTTGCAACGTTATAGAAACTTATCACCTAATGGGAAGATTGTTACCACCCGATGGTTTGTCTTGCCTACAACAAAAAATGGACCGCTGCTCGGAACTACCCAAACTTGGGGGATCCACAACGGTGTAGTGGCCTGTCGCCGTTGTGCTGTTGGGCCTCAAGATACTCCGCGATTCACACCTGCCGCGCATCAGGATACAACGAAGACAGCCGTTTTTCCCTCTTCGAGATTCTGAAGCCGCTACATAATAGTTCTATGCTACAACACTAAGGGGGGGTGTGTGACGGACGCGATGGCACCCACCCCTCGGCTGAACAGACAACTTTTTTTTACGAGCGGAGGACGGTTTTTGTTCCCTTGGCGAGGGGCCGATCGAGCTGACGCGCGGCGGGTCATGGGCCATGATTGCTGAACCAAACTGCCTTGGGCCGAAAAGCGTGACACGGCCGCCTGCGTCTCCCCGTTGTTTGGTTGCTGCCTGGCGATGCCCTTGGCGGCGACGGAGCTGGGGTATTTGCCAAGGCCGCGCGCGGTCGCTGGCGCCGTGGTCCGGCCCGAACGGTTGGCGCTGACCGAACCCTTGTTCTCCCAAAGCTTTTCGCAGACAATGGCCCCCAACATGGAACACGGTCGCATGGTCTATCCGCCGGTCATTCCTGCTCCCGACGGGATCGAATTGCGTTGGGAGGTCATTCGCGTCTGTTCCTATCTGCGAGATCGCTTGGGATACTTTATTGGCAATTGGGGGAGTGTGGCGGTCCGTGTTCAAGACGGCCTCCTGACCACGCCGGCCCGCATGAAATTCGAGGACGTCAAGCCCGAGGACTTGGTGGTGCTGGATTGGGAGGGCCATGCGCAACGGGGCCAGCGGGTCCCGACCAGCGACGCGGAACTCCACCGCCAGTTGTTCTTGCAGCGGCCGGATTTGGGAGCGCTGGTCCACGGTTTTCCGCCTCAAGCGTCGGTTTGTGCGTGCTCGCACCGCTCGATTCCGGTGCTGACCAGCGACATGGCGGCGGTGATCGGCGGCGAGGTCCGTTGTGCGCGCTACGTCCCGGCTGGCCGGGTCCAGGAGATGGCCCGTTCCGCGCGGGAGGCCATCGGGCGGGACGCATGCGCCGTGCTGTTGGCGAATCATGGGGCGGTGACGGGCGGGCGCGAGTTGGCCGAGGCGGTGGTCGCGGCCCAAGTCCTCGAGCGCGCGGCCGCGATCCTCATCCAGTCCGAGGCCCTCGGCGGGGCCACGCCGATCGCCGAGCAACATTGGCGCGCCGAGCGCGCTGGCTATCTCCAACAACCGTTCCGACTCGAAGAACCGAACTAATGCTCCGCGACGTCGGCCGATTGATCAGCGTTCGCGACGTGGTCTACTACATCGGCGACCAGCTCTACAAGCGGAGCCTGCGCACGACCGGCGTGACGGCCGCGGTGAGCCTGCTGGGCTATCTGGGCGGCCTGTTGCCGGGGCTGGAGACGTACAACGCCCGGGTCGCCATTGCCCTGCCCCTGCTGATCGGTTCCTCGATGCTCCTGGGCGGCTTCGTCTTGAAGACCATCCCCACCTTGCTGGCGTCCCGGGCGATGAGCGTGGCCGAGGCCCAGGACCTCGACTTGATGGAAGACTACCGCAAGTCGCAAGTGGCCGCGCATCTCGACGTGCTTTGGGAGCGGGTGTTTCGGTTCGAGTGGGCGATGGGGTCGCCGATCAGCCAGCTCCGCGAACATCCCGCGGAAGCCCCGCCGGACTTGTGCCTGCCCAAGCTGCCCGACGAGGCTCCCGAGGAACGGGGACGGCGCGAGTTCCTGGCCCGCGCCCGCTTCGCCTTGAGCCGATGCCAGTCGCAGCCCTGCCAGCGCTACCACCTGGGCATCGACCTGCGGTTTCTTGAAGACTGGTACAACGGCGGCTATTTCGACCGCCAGGACATGAAGCTGATCGAGCAGTTCCACGGCAGCGCCACGCTGGACGCCATCCGGCGGGAGATCGGCGGCGGCCATTGGCCGTCGCTGGAGGACTTCGCGCTGAAGCTCTATCAGAAGTTCTGGTTCCGGATGATCACCCGGGCCGTGGCCATCCACGTGGGCGACGCGGTCACGGCGCTGAACCGCCGCCACGGGGCCGACTTTTTCAACGCCCAGACGATCCTCTGGCCCGGCGAGGAGAACGAGGCCTGGGTCAAACAGTTTCCTTCGGCGGTCGAGGACATCCGGGATCGCCGGAGGGCGATCCTCCGCGACGTCTTCGGCGAAGACCCCGACGCAGCCCGCCGCATGATGCGCCGCATGCTCTGGCCCGGCTGGTTCCTGGCCGCGAAACTCCGCGCAGGCTACGATCCCGAGTACGTGACAGGCAGCCTCGGTTTCAGCCTGGTCGGCGATTCCGAGGCGCTGGCCCTCTCCCCGAGGCGCATCCAACCGTTTCGGGCACTGGCCGAACAGGTCCGGATCGATCAATCCGCGCTCGACGGCTGGCTCGCCCGGTTCCGGCCCGAACTGTTCCGGCCCGAACACGCCGAAGCGCTCCGCGCCGCCCGGATCGCCGTCCACCTCCGCCGCAACCGGCTTCGGCCCATGCTCCGCGCCGACGTCCGGGATTCGCAGGCCGCCGAGGCGTTCATCGAACACGTGGTGGACACGGTCGACCAGGCAGTGCGGACGCGGCATCGCTACACGGTCCGGCTCGTCGCCCTTCGCGTCCATCACGAGCTGACGCGGCTGCACCACGACGAGTATCTCCGGCTGTTGGACGCGCTGAGCGAGCGTTGCTGAGACGCCCCAGCGCCGGGCCAGTCGGCGGGGACGACGCTGCTTGGCGCCGCCGGGGGTTCAGAACGCCTCGCCCGCGCCCAGTCCCAGATTGGCGCGCAATCGCTGCTTGGCTTGAGCCAGAGTCGTCTGCTCGGAAAACATCGGCACCTGGAATTTGTCGCACAACTCGACGAACCGCTTGACCAGGGGGCGCATCTTCTGGACCTCGGCCGGCGGGAGCTTCTTGCCGCCCGACTCCCAAACCGGCTCGATCGCCGCGCGGTAGGCGCAGATCGAGGCCTTCTCGACGCGGGCCTTGACGGCGTCGTCGTCGGCCAGGGCCAGGGCCTCGGAAAAGGCGTCCAGGGCCGCCTGGGCGATCGCCGCGTCGATGGCGTAGTCGGCGGCGCGCCCGAAACAATTGCGGTGAATGCCCTTGGATTCGCAATGGTCGTGGTACATGTGGATGAACCGCCGGATCGGCGGGGCGGCCTTGCCGTAGTGCAGGTCGAGGAATTCGTCGATCAGCTTCGCGCCGCTTCGGCCCGGGTCCCAAAGCAAGTTGGCCATCACATAGTTGCGCAAGTCCGAAAGCTCGGCCCCGGTCGAGTTGCCCGCCGCCTGCATGAAGATCCCCTTCGCCCCGTTGGCCACGAAGTAGCGGATGTTCGGCTCGATCACGCGGAGGTTCGGGCACGGCAGCAGGTAGTTGCTGAAGTTCGTGTTGTAGTTCCAGATGAAGAGGTTCTTGGTCAGCTTGCCCCAGGCGTCCATGTCCTTGCAGAACTGGACGTTCTTGGAACACTTCGGGTCGTTGATCGGGTGGATCATGCAGCATTCGATGCTGCAAAGCTGGATCTGGACGTTGGGCCGCGGCTTGAGCGTCTTCGGCGGTTTGCGCGTGTACCAGTAGCTGAGCGTTCCCACTTTGACGTTCGGGTATTCCTCGGCCACCGCGTCGGCGATCTTGTTGACGAACTCCAGGAGCGATCCCATCGGCGTCCCTTCACGGTCGTCGATCGCCTTGCAGTTGGGGCACAAGCAGTACTGGGCGTTGTCGTTCTGGCTGACCGAGATGTTCTCGCGGTCGGGATGGGCCTTGAGTTCGGCCAACACCGCCTCCTTGACGATCTTGAGGACGTCGGGATGGGTGAGGCAGGGCTCGCTCTGGGACCAGTCGTCGCGCACGTCGGCCAGGCGTTTGCCGCCGCGCAAGGCGAAGTACTCGGGATGCTGTTTGCCGTATTTCGCGGTCGGAATCTGGCTGCCGAACGTATGGCTGATGAGCGATTGGCCGGTCTTGCCGCCGAACCTGGCGTCGCCGCCGACGGTGTTCACCCGGAGCCGGGCGGCCAGCATCGGCGAACGATTCGTCTCGCCGTAGTAGCTCCACCGGAACGAAAGGACCGGCTGATAGGTCCTGTCGAGCGGGCCGATCAGGCGCTTCCCGGCCAGCTTCGGGACGTGGGTATGGTCGGCGGTCAGAAACCGGACTCCCAGATAATCCTCCAGAAACGTGTAGACGCCGTAAAGCGTGCCCCGGGGCCGACCGCCCGCAATCGCGATCAGGTTGTCGCGGACCACGATCCGCAGGGTTTCGGGGCCCAGGGCCGCGGCGTCGAAGCCCACGGGGCTGGCGGCCAGGGCCTTGCTCGGGCCGATGAACACGTGGCGATCGGCCCGGTCCGGGGCCGTCGTCTTGGGCAATTCGATGCCCGTCGCTTGGGCGAAGTGCGCGCGGAATTCGTCGGCGGCATAGGTTTCGCTGGGCGACGCGTCGGCCGCGACCACGATGTCCCAACCGGCCAGACCGGCCAAATCGACGCCCCTGCTTTCGGCCGCGACTGCCCCCGCTGCGACCGCCCAGCCCGCCGCCGCCACGATCCAAAACGAACGAACCATCGTGGGCTCCTTTCCATTGCCAGAACCAGCAAGGCCCCGATGCCCAGGGGCCGTGGTCAACAAAACCGCGAAGGTCCCGCTCGGGAGACCGTCCGGCATTCTAGGACCGCGGCGACGGCGACGCAACGCTCGCGCCGCCGTCGCCGTCGGCCCGCGGCTTGCGCCAGGCCGCGTCGGCGCATCCCTGCCGGGCGTTTTCGCCCCGGGCAAGCACGAAGAGCAGGTCGCTCAACCGGTTCAGATACGCCAACAGCGCCAGCGAAATCGGTTCCTCGCTGTGACGAATGAGGGACACCAGGCGCCGCTCGGCGCGCCGGCAGACGGCGCGGGCAAGGTGCAGCAAGGCCGCCGTCCGAGTCCCGCCGGGCAGAATGAATTCCGCCAGCGGCGGCAAATGCGCGTCGCGACGGTCGATGTCGGCCTCCAGGCGCCGGACATGCTCGCGTCCGATCCACTGCACGCCGCGGGCGGCCGGGTCAGGCGTCGCCAACTCGGCCCCCATGGCGAAAAGCTCATGCTGGACGCGATCCAGAATCCCGTCCGTATCCGGGTCGAGGGAATCGGCCCGGGCGACCGCCAACGCCGCGTTCAGCTCGTCGATCGCCCCACAGACCTCGATCCGCGGCATGTCCTTGCCGACCCGCGGGCCGGCAAACAACGCCGTCTCGCCCAAGTCGCCCGTTCGCGTATAAATCTTCATAGCCCAGCCCTTCTGCATATCCCTCGCTTCGTCTGCCGGATATCCCTCGCTTCGTCTGCCGGCCCTTGATCCATGGGGCAGGAACATGAGTTCGGCAATCCGGGTTGAAATCCCGGGATGTTGGTTCGGACAAATCGCCGCGTACCGCAATTGTTCACGCGGACAGTCCCGGTGAACGCCTACGGTTGGAGAAACCATCGCGACCTCGTACACTCTTGGGATGCCCATGGCCCCAGACGAACGGACAAGGCAAGGGAAGTTTCGGAGGTCCCCCGCATGAAGCCCGCGGTGATTCCTACCGTGATTCTGTTCGCTGTTCCGCTGTCGGCCGCCGAGTTGACATTGCTGCGGGATGGCAAGTCCGATTATCAGATTGTCTTGCCGGATCGGCAAGACACGCCGGAGCTGGCAGCCTGTCTCAGCCAGACGGCCCGGCTTCTGCAAACCGCATTCCAGGCCAACGGAGCAGCGGTCCGCGTCGTCCTCGAAAGCCAGCGCGAGGCGGCCAGGCCTTCGTTGTGGCTGGGGGACACCAATTTCGCGCGCAAGCAGGGAATCGATGTCCGGGGATTGCGCGACTGGAGCTACGTGCTGCGGGCATTCGGCCGGGAAGTCGTGATCGCTGGCCACGACCACGCGGCCAGGGCCGTACCGGGGAGTCCGGGACGGCAAAACTGGGATCGCGTGGGGACCGCCAAGGCGGTCGCCGACTTTGCCAGGCAATTCCTGGGCGTGCGATTCTTGTATCCAGAAGTCCCGCCCTACGCGACGGTCGGCGCCGCGGCCAAGATCGATTTGCTCGCCTCCCCCGCCATCGAGTTCTTGCCGATGAAGACCATCGTCGTGCCGGAGGGGCTGAACGTGCTCCAGACGCCTTGGTTGCGGGTGAACACGTCCCATCCGCCCGGCGCAGGCTTCTATGACCTCGCCCACAACCGGTTTCCCCGGGTCGATGAGGTGTTTGGGGGCCACACGTGGGAATGGGCGGTTCCGGCGGAGTTGTTTGCCGAGCACCCGGAGTATTTTGCCCTCGTCAACGGATCGCGGATGCAGCCTCGGGCGGGGATGGCTCAGTACTGCCTTTCCAACGAGGACGTGCGGGAGCGGATCTACCGCGATCTGGCCTCCTGGCTGGACCGCGGCTATGCCTCGGTCGATCTCGGCCAGCCCGACGGCTTCCAGGAGTGCCAGTGCCCGAAGTGCGACGCCCTCTACGCGACGGGCAAGGATTGGGCGGAAAAGATTTGGATCTTCAATCGCCTGACGGCCGAACGGTTGGAGAAATCGCACCCGGGCCGGCGTGTGACCATCATGTCCTACGGCCTCACCGCGCTTCCGCCGAAGTCGTTCGCCAGGTTCCCGGCCAACACGTGCATCATGCTCACGGGAACGAACGAGGAAGACATCGCCCCGTGGCGCTCGATCGAGGTGCCGGGCGGGTTCACGGGCTACCTCTACAATTGGTGCCCGAACCTCGGCACGCGCTACACGCCCATGCGCACGCCCGGCTACGTCGAGAAACAGGTGAAGCGGCTGGCGGCCAACAAGATTCAGGCGCTCTACCGGGACGGTCCCGGCCAGCTTTTCGGGCTGGAAGGGCCGGTGTATTACGTGATGGGCCGGATGTTCGACGATCCGGAAAAAAACACCGCCAGGGCCCTTTTGCCGGAGTTTTGCGAGGCCGCGTTCCGCGATCGGAGCGTTGCGGCCTCCATGCGGGGATTCTACGACGAGCTTTACCGCGCCATCGCGCTGTATTCGGATCACCTCGGCACGCGGTGCGACCTTTGGACCATCGAGGTCCTTCCTGGCGAGGGCCGGCCGCAGAAAACCGTGCAAGACCCGTTCCAGCTCCTTGCCTTCCTTTACCCGCCGCGGGTGCTGGCGGCCCTGGAGTCGCGATTGAGCCAGGCGGAACGGCTGGCGACCGCGCCGAAAGTGAAAACCCGCTTGACGCTCGTGCGCACGGAGTTTGAGTACCTGAAGCACCTTGCCCGCGTGGTCCACTTGCACCAGGCCTATGAAATCGTTCCGGACGCGGCCTCGCTCGACCGCCTGCTGGACGCCATCGACGCGCGGAACGCCTTCATCGCCCAGCTTTACGACGAGCGAGGCAACGGCGTGCTTGCCGGGAACTGGTCGTACGCGCTCTTCCCGTTCCCAGGGCACGACGCCAGGCATCTGCGTCTGGCCTACGACGGCTACCAGGAGCCCTACGCCAACACGTGCTTCAATTGGGACACGAAAGCCAAACGCCGCGCGCTCGCGTCCGGAAAGGAGTAGCAACGTTGCGGGACGGATCGCTGCCCGCCGCCCCGCCGGGCGGCGAACGAACGACGAACAGTACGGATTCCCGCGAGACGGGGCTTGCGGGCCGAAGTTTTCTGGTCGCCCGCGGCTTCCCCCCGGCTTTCCGCCCCTTTTCCGCCGCCAACGCTGCGGGGGAGCCGGTGGCATTGCCGGCAGGGGACCCGCGCGGGGCGGGGCCCGGAGGGACTCCTTGTGTCATTTCGCTGTTTGGCTAAAATGACAAGGGTTCCAGGGGACGGGTTGGGCGCCCCACCGAAAAGGAAGACCGCCCAAGGATGATTCCGAGGACCGCATGAACGCGTCCCGATACAAGGCTCGGGTGCGGATGTTCAAGGCGCTGGCGCACCCGACTCGAATGTCCTTTGTCGAGGAATTGGCCCGGGCCGAACGATGGGTCCGCGATCTCACCGCGAGAGCCGGTTCCGGCATGTCCACGGTGTCGAAGCACCTGGCGCTGTTGCAGGGCGCGGGCATTCTGGCCGACGAGAAGCGAGGCAACCAGGTCTTCCATCGCCTGCGCACGCCCTGTGTGATGGATTTCCTTCGGTGCGTCGAATCGGTCGCCCAGGGCCGGCCCGGGGACCATCCAGCCTGTCCCCGCCGGTAGACCCCGGCAGTGTTTCCTGGTTTCCTGACCGCCCGATCGCGGCAGCCCGAGCGGGAAAACGAACGGCGATCGATGGGCATGGGTATTTGGCGATTTCGTCAAGGAACTAACGATTATGGCGAGCAACGGCGTCGCGCGACGGCTTTCCTTCCTCGACCGCTACTTGACGTTGTGGATCTTCCTGGCGATGGGCGCGGGCGTGGCGCTGGGGCGGGCCTGGCCCGAGCTGGCGGATCTGGTCAACAGCTTCAAGTTCGACGAGACGACGAGCATTCCCATCGCCTTGGGGTTGATCCTGATGATGTACCCGCCGCTGGCCAAGGTGCGATACGAGGAGTTGGGCGACGTCTTTCGCAACTGGAAGGTGCTCGGTCTCTCGTTGTTGCAGAACTGGATCGTCGGTCCGGTGCTGATGTTCGTGCTGGCTGCGGTGTTTCTGCGGGGCCAGCCGGAGTTCATGGCCGGGCTGATCCTGGTCGGCCTGGCCCGCTGCATCGCCATGGTGATTGTCTGGAACGAACTGGCCAAGGGCGACAGCGAATACGCGGCCGGCCTGGTGGCGTTGAACAGCCTGTTTCAGGTTTTCTTCTACAGCGTCTACGCGTATTTGTTCATCGTCGTGTTGCCGCTGCGGTTGGGGTTGCCGCTGGCCGTGGACGAAAAGATGCTTCGCGAGAAAGTGACGATCGGAAGGATCGCCTGGAGCGTGTTCATCTACCTGGGCATCCCGTTCCTGGCCGGGATGTTGACGCGCGTCGCGCTGGTGAAGTCCAAGGGGCGGCCCTGGTACGAGCAGACCTTCATCCCCAAGATCAGCCCGATCACCTTGGTGGCCTTGCTGTTCACGATCGTGGTGATGTTCAGCCTCCAGGGCGAGAAGATCGTCAACAAGCCGCTCGACGTGTTGCTGATCGCCGTGCCGCTCTTGATCTATTTCCTGGCGATGTTCCTGGTGAGCTTCGCCATGAGCTGCAAGGCGGGGGCCGACTATGCCCAGAGCGCCACCCTCTCGTTCACCGCCGCAAGCAACAACTTCGAATTGGCCATCGCCGTGGCGGTGGCCGTTTTTGGCATCCACCACGGGGCGGCCTTCGCCGCGGTCATTGGTCCGCTGGTCGAAGTGCCGGTGCTCATCGGCCTCGTCCACGTCGCGTTGCACTTTCAGAAGCGGTTCTTCGCCCAATCCGCCGCAGCGTCTCCCGTCGACGGGGCCGTCGCCACGACCGATGGGAATTGAACCGTCGCCCGCGACGCAGAACTCGCCGACGACCGGCGGCCGCGCCATCGGGCTTCCCGGTGTCGGATCGCTCCTAGAACCGGCAATCCAGACCGAATGAGAGGCCCTGGGTCCAGAAGTCGGTGGTGATGAAGCGATGCTGGGGCGCGGGCATGCCGACGAGGTTCCCGCCCCCAAACTGGCTGGGGTTGACGTTGATCAGGACCGGAGATCCCGGCACGTAGCCCGCGTCGATTTGATCGCCTGGCCTGGCCACCCGGCTCCAATAGATCAGCGAGTAGCCCACCGTGGCCTTCATTCGGGGCGTGATCTGGAGCCCAGCGGTCAGGCCGACTTCGGGAATGGCCGTAAAGTTCTCTTGGCTAAAGGCGCCCATGTTCGTCGGCTGGGCCAGCAGCCCACCTAGCGTGGTGACGGACCCCTGGCCCGGAACCCGAATCGTCGTCCTGCCGTACGTGGTGGTTCGGGAGCGGGTTCCGCCCAGCGCGAGCTTCGCCACGCCCTCGAGCGACCAGCGGTAGTACTGGGCCTGGCCTGACAGCCCCAATTCCGCTCCATGGAATTCGTTGGCCGCCGCAAAGACGTCGGAACCGTTGACGACGGTTCCCTCGGGAACGAGCAAGTTGTCTGGCCCGGAAGTGAACGCATACGTGATCGAGTTTCGTTCGGCGAACCGGCTATAGCGGTATCCGTACAGGACGTCCAGACGCCGCCCGCACTCTTCAAACACCATGTCGCGACCCAACAGTTCGAACGATTGGAACTCGTTGGACATTACGGCGGTCAGTTGCGAGTCGATCGCCACGCCGGGGAACGCGATAAGAAGGGCGTCTTGTTGGAAAGCCTTGTCGGAATCGGGATCGACGTTGAAGAACGGTATGGCCAAGATGGGATCGCCGGCCTCGCTGGATTGGCTGAAAGTCAACGCCTTGTCGCTGATGAATAGATAGGAGGCCTCCAGCGCCGAAACCCGGCACGGATCGGAGGAGAAGCTGAGCGTGAACCTCGCCCCCGATCGGGCCCCCATATCGATGCCTCCCCCGAGAAGAACGTCGGTGCTGTCCAGTCCGAGGATGCCGGCCTCATCCTGCGCCGTGCCGGCAGGGCTCGTGGTCACGAGCGGGGGTAGATTGGCCGCCTTGGTCCACCACAACAAGTATTCTCCGCGGAATCGCCAACGGCCCTCGGTCATCTGGAAGAACGGATCACACCCCGAAAAGGCGGCGAAACCGCAGGCGTCCCCGCACGGATTGCAGGGGCCGTCAGGGCCGGCGGGAGGGAAGGGGCCCTCACTCCACGACCCGGCGCCGGGCAGAGATGCTTTGCCGTCGGATCCCCGCATCCCCTCGCTGTAACCGGGATCCAGGGCAGCGCCGTCGTCGGGGACGGGCGCGGGCGTGGCGACCACTTCCGGCTGATACGCAGCCCGTCGCGTGCCCGACGACTGGGGACGGGAACGCATCGCCGTGCGCGAGGTCCACGAAGGGGCTCGCCAGCTCGGGGGCTCCGATTCCCAAGACTCCCCCAACGCATGGGGGGTGATTATCGCGGCGCCGATCCCGACGGCGACGCTAGCGATGGCGGAAACGAGTCGGCGACAAGTCCAACGGCGGGGAGGAGATAGAGTGGCTGACATGGGTTTGGCTGCACAGCATGGTACTCCCCCCTCAGGTATGATCGCCCCGTGGGCGATGCTCCGTGGTGCCGATTATCGGCCGGTGCCCGCCGGGTCCTTGAATCGATTTTTCGCGAATCGTCCCGTTGTCGGAAAAAATTGCCCCCGGCGGTCCACCGGCGGAGCCCCATTGTGTTTCGGCCGTGACACGGCGAAGGGGCCGGAGCTGATTCGCGTGTCGGCCCAAGAAGGACCGTCGCGGGATGATTCGCCATGTCAGGATAATCGGCGTGGCCGTGGATTCTCCGATGGCATCCCAGCTCCGTTCTGGCACGCGTGCCAATGGGGTGAAGCCGGCGAGACTGACCGCGCGCGGGCGAGGCGAAAGTCGGGGCGGGCCGACCTGGTTGTGGCCTAAGCCGAAACGGGAACAGACCGCGTCGGGGGAAGGCTCCTTCGTTCGGCTTGATTTCGTCGGAGGGCCCGGTGGGGCGAACGCTTCGCTACGGTCCGAAGCGTGGCGCGTGCGGCGCGGTCGACAGGGCCAGGCCAATTTACAACGAAAAAATTCCAATAATGGCGTAGTTCCGGCAGCTCGAACGCGTTCTCGGGCATTTCCCCGCCGGGCGACGGCGTCTGACCATTGACGAGTCGTTGGCCAGGGGATATGTTCGATAATCGATGTCGTAGGCGTGGGCCTTGCAGCGAGTGCAACGGTCGAGGCACGGCCGGGAGCTCCGCCGGCGCCAAGGGGCGTCCTCGACATGGCGGCCCTCGCCCCCCAAAGCGCCTCCGATGCTGCATGCAGGCGGAAACGGAGCTTCTTTTCGGCATGAACGAATCGTTCTTGCCCGCACGGGGAATGTGTCACAGTCGTCCAGGAAGACGCGGAAGGCGTCCGATCGAACGTCGGGGGAACCGAGTCCATGCTTTTCAAGATTCTGCCCAAGGATGAATTCCGCTCGCTGGTCGTCATGATCCTGGAGTCGAACGAAGTCATCGCCCCCAAGGCGATTGGCAAGAACGTTCGCGGGGAGCCGATCCACCAGTTCCTGCCGATTCGCTCGTTCGAGGAGATGGACCTGGGATACAAGGCGACCGAGTACTCGGCCAAGACGTATTTTCTGCCGTACCGGGAGAACCTGTGCTCGTTCGAGTTCGAGGGCGAGGACTGGCGGCAGAGCATCAGCTATTACATTCAGCCGCGGGCGATCATCGGGCTGCGGGCGCACGACATCAACGCCTTGCTGAAACTCGACAAGGTGTTCATTCGCGACCGCTTTCCCTCGCCCTATTACATCTCGCGCCGCAAGAACACGTTCATTGTCGGCGTGGACCACATCCCGCAGGAAGACGAGTTCAGCCGTTCCATGGGCTCGCACATCGTCACCCATGGGTTCGATTTGTTCCTGACCGATCTGGGCGACCGTTATTTCGTGGCCATCAACTCGGATCGGGCGTTCAGCCTGCTGCAAAGGGTCAAGACCCGCGAGGTCGCCGACGCGGACACGCACGCCTATCTGGAAGTGCGGCGGCGCATCCGGGACGGGTTCAAGACGCACATCGACGTGCACAGCCTGCCCAACGTGCTGGACCTGGAGTTCACGTCGAAGGTCTGGACCAAGTGGGGGGAGAAGTGCCTCAATTGCGGCAGTTGCGCCGCGGTCTGCCCGACCTGCTACTGCTACGGCGTGATTGAGGAAGTCACGATGGATTTCAAGCAGGCCACGAAGGTGAAGCAGCTTTATTCGTGCAACCTGGTGGATTTTGCGCGGGTGGCGGGAGGACACGATTTCCGTTCGGACAAGGAGGCCCGCCTGAAGTATCGCTATTACCATCAGTATCGGGGTTTTCTGGAGGACTACGGCGAGCCGAAGTGCGTCGGCTGCAATCGGTGCGGCCGGGTGTGCCTGGCCGGGATCAAGCCGGCGGCGGTAATCAAGGATCTCTACGAGGAAAGCGTATGACGCAGTCCCTGAGTTTTCGCCCCTACGACGTGCGGCAAGAGCACGAGATGAACGAGCCGCTCGACTTCAACCGTTGGGCCCAGCTCAAGCCCGTGGCCAAGGTGTTCAAGGCCATGATCACCAACGTGATCCGCCTGACGGAAATGGAGAAGCTCTTCCATTTGCGGATCATCGACGACGCGGAGCGCGAACGCTTCACCTTCCTGCCCGGCCAGTTCGTGATGATCGAAGTGCCCGGCTACGGCGAAGTGCCGATTACCGTGTGCAGCTCGACCTCGAACAAGGGCTTCATCGAGGTCTGCGTGCGCAAGGTGGGGACGGTGACCAACGTGCTGCACCGGGCCGGACGCGGCGCCAAGGTGGGCATCCGCGGACCGTTCGGAACGCACTTTCCTTTGGAGAGGATGAAGGGCCACTCGATCCTCTTGATCGCCGGCGGCCTGGGCCTCGCCCCGCTTCGGGCCCCGATCTTTTACGTGACCGAAAACCGCTCGGAATTCAAGAACGTCCACATCCTCTATGGGACGAAAAGCCCGGACCAGGAACTCTTCGACTACCAGTACGAATCCTGGCGGCGGATCGACGGCGTGGACATCCGCATCATCGTCGAGAAGCCCGACGAGCGGTGGAAGGGGCCGGTCGGCCTGATCACCGAGTTGCTCGACGACGTCACCGTGGACCCCAACGAGACCTACGCCATCGTTTGCGGCCCGCCCGTGATGTTCAAGTTCGTTTGCCAGCGGCTCAACCAGATGGGGATCCCCATGGACCGGATGTACGTCTCGCTGGAGCGCCGGATGCACTGCGGGATGGGCAAGTGCTGCCGTTGCAACGTGGGCTCGACCTACACCTGCACCGACGGCCCCGTGTTCGACTACTGGACCGTCATCAATCTCAAGGAAGCCATTTAGCGTGCGGCCATGAAACATCTGAACATCGAGCGGCGGCGTCCCAAGATCGGCGTGTTCGACTTCACCGGGTGCGAGGGCTGCGAACTCCAGTTGGCCAACAAGGAGGATAGCCTGGGCGCGTTCCTCAGCGCGATCGAAGTGGTCAGCTTCCGCGAGGTTTCGTCGGACAATGGTTCGGACTACACCGTCGCCCTCATCGACGGCGCGATCAGCCGGCCCGACGAGGTCGAACGCCTCAAGGAGATCCGCCAGCGGGCCCAACTCCTGGTGGCGATGGGCAGTTGCGCCTGTTTCGGGGGCGTCAACCGGTTGAAAAACGCCTACGACCTCGACGAGGCCAACCGCGAGGTCTACGGCGACTGCCCCAAGCAGACCATGCCGACGATGTCCGTCAAGGAGGTCGTGCCGGTCGATCTGGAAATCCCCGGCTGTCCCGTCTGCAAGGACGAGGTGGAACGCGTGGTCCAGCACCTGGTGTGGGACCTGCCGCTTCCCACCTACGCCTATCCGCTTTGTTTGCAGTGCAAGCAGCGCTACACGGTTTGCCGGTTCGAGTTCGGGGAGCTTTGCCTGGGACCGATCACGCGGGCGGGGTGCAATGCGCCGTGCCCGGCCGGAGGGTTGGGCTGCTGGGGATGCCGCGGGCCGGCCGAAGCCCCCAATTACGACGAGTTCTTCGCCTTGACCGCCGAGCGCGGCTTCGACAGGCAAACGGTGCGCGAACGCATGGGATTCTTCGGCGGCTTCGATCACGTGCTCGCCGAACTGGAAAACCAACAAGAGGCAATCCATGACGATCACGCTTAAGGTCGACGTTCATCACCTCGCCCGCGTCGAGGGGCACGGCAACATCAAGGTCCGCGTCGTCGACGGCGAGTTGACCGAGGCCCGCTGGGACGTCGTCGAGACCCCGCGGTTCTTCGAAGTGATGCTCAAGGGCAAGCACTACACGGCCGCCGGCATCCTCACGGCGCGGATTTGCGGCATCTGCTCGATCGGGCACTGCCTGGCCAGCGTGCGGGCCACGGAGTTCGCCTTCGGCGTGGAGATTCCCGAGGCCGCGGCCAAGCTCCGCCTCCTGGCCAAACACGGCGAGACCCTCCAAAGCCACGTGCTGCATCTGTTCTTCCTCGCCGCGCCGGACTTTCTCGGCCTGCACAGCGCCATCCCCCTGAAGGACATCAAGCCGGACGTCTTCGCCCTGGCCGCGAGGTTGAAGAAGCTGGCCAACGACATCTGCGACGTGGTGGCCGGACGCACCACCCACCCCGTCTCGATCCAAGTCGGCGGCATGGCCCGGATGCCCGACAAACACACCCTCTTGGACCTGAAGTCGCGGCTGGAAAGGGCGGTCGACGATCTCCGGGTGACCGCCGATCTGTTCCGAACCTTCGAGATTCCCGAATTCGAACGCGAGACCGAGTTCGTTTCGCTCAAAGGCGAGCGCGGTTACCCGTTCATTGGCGGGCGGGTCTTTTCGAGCGACGGCGTCGAGCACGCCGAGGCCGATTACCTCGCCATGACCAACGAATACGTCACGGAAAACAACACCTCGAAATGGTGCAAGCTCTCGCGCGAGTCGTTCGCCGTCGGCGCCCTCGCCCGGGTGAACAACAATTATCACCGCCTCCATCCGAAGGCGCGGGCCGTGGCCGTGCTCTTCGACCTGGCGCCGGTCTGCTACAACCCCTTCATGAACAACATCGCGCAATTGGTCGAGTGCGTCCACGTGGTTCACGAGTCGATGCGCCTGATCGACGAACTGGTGGAAATGCCCAACGTCGAGACGATGGTTCCGGTTACGCCGCGCGCCGGCCGGGGCGTGGGCGCTGTCGAGGTCCCCCGCGGGATCCTCTACCACGACTACGAATACGACGCCAGCGGCCGGATCGTGAAGGCCAACTGCATCATTCCCACCACCCAAAACAACGCCAACATCCACTACGATCTCAACGCCATGGTCCGGCAAATGGCCGGCAACACCGGCATGACCGACGAACGGATGGAACTGCTCTGTTCCATGCTCGTGCGGTCCTACGATCCGTGCATCTCTTGCTCGGTCCATTAAGCCGGCGAGGGAAAAAGGACCGACGATGAACAGTCAAGTCGGTCCGGGATTCTCTTTCGCGTCGCTGACGTTTGAAGTTCTGGGTTGGTTCTGGCAACGGGCGTTTTCGGCGCGGTAAGGGCGCGCCCAGAAATAACTTGAACAAATTGGTATTGCCTCAATTGCCGGATTGTGCGATGACAGACGCATGCAGGATGCAGAACTCATCGCTCGGATTCGGCGCAAATATCGCTCCTTGGAACCGGAGCTGGATGAACGTCGGCGCAGGCAATGGGCTGCCGCCGAGGCGCGTGATTTGGGTTGGGGTGGAGTGACGGCAGTTGCCCGGGCGACGGGGTTGTCTCGGACCACGATCACCGCGGGAATGGACGAACTGGCCTTGCCTGCCGACCAGCGGGCGGTGGACGCGGGGCGGGTGCGGCACCCCGGTGGTGGTCGGCGGCCATTGACCGAGACCGATCCGGGACTGCTGGAAGCGCTGGAGGCGCTGATCGAGCCCACCACGCGTGGCGATCCCGAGTCGCCGCTGCGATGGACCTGTAAAAGCATCCGGCGACTGGCTGATGAATTGAGGCGAGAGAACCATCCTGTGAGTGCGGTTACCGTGGCGAAGTTGTTGCGGCAAGCGGGATACAGCTTGCAGGCGAACCGCAAGACGCGGGAGGGGAGTACGCATCCCGACCGCAATGCGCAGTTCGAGTACATCAACCGCAGCGTGCAACGATTCCTCCATCGCGGTCAACCGGCGATCTCGGTGGACACGAAAAAGAAGGAATTGGTGGGGGATTTCAAGAATGCCGGACGGGAATGGCATCCTCGGGGAGAACCGGAAGACGTCCGGGTTCACGACTTCCTCATCAAGGGCCTTGGCAAGGTGATTCCCTACGGCGTCTATGATATGCTGCACAACCAAGGGTGGGTGAACGTGGGGATTGACCACGATACGGCCCAGTTCACGGCTCACAGCATCCGCCGATGGTGGAAGGAGATGGGGCAACAACGCTTTCCCCAGGCCAAGGACTTGTTGATTACGGCCGACGGAGGCGGCAGCAATAGCCACCGTTGGCGGCTGTGGAAGGTATCGTTGCAAGAACTGGCAGACGACCTGGGCTTGAGGTTGTTCGTCTGTCACTTCCCGCCGGGCACCAGCAAATGGAACAAGATCGAACATCGTCTGTTTAGCTTCATCACGCAGAATTGGCGTGGCCGTCCGCTGGTGGACCGTGAAACGGTTGTCAATCTCATCGCCAGCACGACGACGCGCAGCGGCTTGATCGTCAAAGCCGCCCTGGATACGAACCATTACGAAACCAAGATCAAAGTCCCCGACGAACAGTTATTACAATTGCGGCTGAAACGCCATCAATTCCACGGCGAGTGGAACTACACCGTCCTGCCACGCAAGTGATAAATTGTCCAAGTTAATTCTGAGCGCGCCCTTAGCCTGGTTGGTGGCCAGGTTTACCGGGTGTGCTGCCCAATCGAGAGGTCGCACGCGGCAGGTTGTCGCCACCGACGACCGCAAGACTTCGTCTTGCAGCGGAGAGAATAACGCAGCCGGCCGGGCTAATCACGTTTCGGGCAAAAGCCACCCGCTGCAACGACGCAACGTTCAGCAACAGCGGCGGCGCGCGGCGCACCGCCCCCTGCAACCGGTTAGGGCTCCGGCTGTGAGGTGATGGATCATCAGAGGCTCTCGAACCAGGTCTTGATCTTCAGCGCCATGCGCTTGCGCCGCTCTTCGAGGAAATCGTCATACTCGGGGATGTCACCATCCAGCATGGACTCCGGCAGACAGTGCGCCACCAGATTGGCACGGAGGTCAGCTTCCGAGTTAATGCCGCCGTACTTTAGCTTGCCGCTGCGTACCTGCTCGGCAAGCTCGGCGAAGTACTCTTCAGGAGCCTTGTCGCCAATTGCGATGTTGATCTCGCTCTGCGCCACCACGAAGTTCGCGATCTGGTTATACCGCCCGGGGGTAAAGCCCTGAGCCTTTAGACGTTTCTTCGGATACACGTGGTGTAAGTCGCTGCGGTTCAGCAGTAGGTCAAGCACCGTGATGTCGCGCGATAGGAAGCCCTTGTCGCCCAGTTTCACCTGTGCCGCCTGGTAGCAAAGGAAGTAGGGGCTCTTAACGGACGAAGTGTCCATCAGTTGTGGCAGCATACCGGTCCAGAAGCTCTCGGGTAGCTCGCTCGCGATCACGGCTTCGGCGTAGGCCACGACGCCACGCGTCTCGATTTGCCGGATGTCGAAATCGAACGCAGTCTCGGGGCTGCCCGTGTAGCGCCCACGCAGCACAGACATCGCGTACCAGCGGCGCACCAGCCGTTCAAGGTCGGCGGCGGGCATGTTAACAGCTCGCCCGCGCAAGTACAGGATGTAGGCGAAGTTCACGGCGTTGCGACCGCCGATCAGGTCACTGGTCACGAAGCCCGCCGATCGCAGGATCATGGTCAGCCGCTCGAAGTGGGTCTTGTTCATGAATGCAAGGACGCCCTTCTTGAGCCTGGCGAAGGACGCTTCGGCGATCGCCTCCTCAAACTGCTTGGTCTCGAAATTGCGGCCCGACAGCAGCGCCACAAGATCCTGCAACTTGCCGCGCCCGAACTCCGACGTGAACGCCACGCGCAGCATGTCGGTGTAGGTCGGATCGTAGATGTCGTCGTTGACATCCTTGAGCCAGCGCAACTGCGGCATGAACTCGGATGCGGCGAATGCCTTATCGCCTTTCTCGATGCGCGACAGGAAATCGGGCTGGACGGCGAGGTGGCAGAAATAGTCGATGGCCTTTCGCAGCAGGCTGCCGCCGTAGCTTTCGTTGACAGCGATCTTGGACATGGCGAAATCCGCCTGAGAGAGCTCGGTGCCCGCCGAGTTCACGCGGATGAAGATTTCAGTCACCGTCTCGATGTCGAGGTCTTCGGCCAGCTCGATGACGCCGACGTGGTTGTTGATGATCTTGCGGAGCTTCTCCAACACGAGGGAAATGCGCTTGCGGTCGGCGGCCGGATTCTTCTCTACGTAGGTGTCGGTCAGCTCAGTTATGCTTGCGTCCGGTGCAAAGACATCGGCCACATCCGCGATCCACGCCGCGTCCTTGCGAATAGCAGGGTTGGCAACCTCGAAACGCTCCTCCTGCGGATGGAACGCGATGCGGATACGCACCGTCTCGTACTCCTTGGTCAACACCTCGCGGCCGAGCAGCGCCGCCATGAGCGCGGTCACGCGCTGCTGCCCGTCGATCAGGATCCGCTTGCCGGCGGAGGGCGTCCCGTCCTTCAGTCTTACCGTCGGGTTGCGCCACGCGATCAGGTAGCCGATCGGGTAGCCGTGATACAGCGAATCGAGCAGGTTGCGAACCTTGGTTGCCTCCCACACGAACGGACGCTGGATCTCCGGAATCGCAATCTCCCCCGACTTAACCCAAGTGAGGAGGGTTTCGATTGGGTGCGGCGTGACGGAGTAGCGCTGCGTGGCCATATTCAGGCTTCTCTCTCACGATGTGATGTCTTGGTTCACCGGGAACTGGAATTCTGACCGCGAGGCGTTGGCGACTTGAGAGGGGCATCCTGCCGGGAAAGTCGCGGCATCGTGCCGCGAAGGTTTATCGCTTTGGTGCCAATCCCGGAGCGGGGAGGAAGGGAGCGGGGCCGGAATGTGCCCGGCCCCGGCTCCGGTCATGGCCCCTGGGTCGGCGCTCAGGTCGCACTTCTGCGTTGCCCTATCCTCCGCCCAGGCCTTTGGTGATTGTTGCACCGAAGGCCTCATCCGGCAACCTCCGTTGCAGCCCGGCGGGCCTGCTTGCGTCGCTCGCGTGCTTCTTCGAGCTTGCGGTCGCGCTCGGCGAAGATCACCGCGTCCAGGCCGTTGAGCTTGTCCGCCGGGGTGATGTATCCCAGCGCGCTATGCAGCCGCACGTGGTTGTACTCGTCCACGTAGGCAGCCACCAGTTGCGGTGCCTCTTCCAGCGAGCCCGGACAGGCCGGGCGGATGCACTCCCGCTTGATGCTTCCGTGCCAGCGTTCCAGCTTGCCGTTGCTTTGCGGGTAATTGGGGGCTCGTGCGCACGTGGGTCAGGCCCATGAGGCGGATGAAGTCCTCGAAGTCCCTCGCGATGAACTGCGGGCCGTTGTCCGTGATGATCCGCGGATGCTCCCCGGCGAACTTCTCCAGTGGGGACAAAAGGGGACATTCTGCTTTTTCAGAAAAGTAGAATGTCCCCTTTTGCCCTTTTTTTGCCCTTTTTTTGCCCTTTTGCCGTCCGTCAGGAATGGCAACGAGATCATTGGTGCTCTCCCCCCGTGATGCAGGCGGAAACGGCTTTGACCGATCTACACCGCCAGCCGTCAATCAATGCCACGCCTTCTTCTTCTCTTCGATGAACCGGACGTGATGGGGAATGTGGCGGGTGCTTCGCTCGATGAACGCTGCCAGCGTCAAAGGCCCAACCTCCGAGTGGATTCCCCGGCGTTGGAAATCCTCCGGCTTCAGCGTTCGCAGAATCCGAGCCACCTGGCTGCGGATCGTGTCGATCAGCAGAAGTTCCTCGTCGGCATCCCGCTCGTGGTAGGCCAGTCGGGCAGCAAACGCCTTCTCATCACCGCCGAGCAGAGTCGGCTCGTTCTCGGCAATCACTCGCTTGATCCGGTCGGCACCGACGATCTCGAAGTCTGCCAAATGACAGATGACTTCCAGCGTGGACCACTTCCCTGGGATGGGGCGGGCGAGGAGTTGGCTGCGGTCCATCCCGGCAACCGCCTGCCGAAGCAGTGAAGGACCGGCAAGGTATTCGTCAATGAGTCTCGTCAATGAATCGGGATCTGCCGGTTCGGTCGCGGCCTCCTTGGTCGGCGGTGTCTTGGCGGCCTTCTTCACGGTCCTCTTGCTGGTCTTCTTCGCCGCCTTTTTCGCTACTCTCTTCGCCATAGCGCTGGTCCCCTGGTGCGTGGACGAATCTGTTCGGAACGCGAACCTTCTCAGCGAGCCGCAGGAATCGGCAAATCAACCACGAGTATCTCTTCCCGGCCCTGCCGGTTTGCCTTGGCCACGACGTTTCCCTGGGCATCAAACGCAACGCAGCCGCCGTTGCACGGATGAATCCAACTTTTTCCGACCCGATTCGTGACGAGCATCGGCGCCCCGATCTCCTTCGCCCGTGCCCCGAAGACCGGAAAATCCGGCAGCCCACCGCGATTGTTCGGGAAGAACACCAACTGAGGCCGCAATGCCTTGGCCCGTTGAATGCAGCGAGGTGCTTCCCCATCGGCACAGATGAAGCACGTTGCCACGATGCCGTCGATGGTGAATCGTTCGGGACCGGGGCCTGGATCATATCGAGCCTGTTCGTTGCGATACCCCTGGTCTTTCTCCTCCCGCCAGAGCCAAGCCTTGCGGTAGCGTTGGACCATTCCTTCCGGCCCGAAGAACACCTGGGTGATGTAGAAGCGGTCGCCTTCCCGCTCTGACAAGCCGAAGCTGATGAAGCAACCAAGCTGCTTTGCGAGGGCCGCCACACGCTGACAGGCAGGGCCGTCCGGGACTCGCTCGGCCAACTCGTTGAGTCTGGGGGTATAGTCGGTGAGCGTGCCTTCGTGGAACATGACGAGCCGGGCACCTTGGCCGACCGCCTGCCGTACCAGCCGTTCCATTTCGTTGAGATTCCGCTCGGATTGCTCGGGCACAGCGTCGAACTGGACCAGGGCGACCCTCCAGGTTCTCGCGGTTGAACCGGCTTCGGCAGCCCATGCTTTCGGCATGGAACAGACGAGAACAAGCCCTGCCACCGCTGCCCAGACGCACGTTCGAATCGCCACGGTCATTCGATCTCTCCTGATCCTATGGGACTTCCTAGTGGCGACTTGGGTCTGACTCCGCACCTACGGCTTCTTCAGCGTCGCCGCCAAGCGGCCCAACTGAGCCACCGACGCCGGGGCCATCTTCCCTTCCTGGTAGACGCCGACATTCAGCGTGACCGCCCCGCCGACCGCTTTGCAGTCCCTCACAAACCGGAAGAGGTCGGCATCGGAATACTTCGGTGGCGGCATCGGTCCTGTCCCGCTGTGCATCCACTCGCAGTCGATGGGGACCAGGGCGTGCCACTGACAGGCCGTGTCTTCCGCAAACCGCGACTTGGGCAAGTAGAGGGGGGCGTTGGGTTGCCGCCCGAGCCGGATTTTCCCGTCGATCAGCACGTCCACCTCGCCGGACAGGTAATCTTGGAGCGGCGTCACGGGCTTCGTGATGCCGATGCAGAACGATCCGTCATTGAAGGCCACAGCGGCATCGGGGTTCCCGGCCCGTGCGGCGTCAAACCAGAGCGGCCAGTTGTAGGTGCTGTTCGGGAACACGTCCCAGGTGTAGCAGCCGTCGAACCACCAACCATCCAGGTTCTTCCCGTATCGGACGGCGTACTCACGGATGAAGGAGGTGTAGCGGCGTTGAAACTCCGACTGGTCCTTCGGGTTCCAGGCGAACGGTTCGTGCAAATCCTTGGGAGCGTTCACCTCGCAAGGCAGGTAGGCGATGAACCGCTTGCCGACCTTGTGAAGACGTTGTGCGATTTCCAGCACCAGATCGCGTTTCGAGCAATGTCCCGGCCCGGCCAGTCGGTCGAGAACCGAGTTCGGGCTGGCGTAGTACGAGGTGTTCTGCCCGATGGTGAAGATCAGCCAGTCTGCTCCCGTGGCTTGGAAATCCTGAACGAACCGCTCCAAGTCGAAGCCGTCCACCGCAACGTTGAGGTCGCGGACGTATTCCCCTTTCTCCCTCGCCGGACCAGGAGCGAGCCAGTGGACCATCACACCAAAGGAGCCTCGCGGCATCCAATCGGCGCGGTTCTTGGTTTCCTCCGCTCCGAGGCACTTGCTGCACACCGCCGACAGAGACAGGCCAACGGGCACACCCGCCAAAGCCTTCAGAAACCCACGACGGGGGAGAGAAGGACGCCGATTGATGCGTGTCGTCATCGGGGAACACCTCGTCTTGCTGGATACTCGAAATGCCTTCGCTGCGGATTCTCAAGATAGGCGGCCGCGACGCTTTGAGCAATATCTGCGTGGAGGTGGACTCTGCAATGCGGTCAGGGCTTCACGCCTCTATCCCCAGCAGGATCTCGCGGCGAGGCAAGGGTAAGCGTCAACGCCTTTCTTTTCGCTTCGATGAACCGAACGTGATGCGGTATGTGGCCGGTGATTCTCTGGACCAGCGTCTCCAGCGTCAGCGGCCCCAACTTCGGGTGGGCCGGGTGTGGGAGGAGATCGCCTGGTTCACCCGCTTCATCAGGCCGATACGGGCGGCAGCGGGGTCGAAGCGGGGCAGGAAACCGGCCATTTGCCACACTGCACGGCGTATCGGAACACGGTGCCGGGAGCGGTCGGGAAGGGGGCCACTTTCGCGGCGGGAGGGGGCCAGATCAAGGGTTACGCGATGGGACTCGAGATGGAACGATGTGGGGCTGACTGGACGGGCGGATGAGCTTGGAAGTGGGGCGCCACGGTGGAACGATGTTGAGAGTTCGGCAGAGATCGAGCGCAGTTTCGTGGAAGGCAAAAGGGGACATTCTACTTTTCGCGAAAAGCAGAATGTCCCCTTTTTCTGGTTCGGCCGAGTCCCTGGATCGCTTCCTGCTGGCCGACCCTGGTGAATTTTTCCTTGAACGCCTTGGTGTACTGCCACGGCAGACCGCCTCGGCCGAGGCCGATCTTCTGAAGAAGTTCTTCCAGAGAGAGGCCAGCATCGCCCTTGTTCAGGTTTCCAAGGATGCGGTAGACGATAGCATCGCCCGATGAAATCAAGAAGTTCTCCGACGCATGGAGCATGTAGGCCAGCGATTCCTCCTCGCCCGGATCAAGATCACCACGGTACACCGGGTCAAACCGATCCCGGAACGCACTGACCTTTGACACTGGCGCATCGAACCGCTGGATACGCCCGGCATCAACATCGGGAGACAGGTCAATCACCTCGCCGTACTCGGTGCCCTCGTAGAACCGGACTTCATGGTCGATCACGATACCGGACAGATGGACCTCACACCGGTCCAGGACGGCCTGCCACAGTCCCTTCTCGTGCAAGTAGATGACTACGTTAGCATCGAGGATCAGCAACTTCAACTTCGGCATCTTCGTTGGCATCCTGCTGGACAATCTGCATAGCCTCGCCTCTTGAGATGCCGAGATACGCTGCATATCGTCCTGTCGAGATCATGCCTTTGCGGAGGGCTTGCCGAGCCAAGGCTTGAAACCGTAGTGGGCGTGCAGGTGGAGTATCCCGCTCACGATCATCCCAAAAGCTCACCTGAGCGTGGAACTGGTCGAGGAGTTCGTGGACCCGTTCCTTTGGAATCCGGTAGACGAAGCTCATTCGCCAAAGAAGTGCTTCCAGCGACACGTCGAACTGCCGGGCAATCTCGAACAGGGCGTCGAAACCGAGCCTGGTGCGGTCGCCAAGTTGGGTGCTCACGGCAAGGCGAAGCGCATCCCGAGGCATAAGGAGATTGCTGGCAAAGCAAGTGGCCAACTTCTCTTCCTTCTCGGTCGGCTCCACGAACGGCGCCGAACAGGGCTGCCGAAAGACCCGCCATGTCAGCAGATGGAACAGTTCGTGGGCGAGATCGAAGTTGCGCCGCCAGCGAACGTTACGGGAGTTCAGGAGGATGGCGGCGCCGTACCGCTCACTGAGCGTGCACGCGGCGCTCCCGGTCGGCTCAAAGGCCAGATGGAACACCTTGATCTTGCAAACCTCCTCCAGTACCCGCAGCAAGGTCTGGCCTGGCCGTTCTCCGAGCCCCAGTTCGTTCCGCACACGATGAGCGAGCTTTTCGGCGTCCAGGTAAACGAACGTATCCGGGTCACCGGAGACGATGGGAAGCTCCAATTCCTGGCGGTCTCCACACCAAGTTTCGAGATTGTGATACTGCTCAGCAAGCTCCAAAACCTGAGCCTGAACTTCTTCCGCTTGGGGCGAGGTCGGTCTCGCACGCCACAAGACCACCTCGGGCTGGAGTTCCGCTTCATCCAGGAAGAAGCCGATGGAGCGCTTGTACTCGTCGGCAAGCTGCTTGAGTTGCGATAGCTTCGGCTCCCGCTTGGCGGTCTCGAAATCGGAAAGCGTCGATAGGCCGAGGCCCGTTCGCTCCGCGACCTCGGCCAATGTGAGATTCATGACGCTCCGGGCGTAACGTAATCGCTCTGCAAGGCTCATCCCCGTCTCCCCCGCGTCGCTGGCGCTGGCGTGGATTCGACGCCGCAGAAACTCATTGTATCAAATCGGTTCCCATGAGAACACAGATTTCTACAATCACGAAAATTATAGCGCGCAGCGAAATCCGCCTCTAGGGGTGTTTCTCGACCGAACGACCGAGCCCGATCGAAAGGGCTGCGGACCTGAAACCACCATGAGACAAGGTGTTTGCGGCAAGGAAATGTAGCGGGATGGGGGCGATTCTTCGAGACTCCACTTCTCTCAATTCTCTCAATCCTGTCCCACTGTCCCGGAGGCAGGACGAAAACTATCCCTTGGAGAGGCAAGCAAGCATACCATCCGTGTCCGAAGACAATCGCCGCAAACCATTAAACGCCAAGAAGATAAGTGACGTTACCCGGCGCGAAAAAACACACCAGCGGGTGGTATCGCCCCAGCCGCGTTGGTTATGCGCGGCAATTCGCTGCGTGAAGCATAAGCCCTTGCTCGGCAGGGGCTTGCTTTGTTTCTTGCGGGTCCACGCGATACGCCGCGTGGGCGCACCGCGCGAGAGCATCCTGGGCTGCTGCCCGGCCCTGTCGGCGTCGGTCGGTCAATCCTTGTGATAGCCCAGCGCCTTGATCACGGCGAGCATTTCCTCGGCGTTGATGAACCGCCGGCGATGGCGCATTTTGTAGCTGTCGATGGCCTGGGCGAGTTCGCGGGCCTCGGGGGAGAGTTCATCATAGCTGTTGGCAAACTGCCGACGCTCGAAGGCTGGCGGCACGTTCCCGACGTGGTAATTCCGTCGGTCCACAAAGCCCGTACTGGTCATTTCCAAACCTTGCGACATGGCAAACCCTCCTCCCGATCGGGGCGGACAACCGCCCGCCTCTTCCCCGAAACAGCATCGATTTTCCCATCAGGCCCGCACGAGGGCGACGCGCTTTCCCGTCCTCGGCCGGTCTGCGAACACGAGATTGGAAGCGTGGTCCTTTCGTAACCGTTCACAGGCCGGGGACTCGCGCGTTTTTCGGGCCGCTTCGCGCCGCAAAATGTCCCTATCCCTTGCCGGCCAGGGGGACAGTCCCATTTTCGCGGACTTCGCCGCGAAAATCGGGACAGTCCCCGTGAACGGTTACGTCCTTTCCAAACATATCGCGCCATTGGGGTCCATGCCGTCCGGCTTGCGGCCCATCTCCGCCCCTTGCCGTCCCCCCTTGTTTGCCCGTGACGAATAAAGCGTTTATGCCGAAGGCGCCGCGCCAAGGGCTGGCGCGAGACTATGTGGATCGCTGGCGGCGGGTTGGCGGCCCTGGGGCCTACGGCTCGGGCCGCGTCCCTGATTGGCCACCGGGCGTTTTGGCGAGGGTCTTGCCCTCCTGGACCGCGTAAAGGCGCGTCATGGTGGCGACATAGAGCGTGCCGTTGGCCGCGACAGGGCTGGCGTGGATCGGTGAATCGAGGCGGACGGAGCTGAGCACACGTTTTTGCTTGCCCGCCGCCAACACCCAGAAATCACCGCGGCGCGTGCCGATGTAGACCTTGCCGTCGGCCACGAGGGTCGAGGCCCAGATTTCGCCGCCGGCGTCGTGGACCCAATAGGGGCGTCCCGTCTCGGCGTCGACGCAATGCACCCTGCCGTCGCAATCGGCGACGTAGACCAGTCCTCCGTGGACCGAGGGCGTCGAGCAACAGTGGCGGCCAAGGTCGTAGGACCACACCTGGCCGTCGCGGGTGATGTCGCCCGTCCGGGTCGCGTCGATGCATTTCAGCCACGACTGATGCTTGCCCCACCAGATGTCGCCGCCGACGGTCACATACACGCGCCCTTGGTGGAAGACGGGCATGCTCTTGATGTTGCTGGGGCTCTCGCGGCGATTGCGGATGTAGCGGTGGACGTTTTCCTTGGGGGCGTCGGGATCGCAGTCGAATCGCCAGATGCGTTGCAAGAGGCTTCCCGGCGCGGGGACCTCGCGCAGGGCCTGGAAGGCATAGCACACCCCGTCGCCCCCGCAAAACAGAACCAGGCGGCGGCCGTCGATTTCGGCCAGGGCGGGGGAGGACCAGGTGGAGTGGAAGATGCGTGGGCCGATGTGCTGGCCGTCCTGGGCCACGTAGTTGCCGGTTTCCTTTTCCAGAACGATCAGGCTCGGGGCGTCGGGCTTGTCCACGCCGTCGTGCTTGCTGGTCAGGCCGTTGCTGGTGTTCACATACAACAGCGGCCCGTCCACCAAGATCGAACTATGCGCCGCGTCGTGAGGGCGCACCCCGGCGCCCGACCGGAGATCGAACAGCCAGAGGATGTCCGCGTCGGTGGGACCGGGCTCGACGGGCGGTTCGCCGCGTGGGACGGCGTGGCGGCCCTCGTCGCGGAAAGGGCCGTCGTTGCCGTTGGCCATGCCGGCCAGGTCGAGGCAAACGGCCTCGTCGCGATTGGTGATCGTGTACACGCGGTCGCCCTCCACCGTTGCCGGCGAGCACATGCCCGCGTTCGGCCAGTCGAGAAAGATGTCTCCTTCCAGCTTGGGCGCGACGAGCTGCCAGGCAAGGCTCCCATCGGACTCGTGGAAGCACATCATCACGCCGCGGTCGCCCTGGTGGCGAGCATCGCGAGGCTCGTTGTTGTTCGTGCCGATCAGCACGCGGCCGCCGGCCACCACGGGCGTCGAGTAACATTCCGTCCCCAAGGCCGCCGTCCACCGCAGGTTCTTTCCGCTCTTGGGGTCAAAGCTCTCCGGCAGGCCCGTCTCGTCCGACACCATGTTCCGCGTGTGCCGCTCGCCCCACTGCGGCCGATCGGCGGCGCACGCCATGCCGGGCAGGAAGACGCCGACGGCCCCACCGAACCAGACTCCAACGACCATCCACAAGCGCATGAGCCACATTCCTTTTCCACAAGGAGGCATTGTCGAGTTGACCCAACACTCGCGACCAACAGTCAGGATATGCTTATTGCGCCGTCCGCGCGGCGGGGGGCGTCTCATGGGGCGACAAGCGAACCAGTGGGAAAGAGCTGTTTCAGTCTTTCCGGGCTCGCCGGACCGGCGTAGGGGCTGATTTCGTAGACCTCGGCGAACTCGATCGCGCGGCCGCGAACCTCGCCGAAGGCGGCCACCAGCTCCCGCCGGAAACGGTCCGCGCGGGGGCGCACGCATCGGCGATACCAGTCGCGGATCCAGCCCAGGCGATCCGCCTCGTCTTGCGGCACCTGATCCAGGACGCCGTCAAGATACGGCAGCCACTCGAAGACCTGGGAGCGATGGCAGGCAAGCATCGCCGCGACGGTGTCCACGCGATCGGCGACGTCCAGCACCACATCCGGCGTGAAGGGGTACGGACGGGTAAACAAGTCGGGCAGGTAGGCGACGACGGGCTCGCGGCGCAGCGCCGGGACTTCGGGCACGACGTGCGGCACGCGAACCAGGAACGACGCGTCCTGGACTGCCTGGCCCGCGGCGCGGTGGTCCGGATGATAATCGTAGACCCGATGCGTCAGCACCAGGTCCGGCGCGAACGCGCGGATTGCGCGTATCACGCGATGGCGGACTTCCAGGGTGGGGGTCAGGGCGCCGTCGGGAATGTCCCAAACCTCGTAGACCGCGCCAATCACGCTGGCGGCCGCCGTTGCTTCCGCGCGCCGCACGGCAGCCAGCTCTTCACGCGACTTCTCGTGGTGGCCGGCGCTGCCGTCGGTCATCGAAACCATCTTCACCTCATGGCCGCGCTCGCGGTAGATCGAGGCCAAGCCGCCGGCATGGAATTCGGCGTCGTCGGGATGGGCGCCGAGGATCAGGAGTCTCAAGGTTAATTCGCTCACGACGGGCTCCAAGGGGCGCAGGATATCCCCAATATACCCAGGTTGCTCCCGGCGGGAAGCCGCTTGCCCGGCGGACGGCGAGCGAAAGAGCAAAAGGGGGATCGTGCGCGGCACGCGCGAGCCGCCGCCGTTTCTTCTGGCCATCCCCCCAACGCGACCGGCTTGCGAGCGAATGTTCCCGTTGAAAGTTCTTTGCGCGCCGATGCGGCAAACTCTGGCGAGACGATCCGTCAGGGCCTTTTCTTGCCGTGAACGTTGTTCGGATTGCGCAAGCGCTGCGGGTGGTTTTGTTCGGCTTGGGCAACCGGCGCGGGAGCCGTCCCATCGGCGTCGATGCGCGCGGGGGGCCGTGCCGATACCCGTACCAGGGCAATGGCCGTTGTGGGCCAAGGGCGCGGTGGGGCGTCGTCCTTTCGAAGAGGTCGTGGGTGTCCGTTCGGGTAGTGATTACGGGGGCGGGCTGCGTCACGCCGCTGGGAAGCGACGTGGACGAGTTTTGGCGCAACCTCAAGGAAGGCCGGTCGGGAATCGGTCGGATTCGCCTGTTTGACGCTAGCCGGTTTCCCATCCGCATCGCCGCCGAGGTCCGCGACTGGGACCTCAGCCGGGTCGGCGAGGACCCGGCGCGGTGGGAAAGCCATCCGCGTCAAACGCGTTTTGCCGTCGGGGCGGCGATCCAAGCGGTGCGAAGCGCGGCATTGCCTTTGGATCGCCTGGATCCCCTCCGCTTCGGCGTCTATCTGGGCTGCGGCGAGACCTTTCCCGATCTGGAAGAGCTGGGCGCGTCGATCGCGCCCGCGATGCGGGACGGGAGGTTCGACGCGCGGGCGTTTTGGGCCCGCGCCTTGTCGGTCATGGATCCCCAACGCGCCGCCCATTGCGAACCGCATGTGCCGGCCCAATGCGTGGCGTCGCTGTTCAACGCCCAGGGGCCCAACCTGAATTGCATCGCTGCGTGCGTGTCGAGCACGCAGGCGATTGGCGAGGCGGCGGAGGTGATTCGCCGGGGCGAGGCCGACGTGATGCTCGCCGGCGGGGCCCACAGCTTGATCCACCCCTTGGGAATCGCCGGCCTGCACCGCCTGTCGGTGCTCAGCGAGTCCAACGATCGGGCGGAGAAAGCGATGCGGCCGTTCGACGCCCAGCGCGACGGATTCGTCGTCGGGGAAGGCGGCGCGATCGTGGTCCTCGAGCGGCTCGACCATGCCCTTGCCCGCCGCGCCGAGGTCTGGGGCGAACTGAAGGGCTACGCGTCCGGGCATGAGGCCTACCACCTGACCGACACGGATCCGGAGGGCCGCGCGATGAGCCAGTGCGTGCGCGAGGCCCTGCGTCAGGCCCGGCTCAATCGCGACGATATCGACTACATCAACGCCCACGGCACGAGCACCCGGCTGAACGACCGGATCGAGACGGCGGCCCTCAAGCGGGCCCTTGGGCCGGACGTGTATCGGATTCCCGTCTCCAGCACGAAGAGCATGTTGGGGCACGCGACCACGGCCTGCGGGGCGATCGAGTTTCTGGCTGCCCTGTTGACCGTGCGCACCGGCGTGATTCCGCCGACGATCAACTACGAAAGCGCCGATCCCGACTGCGACCTGGATTACGTGCCCAATACCGCGCGGACCCGAAAATGCCGGCACGCGTTGAGCGACAACCTCGGATTCGGCGGCCAGAACGCGGTCTTGATCGTCTCGCGATATGACGAACGATCCGCAATGGAGAGGGGATCGCCGTTGCCTCGGGACGGGCAGGCGGCGCGGCGCCTCGACGCGGCCCAGCTTCATCCGCGTGGACCGCACCATGCCGTGGCCCCGACTCGCCGGAGCGGGGCGCCGTCGGCGCCGGCCGGATAATGCTTCCCCAGACGGCGCGGCGACCCGCTGCGCCCGACCGCCCTTCGCGACAACTACGTTCCCGCCCGGGCTTGGATGCGGTCCTTGCCGACCACCGGACGAAGGACCTCGGGGATGACGACCGAGCCGTCGGCCTGCTGGTAGTTCTCCAGGATGGCGACCAGGGCGCGGCTGACGGCGATTGCGGTGCCATTGAGGGTGTGGACGAGGTGCGTCCCCTTTTCGCCCTTGACGCGGTAGCGGATGTTGAGCCGCCGCGCCTGATAGTCCGTGCAGTTCGAGGTGCTCGTGACCTCGCCGAACTCGCCGCGGCCGGGCATCCATGCCTCGAGGTCGTACTTGCGATAGGCGGGTCCGCCGAGGTCGCCGCTAGGCGTGTCGATCACCCGATACGGAATGCCCAAGCCATCGAAGATCCGGCACTCCAACCCGCGGAAATACTCCAGCATCGCGTCGCTCTGATCCGGAAGCGTGAAGGCGAACATCTCGACCTTGGTGAACTGGTGGACGCGGAACAGGCCTCGGGTTTGCCGTCCGTGGGCCCCGGCCTCGGTGCGGAAGCAGTGGCTGATGCCGCAGATCTTGATCGGCAGTTGGTCGGCGTCGAGGATCTGGTCGGCCAGCATCCCGCCCAGGGTGATCTCGGCCGTGGCCACCAGGCTGAGGTCCGTTCCTTCGATGCTGTAGATTTGCGTTTCCGGGCCGCGCGGCAAGTAGCCGATGCCTTCGAGGATTTCGTTGCGGGCGAGGTCGGGTGTGGTGGCCAGGGTGAAGCCTTCCTGCATGAGCACCTCGACGGCGTAGCGCTGGAGGGCCAACTCCAACAGAACCGCCTCGTTCTTGAGAAAATAGAACCCATGGCCCGTCACCCGGGCGGCCGACTCGAAATCCATCAAGTCCAGCTTCTCCCCGATCTCCACGTGGTCTCGCGGCGGGAAGTCGAACGAAGGCAGCGGGGTCTTGCCGCGGGCGACCTCGACGGGCTCCATTCCGACCGGGGCCGCCGGGTGGGTCAGGTTGGGGATGGAACGGATCAGGGGGTCCAGTTCCTCGGCGATGCGATTCAACTCCCCTTGGGCGGAAGCCGCCAACTCGCGCAGGCGGCGGCCTTCCTCCTTCAGCGCCTCGCGCTGGGCCGCGTCCTTGGCCTTGCCAATCGACTTGGACACCTCGTTCGCCTGGCGATTCAGTTGATCCAGCTCGAACTGCACGCTTCGGCGCCGGTTCTCCAGTTCGATCACGCGGTCGATCTCCACGCGAACGCCGCGATTGGCGCAATTCTGTTTCACCAGGTCCACATTTTCGAGGATGAATTTTCGGTCGAGCATGGGCGTGGTCGTCGCGATTGTTGGCGTTTGCCTGGGCGCACGGCCCGCTTTTGCGCCCGTCCACGGGCCGGAACGAGCGGGCAGGGCACGTCGGGAATCCGACGGCCCTTCAATCTACAAGAACTTCGTTTCCGTGAACAGGTCACGCCGGCGCGGCTGGCCATGCCGAACTCGCGCCTCGCGTCGCCCGGCGGCTCAGTCGCCCGGCGCTCCGCCGCCGCCCGCCGAAATGGCCGCCAGCTCTTCCCATAGCTTCGCGCTGGCGCGGATCCCGCGGTGGAAATCGTCCAGCGAGAACTTCTCGTTGGGGCTGTGGGTGTTGTCGTCGTCTTGCCCCCAGCCGATCAACAGGGCGTCCGCGCGGAGGATTTCATGGAAGGCCGTCACGATCGGGATGGAGCCGCCCTCGCGCGTGAAGACCGGCGGGCGGCCGAAGGCGTGCTCGACGGCCCGGGCCGCCGCAGCGATGTAGGGGCTCTCCAGCGGAATCAAGACGCCGGGCGAGCCGTGGTGGGAGATCAGCTTCATGGCAATGCCCGGGGGGCACGCCCGGCGAAGCATCGATTCGAGAGCGGCGGCAACCTTGTGGGGATCCTGGTTGGGCACGAGGCGGAAGCTGAATTTTGCGCCGGCGCGGGCGGGCAAGACGGTTTTGGCCCCCTCGCCTTGATAACCGCCCCAGATGCCGTTGATGTCGAAGGTGGGGCGGGCCCAACGTCGCTCCAGGGTCGTATAGCCCTCCTCGCCGAAGGGCTCGGAAACCCCGATCTGAGCCAGGTATTGCTTCTCGTCGAACGGCAGCGCGGCGAACTGTTCCCGCTCCTTCGCCGTCAAGGGAATCACGTCGTCGTAGAATCCCGGGAGGAGAATCTTGCCGCGCTCGTCGATCAAGGCGGCCAGCATCCTCGTCAGGGCATTGACCGGGTTGCTGACCGAACCGCCGAACGTTCCTGAATGCAGGTCGCGGCTCGGACCGGTCAATTGCAATTCAAAACACGCGATCCCGCGAAGGCCGTACGTGATCGCCGGTTGACCCGGCGCGAATTGGGAGCCGTCGCTGATCACCACGCAGTCGCACGCCAGACGGTCGGCGTTGGCGCCGAGGTACTGGTTGAGGCCCGAGCTGCCGACCTCCTCCTCCCCCTCGATGATGAATTTCAGATTGACCGGCAGGCGCCCGTGCGTGGCGATCCACGCCTCGGCGCCGAACACGTGAGTCAGCATCTGCCCCTTGTCGTCGGTCGCTCCCCGGGCGTAGAGATTGCCGTTGCGGCGGGTCGGCTCAAAGGGGGGCGAGACCCAAAGCTCCAGCGGCACGGCCGGTTGAACGTCGTAATGGCCGTAGACCAGGACCGTGGGCAGGCCCTCTTGGCGAGGGGACTCGGCATAGACCAGCGGATGACCCGATGTGGGGATCACTTCGACCGCCAGGCCTAATGCGTTCAGACGCCCGGCAACCCATTCCGCCGCCCGCTGCACGTCGTCGCGATACGCCGGATCCGCACTGATGCTTGGGATGCGCAACAAGTCGCAAAGGTCGTCCTCGAACCGTCGGGCGTTCGCGCGGAGGAACTCCTCGATGGCGGTAGTCATCCCACGGGCCTCCTGGGGATTTTGCAGACCGAACCATGATCCAATATAATGGGATAATCGTAATCGTTCACGGGGACTGTCCCGATTTTCGCGGCGAAGTCCGCGAAAATGGGACTGTGCCCTTTGGCCGGTCAGGGGGCAGACGCATTTTTCGGCGCGAAACGGCCCGAAAAACGCGCTAGTCCCCGGCCTGTGAACGGTTACGGATAATCCCCAACCGATTATTGGGGGTTGGAAAGCGCCGCGAGAAAGCGTCATGGCCGCCAGCAACGCCGCCGTCGCCGTGCCGGAGCACGCCACGAAACGCGAACAAAAGCCGGACCGCAAACCCAAGCGGCAGCCCCGCTACAACGTGATTCTCTGGAACGACGACGATCATACCTATGCCTATGTCGTGGCGATGATGATGGAGCTGTTCGGCTATCCGCCGGAAAAAGGCTATCAAATCGCCAAGGAGGTCGACACCCAAGGGCGGGCCGTGGTGCTGACGACGACCAAGGAACACGCCGAGTTGAAACGAGATCAAATCCACGCCTACGGCAAGGACGTTCTGATTGAGCGATGCAAGGGTTCGATGTGGGCCACGATCGAGCCCGTGCCGGGCGAGGAAGAATGAACCTTCCAAGCCCAAGCAGGCTGCCTGGGGCGGCTCTTGAAAAGCGGGATCGGCAATCCGCAGCGATTTGGCGCACGCGGCGCCGGGATCGTTTGGAAGAATCTCCTTGAAGGTCGGCGCGGTCCGCGATCTTTCGTCCCCCATCCTTTCTCCCTCCCATGCCCGTTTTCAAAACCGTCACGCTGGGGTGCAAGGTCAATCAGTACGAGACGGAGTACGTGCGTCAGGGCCTGCTGGGGGCGGGCTTCCGGGAAGCGGCCAACGACGAGCCGGCCGATCTCTGCATTGTCAACACCTGCACGGTGACCGTGGAGAGCGATTACAAGGGGCGGAAGATCATCCGCGCCCTGGCCCGCGAGAACCCGAAGGCCGAAATCGTCGTGATGGGCTGCTACGCCACGCGCGCCGCCGCCGAAGTGGCGTCGCTGCCCCGCGTCGCGCGCGTGGTGACCGACAAGCGGCGGCTGCCGGACCTGGTGCGCGAGCTTGCCCACGCCGAGCCGCCGTCCGGCATCGCCTCGTTTGACCGCTTGCATCGGGCGTGCGTGAAGGTGCAAGACGGCTGCACGCTGGATTGCAGCTACTGCATCGTCCCCAAGGTGCGGCCCGTGCCGATCAGCCGGCCCGTCGCCGAAGTTGTCGAGGAAATCGGCCGCCTGGTGGACCGGGGCCACCGGGAAATCGTGCTCACCGGCATCCACCTGGGCTGCTATGGCGCCGATTTCCCCGCGACCGAGGGCCCTCGCGTGGATCTGGTGGGATTGTTGCGCGCGGTGGTCGGCCTGGAGGGAGAATTTCGGGTGCGCCTGTCCAGCCTGGAGGCCGCCGAGATCGATTTGTCGCTGCTGCGTCTGATGGCGGACTTCCCCGAACGGATTTGCTCCCATCTCCACGTGCCCCTCCAGAGTGGTTCCAACGCGGTCCTCGAGCGGATGCGGCGGCGGTATACCGCGGAAGAGTTCCTGGCTCAGTGCGATCGCATTCGCTCGATGCTCGGCGAGCCGGCGCTGACGACCGACGTGATCGTCGGGTTTCCCGGCGAAAGCGACGTCGATTTCGAGGCCACCTGCCGGGTCGTGCGGCAAGCGCGGTTCGCCAAGATCCATGTCTTCCGCTTCAGCCCGCGCGAGGGAACTCTGGCGGCAACCATGCCCGACCAGATCCCCCCTCCGATCAAACAGCGTCGGGCCGAGCGGTTGGGCGAGATTGGGAGGCAATTGCGCCAGGCGTTCTGCGCGGGCCTGATCGGCCAGGAGCTTCAGGTCGTCGCTGAGAGGGTCTTGGAAGGCCGCCCCTCGCAGCTCAGCGGAACCGCGGACCGCTACGTGACCGTTCGATTCCCCGGCGGCCCCGAGCTGATGGACCACCTGGTCCGCGTCACCGCCGAAGGCGTGGCCGGGGACTGCGTCGTGGCGACGAACGCCCGGGCGGTGGACAACCCTCGCGTTGGTCCAGCACGAGGCCAAAGCGGCGATTCCGCTTGAGTCGACTCGCTGGGAAGCAGCCCTGGCGGCGCCAGCGGATCGCGCCGCTCACGGCGCGTCCTTAACCAACCGGCGGAACGCCTCGCAGAGGATCGGCGCGGCGTCGGGGCCGACGCTGTTGACCTCGCCATACTGGTTCTTCGTTCGCCCGTAGCAGAACGGCGGCTTCTCATCCCACTGACGCTTGGGAAGGATGTAGCCGATCTCGTCGTTGGCCAGACCGAAGATCATGCGCCAACGGCCGGGCAAGTCGGCGTAGATCGCCGGCTCGATCGGGGCGTTGGGGAAGTCGGCTCCTGGGTCGGGCGGGTCCTGCACCTTGC
>Ga0101944_10000859_pt1 | contig 79210 bp, 70 predicted proteins | sample DewCreD2012metaG_FD_75245 | JGI IMG/M metagenome (GOLD analysis project Ga0101944, IMG submission 75245) | Hot spring sediment bacterial and archeal communities from British Columbia, Canada, to study Microbial Dark Matter (Phase II) - Dewar... ... | reverse complement strand
AACTATTAATTATGTGGTAAGATCGGCAAAAAACAGCCATATTTTCCATGAAATTATTGTAGTTAATGACGGATCGCGCGATAATACCGCACAATTATTATCTCTAGAAAAAGGTATTATTTTTATTAATCTACCGCAAAATCTAGGTAAGGGAGGAGCTGTTTGGAGAGGATTACAACAGGCAACCGGAGATATTATTTTAATGTTAGATGCAGACCTGATCGGTCTAACAAAATATCATTTTCGTATGCTATTAAGACCGCTTTTAAAGAAAAAAGCTGATGTTTGTATTGGAATAGTAATGCATAAAGAAAAAAAATGGAGTAGTTTTATTCAAAAAACCGGATCTGATCTTTCCGGACAACAAGCTTTTTGGAAAAAAAATATCATAGATGCAAATATCAAAAATACTCGTTTTGGACTAGAAATCGCTCTAAAAAATCATTTCAAGAAAAAAAATCTCAAAACTGAAAAGATATATCTAGAAGGCGTAAAACATATCATGAAAGAAGAAAAAATGGGAGTAACCAAAGGCCTCGAAGCTAGAATAAAAATGTTTAGCGAGATTGGTAAAGAAATTGCTAGTAGCATCAAAGATAAAATCAATGAAAAATCCGGCTAGGTTCGACCTAGCCGGATAAGAGACGCCCTAATCAGGGCAAGTTTCAAAGATACTGTGGATAACCCCGCAAGTACAAACCTTGTACTGCGTATTGCACTCATGACAATACAAATTTTCGTCAAGCTCGATATTGCACACAGGGCATTTTTTGGGTTTTTCTATTAATTCCTTCAAACTCATTTACCTCACCTCCTCCAAAAATGAAAAATGAAAGATATATTACAAAAGAGTTTGTTTTAAATTGTAAAAGTACAATAAAAAACATTACCATTCTAATGCTTTTTCACCTATCCAAACAAGATCCCCCTCCTTTAAACCATCTTTTTCCATTACTTTTGAGATTCCTAGCTTTTTTATAACATCACGAAGGCGATCCAAAGCCTCCCAATTATTAAAATCAGTTCTTAAAGAAATTTCTTCTATTTTTTTACAATAAATACGAAAACCAGATTTGACTTTTTTAACTTCAAAAAATCTATCATCAATATCTTCAAATGTAAATACCTTCTCTGTTTCTTCAATTTTTGGAATTGGTATTTTAGAAACTGTTTCAAAAACATCGTTCATTAATTCTTTAACACCCTCACCCGTTACCGCTGAAATTAAGTATATTTTTTTGAGCCGAAGGCTCTTCAACATTTTTGACTTTTGACTTTTGATTTTTGATTTTTCTATGGCGTCAATTTTATTGATAACTACAAATTCTTTTTTGTCCAAGATTGATTTATCAAAATCATTAAGTTCTTTTTGGATTTCTTTATATCTTTTACCCCAATCTTCCTCAAGACCATCAATAATGTGAACCAAAAGACGAGTACGCCTAATATGACGCAAAAACTCTTTACCCAATCCCCTACCTTGAGAAGCACCTTCGATTAAACCTGGAATATCAGCGATAACTATTCTGCTTTTTCCCTTTTCAGACACACCTAGATTTGGAATAATTGTAGTAAAAGGATAATTAGCTATCTTTGGTCGACTAGAAGTAACTCGAGAAAGAAGAGTTGATTTGCCACTATTTGGATAGCCAATCAAACCCACATCTGCAATTAATCTGAGTTCTAATTTTATATCAAAATCATCACCCGGACTACCAATCTCAGCAAATTGGGGGGATTGGCGAGTAGAAGTAGTAAAGTGAGCATTACCAAAACCACCCTTACCACCCTTTGCAATTAATATCTTTTTACCTGGCTTATCAAAATCAAAAAAGAAAATTTCATTTTTTTTATCTGTCTTATCCAAATCCGAGGCTTGTGATATTATTTTATAAACTACTGTACCTACTGGAACTTTTAAAATCATATCTTTACCACTCTTGCCGTGTTTTCTTTGTTTTCCACCACCCTCTCCATTTTCTGCTTTAAATATCTTTTGATGAATAAAATCAGAAAGAGTATTCTCACTATTTGTTGACTCAAGATAAATAGAGCCTCCATTCCCCCCATCCCCACCATCCGGACCTCCGTGAGTTATTCCTTTGGTACGAAAAAAAGAGACCATGCCATTACCACCATTGCCTGCTTTAAAATTAATTTTTGCTTCGTCGTAAAATCGCATAGAAAAAAATATAAATAATTATAAATACATTATATCATTATATTTATTTTTAAACTATTAAAATTATTGTATTATGTAGAAAGTATCTTATACTATCTATAATAATACAAAGGGTTCAGTAAACTTAAACAAAAATAAAAAATGAAAAGTCTAACCACAAAGGAAGTAATAAAATCTCGAGAAAAGTATGGGGTAAATTTATTACCAGAAAAAAAAGTAAGGTTGGTGTTTTTGATTATTCTTGACCAATTTAAAAGCCCTCTTATATATATAATTTTAATTGCTGCTGTTATTTCTTTATTTTTAAAAGAATACACAGACACTATCTTAATATTAATACTAGTCGCATTAAATGTTACTGTAGGTTTTTTTCAGGAATACAAGGCCCAAAAAACATTTTTGGCCCTAAAAAATATTTTAAAACCAGAAGCTTTAGTTGTTAGAGATAATAAAATAAAAAGGATTTCACTAAGCGATATTGTGGTTGGAGACACAGTAATACTTTCCCCTGGGGACAAAGTACCTGCTGATGGAAAGCTTTTCAAAACAATAAACCTATTGATTAATGAGGCTATTTTAACTGGTGAATCCGAAGCTGTAATGAAAAATCTAACCTCTAGTGGAAGTGGAGTTTTTATGGGTACTTCGGTTATTTCTGGAAATGGAAAGATGGTGGTAACCAAAATAGGTAGTAAAACAGAAATGGGCAAAATCAGCGAGAGTATTTCTATTATTAAAGAAGAAAAAACCCCTCTACAAAAAAAATTAGATAAATTTAGTCAATCACTGGTTTACATTGTCTTGGTCTTTGCTTTGGTTATTTTTTTTGTAGGAATTTTTAGCCAACAGGAGTTTTGGCATATGATCGAATTATCTGTCGTTCTAGCTATCGCGGCTATTCCAGAAGCTCTCCCTATCGCAGTTACGGTTATATTGACATTGGGAATGAAAAAAATATTAGATAAAAAAGGATTGGTAAAAAAACTTATTGCTGTTGAAACTTTAGGTACCACATCTGTAATTTGTGCTGACAAAACCGGTACACTAACCGAAGGTAATATGATAGTAGTTAAAACCGATTTTAAAAATAAAAAAGATTTTTTTACTGGTCTGGCTGTTACCAATGAACAAAAAAATAATGTCGAAACCGCAATTTGGGATTATCTAGAAAAAGAAAAATTTAACCCAAACGAATTTTATTCAAATAAAAAAATTGTTTTTGAAGAACCCTTTGATAGTGAGAAGAAATATAAAATGACTATAGTAAAACTAAATGGTCATCAAGAATCATTTATTTTGGGCGCACCCGAGATTATACTCTCAATGTGTAAAATAAGTGACAGAGAAAGAAAAAATATATTAAAAAAGATGGAAAAATGGGCAGGGTCTGGACTTAGGATACTGGGTATTATATCAAAAAACAAAGGGGTGCTAAAAGTTAAAAGAGATTTCAAATGGATTGGCTTGATTGGTATTGAAGACCCTATTCGAAAAGAAGCTAAAGAAGTAATAAAAACTGCAAGAAAATCCGGTATTGATGTAAAAATAATTACCGGCGATTACCGTACTACCGCAGAAAAAATAGCACTCAAACTTGGTTTCAAATTGAAAAATGGAAGTGTTTTAGAAGGAGAAGAACTGGAAAAAATAAATGATGATGAGTTGAGTAAAAAAATAAAAAATATTTTTCTCTTTACTCGCATAACTCCAAGACAAAAACTAAGAATTGTAAATGTATTACAGCAGAAAGGAGAAGTAGTAGCTATGACGGGAGACGGGGTAAACGATGCCCCTGCTCTCAAAAAAGCTGATGTAGGAATAGTAGTAGGGAACGCTACAGAGGTCGCCAAAGAAACAGCCGACTTAATATTGCTTGATAATAATTTTCAAACAATTATCGCCGCCTGTCGCGAAGGAAGAAGGGTTTTTGCTAATATAAAAAAAGTTACCGCCTATGTTCTTTCCAATTCATTCGTTGAAATAGTTTTGATTATGGGGACTATTATTATGAAACTGCCAATCCCCCTTACTATCGTTCAAATACTTTTTTTACATATAATTTGTGATGGTCCACTAGATATTGTTTTGGGCTTTGAATCAAAAAGACAATCACTAGAAAACGAAGATCCTAAAAAATTAAAAAAAGAAAGTATTTTAAGTGGCTATATTAAATTTCTTATTTTTACTACCAGTCTCGGTATAGGTTTGGTTTCGTTGATTATGTTTAATCAATTTTACAATCAAACTGGAAACTTAATACTTTCGCAAACAATAGCCTTTGCTATAGTTGGTTCAGTTGATATTGTTTATATTTTTGCTTTTAAAGATTTAAATAAACCAATATTTAAAATAGAAAGATTCTGGAAAAACCACTTTTTATTGTGGACGGTTTTATTAAGCTCATTAATTCTTTTATCAGGAATCTATACTCCATATTTTAACAAACTCCTTGGCACTACTCCCCTGCCTTTGAATTATTGGCCATGGATAATCAGTATTGGTCTTTTCTCATTAATCTGGGTGGAATTGATAAAGTATATTGCAAACAAATCAAATAATCATAAAAACAATTAAGTAAAAAACAAAGTGTTGAGATAATTTTATTTTTACAATATACTGTGAGTAAAAGTAGATAATTAGCGATTAAAATAAAAATAAAAATGAACTTATTTAGGTTATTTCGTAAAAAAAGAAAAAAGATCGGTTTGGCTTTGGGGTCTGGAGGGCCTAGAGGATTAGCTCATATTGGGGTTATTAAGGCTCTAGTAGAAAATAATATTCCAATCGATTATATTGCAGGAGCAAGCTCTGGAGCGCTTATAGGAGGTATGTATGCAAAATTTCAAGATATCTATAAAGTAGAGAGTCATTTTGAAAAATTGACTTACAAGGATTTGTTTAAAATATTTTCTGACCCTCATTTTGCTCATGGGGTATTAAAAGGAGAAAAAGCCTTGAGATTTTTGAAAAACTGGGTTGGAAACACCAAAATAGAAAAGTTACCCATACCCTTTTCAGCTGTAGCAACCGATCTTATTACAGGTCAAACTGTCCCTATAGAAAAAGGAGAATTAGCTTTAGCAATCAGAACTAGTGCTTCTCTACCTGTTTTTTTTAGACCAGTAAAAATAGGTAAAAAAATTCTAGTAGATGGTGGAAATTCCATGCCGGTACCGGTTGAGGTGGTTAAAAAAATGGGAGCTGATATTGTCATCGCAGTAGATCTGGATCATTGTTATATTCACAGTAAAAACCAACCAAGAAATATTGAAAAAATGTCTATGACGGAGGTCGCTGAGAGAGCATTGGATATTTTGAGTTATACACTCGCCAAAGAAAACACCAAAAATGCTGATATAGTAATATCACCCGATGTAAATGATATTGGATGGAATCGAGTAATAAATGGTAGCGATATTATAGCAGAAGGAGAAAAAGCGGGGAGGAAGATGGTAGAGGAGATAATGAAAATACTGTAATATTTAATATTTAATATTTATTTTTCTAAAAAATAAATATTAATAATGTTTTAACTTTAGAAAGAGGTTATTATGACCAAATTAAATGAAGTTTATAAGTGTAATATCTGTGGCAATATGGTTGAAATGATGCATACTGGCGTTGGACAATTGGTTTGCTGCGGACAACCAATGGAACTTTTAACTGAAAAAGCTCAGGATGAAGGTTTAGAAAAACATGTACCGGTAATAGATTTTGAAAACAATAAAATAATGGTCGGATCTATACCGCATCCAATGGAGGAAGCTCACTATATTGAATGGATTGAAATTATTTATCGCGAAGAATCTGTTTGTCGTAAATTTCTAAAACCAGGTATGAATCCTGAAATAGATTTTGAATTAAAAAATCTTGATCCAAAAGAATTAGTAGTTCGAGAACATTGCAATATCCATGGACTCTGGAAAGCTTAAAATAAAAATTCCTCCAAATGGAGGAATTTTTTTATATTCTTTGACTTTCTTCTTTTAACATTTTTTTGATGGCTTCCCACTCGTGTCTTACGGCCATATCAATTCTGGCTGCTAATCCCGGGATACTAGCCGCTAAATCAGATACCAAGGCTTGACCGTTTTTCTCGTCCATCATGGCATTTTCAAATTCCTTTAGTTGGTTGTCATTTAGAGAAATAAGTGTAGCTTCAAGTATAACCCTTTCAAAACGCTCCATTATCATACTCTCTATTTTTCTTTTTTCTTCATCACTCAGATGGCCTAGACCAACTTCTTCAAAAATACCATCAACTTGTTGTTTTAATTCGTCTTTAATATCCATAATTATTTTTTATTTTTTATTTTATTAAATTTAAGCCACTGACCATTTTTCTTTCCATTGAGCTATATACTCCGGAGTTAAGATGCCTTTAGCTGCCTTGGCAACTGCTTCGATAATAGCGCCTCTTTCTTCAGGGTCAGCGTTAGCCAAAGAGCCAGCCTCAAAACCACTAAGGCCTCTTTGTTTAGCAAATTCATATATATACGGATCACTAGTAATAACACCGGATTCATTTGGGTTTTCTAGATTTGCCATAAGTCTTTTAATATCACTTATAGCTCCCTCTGGAACTCTCCCATCTTCTAATGCGGAAAGCTCATAACTCCTTTGATCTTCAAGACTTAAGCCGTTATTTGCAGCCACATCCTCAGCAGTATCACCACTGAGATTTTCTGAAGTTCTTGGCAATATCTCTTCACCACCTCTACGAATCACTCCATCCGTGTCAGGTGATCTTGGAACAATCTCTTCACCCCCCAGAGGAGTGCCCTGATCTATAGGTGGTAATATCTCTTCACTAGTAGAGGGTATGATTTCTTCTACGCCACCTGGGGCTATATCTTCCTCTATACCAACAGCTGATCTAGAATTTTCCAGTGCCTCTTGACCAAAAGGTCCAAAAGGACGCTCCATTGGATACAGATCACCTCTTAATTCAGGGTTATTATGGTTAAATATTGCTCCCCACTCATTATTTGATTTTATTTGGAGCATCTCGTCTGCAAAACCATTCAAATCTCCACCCAAAAGCTGGTCTGATCTTGATGGATCAAAAATTGACCAGGTATTTTCAGATATATTTCTTTCATAAAAATTCAATTCTTCCGGACTCATTTGTTGAACTTGTTCTATTATTCTATGCATATCAGCCCCAGACCAACTAAACAACTCACCAGGTTGGCTAATTCCCATATAGCTAGGATTCATTTCTTGAGACATTAGAGCGCGAATAGCACCAAACTGAGCCTTGGTAATAACAATATCACCATTATCACTCAAAGAATTAAAATTCAAAATATAATCATGCAAAGCTTTTCCAGCTACCACCTCTGTACCCTCTCCAGAACTAGTACTAGCGACAAAATTGAATTCATCAAGCATACCTCTCATTACCTCAGGATCCTGCATCAGGGGAGCTTCGATTGATTTTGGAATAGAGTTTTCATTGACTATATTATTAATCATAGGTTTTATTTCACCTGCTCCACCACCCGCTATATCCCTAGCATGTTCAAAGTAAGAAGCTACGGCTCCAGCCACACCACCAATAGTTGCGCCAACCAATATTCCTCTTACGGTCCTTTGTCTTATTTCAGTATTTTTTCTCTGTAATATTTCATCAAATATTCTTGCTCTTTCTCCATCCAAAACAGGATTTTCACTATCATTTTCATTTCTGTTTTCAAGTGATCCGGTAATGTTTTCTACGGTTTCCCCTGATTCCTGAACTCTGTCAGCATTTCTTATTTCCAATCTTTTTTCACGAATAACATACATCAGAGATAAAGCCGAAGATTCATTACCTCTAATAACTCTCATATCTCTTATCCTCTGCTCCATATCATTTACTAGATCCTCAACTCTTCTTCTCTCATTTGGATCTTGAACGCTAAACTCACTTAATTCTTCTGCCCATCTCTGAGCATCATATTCTGCCTCTTGAGCTTTTCTATGTTCAATAAAACCGCCCAAAGCTCCACCGGCTATAGCACCACTACCAAAGCCAACACCATAAAGCGCCTTCACTCCCATTCTTAGTATTGATTTTGTAGCCAGCGTAGAACCACCAACAAGAATAACACCTAAAGTTAAATTACCGGCTATTGGGTGGTCTAGTATTCTTCTGGCTGTAGGATGATTTACCATCCTATCAAAAGTTCCTCGATTACCAAGAATCTCTCTAAACATCTCTCTATCTCTTCTCAAAGCCTCTCCCTCTGCTGTATCCCAGTAAAAAACATCATTAATATCTCTAAATAATTCTGCAATATAACGCCTTTCTGTACTCTCAATCATTTCTATTTCATTTTGTATTTCTTCCCTTATCCTTCTAGCACGACCTATATTAAATAGATTTTGGGTTCTCAAAGATATACTTCGCCCTATTCTAGCCATACCAGCCCACACACCACGACAAGATCTGTCTCCAGCAATAGCATCACGGATCCTCTCATCCACCCTTCTTTCCAATCTTTGTTTTTCAACCAATTCTATCATCTCCTGAGCTCTGGTACTGATTGGAATAAAAGTTTCTTTTGGCTCTGAAGTAAGCGGTTCTTCTGGGGAAGTTTCTTGATTTTTAGCTAACCAATCTTTTTCAAATTCTGCTATTTCTTCAGGGGTATTAAAAACTTTACCTCCAGAACGATTGGTTTTATTTAATTCATCTTTGTTTTCTTCTTGAGCCCTCTCATCCTGCTTAACTACTTCATTCTTTAAAAGATCCATTATCACCTTTCTTCTTGCTTCTACGCTATCAATTCTTTTTGTTAGGTCGCTTACTGCTTTTCTACGATTACCATTATGCATTTCGAGATCTTTTATTTCTTTTTCCAATCTCTTTTTTTCTTTTTCATTAGTCTCGCTTTTTAGTTTTTCTTTTAATTCATTTATTTTATTTGATTCTTCTTCTATTCTTTCTTGGATTCGCTTTCTTTCTGTCTTTGCTTTTTCTCCTTGCTCTATAATCATCTTCAGACTTCTATAAAATAAATCTTCATCAAAAGGAATTTCTTTTTTATCTTTTTGTTCATTTTTTGCCTCTGTAACCTCAGTAGCTTTTTCTAAATTTTCTTGTTTTTCTTCACCTTGAGAAACTTCGCTTGTAGTTTGTTTTTTTGCTTGAGCTATCCTGTTCCATTCTTCATCAAATTTTCTATTATATTCTTCCTCATCATCAATAATACCAACTTCTGTTTTATTTTCATTTGGTTTTTCTTCTACTACATCTGACACATCACCCATATTCCCTTTTGTTTCTAATACCTTGATTTCAAAACCATCTTCTTGTTTTTGTGTTTTTTCTAATTCTTTTATTTCTTTTAATATTTTTCTTTTTTCTACCTGTAACTTTTCTTTATCACTAATCATATTCATAATTCTTCTCTGTTTTCCATCATTAACCTCAGTTAAAATATCAATTCTCTTCTTTTGTTTTTCATCATTAGGATCCAATGTCTTTTTCTCTTTTCCAGTCTTATCCATTTCTGATATTAAAACTTGAATATTCTCTTCTATTTTTGCCATCTCATTATTTATTTCCTTGATCCTATTTTCTTTTCCTTCCATTTTTTCAATACCCTCATCAGCCTTGAACTCGGGCTTATCTTCTTTTGGTTGAGACTCTTCCACCTTGAGTTCGGGTCTGTTCTCTTTAAGCGAAATCGCAGCTTCTTCTCTTTCTTTCTTCATCTTATTCCATTCAGCTCCAAGATCATCCTCAATTTCCACAGTTGGTTCATCTCCTGTATTTTCTTTTTTAGCTTCACTATCTTCTGGTTTTTTTAATCTCCCTTCCAATTCCACAAGTCTTTTTTCTCTTTCCTTTATAGCATTTTTTATGGCCTCACCAGAAGGATCATCTTCAGTTAATTGAAAAATAGAATTAGGATCTACATATTCACCCAATTTGCCCATTAAATTTACAAGTCTGTCTATATCTGATTGGGTAACCGGTTTTTTCTCTATCACATCCATCGTTGGAGTTGCTGGAGTTTCCGGTTCTTTTTTAACAACATTTACCGGGATAGATGTTTCTTCTCTTTCTTGATTATTTTCTGCTTTTTTAGAAGCTATTTTTTTTCTTTTTTCTTCAACCATTCTTATTTGCTCTTCAATGGTTTTGAGAACTTTTTGTATATTTTCTCTCTTTGTTTCTTTGGTTTTTTCTCTCATTATTTCCGGATCTACCTCCAACCCTTGAACTTGAAGTTTTTGCCTTCTTAATGAATTCAAAAGTATATCCAGATCTTCCTCTTCAATGTTTTTATTTTTTAGTTCTGTTTCAGTTCTTTTTCTCGTATCTTCCAATATTTTATCTAGATCTATTTTTTTGGGACTTAGGGCTTTTTTTGCTAAATCCTCTGGTTTTATTGTGTCTGGACTCATAGTAAGAATTTATTTTGTTTTTATATGTATAAAATAAAAAGAAAGAAAAAATAAATATATTTTTCTTTCATCATAATATTTTGAAAATTAAAGTCAAGAGGTAAATCAATTAAAAAATTAAGTATCTAAGCATATAAACAAAATAGAGTTATAAGCCCTTATTGATTAAATGTTTTCATGTTTTTATATTTAAATGCTTATTTAATGTAAAGTAATGGATTTATTGCCACACCATTTTGACGGATTTCAAAGTGAAGATGAACACCTGTGGATATGCCGGTTGTACCCATTACTCCGATACTCTGACCTCTTGAAACATTTTGTCCTGTTTTTACACCAATAGTAGCTAAATGTGCGTAAAGAGTCTGATAGCCATTTCCATGATCAATGATCACATGGTTTCCATAACCACCACCCCAACCATAACCAACCGCCACTACTGTACCGCCATCAGCAGCAATAATATCAAGACCATTTCTCCAATCTAGGTCCACACCCGTATGTTTGTAGTATCTAGTGACCCATCCAAAATATTGACTAATAAATCTAGAACCGGAGTTTACCGGCCAAGCAAAGGCTCCCGAACCCACCGCTACCGTACCAACATAGTAACTACTATCGCCAGCATAATTTGGTACCGCTGACTGATTGCCTGTTTGAGGAGTTCCAACACTAACAGTACCACTCGCAGCTGGAGCAGGTTTTGGAACATATTTCTTTGCCCCTGGTAAAACTATCCGGGTGCCCGGATCAATATAATTTGAAGTTAATTTATTTTGAGTTTTGATTTTGTCGACTGAAATTTTAAAAGCATCAGAAATACCCTGAATAGTATCACCCTCTACCGAAGTATAAAGAAGACCACTAACCGGCAAAATAATCAATTCCTCACCCGGTTTTATTTTATCAATATCAGCAACCGCAATGCTATTTGCCCAAAGAAGAGTGTCTATATCCAGCTCAAATTTGAAGGCAATCGTCCAATAAGTTTCCCCTTCAGAAACAGTATAGGTAGTAATTTTATCTCTTTGCAGAGTAGAAATAATAGTATTGGTCAAAGATGGTTTGTTCAAAAAAATTGAACCCTCGGTCAAATAAGTACTAACCGTCTCATCCCCACTATCAAAAGGTGGCACAAGACTAGTTAGGTAAGAAAAGAAAACATCGGCTTTTTTTGTGTCAATTTGATCTATACTAATACTGTCAGCCAAAACGGCATTAGTATTTAAGGTGTTTGGCCAAATATAATCAGCAAAAATGACCCCAAAAGATAAAATGACTATACTCAAATGGATGCTTATTTTTTGCGATTTTTTAGCTATTTTTTTCAAAACCAATAGTGGTTTTATCATATAAATAATAATTTTACTATCTTAGAAAATAAAAGTCAATTTTAAGAAACAAAAAGGGGACATTTTTTGTCCCCTAAAAATTTTTTAGTCTCTTGCAGAAAGGTAATTACCGATTACTTCAGGCAAAAACCAAGGATCCTTTGGTTGTTTATTGATAAAACAATGAGAAACCATACTGACTAGATCTTTATCAAAAAAACCTTCACAAGCTTCTTTGGTGACTCTCTCAATAGCATCAAGTAGATTGCTTCTTTCTTTTAATGTAAGCTTCCACCATGTTACCGGCTGTCTTTTTTCGCGAACTCCATGACGATGACGATAAAGTCTCAGGTCGGAAGAAATCGCTTCGATAGCATCAACAACTCCGATGAGCTGTATTACCATTGAGAGATTTTCATCAATCTCAACACCAAAGGCTTCTTTGGGTAATTCTACCGGATAACCCCTACCATTTATTCTGTAATGATGATTGGTAGTAATGATTTTGTTTTTTGCAGGAAAGGTATTTTCATCTATACCAAGACCATGGATTAGAGAAGCTATCATTGATTCTTCAGAAATATGCTGTTTCATTTCTTCAAATTCTTCACCTGTCAAAGTCTTGGTTGAAGCCCAGTGACGGATCATTTTACTTTGAGCTTTCCCAATATCATGGAAAATAGCCATATCAAAAATCTCTTCTTTTTCTTTAAAACTAAAACCCGTTGTAGAATTTACTACTTGATAAACCAGCGTAGCTGTTCGAAAAGAATGAAATTCCAGTTCAAAAGGAGCCTTGTTACTTTCCCTCAAAGAAAGACCACAGTTTTGGGCTATAGGCTGAATCATCGGGCAAAGTCTGTAGCGAATAGCAAAGGCTTTGTCCAAAAGATCCATTTCTCTGTAGTTCATAAACTCTGATTCTTTTCTTTCTTCCGGCATTGCCTCAACCTCCGTTTTTTTTCTCAATTTTAAAGAACGACTTTACGCCGCCCCCCTTGGTTTTATATTTAAAATGTTTTAACCAATCCTAACCCTTTATCTAACTTACAAAGTAAAATCACAAATCATAAGCACCAAATCCCAAACAAGCACTAAATTCTAAATCCCAAATTTTGAACATTGTGATTTGAGATTTATTTATAATTTGTTATTTGCCGTTTGTAATTTTAACTCAATTTAGCAATTAAATCATCAAAACTAACTATACTTTCCTCTTTTTCCACCCTCTTCCTATACCCCACCCCTCCTGCTGCGATAGTTTTTCCACTCACGATAATCCTTTTTGGTATTCCGATAAGGTCGCTATCAGCAAATTTTACTCCTGCCGACTCATCTCTATCGTCAAATAAAACATCAAATCCTTTACTAGTTAATTCTTTATAAATTTCTTCTGATTTATTTTTCACTTCTTCTGTCTCGCCCAATGCAATTAAGTGAATATCAAAAGGAGAAACAGATTCTGGCCAAATAATACCTTTTTCGTCATGAAATACTTCAACAATAGTGCCCATACTCCTAGTAGGCCCAAAACCATAACAGCCCATTATTACATCTTTTTTCTCACCTTTTTCGTCCAGGTAACCAAGATTAAATGGTGAAGAAAATCTTGTTCCAAGTTTGAAAATATTCGCTGTTTCGATAGATTTTTTTACTGCTAGATCAGAGGAACCACATTTTGGACAATCTTTTTGTTCTTCAATAATTTCTTTATTTATAGCTACCCGACATTTTTCACATACATAAACTGTATCCTCACCAGATTCACAAACCGTTTGAAATTCATGTGAATACCTACTAAAAGCTCCCCCAGAAGCATAAGTTAAATAGGTATAATCCTCAAGCCCGATGCGTTTAAGTATTTTAAAATAAGATTCGATTACTCTATCATAATACTCATCCAGATCTTCAATTGAGGAATGAAAAGAATAAAGGTCTTTCATACCAAATTCACGACCCCTTAAAAGACCAGATTTCGCTCTAGGCTCATTTCTGAATTTAGTTTGAATTTGATACAAATATCGAGGAAGATCGCGATATGATTCTATGTATTGTTTTGCCAAAGGAGTTATTATCTCTTCGTGAGTCGCCCCAAGAGCAAATTCTTTATCACCAAAAGCCTTTACTTTTATCAAGGCATCAAAACTATCCCAACGATTTGTTACTTCCCAATTTTCTTTTGGTGTTAGAGCTGGCATTAAAATCTCTTGTCCTTCAATCGCATTCATTTCTTCGCGAATTATATTTTCGATTTTATGCAAAACTTTAAGCCCTAATGGAAGATAATTAAAAACCCCAGAAACAACTTTTTCTATAAATCCACCACGAATCAAAAGTGCGGCTGAAATGTTATCAGCATCTTTGGGTGTTTCTTTGTAGGTTTTAAGGGCTAATTTTGATTGTCGCATATTAATTTTTTTATTAATCAATATAAATACTAAGATAAATATTAAAATAATATTTATCTTAAATTATAATACATATCCCAAACTTAAAAAACCCTTGACTTTTATGGTTTATTATAGTATAATTATAGTATAGGTAATAGCTTTAGTCTAAAGTACTTTTAAAAACAGGGTTCTTTTGTTGATTTCTATACAATAGTACCCTTTTGAAAATAAAAATAAAGGCATTTCCCTTCAAGGTGTCCCAAAGCGGACTTAAAAACCAAAACCTTGAGATTAGACCGAGGAGGTCAAGTACAATGGATACGAAACAGCCATACACCGGAAAATCTCCTTTTGTGGAGACAAAGGGCAACAAAGCCGCAATCTTCCTGGTACTCTTCGGTGCCATCGCCATCGTAGTTATGCTATCTACTGGCTATACCACAAAATACTGGCCCACGATCAAGAAGGAAGCAAAAACAGTCACCCCGAAGATCAGATTGACCAAGAAGAAAGACAAAGAAGCGGACAAAATTATCAAAGACCTACGAGAAAAATGCAACACCCCCGTCATAGACCCGCAGGAATTTCGGTATTGCCAAATTCAAGATATGGAGACTATCGAGGCAATCATCAGGATCAACTTCGCTGGCGGAAACAAGAACCTCGAAGCGGAATATTACTCGATACTTCGCACCAACCTCCAGAAAGACAGCACTATAATTGTTGATGCCAGAGCCTTTAAGGATTGGATCAATGTAACTTTTTCCGACAATAATATGGTCGGACTCGTGCTTGCAGAGCTGATCCATGACGGCAAAATCGACGCAAGCGAGATCGAAAAGCTTTACGATGATAAAAAAAGCCAGCAGATCTTGAAAAACCGAGCAAGCTCTTTGGACAAAGACATTTTTACCACCAATCGTGATAACTGGGAAGAAGTCCAAATCTCCAGTTACAGACCTGTTACAGTCGTCGATATGGTTATGGATAATAAGTGGTTTATCCTCGATAAATATAAGTTTGGCAAATGGGTCAAAATGATGGAAGGCCTCAAGATCAGCTACGCCTTGGCCAAGATTACGAGCAAAGGATGGATTGAAGAGAAAGATGCGGTGGTTCGCGGCATTAAGGCAATGCCGGAAGATAAGTATTTTGAATACCAGGTCGCCAACGGAGAAATTACCTGTCCCGGTAATGGCGAACCATCCCTTGATCAAACCATTGGGGATTCGGGATTGCCAATTAACACCCCGAACACCAAAGTGGAAAAGGTCGACGGCATCGGCGGCCCAGGCATCTACGGCGAACACCCCAAGATGGAACACGGCGCCGAGTTCATTCCCGCCAAACCCAAAAAATAAGGGTACGGCTCACAACTTCATAAACACCAATTCCCTCGTGAAAACGAGGGAATTTTTTTATTATAGAGACGCAAAATTTTGCGTCTCTATAAATACCCTACAATTTTATTATATCTCTCACCGCGATCAAAATCATGAGAACTATTAAAAGCCAAAAACCAATAGAATGAATAACGCCTTCTACTGACTCAGCTACTTTTTTGCCACGGATTTTTTCAACTATCAAAAAGACTAGTCTTCCCCCATCAAGCGCAGGAAAAGGAAGAATATTTATAATTCCTAAATTTATTGTCAAAAGAATAGTTAGGGTTAAAATATAACCAAAACCAAGTTTTACAGCCGAAGAAGTAATACCAAAAAGACCAACCGGACCAACAACATCAGCTTCGATTTTTTGATCAAATATTAAATTTTTAAAAAAACCTAATATAGCGACTGTAGCGTGATAAGTAGTACGCGCCGTTTCTAGAGCTGCGTAATAAGGAACTTTCCACCAGGTATATTTGACTTTTGGCATTTTTTCCCAAAGACCAACGCCCAATCTATCCTTACCTTTTATTTCTATATTTTTTGAGATACTTTCATCACCTCTTTTTATTTCCAAAATAATACTTCCATTGACTTTTTCTGCAACTGCATCTTTTATTTCTTTTACTGTTGGGGTTTTTAGATTATTAACAGACTCTATGATATCACCCTGCTGAATATCATGCTCTTGTGCAAGACTACCTTCCTCTATACTTTCAATAAAAAGACCACCACTATTTGAAATCACCTTACCATTATAAGATTCTATTTTACTAACCAAGGGTGGATAAGAACACCAAAAAAGTATCATCAAACAGAAAAAAGCTAAAACAAAATTCATCAAAACTCCAGCCACAATAACAAAAATTCTAGATCTTATTCTTTTATTCCCAAAAGCGTTTGGATCAGAGCTTTTTTCATCCTCACCTAAAATACGAACATAACCCCCAATTGGAAAAAGATTTATTGCATATCGTGTACCTTTGTATTTTTTACTCCAAATTCGTGGCGGAAAACCAAAAGCGAATTCTTTTACTTCCATGCCAGAAATTCGGGCAGCCAAAAAATGGCCTAACTCATGTACGAATACAAGTAAGCCAAGCATCAAGACAAAAACTAAAATTGTAGGAAGCCAATTAATTAGGAAATTCAATTTTTTAGGATTAGTAAGCTATGTGGGATTGGTGGGATTAGCGGGATAAGATCCCACATATCTCACCATTCCTACAAATCCTACAGATCCTAACCACTTATCTCTTTATTCTTTCTCTCTGTTATATTGTCTAATTCTTCAATCGCCTTATCTAAAGCTTGTTGTATTTCTTTTTCTATTCTTTCAACAGCATCTTCCCCTACTTCTTTTTCTTTTTTCTTTGCTTCATCCATAGCTTCGCGACGACTATTTCTCATAGCTATTTTTGCCTCTTCACATTTTTTCAAAACTACCTTTTTCATTTCTTCTCTTCTTTCTAGAGATAATTCTGGCAAAACCACTCTGATAGTTTCACCATTATTTACCACACCAACCCCAAGATTGGCATTTTGGATAGAAGTTTCAATTGGCTTTAGATTTGATTTATCCCAAGGAGAAACAGAAATAGAAGTAGCATCAGGTATAGTAATTGAGGCAATATCTTTTATTCTCATTGGGCTACCATAAACATCAACTCGGATGTCTTCCACTAAAATACTGTTTGCTCTACCGGTACGAACAGTAGCAATTTCATTTTCAAAAAACTCCTTGGCTTTTTGTAATTTTTCCTTAAGACTTTTTATTATATTTTCCATATTAAAATATTATCAAATAATAAAAAAAATACAAGACAAAAAAATCCCCTTAGGGATTTTTATCGATATCGATAATTTTGATCTTATCGATGTTTATGGGATTGGTCTTCCCTACGCGAAAGCCAGATTCATAGAGAAGCTCCAAATTGATAGGGAGAAAAACAAAAAAATCACAGTCCGGTTTTTGGCAAATCCACTTTCTCATTCTAATTCTTATTTTTTTATTTTTGATTCTTGCTGCTTTTTGATAACTAGGGTTACCCTTACCACCAGTTGGATCCTTGAAAAATCCATCAAACTCTATTTCGCCCAGAAAACTACCAGCACTTTCATCAACAACCAAGTGGTGAGCACAACACCTGCGTTTAGACAAAGAATCACCCCCTAATAATACAAAAATCCAATAACTAGCAAGTTATTGGATCATTTGCTATTTCATAAACTGTAAATCTTTTTATCTCAATATTTTCTCCGGTTTTTGCAACGATTTCTTTTAATAGATCGCTAATTTTTTTCTTTGAGTCTTTAATAAAATCTTGATCAAGTAATTCCTCAATATTAATTGGTTTCATTGAAATTATTTGTAAAGTTAGATCTTTTACAAAAGCGATAAAGTATTCGTTTTTGGCTACAAAATCAGTTTCACAACCAACCTCTACCATACAAGCTGATTTCCCATCTCCATGGACATAAGCACCGATTTTTCCTTGACCGGTAGCACGACCAGCTCTTTTTTCCATTTTTTCTCCCGCTTTTTCTTTCAAAATCTCTAGAGCTTTTTCTTTATTGCCACCAGCTTGTTCTAAAGCATTTTTTATATCCATAACTCCAAGACCAGTTTCATTTCTGATTTCTTGAACATCTTTTGCTGAAATTGTAATTTCTTTTGACATAATGATTGTTCTCCTAAAATTTTTTTAATTTTGTAATTTTTAATTTTTAAATAAATCTTAATTTTTAAATATTAAACAAAATACTTTGAAAAGTTTTTAAAAGTTAGAACTTAGAACATTATTTAAAAATTAACTCAATACTTTTCTTACCTCCCCCAATATCAACTCAAGCCCTTTTTTTGCATCATCATTGGCTGGTATTGGGAAGTCAATCATACCCGGATCACTATTTGTATCAACTATCGCTATTACTGGAATTTTCATTTTTCTAGCTTCGGTGATAGCGGTTTTTTCATTTATAGTATCAATAATAAAAACATTATCAGGAACCTTTGTTAGTTTTTTTACACCTTCAAAATTTCTGGTTAATTTTTCAATTTCCTTATTTACGCTTGATTTTTCTTTTTTTGTCATCTTGGACCACTTTTCCTCATTTTGAGTAAGCAAATCTAGATCATTGAATTTTTTTATCTGCTTTTTTAATGTCTCAAAATTGGTTAACATTCCACCTGGCCATCTATAAGTAACAAAAGGCATATCAAGCTCAATGGCTAACTCACGAACCATACTAGAAATACCTGATTTAGTACAAACAAAAAGAATATTTTTACCTTGTTCTTTTTGACTAGCTATATACTCAAGTGCTTTGCTGAGGTTTTTTACTGTTTTTTCCAAATCAATAAGATGAACTCCTTCTCTCAAACCAAAAATAAACTCTTTCATTTTGGGATTGTATTTTTCTCTAACATGGCCAAAATGAGCCCCTGAGGCCAATAATTCTTGCATTGTAAAATCAATTTTTGTTGTCATAACTACAAATTATTACAGATTATATTATTATATTAAAATATTCAATCACTACGAATAAAAGACAACGAACGAATTACCGTTCGCTAAAAACTATCTTATCGTAAAAAAATTTTATTGTCAACTAGATAATAGTATGATAAGATGATTGATAGAGAAAAAGTCCCTCGCTATCGCTCGGGACAAAACCAATTTTAATATATAATTAAAAGGTAATTTATTTTGAAAAAAGAAATTCATCCACAATACAATCAAGCAACCGTAATCTGTTCTTGCGGAAATACTTTTGTAACAGGCTCAACCAAGTCTGAAATTAAAGTTGAAATATGTTCATCTTGTCATCCCTTTTTTACTGGAAAACAAAAAATCATAGATACTGCCGGAAGAGTTGAAAAATTCCAGAAAAAATTAACTTTAAAACAAGAAGGGCTAGTAGCAAAATCAGCCAAAAGAGCTGCTAGAAAAGAAAAAGAAATTGAAATAAAAGATGTTGAAAACAAAGCAAAAAAACCAAAAAAATTAGATAGTGCAAAAGCAGATAAAGTCGTAACAAAAAAATTAAAAAATTAAAATATCAAAAAAGAGCCAGTGAGTTTTTGTCTTTTTATTTGGTTTCTTTTTTGCTTTCTTGTTTTAATGTCCTTTTAAAATCAGCCGTGTAGCTCAACCGGTGGAGCAACTGGCCTGAAAACCAGGAGGTTGTGAATTCAAATCTCACCACAGTTATGTTTTCTTTGGTGGTCGCGTTTTGTCTGCCGAAAGGTTACAGCTGAACGCATTTTTTGTCGCCTCCGACGCCACCAAAGATTAAAACACCCCCCTGAATCCGGATGCGTCTAATTTCCTGCGCCCATTGATGCGTCCGGATTCTCAGCGATTCATTGCTGCAACGGCCAGCAGCGTCCCTCTTGATTAACCAGACAATTTCATTGTCTGGTCTTTTTTTGTTTTAAAAAATAAATAAGAGTGGTATAATATAACAATAAAAATAATAATAAAACATCCTATATCTATTTGATTATTAATTTTAGCTAAGCATGTTAGAAGAAATCAAAAACCTACAATCCAAAAAAAATGAATTGGAAACAAGGATCTCAGATCCTGATTTTGCCATGCACGAAGATTTCATTAAAGTATCTCAAGAATACAACGAAATAAAAAAAATCCTAGAAAACTGGGATGAGATGGAAAAATTCGAAAAAGAATTAAAGGAAAATGAAGAAATTATAAAAAACGAAACTGAAAATGAATTGATTAAAATTGCTGAAAACGAAAATAAGGAATTAAAATTAAAAATTTCAAATTTAAAATCCAAAATAGATGAATATCTACATCCTGCTGATCCCATGGATAACAAAGATATTATCCTAGAAATCCGCCCTGCTGCCGGTGGAGACGAGTCTGCTCTTTTTGCCGAAGAATTATTTCGCATGTATTCAAAATTTGCCGAAAAAAAAGGTTTTTCCATTTCTATTATATCAATAGATAGAATTGGAATCGGAGGAATAAAAAACCTAGTAGCCGAAATAAACGGTCGTGGGGCTTATTCAAATTTCAAATACGAAATGGGCGTACATCGAGTACAAAGAGTTCCAGAAACAGAGTCTCAAGGTCGTGTGCATACTTCAACTGTTACTGTCGCAATAATGCCACAAGCCGAGGAAGTTGATATAAAGATAAACCCCGATGACTTAAGAATTGACACCTTCTGTTCTTCTGGCCCTGGTGGACAATCAGTAAATACTACTTATTCAGCTATAAGAATAACCCACCTCCCAACTGGCACTGTAGTTTCTTGTCAAGACGAAAAATCACAATTAAAAAACAAAGAAAAAGCAATAAAGGTTTTACGCTCTCGTCTATACGAAATAGAAAGAGAAAGGTTGGCTCGTGAAAGAGGTGAAGCCAGAAAATCACAAATCGGTACAGGTGATAGATCTGAAAAAATCCGAACTTATAATTTTCCTCAAAATCGTATTACCGATCATAGGATCAAAGAAAGCTGGCACAATATAGAAGAAGTTATGGAAGGCAATATGGATAGTATAATAGAATCTCTGAAAAAAGCGGATAAAAAATAAAAAAACTATTAAAAAACCCGCCAAAAGGCGGGGTTTTTGATTGTTGAAAATTTGATTATTTTTCAAAAGAAGAAATAGAAGAGAGAATGGCTTTTTCAGCCACTCTCTTTTTTCTAGAAAAAGGATTCAAATACTTAACTATCTTTATGCGAAAATCTTTTTCATCAGGATATTGAGCCAAAATGGCTGCCAATTCAGCATATTTTTTGGCTCCGGTGATATTAACATGAATCCCATCTCTATGAAAATACTCAGGATGATCAATGAAATACTCACGCCAATCCATCAATCTAGCGTTTGGATAATTAGGAACTATTTTTGCGTAAAGCTGATTATTTGGCTCTTCCCATGAACGCCTCTCTTTGTTATTGACTATGACCACTCTCTTTCGATCACGCAAACCTTCCAACAAACTCACTAACATTTTTTCAGTAATTGGGCCATTGTTTCCAGTATGAACAATAACAACATCAGCTAATTTACCTGATCTATTTAATTCCAATGCTCTATTTACTGAATTTTGAGGAGACTCGGAAACTACTGCATAAGTCATAAGATCAAACTCTCCCCTTCCCATAGAAGGAGAAGCACCTAATATAACCGAATCCCCAATAGCTGAAGCGACTATTTTGTTTTTTGTACAATCTTTTTCTTGATAATTGAAATCTACTCTGGTAGCTAGATAGAGATTTCCTTCAGGAGCACAGAAAAGATCTTGTGTTTTAGGTGCTTCCTCTTCTCCACCAAATCTCAAACCAGAACCATCGGTTTCTACCAAACCAAATTCCTCTATCATATCTGACTCTTTAGGAATAGGACTGGTGATAACCTTTAGAGTAAGAAAAGCAGAGGATATAGTAAAAATAAAAATAAAACACAAAGCAGGAGTGGATTGAAGATAATACTCATTTTTACGAAACCAAGCAAATATTCTATCAATAGCTCCATTTCTAATCGGCATTTCAACAAATCTGTAAGAAAGTTCGGAAAAAATAAAAAGTAATATTAATTGAATCAATATAGCAGAAGTACCCGTTTGTTTAATGTCTATTCCTGGACGAGTAACCAGAAAAATTGGCCAGTGCCAAAGATAGATGCCATAAGACCTAGAGCCAATGTATCTCATTGGCCAAAGAGAGATTAGTTTCCCAAAACCAACACCTTGAAAACTTGAAGCAAAAACCGCTATAACACTAAAAATAGCAACTACTAGGAATCCCCCTCTATAGAGAAAGGAAGAGTATTCACCAATTTTCAAAAAAGAAAAAAACAAAAATGCAAGAGCAGAGATTCCCAAAAGCCAAACAAAAAAACCTGTTTTGCTTGATATTTTTTTCCTTTTTTTCCATGGTTGAAAAAAAACAGCCAAGACTATACCTACAAAAAGTCCCATAGAATGCGTATCGGTACCAAAATATATCCTGCTGGGATCATTTGGTATTGGAGCTTTCATTACTAAAGATAAGTGCAACATAAGTAGAGTAGAAAATACAACCCCACAAACAGCCACTATCCAAATGGCAGTTTTTTTTCTTATTTTCCATAAGATCAAGGCAAACCCAGGCCAAAGAAGATAAAATTGTTCTTCGATAGCCAAAGACCAGAGATGTTGGAGTAATGGTGGGTGGCCAATGAATTCAAAATATGACTGTTTTGTAAAGATATAACCCCAATTTGAAAAATAGAAAAGTGAAGGAAAAAAATCTCTACGAAATGAGGATATTGTATCTGGAGCAAAATAAACCGAAGCTAAACCGCAAAAAAACAGTACCGCAAAAAGAGCTGGCAAAAGCCTTCTAGCTCTTCGCAGGTAAAATTTTTTAAAATCAATTCTACCTGATTTTTCTATTTCGAGAAGAATTAGTGATGTAATCAAAAAACCGGAAATAACAAAAAACACATCAACACCCAAAAATCCTCCCGGCAAATAAGAAAAACCAAGATGATAAATAACCACCGCTATAACAGCAATTGCTCTTAGACCATCAAGACCGGGAATATAATAGTGAGAATCAGAATTATCTTTCATTTTACCGCCCCCTTTATTTTTTTAATGTACCTATTAATTTATACCTCATTTTAGACAAAAAATCAATGGGGCAATCCCTTATATCATCCTCGAACTCGAGTTTTGGTAATCCAAAACCCGAATATCGGGGATCCATAACAACAAGAATATATATAGTATTTAATTAATGAAATAATTTCAAATGTTTTTCCCATTTCAAATAGAGATCTTTGGTGGCGATAACATCCCCCATATTGTATCGCGCTATTTCTTCGTATTTTTTTTCTTTAAACAGGTGCCCAACTTCGTTTCCACCCCCTCCTGTTTTAGGGCTAGGGATATCAAAAGCACGACAAAAAAGATGAAGTGAACCCTTTTTACTAGTGGCCCCATAAAAAGTCATTTGATCATAAATATCCAGATGTTTTACTCCTCTTTGCTGATAAAGATATCTGCCCTCCATTAGATCTACTGACGGGGTAATTTCATTGATAGCAGAGCGAATCATAATAAATGGCGCGTCAAAACCACGACCATTAAAGGTGATAAATTCTTTGTATTTTAAAGCAATATCCCAAAAAGTTTTGAGTATTTCCGCCTCTGTCATTGATTGATATTTTATGCCCCCTTCTTCAAAAAAAATAGGTTCGGAAGCTTCAGGGGCTTGAAAATAAACTGCCCCCAACCCCCTTTCAACATCATAAATAGCAACTGAAACAATCTCACCGGTTAGAGGTGATAAACCTGTTTCATCTTTTATATTATTTACTTTGAACTCAGTATCTTCGTCACTCAGGTTGTCTTTTTTGAGCCAACGAGTGAGATCATTTTTAGTTAATTCATCAAATTCATCCCAATCACGACCGATAGTTTCAATGTCAAATACTAGTTTACTCATTTTTTCCTCCCTATTATTTTATTTTATTATTTTCTTATTTTATGCTATTATAGCAAAGATAACGAAAAACAAGGAGGCACTTTAAAAAAATGAAAAAAATAAACCCACTTTTTGAAAGAGAGTTTGTTTTAGCACTAAAGCAAACACTAAAAGAAAGAGCCATTGAAACATACCCAACTGAAGCTGATAGATTCAACCGCATACTTATTGATAAAAACAACTTAAAGGAAATAAAAAAAGAAATACTCAAAAAAGGAGTAAGCTGTGAAACACACCATATAATCGAAGAGTTGAATACACTTTTGAAAAAAGGTGTTATTTCCTTCAAGGAATCTACTCTTGGAAAAATAGTTTTTGCAATTGACTTAATTTTACTCGAGGAGGTTTACTGATGGCTACCAGAACCGAAGTATACAATCTGACAAAAGAAGAACTGAAAGATAAAATACTTGAAATATACGAAGAATCAAAACTAGAAGTTGACACCTACATGTTGGTTCTTATCATCAAAAGAAGGCTTCTCCAGTATTACAAAATAGAAGCAAGCCAAGAAGAAACCGAAAAAATCGTTAAGGAATTGATTTCTGAAGGTAAAATCAAGACAGTCAAAAAACCAAAAAACTGAAAAATCCCAATAAAAAACCGCCTATTCGGCGGTGTTTTTGTCTTTAGGGGTCGAATTTATTTCTTTTATAGTTTTTGTCAATTTTGAAAAACCAGAGTCCAAGGAGAATATTATTGCAAGCGCGAACATAATTGTTACAAAGGCTGTAGGTGTTAAATCTTCACCGGAAAAGGCATGTATTCATCCTTAGTAAATTCCAAGTTTTGCTTTGACATCTTCAGAAAGAAAAGGAACGATACCTGAAAGCTTCACGATCGAAATAAACCATTTCTTGCCATCAGGGGTAGAAATATTGTATTGACCGATGGTACAAAAACGTTCTTCGTCTTCAGTTTCTTCTCTTGTTTCCAAAAAAGTTCGACCATCAATCAAAATTTTGACATGAATATCAAGTCCTTCTTTGATATGGCGACATTTTTTGCAATTGTCGCAGTAACCGGAAAAATTGATATCGTGCATAATTTCAAAACATTTCTTGGCCGGCTTTTGTTTTTTGGCGGCTGTCATGTGAAACCAACTCCTTTTTTTAAAATACAAGATTAAGTACTAAATACTAAATATCAGATATATGATATTTAGTTTTCAATATTTAATAAATACTATTAATTTTCCGATTTTTTAAGTACTTTTAGATGACCTTCTTCTACTTCTGAAATAGCCATAAAAAAATTACTTATTTTTGGTTCTTTTGCTTCTTTGGCTGAATTTCTATAAAATTCTAAAGCGCTTTTTTCTCTTCCCATTGCGTCTTCTACATTCATTTGATCAAGATCGCTACATTCTTCATTATTAAACTCTATTTTATCAAGATCAAGATATTTGCGAATTGTATCAGCGTGTTCTCTTTCCACTTTTGCTAGTCTTTTAAAAAGTGCTCTCATATTTTCAGATTCACTTTTTTCACTGGCGCATTTATAAAAAGAAGCATTTGATGTTTCAAGATTTAAAGCAACCATAAGATTTTTTCTCGATTCATCAGACAAAGACTTTACAGTAAAAAGACCCTCACCTTTTACATTTTCAAAATCCATTATATATCTTTCAGCTACACCACAAAAAGGACAGTTGGATGGTCTCTTGTCTCCAATATGAACTTCACCACAAATTGTACAACGAAATGATTTCATTTAATTTAGTGTTAATTTAATTATTTTATGCTAAAATTATATTATTATATTAATATCTGTCTATTATACACTATTTATATTTTTATGTCAATGATTAGTATTTCAAAAGCACTAAAATACGGAGAAAAAGATTTAATAGACAAAAAAATAGATTCTGCCAAATTGGATGCTGAATTATTATTAGCTAATATTTTAGGTTTTAAACAAGAAAAGCTTCTGGCAAATCCAGAACATCCAATATCCAATATCCAATATTCTAGTTTTAAAAAATTAATCAATAAACACAAGCAGGGCTACTCAGTGGCTACTTTAACTAGTTGCAAAGAGTTCTATGGAATCGATTTTTATGTAAATAAAGATGTTTTAATCCCTCGTCCTGAGACAGAAATATTAGTGGAGAATGTATTGGGATTGGTGGGTTTGGTAGGCGTCGTAGGATTTATAGGAAAAATTACCTGTCCTACAGATCCCAATGATCCCACTTATCCTACAAATCTAAATATTCTGGAAATCGGTACCGGATCAGGCTGTGTTGCCCTAACTTTGGCGAAATACATGCCAAAAGCAAAAATCCTCGCTCTCGATGTATCCAAAAAAGCATTAAAGGTTGCTAAAAAAAATAAAAGAAGGTTGAAGATTGAAAATGTTAAATTCAAAAAATCTGATCTACTTTCTGAATTCAAAAATTCCAGATATCGCCGATGGGTTTTTGAACCAGATATAATCATTGCCAATCTCCCATATTTGACCAAAAAAGAACTCAAAGAACCATCTATATCCAAAGAACCAAAATTAGCCCTCTACGGTGGTAAAGAGGGTTTGGAATTATATGAAAAACTATTAAAAGAAATAAAGCAGATTTATAAAAAAGAAAATCGCAATATTGTTATATTTTTAGAAATCAACCCCTCTCAATCAAAAAAGATCACGGAATTGATAAAAAATAATTTGCCTAAAGCCAAAATTGAGTTAAAAAAAGATTTAGCCCAAAAAGATAGGGTTGTAAAAATAGAAATATAAAAAAGTGCGCTATCAAAGACGCACTATGTTTTTTATTTGAATTAAGAATTGTTTTCTTCTTTCCATTTTCCAACCAGGTATTTAATTATAACACCTGCTGGAGTTTTTTTGGAAAAAAGATAGCTTGGGATATCAAAACCATCACCACACTCAACGCAATAAATAAATCCTTTTTCACTTTCCATTCCTGAAACAGCCATCACGCAAGAGTTGAATTTTCGATCTCTGTGAGTATGAATAAAAACAACATCCTTGAGAGCCATCTTCATTATTTCTCGAGAATTAATATCAACAACATTTAATTTACCCCAAATAAGGCCAGAAATAACAGATATCATGTTACCACCAGGGGTAATAAAAGAGTGCCCCCTAATATCCTTAATTATGCCATTAGTAAGGTCTTTTTTGATTGACCTACATTTGACGCAAAACTCTTCTTCTTTATCTTTAATACTACCGCAATAAGGACATTTCTCAGAAGATAACATTGGATGAAAAATACCTCCCAGTTTTATTTTTTTAAAAAACGATTAATTGATTATATCATTATATTTAATAAAAATCAATAACAATATAAAATAAAAACACCCATCGGGCATTTTTATTTTATTTTAAAAAATCAAATTTTTACTTCATCTCTCCCAGTGTCACTTCTGTCTTTTTTTCTTCACCTTTTCTAAGATATTTAACTTCTATTTTTTCACCTGGCGAATATTTTGAAAGCAGACTAATAACTCCATTGTTTTCGGTTATTTTTTCCCCATTAATTTCAGTGATAATATCTCTCTCAGTTAACCCTGCCTTATCTGCTGGTCCTCCAGGAACAATCGCCAAAAACTCACCGTTTCCTTGACCTGAAATAATCAAGGCTCCACTATTAACCTCTAGATTATTTACTGCTGCAAATTCTCGAGTAATATTGATATATCTTACACCCATAAAAGGTCTGACGATTTTACCTTGTTTTAAATACGAATTTAAAGCAACTCTAGCACTGTTTACAGGCAGAGCAAAACCAATTGAGTTGGCAGATGAATCAATGGCCGTATTAATACCAACTACTTGACCGGATATATTTACCAATGGACCACCTGAATTACCAGGATTTATTGGGGCATCAGTTTGAATCAATCCCTCCATACGACTAGAAGACCCGCCCAATCTATCTGAAGCTGTTATGGCTCTAGCGCGACCAGATATAACCCCTACACTAACGCTATTGTCATATTCTCCCAAAGCATTACCAACAGCTATCACCCTCTGACCTATTTCCAATTTATCACTGTCCCCTAAATCAGCAACTGGAAGATTGGTTGCTTCTATTTTTACCAAAGCAAAATCAAAAAGAGGATCAAGGGCTACAACCACACCATTGTAATCCTTTCCATCCGATGTTATCACTGTTGCTTCACTAACCCCGTCAACTACATGTTTATTAGTCAAAATAAGCCCATCATTTGTAACAATAAAACCTGTTCCTCCTCCTTTTTGTTCAACTACATCTCCAAAAAAACCCATTGTTTTGGTTTTGGTGGTTATACTAACAACAGAAGGGGTTATTTTTTTAACAGCTTCAACTACCCCAGAATTTTCCTCAATTGTAATTGCTTCAGTTATCCTTGGTGGTTTATCTCCATTATTGCTGAGATCTTTGGTAAAATACCAAACAAACCCATAAGAGGACATTGCGCCACTCAGTATAGCTACTACTAAAAATAAAGCTACCAGCTTTTTTATTTTGTTTTCGGTTTTATTTTTTTCTCTTTCTTGTATTTCTTTTTTTTCATCAATATTTTTTTCTTCCATCTTTTTCCTCCTATGATTATTTATAGTTATTGACTCAAAGTCATTGATTCACCTATCATTTTAAGCCATTCGCCTATAATAGGATAATTAATAAAATAATTTGATATATATATAATAATTGTTAAAACAATAGCTGTACCCAAAACTATCCCCAAGCCATAAGCCGTACCACGCAAAAAACTAAAAAAAATATTTCTCCAGGGGTTTTTATTAAAACGAATATAATCAATCAATTCCTCTGCAGTTACAATATTTTTTGGAATATTATTTTTTGTATTTTCTTTTTTTGTTTTGAGCTTATCTTTTAGTGCCATTTATTTTTTTATATTTTTTTACCGTTTTTTTAGCTTTATCGGCCAATTTCTTACTATCCTTAACTGCTTTTTTTATCTTTGGTTCAATTTCTTTTTTCATTTCCTTGCCTTTTTTTGAAATGTTTTTAATAACTTTTTTGGCGTCTTTTTGCATTTCTGCACCTTTTTTAGGCGCATTAAAAAGACCCATTGCAACACCAACCAAACCACCCAACGCTACTCCTTTTAAAAAAGATTTTAAATGACTCATTTTTGTTTTTTATTTTCTATTTTTATTAATTTCTTAATCTTCCTGTCCTTCGTAGCCCTGAAAGGGCGAAGAATGGATTATTTTTTACCCCTAATCTATCTCATCTTCAACAAATATTTTTGATCCCCTTCGACTAGTTTTTTTATCTTTAGCTTTTTTTGTTCTGACTGTTCCGCTATCCTCGCAATCGCAACCAAAACCATAACTATCAGCCATTTTTTTGGCCCCCATACCCACTGTTATAGCTCCCAAAATAGCCGGTATTATTTTTTCCAAAACCATAGAGTTGACTAAAAAATTCTTTGCTTTATCTCCCATTTTATCCATTGTTTTGGCTATATTTTCTGCCTCTCTTTTTCCTATTTCGGTTATTTTTTTAACATCTAACATTATCCTTATAATAGCGCCAATAGCAACACATACAAAAATAATTAAAATCACAAAACCTACAGATAGGATGGTAATCAATAGATTGATATTTGCAGTTTCCATTTCTTATTTTTATTTATATTATCTCAATATTACAATTATAAGTCTTTTACTTGATTGGTGTCAAAAACCTGAGGATCCCAGCTCAAAATATCATTTCCTATTTTTTCAATTTCGTAGATTTTCCTACTAGACAAATCCATTACAGCTAAAACATACCCCTCGTCCTTGCGAATAGAAAAAACTAATATTTTTTCTAAAGAAGGCCAAATAACATTATCATATTGTCCACTTTTTTCTGTAAGCTTCACTTCATTTTTACCATCAACATCTATACTATAAATATCAGTTCTATCGTCTCTAGTAGAGGTAAATATTATCTTTTTACTATCACTTGACCAAAGGATATTTTTAAGACCGGAAGATGTTTTGTATATTTCTTTTTCTTTTGATTCCTCTAAATCAAATGTAAAAAGACGAGTGTAAAAATCCATACCTTCTTTTGCATATATTAATTTTTTACCATCAGGAGAAAAAGAAATAAAATACTCTCTTGATGGACTTGTAAAGATATTTTTTTCTTCCCGACTAAATATATTCACTGCTTTTACTATTCTCTGAGAGTCTTCTGATAAAACACCAAAAACTATCCAATTGCCATCTGGGGAAATATCTATATTACTCTCTATGGAACTGTTGTCGGTTAGCTGTATCCAATCTCTTTTTTCTCCAATACTAGTAATATATATTTCTGATTTACCCTCATTATTATCTCTGCCAACAAAAACCACTCTCTCTCCGCTTTTACTAATTTTAAAATCTCCCTCAACAATAAGGTCACCGCTTATTTTAAAAGGTTCGACTCCGTTTTTATTTAATACATAAAGAGCTGGTATTTTTTGCCCCCAAATATCAATATCTTTTTCTGAACTGGAAAAAAATACCAATCTTTTACCATCAACAGTATATTTACCACCCCAACAATCCTCTTTTATACCACCAGTTAGATTGCGAATATTTTTTCCGTCATAATTTATTGCATAAATATTTCTTTTTCCATCACGACTAGTAGTAAAACTTATCCTACCATAAGGAGTCAGAGATATTTCTTTAAAATCATTTTCATTTGATGATATGTTTATTTCTTCTTCCAGATCTACATAACCAATAGCTGAAACTTTAATTTTTAAAATATCTTTTGGTATATCAAAAAAAGAAAATTCCCCTCGATCACTAGTAGTAGCATTGGATGGACCAAGCTCAACAATAGCCCCACTTATTGGTTTTTTATTAAAACCATCAATCACCACGCCAGAAAAAGAAATACTGAGGTTTTCATCTTTATCAATTTCTATTTTTTTTATTTTTTGGCCATCTTTCCAAATAAAAATACTTTGGTTTTTTTCTTTATAACCATTTTTTGTAATTTTTATAGTATTTTTGCCAAAATTGAGATTGGAAAGAAAATACTCACCATTTTCATCTGTTACAACACTTTCTTCTCCTATTGAAACACTAGCCGCTATAACATTTTTATCACCAGAATAAATTTGTCCACTGATTCTGATATTTCCATCACTAGAATAACTTTTGAAAACAAAATAAGCCATCCAAATGACAGCTATAAACACCAAAATAGAAACAACATAAAACCATTTTTTTATGTTTGAATAATTATTAAAACCAGAATAAATAATCTTTCTTTTAAACATTTTGTTTTTGTTTATATATTTTTATTTTACCTTATTCAAAAAAGATAGCAAGAGTCTTTCCGCCTCCTCAAAACTTTTTACCTCCATCAAGGGTTTTCGAATATTTGAAGCTTCTGAAAATCCGGATAAATATGCTTTGTAATACTTTTTCATAGCTCCAATGCTCGCCTCTTTTATACTTGCCTTGAGTGAAGTTGAAAGGTAGTGTTTTTTATAAAGCAAGGTATGCTTTAGAGCAGCTTTCAGTCTTTCTTCAATACCTGGATCTTTTTCGCCAAAAACCCACGGGTTGCTCAATATTCTTCTCCCAATCATCACACCGTCAACACCATATTTGGCGCATAGCAATGCGCCGCTACGAATATCTTTTATGTCGCCATTTCCGACTACAATAATAGAAGGATTTACTTTTTTAATTTTCTTCGCCACCTCACCTATTGTATCCCAATCAGATAAACCTGAATAACCTTGTTTTGCAGTTCTGCCGTGAATCGTAATAGCGTCAACACCTTCTTTTGCAATCACCAAAATATGATCAAGATTTTTTTCACTGTAGCCAATCCTAGTTTTTACCGAAACCGGGATTTTTCCTTCAACCATTTCTTTGACCTTGCGAATTATTTCGATAACTAATTCCGGATTTTTTATTAATTCTGAACCAGAACCTTGTTTTAAAACTTTTTTATCCGGGCAACCCACATTGATATCTATCCCGTCAAATCCTAATTTGATAGCCAATCGTGCACAGGTTTCAAACTGGTCCACTTTGCAACCAAAAAATTGAACTATCAGTGGGCGTTCTTTTTTTGAATATTTCAACACCAAGGGGATTTCTTTTTTTCCCCTACCTCCAAGGTCGGGGTTAACCCCGGCCTTGGAGGTAGGGGTATTTCGCCAAATCATTTCTGTACTGACAAACTCTGTGAATACCAAATCCGGCCTTCCCAATTTTAAAATCATTTGCCGAAAAGGACTATCCGTAACCCCAGCCATTGGAGCAAGGATGAAAAAAGGTTTTTTGGTTTTCGCAAATTTTTTCCAAATATTACCATTCATAATGTTTTAATGTTTACATGTTTAAATGTTTAGTTGTTTAATTGTTTTCATGCCCCAATTTTATCATATTATTAAATTTATTTCCTTCATAAAAAAAACCGCAAAAAGCGGTTAATTAGAAATTGGACTTTAAAGACTGAACGATGAAATTGAATGCACTCCCCCATTGTTCAGACCTTAAAACAAAAATAATAAGTACAAAGGAAATAAAAACCCAGATAGCAAAATCAGAGTTTGACATATCGCCATCCGAAATATTTTCTTTTTTCGCTTCTTCTCTCAATCTTTTTCTATCAATTTCTACCAATCTCATCCTAATTCTATTCAGTTTTTCTCTTTTTTCAAAACTAGGATAATTCTTAGTAAGAGCTTTCTTAGACATCATGATGCCTCCTTTATTTTTATGGAATTTTTAGACAACACAAAAAATATTTTAAAGAACAAATTTAAAAAAGAGTGTTGTTATGCAATCTTCCCAAAGAGAGAAATAAAGCTTACTTTAATAATAACAATAAAGAAAATTTATGTCAATACATTTTTCGAACTAAAAAATCCGCCTATTTGGCGGACTTTGAAATAATTTCGGGACGAGTATTGTTTATCATTACAGGAATCTTGTTTACTCTCTGATCTTTGGTTTTGGAATCAATAAAAACTTCTAAAATCATAGATGTTCTCCATGATTCTTTGGGATTGTCAAAAACAAAATTACCCAAAGAATAAGCAATAACTTTTCCTTTGTAAATTTCAACTGGCTGTAAAACATGTGGGTGATGACCGATAATTATATCTACACCCGCGTCAATCAGGCGATAAACATACTTCTTTTGTGATTGGTTGGGTGTTTTTTCCTGTTCATTACCCCAGTGAAAGGTAGTAATCAAAATATCAGATTTTTTATCACAATCAGAAACTGCTTTGAAAATATTTTCATCCAAGACTGCTATACCCGGGGTATTTTCCCCAGCCTTACCCTCAACCCCGATACTGGTACGAGCCAAAAATCCTATCTTCAAACCCTTGACTGTGGTGATTTTACAAGCCTCGGCTTCGGTGATATTTTTGCCAGCACCAACATGAACGACACCAAGTTCATCAAGAGTTTGGATAGTATCCAAAATCCCTTTTTGACCACCATTCATGGAATGATTATTGGCTAGACTTACCACATCAAATCCAGCATAAGTTAAAGACTGGGCAAATTTGGCGGGAGAGCGAAAACAATACCAGGTGCCATTCTTGCCCTTTACATTACCTGTTACAACATTACCGGTAAAACATCCTTCCATATTTCCAAAAGTCAAATCGGCACTGGAAAGTTTTTCCTTCACTTTTTCAAAAGGATAATTGATGTTACCAGTATCACGCATAGTATAACCGGGTCGACGAGCTAGAAGAATATCACCAACAAAAATCATGTGAATTTCTTCAGGCTCTTCTTCTTTAATAAAAGAGACCCTTGTTACTGAAAAATATTTTTCTTTTTTGGGTCCTTCTTTTCTTAATTTTTCCAGTCTCTTAGAAATATCTTCATGTTGTTGAGCCTTTCTTTCTTTTTCTACAGAAATTTCATTTATTTCTTTCCGAGAAAAAATGAGGGCAATTAAAGCAAAAAAAATCATAATAAGAAGAGCTGTTATTCTGGTTTTTCTCATCCCTAGCACAACCTTTCTGGCCAAAGCCATATTGATTTTTTAGGTGCAACTACTTAATAATCTAACAAATTTTGTCCAATTGGTCAATAATTTAACTTATTTTGGCCAAAAAACCGCTCTACTAGGAGCGGGTTATTTAATTTTTTGATCTCAGTTACTTAAACCGAGAGCTTTAATCATAGATATTTCATAGTGCTTTTCTCTTTGTAAAAAAAGCATCTGATAAAGTTTCAATCTGACAACCTCACTTTCCGAAACAAAAAACTTGGTCTTGTGCCCAATCTCTCTCACTTTTTTACCAGGTGAAACATAGTCGTCCTCAGTCTGAAAATCGGGTTTATTATGGATGTATACGCAACGATAAACTCTCTTTCCTTGACGAATAATCATTGGTTTTTTTAAAACCTTTATCTTTGAACCTTTACTAATTGAAAAAATAGAGTAAAGCATGGGTGGACTATAAGGTTCACAAACCAGATAGTTACTATCAATTATTTCTATTTCTTCTCCCAAATTTATATTGGCGCAATCACGAAACTTTTTCAAAAAAGAATTGAATTCGATTCTAGATTTTTCATATCTTTCTTTTTCTTTGGATATTTTTTTTATTTCTTATTCATAGATGCTACCTAGCTCTATAGTTTCTCTTATTAATTCATTTCTTTTTTGAGACTGTTTAGCTAAATTAAAAATGAAAAAACCAAAAAAAATACAAAAAAGTATGATTTCAAGCATTTTCTGTCTCCTTTTTAATGTTCTTGAAATAAATTATAACATATTTTTAAAAAAATAAAAAAACGGCACTCATCGAGTACCGTTAAAAATCATATTTTATTTTTATCCCAAAATTTTTTTCAAAACATCCATCACCACTCCTGGGTTTGCCTGACCGTGCGTTGCTTTCATTACTTGTCCAACAAACCAGTTGAGCACTGGGGTATCGCCACCAGCTGCTAATTCTTTTTTATATTGATCAACTTGCGCAGGATTCGCGGCAATAATGTCACCAACAATCTTTTCCAATTCTCCAGTATCAGAAACTTGTTTTATACCTTCTGACTCTATAATTTCGGATGAAGACCTGCCTGTACCAGCCATTTTTATAAATAACTCTTTTGCAATTTTAGAAGAAATCTCACCACTATCAATCTTTTCTACTAAAATAACTAAATCTTGAGGTTTTATTTTCAAATCAAAAATAGTCTGGTTTTTGGCATTTAAATAACCCAAAGCATCACCAAGAAGCCAGTTTGAGATTTTTTTGATTTTTTCGGGTTGTAGGGGCGCGGTTTCCGCGCCCGAATCTGGGCGAGGAGACCCCGCCTCTACGGCAGATTCAAAATAACGCGCAAGGTTAGCATCATCAACTAAGATATCTATGCTTTTTTTGTCCAATCCAAATTCCTCAACATATCTTTTGCGCTTCTCTGCCGGCAATTCTGGAACAAGTTTCTTTAATTCTTCTATATCAATCCCCCCATTCATTATTCCAGATTCTAGATTCGTAATTCCCCCTCCAATTACAATTGGTGGTAGGTCTGGTTCTGGAAAATAACGATAATCATGCGCCATTTCCTTACCACGTTGAGAAACAGTAATGCCTTTTGCATCATCCCAACCACGAGTTTCTTGAAATATCTCTTCACCCCTACCGCTATCAAGTAGCTCGCCTTGTCTTTTCACCTCATATTCCAGAGCACGCTCAAGGGCTGCAAAGGAATTCATATTTTTTACCTCTACCTTTTTACCCAATTTTTCAGCGCCAAATTCGCGCAAAGAAATATTACCATCACATCTCAAATGACCTTTTTCCATATCGGCCGAAGAAATTCCAAGGTATCGAAGTATGCGCTGTAATTCTTGCATAAATGCTTTTGCTTCTTGCGGGCTGCGGAAATCTGGGTTGGTCACAATCTCCATCAGTGGGGTCCCAGCACGATTTAGGTCAACCAATGTGTGATCGCCAGAATGAATTAATTTACCAGCATCTTCTTCTAGGTGAATATGCTCGATAGTGAAAATTTTCTTGTCACTACCCACCTCTACCTCTAAGTGCCCCCCGATCAATGGCGGAGTGGTCTGACTCGTTATCTGATATGCTTTTGGTAAATCGGGATAAAAGTATTGTTTTCTTTCAAAATTGAACTGATTAGGAATCTCACAGCCCAAAGCTAAACCAAAAAGATAAGTCCACTCAAGGGCCTTTTTGTTTATAACGGGTAATGTTCCAGGATTCCCCATACAGATAGGACAAGTAGCACTGTTTGGACTCTTCCCTTCAGCATTATTATCGCAACCACAAAACATCTTACTTTTTGTAGCAAGTTGAGCATGTATTTCAAGACCGATCACGACTTCGTATTTCATAAAAAGTATTTTATTTAAATAATTTTAACTATATCTTATTTTAGCCTATATCATACAAAAACAAAATTCTTGACTTTTTTCTTTTTTTGTGATATTATGATATTAAATAGTCTTGATCGTAGACTGGGCTATTTATTTATTTTTTTGTAGCACATTAAATTCTTTTTCAAAGGAGTGGGTACTATGAAAACCATTTTTGAGTATTACAGCACGAAAGAAGGAAAGGTCGTGCAGGAAGAAGTCCACTACATCAGAGTGGGCGAAAATCTCTTCCGGTGCCCCTCCGGCGGGCAAAAAGACCTGGAATTCCGGGTCAAGAGGTTCGCGTTTTTCCGTGTTTCGGGCAAAACACCCGAAGAAATACGCGCCATCATGCAAGAAAAAAGGTACGCCATCTCGGTCGTGGACCTGGACAACAAAATCTTGCACATACCGGAGTTCCCAGTATCCGACCACTTCTTCCTCGAGATCAAAGACGGGGAAGAAGGAACGACCCGGGAAGAAGGGATCATGAAGATGATCCTCAAAACACTGGTGCTGTCCGTCATGGATAGCTCCGGCACAAGCTCTACAAGTTATACCTTCCATGAGGAGACAGAAAAGGCCATCAAGGCGGGCCGCTTTGAAATCAAAGAACCCGTCAAGATGACGAGCCACCATTTCGTGGTTAAGGACGGCAAGACCCTCGACATGTTCTACTGGCTCAAGAACAAGACCGGGGAAAGCCAAGGGGTCGCCTCCTACAACCTCTCCAATGGAACTCTCGATTTTTCCCAGAAAGCTCACGAGAAATTTGTGAGAGGAAGGATCATCGAGGCAGCTGAAGTGGTCAAAAAGTGGGTTGCCAAAAACAACTCGCTCATCACGCGCCTCAATGTCTTCCTGAAATCTCACGGGATCAAGGAAGAAGTCGCCAGCGGCGACCTGTCGTGCCTGGAACTCCCGGTCTCCTTCACCCCGTTCGTCAAAAAGGTAAAGGAGATTATCGAGGGCAACAAGCCCCTCGAAGAGCTGGAGGCAATCCTCCGGCGCTGGGAGCCCGGTTTCCGAAACTGGGTGCTCAAGAAAAAGGACGCCCAGAAGGCTTTCTACAAGGCTTCGCCCAAAAAGCCGGTCGAAAAGCCGGTCGAACAGGGCGAAACGGATCCCGAGATCATCAACCGCTACCTAGACAATGGCAACAGCAATGCAAAAGTCGGTGAAGTAGCCATAAGGCCGCTCACCAACAAGGAAACCAAGGCTGAAACCCCCCAGGCGCCGGTCGCAGTCGAAGCCCCGGAGATCGAACCCACCACCATCAATGAAAAACCCTCCAACGATGCGGGCGACACCGAGGAAGAAGGCTGCCCCCTGGCAGCCTCCGCCAAGTAATAAATTCCCAACCGGGAGACTACTAGTCTCCCGGTTTTTTAATTTATTTTTTTTCTTAATATTTTTTTAAAAACTATATCAGGTTCTATTAATTTTTCATCTGAAGTAAAAAATCTTATTTTTCCTTCTTCTTTTTTTTCGTTCAAAATACCTTTTTGAGATAAGGTTTTTTTCAGATTATTCACCGTTCCTTTATTACCATCAATAATTTCGGTTTTTGACGGAAATATTTCTGATAAAATATTTTTAATAAAGATATAATGAGTACACCCCAAAACAACCGAAGAAACATTATCTAGATTGAATTTTTTAAAGGCATTTTCCAGATATTTTTTTATAATTTCAAGATATTGCTCTTCTTCACCCTCATTCATTAAAGCATTATCTATCATACCGGCCAATTCATCGAGAGGTAAAATAATCACTTCTCCTTCTTTGTCGATTTTATTTTTGAGATCCCAAAATTTTTTTTGATCCAGCGTTACCGGAGTAGCCAAAACAATGATTTTACCACTTTTGTTTTTTTCCAGAGCAGGTTTTATCGCCGGCTCCATACCTATTATTATTTTGGTAGGATATTTTTCTCTCAGATCTTCAGCTGCAATACTGGTGGCAGTATTACAAGCCAAAACAATCGCTTTAACCTTTTTTTCTAACAAAAAACCGATCGCATCATCAATATATCTTTTTAATTCCTTTGGCTTTTTGCCTCCATAAGGAATATTTCTTTGGTCACAAAAATAAATAAAATCCTCATTGGGAAGCTGTTTTATTGCCTCTATGAGAACAGAAATACCACCAATACCGGAGTCGAAGATACCAATAGGGTTATTATTCATGAATTTCAAATTTCAAACAAACAAATTACAAACAAATCTCAAATCTCAAGGACTAAAAGAGTTTAACAAATTGTTATTTTAAACATTGCAATTTGTTTGTTTTTTATTATTTGATGCTTATTGTTTTAAACTAAACTAAAGAACTCCCAACTCCCGTAATACTCTCTTAAACTTTTCAATAACCCTTTTCGCTTCAAAATCCATCACCTCATAATTGATATTATGAACCATTTCGTTTCGCACTTTATGTGCTTGCCACATATCATCAAAAAAGCTTTTTTCAAAATCTGATCTCGATATCGATTTCATCCTATCCCCCATTGTCTGGCCTCTATAACCAAGAAGTTTTAATGCATGATCTAATAATTTATCCGCTTCAAAAACAGCTGTTTTAAAATTACTAGGACGACCTAGTTTTATTAATCCTTCTATTTCAGTCCATTTTCTTCTAATTTCTTCTTTTTCTTGTAAATTCAAATTTCTACCATAACTTTTGGTTGGATATGGGGCGATTAGTTTTTTAAATTGTCTAAATAATTTTAGAAAACCCATATTATTTTAAATTTTAATACTACATATGTTCTTGTTGTTGTGGGTCCCCGATTTCCCGTCGGAGTACCGAACGGGAGCTCGAGGATGACAACTAGATGGCTGGCCATTTATTTTTCCATTCAGTTACATCTTCATATTTTTTTGCAATTCTGAGTAACTTTTCTTCGCTAAATCTCGGTCCCATCAATTGTAAACCAACAGGTAGTTTACTATCGGTAAACCCACAAGGCACAGACAGCGCACATATTCCTGCAAGATTTGCGGAAATAGTGTAAATATCTGCCAGATACATTGAGAGTGGGTCTTCTTTTTTTTCTCCAATTTTGAAAGCTGGAAAAGGTGAAACTGGAGTCATAAGGCAATCTACTTTCTCAAAAATATCGTCAAAATCTTTTTTTATCAAAGTGCGAGCCTTTTGTGCTTTTCGATAATAAGCATCATAATATCCAGCCGAAAGCTCGTAAGTTCCTAGGATACTTTTACGCTTCTGCTCATCTCCAAGATATGCTCCGCGAGTTTTAAAATACACATCCGAAAGATTTGAGATTTGAGATTTAATATTTGAGATCGCGCTAACGCCGTATTTTATACCATCGTAACGAGCAAGGTTTGAAGAAGCCTCTGCCATCGCAATAAGATAATATGTAGGTACAGCATACTCTGTCATAGGAAGTGAAACTTCAACAATCTCAGCCCCCAGTTCTTTATATTTATCAATTGCTTCACGAACAATTTTTTCCACCTCTAGATCCAGCCCCTCGCCAAAGTATTCTTTAGGGACACCAATTTTGATATTGTCGCGAAGCGACTCCATATTTTTGAGATTTGAGATTTGAGATTTGAGATCTACCGTAGTACTATCCAAACTATCAACCCCAGCAATTACATTTAAAACAATCCCCACATCCTCAACCGTCTTCCCGACCGGTCCTATTTGATCCAAAGAAGATCCATAAGCGATCGAACCATATCGGCTAACTCTTCCGTAAGTAGGTTTTAGACCTACCGTTGAGCAAAGTGAAGATGGTTGACGAATAGAACCTCCTGTTTCTGTACCCAAAGAAAAAATACATAAGTCAGCGATAACAGCAGCAACACTACCACCAGAAGACCCACCTGGAACGCGATCCATATCCCATGGATTTCGACAAACCTTGTAAGCGCTATTTTCCGTAGAAGAGCCCATTGCAAACTCATCGCAATTTAATTTGCCCAAAATAATTGCACCAGCGTCTTCTAATTTCTTTATCACTGTTGCGCTAAAAGGAGGGTTGAATCCTTCTAGAATCTTGCTAGCCGCTGTCGTATCGATATCCTCTGTAACAATAACATCTTTTATGCCAAAAGGAACCCCATCTAAAACCCCCCGTTTTTTTCCTGACTTAATTCTTTCATCTGACTCTGCTGCTTTTTTGAGAGCATATTCTTCGGCAACCAATAAAAAAGCACCGATTTTTTCATCGTATTTTTTGATGCGATCAAGATAGTACTTGGTCAAATCAACCGAAGCAACCTCACCTTTTTCAAGTAAATCTGATGCTTTGCTAATTGTTAGATTAGATAAATTAGGCATAATAATTTTTAATTTTATAATTTTTAATTTTTAAATAATATCTAAATTATAATTTCTAAACTTTCATTCCAGATCGATTTCTTAAGATTTAAAATTAAGATTTATTTACAAAATTCAAAAACTAAAAATTTAAAATTTTAAAAAACGCTCTTTACCTTAATAAAATCTCCCTCCCTCTCCGGTGCATTTCTTAACATGTCTTCTGTTCGTGAAACATTCATCACTTCATCCTCACGGAAAACATTGGTCTGCCCAGTTACCTGATAAATCGGCTCTACTCCTTCTAAATCAAGTTCATTTAATTTTTCAAAATAACCCAAAATAGAAGAAAGTTGTTTAAAAAACCTTTCCTCTTCTTCGGGAGTTAATTCAATACGAGCTAACTTGGCACAATATCTAATATCATCTATTGATAACATAAATTAATATCTAATATTTAATATCTAATATTTAATATTTTATCTCCTAAGTATTCAAAAATCAATTACTTTATGTTAATATTTTAATTAAGAACCTTAAAAAGGAGGTGGTAAAATGAATTTTTACCCCATAAGAGTGAACATTTTTCCAAAAGAAGAAACGAGTTATTCAATAATTTCAAAAATAACGCTTGGTATTATTCTTGCGACCTGTCTTTATTTTAGTATCCAAAATTACAAGTATTTTGCCACATCTATTTGGCTTAATATATTTGGAATTGGAGCAGCCACAGAGTGGTTTTTCAATATCGGACCAAAACTAGATAGGTTTTATAGATTTCGGCATAACCATTGCACATTTGCCGGAAGTTTTATTATTTTTGCTTGTCTCAATACTACTTCAACCATACTACACCAAATAGGATACCAATGGGCAATATTTATTGCCGGTGTCTGCTACATACCTGACGCCGGGGCCTACCTAATTGGAAACCTGATCATCAAACCACTCAAATTAAAAACTACAATGATCAATCCAGCAAGTCCAAAAAAATCATGGGAAGCTCTACTGGGATCAATCCCAATTTCTCTTTTTTTTAACCTCTATTTTATTTATCCTCAGATGCCAAAAACATTCTTGATTGGTTTTTGGGGAGCTTTCTTGGTAGTTTTTGTAGGGGTTTTTGTTGGAGCTTTTGGTGATATGTTTGAATCTTGGACAAAAAGAAAGGCTGGAGTCAAAGAATCCAGTATCCTATTAGGACCTATGGGAGGATTTTTGGACCGAATTGATTCTCTTCTTTCTGTTTCTATTATTTTTATTATTGCTTTTTACCTTTTCTAAAACCACCCAGGAGCTCGACTCCTGGTTTTTTATTTTATTGAAAAAAATATTTTAAAAGATTATGATATATGTATTAAATAAAAATAATTCAAACTTATGGATAAACCATCTGATCCAATTGTGTTTATATTGGCTGGCGGATCCGGTACTCGCCTAGCGCCTCTTAGTCTCAATATGGAAGGAAAGCTACCAAAACAATTTTTGAGTATTTTGTCAGATAAAACAATGTTCCAAGAAACAATCGATATTTTCCCAGAAAATATCAAAAAAGCTACTATTAGCCTAGACAAGTTTAGTGATGTAATAAAAGAACAAGGGGAAGGAAAAATAGATATATTGGCTGAACCTTTTGGCTGTAATACTGCAATGGCAATAGGTTTGGGGGCAGTTTATGCTATCAAAAAAACAGGAGATGAAAATGTTGTAGTTTTTTTCAAACCATCTGATCACTATATTGATAAAAGGTATTTTACTGATTATTTTAATATCGTCTGTAATCAAGCAAAAAAAGGTAAAATAATATTAATGGGAATAAAACCTTCTCGCCCCGAAACAGGTCTCGGATACATAAAAATCAAAAACCTAGAAGAAGAAAAAGATGGGGCGAAAATATATAACATAGAATGTTTTGTAGAGAAACCAAATCTAGAAAAAGCCACTGAGTATGTAGAAAGCGGCAAATTTTACTGGAATTCCGGAATGTTTGCTTTTACTGCAAAATTGATTTTGGATAAATTAAAAGAAAACGCTCCAGAAATACATGAAGCTTTAATGAAAATAAAAGAAGATCTTGGAAGTGAAAAAGAAAAAGAAACTATCAAAAAATACTATCAATCAATCAAGGACCAAGATAAAAATATATCAATCGACTATGCTGTAATGGAAAAAGAAGCTGATAATATATTAATGGTAGAAGTTGATGAAAAACTAAAATGGGATGATATTGGTCTTTGGATAGCTTTGGAAAGATATTTTGAAGTAGATAGTAACAAAAATATAGTAAAAGGTAAAAATATAAAAATCGATAATTGTAAAAAATGTCTTATTTTGGATTATAATAAAAAATATAGATTAGAAGCCAAAAATATAGACGAACATCTTTTTGTTATAACAGAAAACGGAGTTTTGGTTTGCCCAAAATCTTCATCAATTAGAGCAAAAGATATAGTTGAAGATCTAAAAAAAGGCAAAAAAGAAATCCTGGTTGATTGTAAAAATATTTCAATTAAAAATGAAACAGAGTTACCTATTGCTTGTATTGATTGCAATGGATTGGATATGATTTTGGAGGACAATTTGATAAGAATAAAGAGGGAGTAAAATTAATAGATTTTAAATCTAAAATTTAAAATTTAAAATAACTTATTATCATTAATCTTCCACTTCAACCGGACCAACTTTTACTATTATATCTTTTGATGGACGATAAACTATCCCGATCCTAGCATTTTTGTAGATCAATATTTGGTCCCCATTTTCACATCCTTCATAAAAAGGTTGTTCTTTTTTGAGAGCGTTTATATCTGTAATAGTCGCAAAGGTTGGTGACTCTCCCATAGGAAGTATTATGTGTTTTGATAATCTTTCAACAACGCTCTGGGTTTGTTCTTTTATGTATTTTTCAGCTACTTTTGGATCTGTTATTGTCTTGATGGTTTTTTGTAAATTGTAATAACTATAACCCAGCACAACAACGGTAACCATTAAAAGTAGAATTAAAATCAATGGTAATCTTTCTTTTAATTTTTTTCTCTTTATTATTGTTTTTTCTTCTTTTTTCATAAAAATTATTGTAAATAATAGTAATTAATCGCAATTTAGTAATTTATAGTAATTTAGTACTTAGTTACTAAATTACCTATAATATTTTAATCCGTCAAACCTATGTAATCCCAACCTCGGGTAGCTCCATTGCAAATATAAAGTCTGTTATTTGTGGTATCAATAGATATTCTACCTCTTTCTGTATTACTATCACAATCCGCCGAAGGTGGTGCTCCTGCGTTGTTATCCTCAAATTGAGCATATTTACCATCTGGAACATGAAGGGTGGATTGAGGATCAGTTGTACCAATACCAACATAACCACTAGACTTTATAACCATTCTCTCAGTAGGGTAACTACCTGATGTACCTGTATAAAAAGTAATTTTTGCCGGAATATTAGTGGCTCCAGGAGTACCATCTACAAATGAAAATATATAAGCCCCAGAAACATAATTACTACTGCTATTATAACCATTAAAAGAGACTAAACCCAATTTATCTGTATCAACTACAGCACTTTTTGAAACATTGCTACCACGAGATCTCAAAAATCTTATAGAGCTATAATTATCTGTTGTAGAGTTACCTTCCAGAGTTAAAGAGCTATCATCAGAAGTAGTTCCTTCTAAATGAAGTTTTGTTAACGGGATAGTAACACCCATTCCTATTTTGCCATCATTTTTTATCCTCATTCTTTCTTGGGTATTTGTATTAAAATACATATCTGTGTTTTCATTATTTTGTATAGCAAAATGACCAGACTCGCTTACTCCGATAGAAGAACCATCCGTATTAGTTGATCCAGTAAAACTATTAGTTATCATAAAAACAACATCACTAGCTGATGGTTTGTGTAAATGTAGTTCTTTAGTAGGAGAAGATATACCTATCCCCAATTTACCAGTAGAATCAATACGCATTTTTTCAGTACCGCCTATATTAAATCTAATATTGGCCCCATCGACAATCGTCCTCCCCTCACTATCACCATAAGTTTGGATCCCTTTTTCGGTGGGGTCATCACTATCCTCTGATTTCCATACATTCACCTCGTCAGAAGACACGCTTGAATCATATTCTATCGACGGTGGTGTAAAGTTTGCAGTCCATCTTGCTACTCCCTTTGAAACTCTAAATTCATCCATATAGCCCGTAAAATCGCTTGCGCTACCAAGAGCATAACCAATATTAAAAGGATAACCTGAGGCCGGCCCCACATTTCCAGAAATCGAAGATGACACCGTAGTCAAAACACCATTTACTGCAAAATATAAATTACTCCCGTTTCTTATTAAAGCATAATGATTCCACTGATTAGGATCAGGAGTTGCAATAGAAGTATCGCTTATTTGTCCACTGCCAGAAAAATAAACTATAAGCCACATGCTCGTACCGCTTCTATCTTTTATAATAGCAATTCCATCGTTCCAAGCATTCTGGTGGCGAAATAAAACCTCTTCTCTGCCGTCATTAGTATGATATGCCCAAAAATCAATTGTAAAATTTTCGCTTCCAAAATCAAAATCGGAATTAGCAGGTATCTGAAGATAGTCTCCATTACCATCAAAATATCCAGAACCTGTACCAAATTTCTTGATAGTAGTATTAATATTCGTATTCCCGCCTACTGTTACTGTGTGCCCAGTATTCCCATCATCAGTAAATGTAGTACTTCCTTGAGAACCATTAGCATGCAAGAGAAGTTTTGTATAAGTGTCTGCCCCACCATAATGAATCCTATTATATCTACCTGCCGCATTATTTGTATCGCTTTTTATAATACGCGTGTATTCGCTATTACTAGAATCCGTTATTCTGATCTCGGGAGCAGCGTTTGAAACGTGTAATGTTGCCGCAGGGCTGGCTGTCCCTATCCCCACATTTCCTGAAGAATCCACTATAAATGGGGTACTGTCGGAAGATTCATCATCCACCCGAAAGGAATAACCGGAACCAAGATTATTTACATAAAGACCAGGAGTAGAGCCACTAGCTATACTAACATTTAAAAGTGCGGAAAGCCCAGAGTTAGCTCCTATCCCTACTTTGCCAGTTCCGCCCGGCATAATCGCAAAACTTTGATCAGTAGCTGTAGTTATCTGAGAAATACCCGTACCAGTAAAAGCCACAATTGGAGCGTTACCGGAGAAAGTAAAAGCTATATCATCTCCAGTAGTTGATTCTAATGTAGTAAATTTACCCGTGTTTGGTGTGGTTGATCCAATAGTTCCCGGCGATTCCCAAGTTTTACCCCTAAGTTGTTTTGATTCAAAAGAAGCCGGGGCTGCACCAAGTTTTTTGAGTGGAGAAAGTGTAGTACCTTCAACTGAAACTTTCAGCCATAATTCTTGATTGAAATCGAGACTACCAAAAGAATTGGTAGAACCCAACATTGTAGAAAAAAGACCTTTTGAGGTAGTAATACTTTTTGATTCTGTCCAAGGACAAGTAACACCACCCGAATCAGTGCACAAAGAAAAAACAAAAGAATAACTACCATCAGTAACTGGAGAACCCGAAGAATTAGTCAGTCTACCTTGATAATTTATTTGCTCAGAAAAAGCGGCTCTGGTATTAATAATTAAAAAACCTAAAGCAAACAACAGGATTATTAAAAAAGAAATTAATAAAACAAAAAACCAGGAAGGTCTTTTGTTTTTAACATCAAAACCAACTAATGCATTTAATTTGTTATTGTCTTTTTTTAACCGCATTAATTATTTTTATTTTTTTTATTTTATTTTAACATTTAAAAATATTTATTCCAGTCTATTTTTACTAAAGATTAGCTACAGCTGTTAGGGTGATGTCCGCTTCATAACTTCCCGATGGTTGTATTTTGTCACTTCCAACTTGAGAACGAAGCTTAATTCGAGTAACTGCTCCGTCAGGATGGTTTGACCCACTAGAAAAAGCTATATCAGTATCGGTTGTTGATAACCCATCCCAGCAATAATCACCAACAAAAGAAGATAAACCCGAACCACAAGACTGTGTATTAGTGTCATATTTGTATTTTGACAAGATATCAACTCCTTTTGGAGTAAAGCCAAAAGCCGAAGAACTATCACTAATAGACCATAGATAATCAGGATTACCTAAACCGCCAGATGGAGTATAATTACTAAATGAATCGCCCTCATCACAACCTGAGAGTGGGTTACATTTCAGAGCTGGAGAAGTAGCGGATTTTATCGCCAAAGAATACCCATCATAGTCGGTTGTTACTGTAACATCAGCATAACCAACCCCTGTTGCTCCACTAAAAAAACCTGAGATATCAGATAAAATAGCTTCACCGCCACTAGGAAAATCAATTGCTATAGAAATATAAGTGCCAGCAGTGAAACCTTGCTGAAAACCAGAATAAAGAACATAGTCACCACCGGAAGCAGAAAACCCAACGGTTTGACCCAAACTAGAATCCAAAATATAGCTTCCTCCTGACATTTGACCACTGGAAGAATCAAAAGTATCAAAACCAACGCTATCAGCTTTGGTAAAAATATTACCAAAAACAAAAGTAGAGAGAAAAAGTAAAACAAATAAAATTGTAAAATATTTTATTTTTTTCATTTCTTATTTTTCTTATCTACTATTTTTTTTAATTTATTTTTACTTATCGGTAAAAAAATTATCAAAAAAGCAGCTGCAATTAATATAAAGATTAATTGCCAAGGAAGAGACCAAAAATAAAAAGATTTTTCTATAATACCACTGTCATGATTATTATTCAAAACCACTTTAGCTTTGTATAGACCAATCAATCTAGGTGGATTTTTCCATTTTATTTCTTTTATTTTTTCTGAATTTGGTGCTACCAACCAAGAGTTAATAGGTAATAAAGCTATTTTTTTACCCACCATATTACTTATCTCAATAGTTCCATAGAGAGAAAGATGGGTATTTTTTTCATTTTTTAAAGATATTTCAAGGACATTATATTTTTCATCCGAATCAACACAGCCAGAGTCAAAACAAGCTTTGGAAAAAGATTTATATTTAAAACCCAGTGATTGATTGCCACCTGAAAAAACTCCATCTACAGCTATATAAAAAAACACCCCGATTCTAGGAATTATTCTAGTAACACCTTCTTCGAAAATGTTATTTTTTTGTTTTATCAAAACAGCACTGTAGAGACCGGGTAATGAAATACCACTAGGCAATGAAACCGAGACCTTTAAACTACTTGTTTCACCAGCTTTAATATTGATTTCTTCTGGCTCAATTTTCATGTAATCCCTTAAAGAATATTTGCTTTTGTTTTTTCCCAATAAATGACCATTTAATTTTGGATCAGAAGAAAATTCAAAATCTTCAATCTCAATAGCAAACGAGCTTTCTTGACTATTATTATTTTTTATAACAATTTCATATTCTTTGGTTTGACCGGGACTCAAAACATCATCCACTGAACCAGGTGAAAGACTAAATCCTCTGTTTTGCATATCATCTTCTAGAGCCAATGTTTTTGCTGGAAAACCAATAAAACAAAAAACAAACAAAAGTGTTAGAAAAAAATATGTGATTTTTTTATTTTTCATTTTTCATTTTTTAGTTTTTTAATTTCTATCAGGCTATGTTAAATTTAATATGTAAAATGTTAAATCCATATGTTAAAGCTTTTTATTTGGGGATTGTAATTAGTAAATAGTAATTGTTAATTAGTGGTAATTAATTGTGGTTTTATAATTACTATAAATTACATGCGAAACATAAATTACTAATTACTAATTGCTATTCCTTTAATCTTTTAATGCTTCAATCTTGTTTTCTTGTTTAATAAGTAGCGGTTATAGTTAAATTGGTAACATAATCACCAGCCTTAAGACTTATCGCATTTGCTCTAGCTTGAAAACGAAAACGAAAATATTCTCCACTGCTATTTGTCTCATCACTACTACTCGCTATCAAGATATCATTGGCATCATTTAACCCCCTCCAACATTTAGCGTTATCCATATCACTACTATTATTAACATTGCTGCCGGAACCACAATCAGAACCGTCGTTTTTAAAACCCACAGCAACATCACTGGCTGACTCAGAGCCATTTTCAGCCCCAACTGTAAATCCAAATAAAGCTTGACCAGAAGGTGGATCAACCCAATTATAAGTAGGTACTTGTGAATAATTATAAAACTTATAACTACTATCAATTTCATTTACCAAAGAAACACCAGAACCTAGGTCTTGGTTTTTTACATATAAATTAAAACCGCCTGAATTATTTGTTTTTATTAGACAATCAAAATCATCTTTTGATGGACCACTTTGAGGAGTGAGACCAGTAGGATTACTAGGAAAAGAAGGTGCAAGATTTATAGAACCATCACAACTTATACTCATTCCCGAAGTTACACCTTGAACTACCTTGAAAAAGCCTTCGTCTTCCACTGCCACCGTAGATATTGATTCAAAAAATAAAAAAATTCCTAAAAAAGCCAGGAAAAGCAATAAAAGATATAGGATGTTTTTTACTTTTTGATTCATAGTTTTAACTGCGCGCAGTCCCGATAAATATCGGGACTGCGCTTTAGATCCTGATCCGAAAAGATATTGTTTTACCTTTTCATTTTTTTAGCTTTTTCTTTCTTTGTTGCTCTTTTTATAATTACAACAACAAGTACGATTAACACTAGAAGAAGAAGCACATTGACTACCGAAGCAAGACCACCTGAAAGAAGTTTTGCCAGCAAGTCTCCCAAAAGTCCCCTACCAGCCAAAGTTCCCTTTAATTCTTTTGGTAATATGGTAAGGCTAACATCATATTCACCAACTACTTGGCTACCATTATAAACCCTCAATTTACCCCAATAATTGTCGGGAGCGATTCCGTTCGTATCAAATACCACTTCTACAACACCAGTTGTAAAAGGATCAACTTTTTCTATTTCCCTTACATTTTGCTTGGTGGTTAATAGATTTTCTTTGTTTATAGTATAGAAGTCCAATTCTGCTTTTGTAGGAGCAGTCGCAATATTGCCGGTGTTTTTCAATCCCAAAGTCAAAGAAATATTTTCACCTTCATAAGTATCTTTAGCAAAAACATTTTTTATCAAAAAACTATTTATTTTTTGCTCTATTACTTTAAGGTTTGTAGCAACCGAAAGACCGGGAGCTACTGCTACAGTACCATCTAAAGAAGATGGGCTAATAACTATATCAATCGATCCCTTATAATCTTTATATTCAGCTTTTTCAGGTACTTTAATTTTTACCCTTAAAGGAGTAATTTTTTCTCCAGCTTTTAAGGTGAAATTATTACCTCCATTTATACTAATCCAATCATCAGCGCCTGGAATATTGGTGGTGACTTTTGCCTTTAATGCTTCCTTGGTATCTTCCCTGGTTATGTTGATAGTTTTTTCAAGTACAGATCCTCGGGTAAGCTTGTCTTCAGTAATATTTGCAGGAACTATACCTAGACCACCGGATGCGTTTACTTTACCAGCAATAATTAGAGAAACAACAAAGATCGTTATAGTAAAATATTTGCCGATAAGACTGATTTTTTTTCTATTTTCCATATTGTTTTATTTTTATTTATATTTTTATATTTTATCGACTATATTTTAATACCAATTAGTACTATCGCTTACTATAGCAGAAATGGTATTAAGACCTTTGTACTGTATAGCTTTCTTGGTTGGTGTATCTGGTATTTTTATTCTCCAATAGATATAATCTTCTGGGAGTAGATTTGTCTTAATTGGTTTCAAACAGTGAGTATCGGTCATAAGTGCTAGCGTATTAGTTAGAGCTGTTCCGGCACTTTCATAGACAAAGTTATCTGTACCAGAGTATTTTTGATAACTTGCCGGTAGTTTTTCGTCATCATTTGTTGTAGTAGAACACGTTGGGTATTCTGTTGCACGACACATATACTCTGGGTTTGTTCCTCCACCACCATCCGTATCACCCGCTCTTACTTTTTGATCTATACCTGTATTACCTTTGTTAACGAGTTTAGTTGATGCATCATCGGAAGCGTTACCACCCACTGAAACATTACCATAAGCTATAGTGGCTACTGTAAATTCTTTTTGTAAAGATTGAGCCATTGGTATAGTCACTGTATCGTTTTCCCAGCCACCAGCTCTTTGCGCAACACTACTTTGACTAATATCAGTTGGATAACTATGGAACATAGTATTCCCACCCGGGCTAGTATCCATCACTGTAATCACTGGATACCAGTCCTCATCTTCATAATAACTATCGGTGGTTGTAGGATCAGCTAGATAATTTAAAGGAAAGGTACAAATAATGTCTATTTGGGATTGGGCTCCAGTTTCGTAAATCTTATCTCCACTACCAGTATTGGTACAAAGATTTGGTAAATTACTAGTAACTCTAACACAGCTACCTACCGCTCCAGAAACAATTGTACCAGACCCACCATCGATTTGTTGTATCATATAGGCATTTGATCCATAACCGGTTGAGCCATCATAAACATCCCAATCACTAACTTCACAAGTTGGCCCATCAGTAGGAGCCCCAGCATCAACCCCAGTAGAATTTAATAAACATCCTCCTCTAAAAAAGCCTACGGTCGATAAAACTCTGTTTCCTTGGGTTGCATCAACCGGTAATTCATCTGTGCCACAACCGTTATAGTCTTGTGCTGTATATTTTATATAAGCCGTAGTTGTACTAGCTGTAGTAGAAGTAAGCAATAATTCATTATCACTAATTAAAAAATTTGGATCTGATGGGTTTGTTATTCTTTCTGAATTAGTTGTTATAACTACAGTACCAGAATTAACATTTGGAGTAACATTGGCAACCCTTAACACAGAGTCTGTTTTTTGTTTACTTTCTGTGCTACTACCCTCAGCTATATATGTAAGCCTAGAAGCTAATCCTTCATTATCAACAACAAAGCCATAAGCCGCATAATCTCCATCTTTTTTAACCGTAGGTATATCAAAAGTACAATCAGTATTAACCACATCGGTAGTGCCATTACCAGCTATATCACGAACTGGTGTTTTACAAAGCTCTACTTCACCACATCCACCACCTTCTGACCAACTGTCGCTACTACAAACATAAATATCTACAGTATTATCAGTGTCTGTTTCTTTAAAAGTTACAGTCCAGGTTACAGTATCACCCGGCTCCAAACCATCAGTACCCGTATCATCGGTAAATGCTGTAAAATCCGGTCTATGATTTATGTATATAGGGGATTGGCTACCATCGGATAATGTACCAGGATTACCTTGGGATCCATTTGTGTTTGGATCATAATCAGAGCATCCATTATCATCACAAGCAAAGGCATACCAATTTTGGGTTTCATTGGTAGTCGTATCATCGGGTAAATTATAAGTACAAACAGCAGCATCACCAGAGTCGGTTTCGTTACTATTACACATAGAAGCTCCTGATTCACATGTAGGATTAGCACCTGGTGTTATAGAATCTGTTTTACATACAAAAAGTTGAAAAGAGTCACCATTGTCATCGCTAGCGGTAGCAGTAAATGTTACTGAACCGTTTTCTGGGGTTTTAGCACTAGCAGTAGAAGCTGTTTGTTCTTTAGCTACTGAAATTACAGGAACTTCGTTATCAATAGTTAAAGTTGTTGCTGGTGTTTCAGAAGCTCTGGTTTTCAACCAAAGACCCAAAAAAACCAAAACAAGAATCAAAAGACCTACTAATAAAAATTTATTCAAATTTTCTTTTGTCATAATTTTTTTAATATTAATTTTATTTTTTTTGTCCATTTTTTTAATTTTTAGTTTTAAAACTTTTTAGTTTCTTTAGACTTTTCAAAAAACATGAAAAGTTCGACCTTTATTTGTTTTTGTTTATAACTTAATTATAACTTAATTTTAATTAATAAAACCAAATTCAAAACACCAAAAAAACGATATTTTTCCCTTTTGGGGTTTATTATGTTTTTTTTTATAAGAATTGTCAAACAACCAAAAAAAGACTTTTTGAAGTCTTTTTTTATATTCCTGTGGATATCTTATTGCGAACAATTACTAAAAAAATCAAAAAACTGTGGAAAAAGCGGTTTATAATTTAGGCATTATTCAAACCCTAGCATCCCTAAAAACTCTTTCTCTCCTATTACCTTTACCCCAAACTTCTTTGCTTTTTCCAATTTTGAACCTGGATTTTCTCCAACAACAAGATAAGAGGTGTTTGCGCTAACAGAAGATCCGGCTCTACCACCGAGCTCTCGGATTTTTTCTTCAACAACCTCACGGGAAAACCTTTCCAGTGTTCCGGTTACCACAAAACTTTTTCCTTCTAATTTTTTTGACTTCTTGGTTTTTTGTATTTCTATACCAACATCCAAAAGTTTATTTATAAAACGAATGTTTTTTTCATCATGAAAATAGTCATAAATACTCTTAGCTACTATTTCTCCGAGACCAAATAGATTTTCTAATTCATCAAGTTTTGCGTTTTTTAAATTGTCTATAGTCTCAAAATGACTAGACAGGTCGTCAGCTGTCTGCTCTCCAACATGAGTTATCCCAAGAGCATAAATAAATCTCGCCAATGTTATTTTTTTGTGCTCTTTTAGGGAATCAATAACATTCTGGGCAGACTTATTCGCCATCCTCTCAAGCCCAGCAAGATCTCCGTGCTTCAAAGTAAAAAGATCGGCGGCGTCTTCTATTAGTTTATTATCAAGTAACTGGTCAATAAGAGCGGGACCGATATGTTCTATATCAAAAGCGCTACGCGAAACAAAATGAATGATACCTTCACGATGTTGTGCAAAACACTTTTTATTTGGACAGCGGACACCAATGCCGCTATCATCCTCAACTACATCTGTACCGCACACTGGACAATTTGTCGGCATTTTAAAAACTTTTTCATCACCTTTTCTTTTTTCTTTTATTGACCGTATGACCTCAGGGATCACATCGCCAGCCTTGTGAATCAAAACATGATCACCTATACGAATGTCTTTTCTTTTTACTTCTTCTTTGTTATGCAATGTTGCGCGGCTAACCACAGAACCAGCTACCCTTACCGGCTTTAGATGTGCCACAGGAGTTAGTGTTCCCTTGCGTCCCACTTGAATATCAATATCTTCTACTATCGTTTCTTGCTCCTCGGCAGTAAATTTATAGGCTATCGCCCATCTCGGCGAACGAGAAACATAGCCCATCTTTTCCTGATCAGATATTTTATTCACTTTTATCACTGCCCCATCTATTTCAAAAGGAAGTTCATTTCTTTTTTCTTCCCATTTTTTCAAAAACTTCTTCGCCTCCTCAATGCCCTGGACTTTTTCCCAATGTGGACTTACCACAAAACCTAGTTTTTTCAATTTTTCCAATTGTTCACTTTGTGTTTTGGCCTCAGCTCCAGAAACTATCGAGTATGCAAAAAACTCAAGTCGACGGCTGGCTGTTATTCTTGGATTAAGTTGGCGAAGACTGCCCGCAGCAGCATTTCTAGGATTGGCAAATATTTTTAGGCCCTCTTCTTCAGATTTTTTATTTAGTTTTTCAAAAGCCTCTTTGCTCATTATAACTTCACCGCGAATAACCACCTCACCAACCAGGTCTTTCTGAAGAAAAAGCGGTATCGTTTTTATAGTTCGCAGGTTTGGCGTAATATCTTCCCCATCTTCCCCGTCACCACGAGTACCACCTGATATAAATTGACCATCCTCATATATCAAACTAATCGAAGACCCGTCAAATTTTAATTCACAGCAATACTCCACCTCATTAACACTGAGAGCCTTCCTCACTCTCTCGTCCCATTTTTCCAGTTCCTCCTCATTCATGGCGTTGGCAATAGACAACATGGGAACATCATGATGAAAAGGCCTAAATTTTTTGGAGGGTTTTGCGCCTACTCTTTGGGTAGGACTATTAGGATCTAGAAATTCAGGGTTTTCTATCTCTAGTTTTTCCAATTCACGAAGCAATAGATCGTATTCTCTGTCAGAAATCTCCGGATCATCCAAAACATAATACCGATGATTGTGGTATTCAATTTCCTTGCGAAGTGTTTCTATTTTTGACTTAATATCGTCCTTACTCATATGGTTTATTGTAGTAATTTTAATACTTTATATTTTAAATTTGAGATTTTAAATTTTACTTAAACAATTAAATACTATATATATTCTTGTTGTTATGGATCCCTGATTTCCTGATTTTTGATTACAAAAATCTAGGAGCTCGAGGATGACATAGATTTTTTGTAATTATATTAAATCTCAATAAATTCAATATTTAATATTTAACATTATATCAAATAAAAACAAATATTGAATAAGATAATCATAAAAAAACCAATCTCGAGAAACAAAAATATTGACAAGACAATAAATATAGTCTATCATTGATATACAAAATCGCAACATTAAAAATAGTTTTTTGATTTTGGTTTTTGAAGAACAACATAGACCCTTAACATCAGGCCGGGGCAGGAGGCCTGACTGGCAACACCCCAACTTGTAATACCCAGCACCCCCCAGCGATGTAACAACTTTTTTCAAAAACGGCGCCTTTTGTATCTTTTTCTGTTTCACCTAGGCGAGAATCAAAATTCGATTTTCTGTTGCTTTTCCTTTCAAAACCGTTCCGAGTACGGCCTGCCCCCGTACCGAACATCCCATCCCGCCCCTTGGCGGGATTTTTATTTTACTAACATTTAAAATATATATAAAAAGTAAAATAAAAAAGGACAGTCTTGAAAACTGTCCTTATAAAATTCACCACCATCAATAAACTAACAATATTAGCTAATTTTTAATATCTTGTATTTTGTTTTCCCAGCCGGAGCATCAAATTCAATAACATCTCCGACTTTTTTGCCCATTAGAGATTTACCAATAGGAGATTCATTGGAAATTTTTCCATTGAAAACATCAACCTCAGCCGAACCAACAATAGTAAAGTCAACATTACCGTCACCTTCAATAGAACAGGTTACCTTGCAACCCATATCAACTTTGTTTTTTACTTTACAGGTTTTATCAATGATTTTAGCGTTTTTTATCATATACTCCAATTCTTCAATTCTTCCTTCTGTTCTACCTTGTTCTTCTCTAGCACTATGATATTCGGCGTTTTCAGATAAATCACCTAAAGCACGAGCCTCTTTAATACGAGCTATGATTTCTGGACGCGCGTTTTTTTTCAAGTCCTCTAGCTCTTTTTTTAGCTCTTCTAATTTTTCTTTAGTTAAAAATACTTCTTTGTTCATTTTTTTTGAATATTTTACTCTAACTAGACAAATTATTATTATATTATTATAAAAATAAAAAACAGCCCATATTTACCGGGTGGTCTGAAATATACTAAATAGTTATTATTTTGTCAAGCGCTTATATTAATTTGTATAAAAGATACTACACGCTTCAAGCTATTAATACCATTATATCATTAAATAAAAATGAAGTCAAACAGTAGGGAGTATATATTAAATGTAATATGTTAAATGTTAAATCCAAATCTTAAATCCTTTTATCTTTTTATTTTTTTTCATTTTAAAGTTAAAAAACTTGATCCCAACATATTACCTATTTCTTGACATTTTTTATTTGTTTTATTCTAAAGAAAAACCTTTTTAAGACTAATAATACTTAAAGAAAAATAATAAGATTTCTCCTTAATATTACCAGATTTAACATTTAGTATATGGTTCTAAGATTTAACATCTAAAATTTGAGATAACTTAGTCCAAATATTTTTCTATATTTTCCAGGTGTTCCTCATAGGTTTTGGCAAAATAAGCTCTATTCCCCTTTGAAACAAAGAAAAGATAGTCAGTTTTCTCTGGATTTAAGGTTGCCTCCATAGCGGCCAATCCAGGATTTCCTACTGGACCCGGCGGAAGTCCTTTATTCAAATAAGTATTATAAGGCGAATCTACTCTGGTTTCATCAAAAGTTGGGCGAGCATCCGGTCTGCGAGTTATGTAAGTAATAGTGGCATCAGATTGAAAAGGCATATCTTGATTCAAACGATTGTGGTAAACAGAAGATATTTTTCTAATATCTTCACTATGGGCTGACTCTTTTTCAATAATTGAAGCCAAGGTAACAAACTGATGTAGAGTAAAACCCATTTTATTAGCTTTTTCCATCATGTCTTTAGTAACCTTATTTGCAAAACCATTTAGCATCACTTGAATAATATCATCAACTGTCGACTCTGAAAAAATACGATAAGTATCAGGGAAGAGATATCCTTCAAGAGATGTATTACCAGATAATCCAGAGAGAAAAGGAGTGGATGCAAAATTTTTTACCTTAGCTCTTTCTTCAAATTCCTTTGAACCGGCTATTCCTTGATTTTCAAGATAATTCCCAATCTGATCTATTCTCCAACCTTCCGGAATAGTTATCCAAATCTCAGATTGCTGACCGGAAACAAAAATATCCAATATTTGCTTTGGGCTCATATTGGTGTTTAAAGTGTAAACACCTGCCTTTATTCTTTTATCAACTTTAGTTTTTTTAGCATAATTATTAAAAATACTCGCGTTTTTCAATAATCCTTCTTTTTCTAAATTGGAAGAAACAACAGACAGATTATCCCCCAGTTTAATTTCAAAAGAAATAGATTTATCTTCACCTGAATATGGTATAGAAGCTTTTTTGATCAAAGAAGATCTACTCCACGCAAAAAGACTGTAAGTAATTACGATTATAACAATAATTGAGACTATAAAAATGTTTTTATTTAACTTCATAAATATTATTTAATAATTTAGAAATTATCTTAAAACTGCCTTTCTCTATCCAAATACCCCTGCAATATATATTTCGCTGCTATCATATCTTTTTTTACTCTAGCCTCTTTTTGAGATATTTTCATCTCGCGCAAAGTCTTGTCCACCATTTTTGTCGTCCATCTTTCATCTTCAAAAATCACTTCTTTATCAAGATAGTTTTCCAGTGTCGCTGCAAATTCTCTTACATCTTGGGCTTTTTCTGTTTCTTCTCCACTCATATTTAGTGGCAAACCTATAACTATTTTTTCGATCTGTTCTCTTTCGATCAACTGTCTCAAATAATCCAGTATCTCACCTTCGTCTTCCCCCACTACAACTTCAAACTCATGGGCAAAACCCATTTCATCGCTTATAGCAAGACCTATTCTTTTGTGACCATAGTCAATTCCTAGTATACGCATAAGAAAGAATCATGAATTATGAATCATGAATTTTATCCCTTGAAGCTTTAATAAGCCCATTAATTAATTTATTAACATCAACACTTTCACTAGCAATAACATTAAACTCATCAATAGATACATACCCCAAATCTATAGCTATTAATAATTGATTTTGTAACTCAGTTAATGAACCCAATGAAATATAATAAAAATAAATTTTATCTTTATATGTTCTTCGACTAAATCCCTCTGCAATATTTGATGTTATCGAAACAGCGGATCTTCTAATTTGGGATACTAACCCAAACTTTTCTTTTTCGGGGAAAAAATCTGTAATCTTATATGTTTTTAATATTAAACTATGTCCTTTTTGCCAAGCATAAAGATCTGTAAATTTTTTTATTCTTAATTCCTGATTCTTGATTCATGATTCATGATTCTAATTACTCTACATAGTCTACTTTTATATTAACATTCTTTTCATTGCTCGGTATCGAAGATAACAGTAACGGCGGGAAAAATCTAACTCGATCTAGCTCAACTTCAGGATATTTAGATAAAACTGCTCTCAGCTCTTGGATATTTAGAGTAACTATTTTTGATCTTAGAAAATCTTCATTGATACTGGTAGCTGTTAATATTGTAACTTTAGCCAAAACCTCTCCTGTTTTTTTATCTTTATCAAATTTTGATACTTCCCATTGAACATTGCGATAGCCGGTACCAACTAATTTTTTCTCATTGCTGATATTTATTTTTATAGAATCTTCAAACATTTTATCAAAATCGTTTTTATCAAAAGTCAAAAAAGAAAACTTTCCTTTTAGTTTCATACTAAATTCTTCCGCTTCTTCTCCTTCTTTTTTACTCAACTCTTCTCCAGTAATCTCAAGGGTTGAGAGTCCCTTTATAAAAATCTTATCACCCTTCATTCCTAATTCTTCGTTCAATTTGTTTTCTATTTCTGCCTGGGCTTTTTTCTTGGCGTTTTCTATATCTTCTTTGCTGACAACTACTGCTTCTTTGTCATCCCCCCCTCCAATATCTTCAAAACTCTGACCATAAACTAGATTTCCGTGTATTTCTGATAAAGCAGGTATATAAAATCTACTTGGTCCAATATTAAAAACGGAACCACCTTCGGAAGCTTCAATCGGTCCGGTAGCTTTACCTGGAACCAATTCTCCAAAATCAGAAACTACAGCTCCCGGAACTGAAATAGATTGAGTAATAACATATCTTTTATTGTCACCAGTTAAAAATTCTGTTCCAGATGCAATGGTAACGGTTTTTCCTGAACGATTAAATGCTGTTACTGTGCCTTTTGCTTTTTGACCAATATTTTTTTTGCCGGTTGCTTTTTCACTAACAGAAGACTCCTGATCTTTGGTTTCCCAATTAGCAGAAAGTGTAGCTTTACCTGGAGTATCACTCAAGGCGTTATTGGTAGATAAATTGAAACCGATATTTAAGGTTTCTTCATTTGCAGTAACATTTAAATATACTGTTGCTTTTGGAAAGATAAAAACCAATAAGAAAAGTGTTATAATAAAACCAATTATAGAAAAAATCCAAAACCTAGGACTATAAATAATTCCTTTTATTTTCTTGCTAGTTTCGATATTTGATCCGGTATAGAGTAATTGAGATTTTGGTTGTGGTTTTTTTGGTTCTGATTTTTCAGAAATATAAAACTCTTTTTGATGTTTTGGCGGTTTTTCGGTGTTTTCTTCTTCAAAATCATCATCTAGGTCCGTATAAGCAAAAACATCCCCAGACTCTTCTTTTTCTTCAATCTCTTCTATTCTTTTTTCTGAATTTCTTTGATAAGTTGGTATTCTTTCCCTTTCTTCTATGTCTTTTTCTTTTATCTCTCTAGCGTCACTCAGATTTTCATAAACAGTAAAACCAATTTGAGAAGCAATATTTCTTCCGGAAGGATCAGTAGTAACAATCGAAATTCTTTTTCCTATATTTTTACTTTCATCCATCAAAAGACGAAGATTGACCGCACTTGAAAGCAAAATAGCCCCAGCCGGTACCACCAAAGCTATTTTATCATCTTTGGTGTTTTTTAGCCGATCAACTATATTGATAATCTCTTCATCTGCTTCTAAATAGATAACTTTATTCATGTTTTTATTATAGATTATTTTATATATATTAATAGTTTCTAAATTATAAATTATCCTTCGGGAATACTTCGGACTTACTCAGCACAAGTACCCGGGACAAGTAATATCTAACAAAATGTTAAATGCAAAAATTAGAAATTAGGAATTTAAATTTTTATTAGAAATTGTGATTTAGATATTAGTAATTTTTATTATTTTCTTATCTTATTATCCCTCAACATCTCTCCCATCATATCATCTCCGCCCATAATATTAATAGCTAAATTGGCTAATGCCATAGCAGTAATATCTGATGGATCCTTTAATTCTTTTGTACTATCAATAACATTTTCTATGTCTTTTGGTTTTATATGTTCAACTTTTGGCTTTTTGGAAAATGCTAGATCATCAAACCAGCCGTCTTTTTCTAAGAATTCTTTTACTTCAGGAAGCAATGTTCCACCACCACAAAGCAAAATCTTATTTGGTAATATTTCATTATCCCCAAACTCTTTCAAAACCATTTTTACTCCAGCTATCCAAATTTTCATATCTTCATTTAAAATTCTGGATATTTTTTCTTCTTTTTTCTCATCAAGATCTCCTCTAGAATAAAATATTTTCATTTCTTCAGCGGTTTCAAAGACAACATTGAGTTCTCTGGCAATTCTTTTGGTAAAGGCACGGCCTCCAATAGCAAAAACTTTTGTACCCTCCAGCCCACCCGAACGAACCACTGCTATATCTGTTGTACCACCGCCCATATCAATAAAAATAGCCGAAAAATCTTGACCCTGAGAAAGACCGGTAGATTTTGCTACTGCATAAGGCTCAGCTGCTATACCGATAAGATCCAACCCAAGATTTTCCGAAACAGTTTCTAAAGCTCTCAAATATATCATAGGAGCAAAAGCATTATAAACACCAACTTTTATATTACTACCGGTAAAACCAACCGGGTTATTAACGCTGTGCCTGTCAATTTTTACATCTACAATCGCAGCATTAACTAGACGGATATCGATATTGTCTTTACCTGTTTCCCAAGAAATTTGGTTTTGAATTTGACCAAAAGCTTTTTCTTGAACTTTTCGCATAATATCTTTTAATTCTTTTGAATCGATTTTTTTCTCGGGTTTTTTTCTAGAATAAACAACATGAGTAGTATTACCTTTTACTAATTCTCCGGCAATCCCCATGATCACTTTATTTGGTGCAACATCAGCCATTTTACAAGCCTCTTCTACGCTCTGAGCGCAGTTTTTAATAACACCACTAATATCGGTAATTGAACCACCTTGCATATCTTTTAGTGATTGGCGAATACGAGAAACCCCCAATACATTAGCTTTACCATTTTCAACTTTAAAAACCAGTGTTTTTACAAACTCTGTACCAACATCGAGCGCAATAGCATAATTTGCCAACTCATTGTAACCAAATAATTTATCAAGAAAAGACATGAATATTTTTTTACTAAGCTAATTATATTATAACTGTAATTTTAATTTATGAAAAGAGTATAAAATTTTTAATTTTTAATTTTTAATTTTGTAAATAAATTCTAAATTCTAATTTTTAAAACTTAACAATTTTTTGATATTGAAGCAAAGATTAGAGTTAGTTCGTGTGCTTCTCTCCATAAAATTCTACATTTCTGAGATTCAGCATCAACCGCAGAAGATAGCATTCTTAACCAGTGCTTTGCTTCGTTGGCTTATTTTTGTGATATTTTAATTTTATTTCTAAAATCTTTTTTACTACTTGCCTGATTAGCTTCCATGTAATTAGCACCTATACTAGTAGTAAATCTTATTAATTATTAATTGTAAAATAAGTGGTCTAGTAATTTCACTTCTATTTATTGTTTTACAAAATCTAATGATTTCTTCTCCAAATCTAGCTACTCTTTCCTCCAAATCATATTTCATTTGTTTTTATTTAGAATTTAAAAATTAAAAATTAAAAATTTATTCTAATACTGCCTTTATCCTCCTCACCCCTGCCGATGAACTTTCTTCTTTTATAATTTTGAAATGTCCAAGTTCAGAAGTATTGGCAACATGAGGGCCGCCACAGACTTCGGATGAAAAAGAACCAATCTTGTAAACTTTTACCATATCGGGATATTTTGAAGCATCAAAAGAAACTTTTACATTTGCTAGGGCGTCTTCTTTTGGCATCTCCATCATCTGAACGGGTATCGCTTCTTGGATTTTTTCATTAACCAGTTCTTCAATTTCTTTTAATTTATCTTCGGGAACCTTCTCCGGGTAGTTGAAATCAAAACGAACCCTCTCGGCAGTAATATTACTGCCTTTTTGGTAAATTTCTTCACCAAGTACTTGCCGGATCGCCGCAAGAAGAAGATGGGTGGATGTGTGATATCTGGTAGAAATCTCACTATCGTCTGCAAGACCACCTTTGAACATACCACTGGAAGCCGTTTGTGATAGTTCTTGATGTTTTTTAAATTCTGCGTTAAACCCCTCCATATCAACTGAAATACCTCTCTCAGCCGCCAATTCTTGTGTTATTTCTATTGGAAAGCCAGAAGATTGAAAGAGATCAAAAGCCACTTTCCCATCCATAATCTTGGATTCTTTATTCATAATTCTTAATTCATAATTCTGGAATTCCCTCATCCCCATTTCCAATGTTTTTTTGAATTTATTTTCTTCTTTGTGTAATTCATCAAACACCTTGGTCTGATTTTTAAATAATTCAGGGTAGAATGCTGACATTTTTGCTATCACAGATTCAGCAACTATAGCGCAAAAACCATTTTTTTCAATTCCAAGCTTTCGAGCATTCACTAGAGATCTTCGAATAAGCCGACGCACAAAATAACCCTGAGCGGTATTACTTGGAAAAACGCCATCTGCAATCAAAAATGTCGCGGATCTTATATGGTCGGCAATAATCCTAATAGAACGCGCTTCTTCTTTATATTTCTTACCCGACAATCCTTCAATTTTTGAAATTGCATCAGAAAAAAGATCTGTTTTGAAAATATCCGGATCACCATTACTGGCAGCCGATATTCTCTCAAGCCCACCTCCAAAATCGATGTTCCCATGTGGTAAAGGCTCAAAACCGTTCTCTTTTTTAATATATTGCATAAAAACATTATTTCCGATTTCCAAAAATCTTCCACAATCACAATTCACATGACATGGTTGATCACGAAAGGGGGAATTTTCATGAAGCATCAATCCTTTTCCAAAATCCCAAAATATCTCGCTATCAGGACCACCAGGCTCCCCAACTGGCATATTTCCGGTAACTCCAGCCCTAGACCACCAGTTTTTGGTTTCATCATAATAAAATACCCTTCCACCCTGCATACCATCTTGTTCTGAAAAATCTACATCTTTTGCATCGATTCCTACCTTTGCAAACTCCTCCTTCCAATAACCTGCCGCTTCAGTATCTTTTGGTATCCCTATATCTTCTTTGCCACGGAACACGGTAATATAAATATTTTTTGGATCAAGATCTATTTCTTTTGTCAAAAATTCAAATACCCAACTGATCTGTTCTTTTTTGAAATAATCACCAAAAGACCAATTTCCAAGCATTTCAAAAAAAGTCGTATGGCGGTTGTCGCCTACTTCTTCGATATCTTGGGAGCGAAAACATTTCTGACTGTCTGTAATTCTGGTTCCCAGAGGATGTTTTTCGCCAAGTAGATATGGCACCATCGGTTGCATACCTGAACCCGTAAAAAGCGTTGTTGGATCATTTTCTGGCAATAGCGAAGCTGAAGGAACGACAGCGTGCCCACGATCTTTAAAAAAGTCTAGAAATTTTTGACGAATGTCGGAAGATTGCATAATTGTAAGTTATTACTAATAATTAAATTTTAACAGATAACTATAATAAATTAAAGAAAAAATAATATTGGATATTAGATATTGGATATTTATCTTAATTGTCTTTTTTACTTTTATAACAAGATTTAATAAAGCCATTTAATTGAACATGTAAATTATTAAGCTTCTCTATTGTTTCTTTATATTCATTATTTGTAATTTTTTCTCTCTTAAATAACAAATATATCCAATGTTTTGATTCCAAAAGAGAGCCCCGTGCATTGTAATAAAATTTTATTCTATCAAGATAATGGAATCTACCATACCCCTCTGCTATATTTGCACCCACAGAGTCTATTGACCTCATAACTTGCGTTCCTTCAATCTTTTTTGTTTCCCAAGTAAATTTATCATAAATAGCCTAAAAATAAAGGCTTAATTCCAAAGCCATTTTATATACCAATAAATCTTTTAAATTTATATATTCATTTTGTTGCATAAAAATCAAAAATATCCAATATCTAATATCTAATATTTATTGTTATAATAATTAAGACTTCTTTTCAATTTTACCATAACATAACCATTAATAACAAAAATCGCTCTATTAACCAAAAAACCCTTGACATTACCCCTAAAATGTACTAAAATTCAATAAATTGGCCATATTCGGCCTAGTTGTAATTTAACAGCAGAGAAACAAAAAACAAAAGAAAGGAAAAACCAGGTTTCTCTGTGAGACCCTCTTTTCAACCTGTCAAAGGCAGGATGGCACATAAAAAACCGTAAGATTCAGATCGCAATCAGGGCACAAAGCCCGCAACGATTCTGAAAAAACCGAAAGGATGTGACAGAAATGTCCAATTTTTGGAGTTTTTCAACCCCGGGCATCAAAACTCCGGTGATGAAGATCGCAATCTCGATTCTTTCTCTGCTTGTTCTGGTGGCACTCCTGATCACCGGATGCGGCGGAGGCGGAGGCGGCGGCAACAGCGACGCAGCGGCCGATCCGAACGAAAAGCCGACCGTCAGTTTTAGCCGCGATCCCGATCCGGGAACAGGCACATGGACGGTTACCAGCGGACAGTTGATCACACTCGGGGTTACCTGCTCTAATGAATCCGGCGGAGCCATCACGGCCACCGTGGATTTCGGGGACAGCACAACTCCCACACCAAGTTTTGCCTGCGGTTCAACCGCGCGGAATGTCACCTACAAATACAACACGACTTCCAACCGCGATTTCACCGTGTCGGTCACAGCCATCAATGCCAAAGGCAACACTCGCACCGTAACCGCGGGAATTTCGGTCACCGTGCCGTCCACCTCAACCGTGGCTGGCGCCCCGATTATCAGTTCAATCGTGCTGAACCCGCAGGAAATCACAGAAGATCAGACTACTTCTATTCGCGGCGCTTTCCAGAATCCGGCCGACGCGGACAGTAAATGTCTCATCACCTGGGGCGACGGGACCTCCGAATCAGTCAACGACTGCACTTCGGCGGGAAACACCAAGAAATACAACGGTGTTACTCAAAATCCGTCCACATTCAATGTCTGCATTCAGCCCTACAAAGGAAATACCCTGGGCAATACCGAATGTCGACAGGTCAAAGTCTGGCCGCCCAACTCGGCTGCTATCGGCGCTCCGTGGCTCAAAAACTACGCCTCAAACGCTAATACAGCCTGGACGACCATCTCGACCAATTATGTCGCTATCACTAAAGCCCCCTCCGGTTCTAATTTCACCTTTGAAGGACTGGCTCCCACCGGCGCCGACTCTCTCTGGATGAAACCCGAATGGGGCGATGAAGTACAAGTTACGACCTTTTCGTCTGGCGGGACAACCACCTGGAGCAAGAGCGTCGATTTTTCCAATCAAGGACAGGGCGACAAAATCATCCTGTTCTACGCCAAGAAAAACGGCGCCAAGGGCTCGGAACTGAAAGTTCGCTACACCGTGGACACGATCGCTCCCGAAGTCCCCTACATTGCTACCTGGAGCACGCCGACCTGCACCGCTACCCAGACGCTCTCCATTCGCTATACCAACGATGCGGAGCTCTACAAAAACGGCACGCAGATCTCGCCCATCCTGGACGATACAGCAACCTATCGCTACTACAATGATGTGGTTTCACACACTACCAGCGGCACCTACACTTTCCGCTACAGGGCAAAAGATGCCCGCGGAAATCAGTCATCCGAAGCTGTGGTCACCATCGTTCGCGACTCCACCTGCGGAAGCAGCGGAGGCGGGGGCGGAACAACCTGTGGAAACGGAATCTGCGAATCCGGCGAGGATAGCACAAGTTGCGCAGCAGACTGTGGAAGTGGAAATAATAATTTTGGCACCATAAGAAGCGGGGTTGAAACTTTAATATCCCAGGTTAAGTTCGTCACAAACGACGGAAATACCGGCTTCTTCGCAGTCTCAACTGATAATAAGCTTTACCACTACTCGCAAAACGGATCTCTGATTCACTCTTGGAATCTGAACTCAACTGACATTTCGGGGCTTCCAGTCGCATCAATGACCAATGTCAGCGGCATAACATATTGTCAGGTGGGAACTGTAGGAAGAATATTTATATCCAACCTTACCACTGACAACATCTATGCCTTCAGTTTCTCAGGAACAACCCAGTTCAGCTACCTGTTTACAAGTGAAACTGCAGCTATGCTTAATAACCCAAGAGGAATGTTCTGTGATGGAACAGAACTGCTCGTTGCAGATTCGGGAATGGGTAGAATAGTCTCGCTAAATGCTTCGGATGGTAGAGTGCGCAACAACGCGCTTGGAACACCGGGTACTAACCAGGATCAACTTTCGTCACCATACGACGTTGCAAAAGACAGCGCCGGCAACTACTACATCGCAGATTATGGAAACGATGCTATAAAGGTCTTTGATAGCTCAAGGATCTGGCAAAGATCATACACATCAAGCATCGTTAGTCCCACATCTATCGATGTAAAGAGAGTCGGTGGTATCACAAAAATACTCGTTGCTAATTACGGAAATAGCAATATTCTCGGAATGATCGATAACGGATCAAGTATTTTCCTAGAGGTAACTGTAAGCTCAGGGATACAATATCCTTTCGATCTTTCAATGCTCGCTTCCCCTGGCACTCAATTCTACCTAGCCGAGGAAAGCAACGCTGTGACCGTATTCTACATCGAATAACACAGTATACCAATGCACAACAAAAAGCCGCCCGGATCAAACCGGACGGCTTTTTTCTTTTTAGCTAAATTTTTGATTTAACTTCCTCTACTTCATCTTTTATAGCTTCGTTGCTAGTATCTTTTTCTATTGCCATATTAAAATATTCTAAAGATTTTTTAAAATCACCATTATCCTTATAAAAGCTCGCCAAAGCGACTATAATATCTACGCTTTCTTTATTTTTTTCCAAACCTGCCAGCAATATTCCTAATCGATCAGATCTCCTTTCTTCCCAATCATAATTTCTATATAGATCAGCAAGTTTTAAATAAATATCGACTTGACCCGGTACACTATCTATAATCTTAAAATACATATCCTCTGCCTTTTTATATTCCCCCATATCAACATAAACACCAGCAAGATTTTTCACTGACACTATATTAAATATCATATCTATCGATTCTTTATATGCACGTTCTGCTTTTTTTAATTCACCTAAATTGTAATAACTATTCCCTAAATCTATAAAATCTTCCGAACTTTTGTCTTTTTTACTTTTTATATCGTCTATTCTTTCGATAAATACTTTTTTATTAGAATCATTTCTATAATTCTGCCATCTCTTATAATCAGAAATAAAATAAATTATCAATAAGATAATTATTGAAAATAAAACTAAACTAATAATTCCTATAAATATGTATTGTATTTTTTCTTTTTTCATAAAATCATTTTAACATTATTTAAAAAAAATTTCTATAAAAAAACCCTCGGTTTCCCGAGGGTTTTTCTATAAGTTTTAATGTTACTTAAAAACATTTAAGACACATTTGAACTATTAATAAGTAATAGTATTACCAAAAACAGTCAAATTCTTAACATTAGTTCCAGAAAGATTGGTTGCTGTAGTATCAGAATCATCCCATTGAAATTCATTACCCGCAATAGCGTTTTCAGCTGCTACATCAAATCTTACAGAATCATCTGGGTTTGCGCTAGCACCAGTAGTATCAACTTTCAAAACAAAGGTTTTACTTTGACCAGCAGGAATAACTACTGATGTAGGCAAAGTTAGTTTAGCAAATGCTACAACATCACCAGCACCTGCAGCAGTTCCGTCAGCTTTAAATAACGACCAGTTACCATCTGCTGTATCAAGAGATGTGTTCATATCAATTGAATCAAACAACGAGAAGTCTGAAGTTGTCGTATTAGCCCCCGTATTCCATGCAGAAGACGCAGCATCAGATGATGTCATTGCAAATGTAATTATATCAAGGGTCACATCGCCACCAGCATTCGCTGCAACTGTAAATTTCAATACATTACCTAGCCCTGGAATTCCAGCACCAGCTGGGCTATCAGAAGCTAATGTTACAGTTGGAACAGTTTTGCGAACTGTAAATATACCACCCGTTGCAACATCGCCAGCACCTGCCCCACCAGTTCCATCAGAGCTTGTTACTGTATAACCAGAACCAACACCCACCGCTTCAAATCCATCACTTGCATCATAAACAAGTTCTACAAGGTCTCCACTTGCAGCACCAGCAGCAACAGTTTTATAATTTATCTTTGCGGTAATTACAGTAGTACTATCCTTTGGTACATTAATATTAAGACCAGTAAAGCTTACTGCGCCCGCTGAAACATATCCAGTATAACTATCCGAACCAGCTGTTATAGTAATCGAATCAATACTGCCATCAGAAGTTGAATCCTTCTCTGTAGCACCTGCTTCACCAGCATCAAAACTATTATCAGCGTCTATAAATAATTTTAGTTTTGAAATTGTGAAAGCTTCGTAATCAGCTTTAAATTTAATTTTTGTTGTCTCTGATCCGGCTGTACCAGCTACTATTATTGCATTAGTTGGAGAACCTGCATCTTTAGAAGATGTTAGGACACCTGAAGAAGTTACATAAATAGTTTTGCCTGGATTTGTAGTAGCATTTGTGTAATTCTTTTCGTTTGCAGTAAATGCACCACCATCATCATCAGCAACTGGAGCAAAACTATTACCAGACGCATTTTCCACAGTGATATCATCTACACTATTAATACCGATACCATATCTAGTATTCGGAGGAGTTGTAGAATCACCAGCAGTAGAAGCAATATTTGCAGTAACCTCTATTCTTGCAGTTGCGCCAGCAGCGATATTTATAGCAAGACTATTGAAAGTCATTTTACCATCAGTACCAACTGATACTGGACCTGCAACTTTTGACCCATCAACCCATAGATTTACAGATGTAATAATATCATCTAATTCACCTACACTGTAGGAAGCAGCACCATTTAAATCACCATAACCAGTGAACACCAACTTAGTAACCTTTGAACTATTAGTTGTACCTGATTTAAATAAGTAACCCATTGACAATACATCACTTGCTCTTCTCACAGCAGTAGAAGAAGCAGCTGGACTTGAACTGACTGCTACTCTCAAACTATCAGCACCAACACTCATCCAGTTACCAGATATTGTGTTTGGAACAACAGATGTAGATGCAAGATATTGACCAGATCCAACATCATATACATATTGAGATCCTGATAAATCAAGTGTCAAAGCAATTGTTCTGTTAGCAGTTGTGAATGCATTGTCAAGGTCAGCCTTGATGCCAAGTCTCTTTGAAGCGCCAACTGCGATATCGAATTGATCTGTGAATTCATATGTGAAGTATACAGTGTCAGTTATTTCACAAACACCACCGGAACCACCATTATCAACAACCTCTACACAAGTACCAGACCCAGCAGTTGACAAAGGACCAGCAACAGTATTGCCAGTTGCTAAATCAACAATTCTTATGTTCTTTAAGTAATCATAGTTATCAGTTGCAGCAAGAGCTTCGTAAGCAGCAACATTCTTAATCTCCATCTTTACTTTAGCCTTCTTGATAGTAATGTTTCTATCAGAAGTTACACTAATATCAGTAAATAAGTTTTGAGTAGTATTTTTAGCAAGAGTTGTAACAGCTGGACCATTGAAAGCCAATGTTACAGTACCACCTTGCATTGTAATAACTTGATCAGCAGTTCCATCTCCATCTTGATCATATGGCCAGTTATTTGTTAATTGAACACCAAAACCATAAACACTATCAGTTAAATTTACATCTGTATTGTAATCAACATAGAAAGAAATTTTATCGCCTGATCTTCCGCCAGTTATGTCACCATAAATTGAAAAAGTCTTGATTTGACCTTTTGTTACTGTATATGGAGTCGATAGTACAAATACTGCACTATCACCACTCATAGACGCAGTTGCTAATTCTGTGCTACCGGTCTTCAATTTTAAGTTAGCAATATTTGATGAAGATAGTGATCCACCATTTCTTAATGTTATTGAGTTAAGTGATAGGTTATTTATTACTGAAGCAGCGGAAGCATCAATTGTAAATTTACCAATTTCAGCCCCAACTTGTCCTAATGTTGCAGTCCAACCAGCACTTGACTCTGCAATTGTTGCAGCAGCAATGTTTTGGCTACCAATTGTCATAGTATTACCCTGAACTGTGTTAGAAAGTGCAGTACCATTTACGCTAAGTACTTGAAAAGCGCTTTGATTTGATGTACCAGCTGTAGTTGAAATTTCTGCTTTCAAAGTCAATGTCTTAGCACCAGAAATATTTAAGCCATAGAATGTGGCAGTATTTGTATCAGAAGATACAGATCTACCAGTAGTCAATCTTGTTGCTCCATCGTATAGATAAACATTTGAAAAATCAGAAGAAGCACCAACGCCAACTCTCTTTACTACTATCTCAGTAATAGCAGAAGACATATTAACATTAAACTTCATATATGGTACACCAGTAGCTCCTTTTAATACCGTTTGAGCAGCTGGGGTGTCAGATGCTAATGTTACACCCGAAGCTCCTACTGGAGGAGTTACTGGAGTTGTCCCATCACTTACAGTGATTTGCCAGTAGATACCAATATCTTTCATCCAAGTTACTCCATCTGCTACTGGTGTGAAATACGCTTTGTATGTACCATTAGTCATTGGAGCTTTGATGTTGAATTGGAATCTTACATGCCAGCCTGGACGAATTCCAGAAACTGCACGGGTGCCGTCAGTCATGCCAGCAGCACGATTAGCTGATGGCCAATCGCTGTTTGCAAATTCAGAAGAGTAATCTCTCTGTTGATTTGCAGCACCGTAAGCTGAGCCAGAACCCAATCTTACATTTGACTGCCATGTAGCAGTACCGGTATTTTTTACTTCAATCCATACATTTGTAGTTGCACCTGGAGCAAGAGTAGAAGGGTAAGCGGATTGATTTACTAATTGATAGTCATAAGCAGGTGTAGCAGCTTTTGCAATGTTTGGTGTATAAGCTAAAAAGCTTCCCAAAACTAGTGCAAAAATCGCAACACTGTAGACTAATTTTCTAAGTTTTGCCATTTTAAAATAGCCTCCTTGTTTTATGCTACAAATAATTTGTAGTCATAAATTTTTAATATTATTTTTATTTTTTATAAGTTTCTCTTTCATCTTTACTTTTTTTACCTTCAAAAATTAAAGAAGGTCTCGACCTTTTATTTTTGTTTGATAATAAAGATTTTAGATTTTTCTATTATTAAATATAACTTAATCAAATTGTGGATAAATGTTTTTTGATTTTTATTAAAAAATAAAACATAGTTTTCCACAACTTTAATTACTTTCTAAACTGCTGGATTTTTTCATTTTTTAAAGTGCTCCATAATGGAAAAAAACTGTACACAAACAAATATTCACAAAGCAACCAAACCAATCGCGTTCGTTTTTTCTTTTCATTTTGTCATCGTGTTTCTGTATAATTTTTTTCTATTATTTTATTCAATTATATACTGTTATTATATCTAGTCAACAACATTTTATTTATATTTTTACAGGTTTAAATCACGCAATATTTATATAATCGAGGTCTATTTTACAATATTAAAAAATAATGTCAAATGATAAAAAATAATCTCTTTTTAAAGCGATTATTTTTGTATTTAGCAGTTAGTAGTTAGGGTTTTATTGTTGTTTATTTTTATCTTTTTTATCAAAGCATTAATCATTTTATGAATTTTAATTGTTTTTTCTCCTATAAATAAAAAATCTTCTTTTGAAATATATTTTAGATCACTAGAGATTAATAATTGATTTTGTATTTCAATAACGGATCCCATGGATATGTTATAGAAATAAATCTTTTCTTTGTAAGAAGATCTGCCAAATCCTTCAGCTAAATTAGAGGTTACAGATACAGAAGCTTTCCTTATTTGACTTGTTAAACAAAATAATTCATTTTTGGGAAATCTATTTGTGATCCTGTAAATATCTAAAACCAAACTATGTCCCACTTGCCAAACCTCTAAATTATAAAAAGATTTTGCTTTTTCTCTTTCTATTGCCATTTTTTGTTTTTGTTATTATCTCTAACTACCAACTACTAATTGCTAACTACTAATCACCCCTCCACCTAATAACTCCCCCTTCAAGGTGTAAACCGCTGCAGTTTGACCTGGAGTAATAGCGCGAACAGGAGAAAGAAAACTAGCTTTTAGCTTGTAGCTTTTTAGCTTTTTAGAACCATCAATAATCGTCCGCCCAAGGCGGACACTTAATTTTTGATTTTTGATTTTTGATTTTTGATTTTCCAGAAAAAGCGTAGCTTTTTCTGGGCTGTGTCCTCCGCGAATCTGGACGAGAACCGTTTTTTTACCATCTATATATTTAAAAAAATCAGGATTAATGATATTAAAATCACTAACTACCATTTCCTTTGCAAAACAATCCTCATTTTCACCAACTACTAGTTGATTTTTTTTGGGATCAATTTTGGTGATATAAAGACGAGGGATGTCTTTGGAGTATTTAGTAGTTGGTAGTTGGGATTTTGAATTTTTTTTCCTAGCTACTAGATTCCAGCTACTAGCTACATTGTCATCTCCCACTTTCTCCCCCACCGTATACCCCATCAAACCTTTATGTTTACCGAGAACATTCCCATATTTGTCCACTATATTACCGGGCTTTTTTTTCTTTTTACTATGGTGTGATAAAAATGAATCCGTATCGCCATCGGGAATAAAACAAATCCCAGCTGAATCTTTTTTATCATAAACAGGAAGACCGTTTTTACGAGCTATTTCACGAACTTCTGATTTCTCCATATCGCCAAGAGGGAAGAGGAGATGAGGAATAACTTCAGGGTTGATTGTGGAGAGAAAATAGGTTTGATCTTTTTTAATATCCTTCGACCTAAATAAATTAAAATCCCAATGACCAAACCCCAATGACCAATCAAGCTCTAAATTATAATGACTAATTTTATTTTTCTTTTTTTGGGATTTGGGATTTGAGATTTTGTTGGGCATTTCGTCATTAAGATTTGGGATTTCCGCAACGCGGACATAGTGTCCCGTTGCCAAATAGTCCGCCCCCAACTCTCTCGCCTTTTCCCAAAGATACCCAAATTTAATATAACGATTACATCGAACACAAGGATTTGGAGTGAGACCTTTTTCATATTCTGAAATAAAATTGTCCACTATTTCCTTTTTAAATAAATTGTCCACCTTTATAACATAAAAAGGAATGTTTAATTTGTCCGCTATTTGTCTAGCCACCAACATTGCTTTATCATCACAACAAAGATTTTGCCTCTTCTTACCATCAACATCGCAGGGAGATTGCCACAATTTCAAAAATATCCCAATTACATCATATCCTTTTTTCTTCAATAACAAAGCAGCGACGGAACTATCTACACCGCCAGACATAGCGACTACCACCCTTTTGCCTTTTTTATTGATTTTGTGTACCTTAATGTTTTTATTATTCATACAAATTTAGCTAGAATTTTTAATTTTTAAATAAAATAAATCTTAATTATTAAAATGTTTTTCTAATTATTTTTTTTTATAAATTAAAAATTAGAATTTGTTTATAAAATTCAAAAATTAAAAATTCTATATGAAAAATACCCAGAAAATTCAATTATTTTTTTGAATTATAGTCCTTTATCGCTGCTTGCAAAGCATCCGCCGCTAGATTAGAACAATGCATTTTTATAGCAGAAAGCCCACCCAATTCTTCAGCCACATCTTGGCGAGATATTTTATTGGCTTCATCCAATGTTTTACCCATCGCCATATCGGTTATCATAGAGCTTGTAGCAATAGCAGCAGCACACCCATAAGTTTTGAATTTTATATCTTCTATAATTTCCTGTTTTTTGTCATTTTGACCGACCTTAATAGTTAATTTCATCATATCCCCACAAGCTGGGTTTCCGACCTCCCCCACTCCGTCGGCGTTTTTAATCTCACCTACATTATGAGGGTGAGTGAAGTGGTCGATAATTTTTTGGCTGTAATTATTTTGATTCATATATTTTCCTTTCTTAAGTATTTAATTAAGTATTTAATATAATAAAACCCCAAATCTCAATACCCAATGCCCAATCAAGCTCTAAATCATAAATCCCAACTAGAATTTTGGGCTTAGGATTTTATTGGTCATTGGAATTTGGTCATTGGGATTTTTGACTTATCCCAGTGGGCTCATTTCCCTCAACCTCTCAACTATCCCCGGCAAAATATCTAAAACTCTATCAATATCTTTGCTGGTAGTATATTTTCCCAAAGAAAATCTGATATTCCCCTGAGCTTCTATGTGTTCATATCCACAAGCTGATAAAACATGCGAGGGGGATAAAGTTCCTGAAGTACAGGCACTACCAGTCGAAACAGCTATCCCTTCCAAATCAAGATTGATCAAGATAGATTCTCCTTCTATTGCATCAAAAACAAAACTAGCTATTGAGGGTAGTCTTTTGGTTTTATGTCCAGTCAAGTGAACTCCGGGTGTTTTTAGTATTTCAGTAACCAATTTATCTCTTAATTTTTTAATCTTCTCCCCATCTTTTTCTTTTTCTTTTTTTAATATTTGAACCGCTTTTGCCATACCGCAAATTCCCGGAACATTCTCGGTGCCGGCTCTTTTATTAAATTCTTGCCCACCCCCAAAAATAGTTTTTTCAATAGGTGTTCCTTCTTTTACATAAATAAATCCCACACCCTTTGGACCATAAAATTTATGTCCAGAAACAGATACCATATCGACATGCAGGTATTTTACATCCATATTTAGATATTGAAAAGCTTGGACTGCGTCTGTATGAAAATAAATTTTTGAAAAACCTCCGGCTATTCTTTGAGTATTTATTTTTTCCAGATACTTTCCTATATCTCGAATTGGCTGGATCGTACCAATCTCATTGTTGGCATACATTATGGTAATCAAAATCGTATTATGTTTTATTTCTCTTTTGAGATTTTCCAAATCAATCAATCCGTCTCGATCAACCCTTACCATACTAAGCTCAATTAACTCCTTTTTTTCCAAAACTTGTAGGGTTTCCAATATTGCCTTATGCTCAATCGGACTAGTTATTATATGTGGTTTTTTTATTTTTGATTTGGCAAGTAACCCAAAAATAGCTAGATTATCTGATTCTGAACCGCCTGAGGTAAAAATAATTTCAGAGGGATCATTGGCATTTATAAAATTACGAATTTCTTCTCTTGCTTTATCAACCAATTTTCTTGCATCTCTACCAAATTGATGAATTGAAGATGGATTACCAAAATCCTCAAGCATAACTCGACTAATTTCCTCAACTACTCTAGGATCAGTAGGTGTAGTAGCAGAATAGTCCAAGTAAACGCGATCTAATTTTTCTTTTTTAACCATAATATTTTTTTATTTCTAATTTATTCGTTTAATTAATTTATAATATCTAAATTGCAATTTCTAATAAAATGTCAAAGTTCTAAATTAAATTTTTGTCATTGGACATTAGAATTTTTATTAGAAATTACTTGTCCTGAGTACTTGTGCTGAGTAAGCCCGAAGTATTCCCGAGGGATAATTTATAATTTAGAAATTTTGCCTACTTCTTTTTATTCTTCTTGATCCTGGTAAACTCTTCCACACAATGTCTACAACTTCCTTTTAATTCAATAATCTCATCACACATTGCTCGATATTTTTTCTCACTCATAATAACTGCTACCGGTTTTGAATAGCGAATCACCTCAAGATCATGACCTTTTTCTACATCCTTGATTACTTGAGAAACTTTGGATTGCAACTCATTGATATTGATGGTTTTCATATTTGAAATAATTAAATGATTAAATAATGATTAAATACGGTATCTTGATATCTAATATAACATTCTATATAACTTATTGCAAGACAATTTTTAATTTTTAATTTTATAATTTTTAAACAATATTTTAAATCTTAATCTTTAAATATTTTTCTAACTAATTTTTTTAGAAATTAAAAATTTTAATTTATTTACAAAATTCAAAAATTAAAAATTAAAAATTTAATAAAAATTATCCCTAGACAAAAAGAAATCATTGTGTAAAATGAAAATAACAATATAACTCTATTAATTTCACCCCAATGTCCACCCAAATCACCCTATCACAAGCTGCTCAATTACTCAAAGTGTCCGAGAAAAGTATTCGTCGGTATATTAAAGCAGGTAGAATAAAGGCTGTACTCATTAAAGGTGAAAGAGGGAATGAATACAGGATAAATAAAGAACAATTAAAAGTTTTTAATAAACCAGCAAGAGGAAAAAATTCACACCGAACAGATAATAAACTTAAAAAACAATTTAGCCCTAACCCTCCAAAAACTAAAGAAGAGAAAAAATCCAAAATACAAAATAACTGCTCTAAGCCAATTCAAAACAATAATGATAACATTAATACATTAATCGCTCCTCGCATTGATTCGATCAAAGAAATACTAGAAAAGAAATTACAAGATAACTTGGGCTATCTAAATATTGAAAACCAAAGAGAAAACAATATAGACTATAAATTACTTTATGAAAGACTGCTAGCCAAATATGAACAAGCTTTGATAATGATTGGTTCACTCGAAGCTCAACAGTTAAATATACATCAGAGACCTTCTGACAAAAAAATAGAAGAGATGGAAAAAGATTTAGCGAAGCAAGAGGAATTGATTCTTGGCCTCTACCAGGATCTAAGGCTCTACAAGCAAGAAAGAGATGTTTCGCGATACTAGATATTGATAATTAAAATCTAATATCTAAATTATAATTTCTAATAAAAACCTTGATAACTAATGTCAAAAATGGGTATTGAAGTATTTGATGTTTTGCTTACCTGCCGTTAGCCAGGGTAGGTAGGGATGATATAAAAATAAGGAATCTTGATTCCTTATTTTTATGATTAAATGATCAAATGATTATATGTTTTAATGTTTAATTGTTATCCTACTGTTTCGCTGGTATTTTTAGTACCTGACCTATTTCAATCTTACTAGCATCTGTAATGCCATTTAGAGTCATAATTTCTTGATAAGAAACGCCCAATTCTGCTCCTATTCCTGCCAAAGTGTCTCCTGCTTTTACTGTATAAGTAGTACCTTCTGTAGGAGCAGCCGGAGCAGTGCTTTCTTGCGCTGGGGCCTTTACACCCGGTATTTTTAACTCCTGATCGATTTCAAGACCATAGGGTTCTTTTAATTCATTAGCTTCTATTATCTTTTTCATATCTATATTGAATTCAGCAGCCACCCCAGCCAGAGTGTCACCCGCTTTTACTTTGTAAATATATGGCTTTTCTTCCTCGGTCTTTTTCTTTGCTTCTGCTTCAGCAGCTTCTTTAGCTGCTTTTTCAGCATCACTTTCAGCTTGTTTTTCTTTCTTAATATCATCCATATTATCTAGATTTGAAAGATCTTGACGAGAAAGTCCGCCTTTTATTGAAATATAAGCCAACATACCAAAACAAATCAAAACAAGCACAAAGGTAATAATAGGAAGCAGATTTGATTTTTTTCTTCCTTGACCTAATACTTCTGTATGAATCCAATCACGATCAGAATCAAGACCATCCAAAAAATCATTTTTGTTTGGTTTCATCATTTTTACTCCTTTCTAAAAAGTTAACATACTTATGATAATAAATATTTTTATAAAATAATCGCAGAAAATTTTCCTAAAGTCCTGTTACTGTTATCGCCCCTGATGTAACACTTTTTCCTCCAAAACTAGCCGTGATATTGCAAGTTCCCAATCCTCCGGCAATAAATCTTCCAGGAATATCACGATGCATAGTTCCAGTACCAGTCCCATAAACAACATCCCAAGTAGCACTATTTGTAACTGTACTAGTCGTGCCATCTGAATAATTAGCCACCAATATAAAATCATAAACATTACCTGACTTTATTGTAGCAGTATTAGGGCTCAAAATCAATGAACTAACTGTAACTACCGGTCTATCAACACAAGCGGATCCATTTCTAAAATAATCCCATTCTTCGCAGGTTTTACCACTTGGAAATTTACAAACTCCATATTGAGACCTATCGGTTTGGGTAATTATTTGCAAAGTTCCACCATCTTGAGTGCATTTTACTGAAGCCGGATTAGCACAACCAGGAGCATCACCCTCGCAAGGATTATTACTATTGTCCACTGTTATTTGCCAATAAAGTCCAATGTCTTTCATCCATTCAACACCTTCTACAACAGGAGTGAAATATGCTTTGTAAGTACCAGGCGTTTCCGGAGCTCTGATTGTGAATTGAAATCGAGTATGCCAACCAGGACGAACCACTGGGTGCATAATCTTGGTTGGTCTGTTTTTTGAAAGCCACATTGGAATAGGAGTATTTTCACCAATGCAAGATGTAGACACTGAACTAATACAGTCTGTCACAATTAATCTGTCATCATAAAATTCTGAATTATAATCTCTCTGTTGATTTACGCTGCCATATTTTGAACCCGATCCAAGGCGAACAACATTTATAATACCGTCTCGATTCCAGGTAACCGTTCCTGTATTTTTTACCTCAACCCACACTTCGATATTTTCCCCAGGGTTCAAGGTAGATGGATATGGAGATTGGTTGATTAACTCCCAATCAAATGGTTTTGCTGTAGCTGAAGCTTTTGGTGCAAAAGTAAATACTGGCACCAATAGAGCTACAACCAACAAGATATTTATTATTTTTTTCATATTTTTTCCTCCTAAA
>Ga0101944_10000857_pt1 | contig 79291 bp, 89 predicted proteins | sample DewCreD2012metaG_FD_75245 | JGI IMG/M metagenome (GOLD analysis project Ga0101944, IMG submission 75245) | Hot spring sediment bacterial and archeal communities from British Columbia, Canada, to study Microbial Dark Matter (Phase II) - Dewar... ... | reverse complement strand
TTTGAGGAAAATTACGGGTGGTTCGCAGTGTTGTCTAATTTACTTACTCCCAATTTTAACGCCCTTCTTAATCCTATCTAAGGGGTGTTGCGTAAGCCTTGGCTACTTTTGACTACAAATTCTTTGCCCGACTTTCCCTCAACCGTTTTTTACGAAAAAATCAGTGGTATACCTGCTTCTTGATACTTATGGGTAATGGTGAGTTTCTAAAGGGAGATTAAGAGGGATTTTCAATTTTTATTATCACCTCCTATAACTGAAGGATTACTAAAATTTTTTTGCTAATTTAATTTATTTGTGTTAAATTAAATAAAATTTATTTAAAAGGAGAACACTTATGAAAATTTTAATTATTGGTGGCGTTGCTGGCGGTATGTCAGCTGCTGCAAGATTGAGAAGGTTATCTGAAACCACTCAAATAACTGTGGTTGAAAGAGGTGGTTATATTTCTTATGCCAATTGTGGCTTACCTTATTATATTGGTGGAACAATAAAAGAAAGGGATAACTTATTTGTTCATACCCCAGAATCATTTACAAAAAGATTTAATATTAAAATTTTAATAAACTCAGAGGCAATTTCAATTGATAAAAAGAATAAAGAAATACATATCAAAAATTTAGTTGATGGTAAAACATATATTGAAAAATACGATAAATTAATATTATCCCCGGGGGCAGAACCAATAAAACCAAATATTCCAGGATTTAATAATAAAAAAATTTTTACCTTAAGAAATGTGGAAAACACTGATGAAATTTACAAATTTATTTTAGAAAACAATCCCAAAAAAGCAGTAATAATTGGTGGTGGATATATAGGGCTTGAAATGGCAGAAAATTTAAAAAATAGAAATATATTTGTTTCAATAATAGAGGCGCTACCTCAGGTTATGTCAATGCTTGATTTTGATATGGCATCAATTGTTCATCAACATTTAAAACAAAAAAATATTGAATTATTTTTATCAGACGCAGTTGAAAAAGTTGAGGAAGAAGCAAATAAATTAAAAATAGTTTTAAAAAGCGGAAGGGGTGTACTAGCTGATTTTGCCATTGCCTCAATTGGTGTAAAACCAGAAATAACACTCGCAAAAAAAGCAGAACTTAAAACAGGCGAAAAAGGTATTTTGGTAAATGAGTATCTGCAAACTTCTGATGAAAATATATATGCGATTGGTGATGCCATAGAAGTTGTAAATCCAATATTAAATATTCCCACATACATTCCACTTGCTGGACCTGCAAATAAACAAGGCAGAATTGTTGCAAATAATATAATAGAGGGAAATAAATACAAATATAGCGGAACCATTGGAACTGGCATATTAAAAATTTTTGATATAACTGTTGCAAGCACTGGCTTGAATTCAAAACAACTTGAAAAAAATAAAATAAATTTTGAACAAGTAATCGTTCACGCAAATGATCATGCTGGTTATTATCCAGGAGCTGTTAGAAATTCTTTAAAATTACTCTTCTGCCCTAAAAGTGGAAAAATTTATGGTTTCCAGGGTGTTGGATTCAATGGTATTGACAAAAGAGCAGATGTTGTTTCTATACTTATACAAAAAAATGGAACAATATATGATTTATGTAATTTTGAACACTGCTATGCCCCGCCATTTTCTTCTGCAAAAGACACATTAAATATGCTTGGCTTTATTGCAGAAAATATTATAACAGGTAAAGTTAAACAAATAAAATACTCTGACATAAATTTTGATGATAATAATTTATTCATACTTGATGTTCGCGAAAGAGAAGAAACACATTTGGGTGTAATCAAAAATTCTATAAACATTCCTTTAAATGAATTGCGTTCAAGAATATCTGAAATCCCAAAAAATAAAAAAATAATTATATATTGTGCTGTTGGTTTACGCGGTTATCTTGCAGCAAGAATTTTAATGCAAAATGGATTTGAAAATGTATTTAATTTATCAGGTGGTTATACAACTTATTCATATATAAATCAAATTCAGGAAAATATAATTGGTTTTGACGAGTCATTATTTGCAGGAATAAAACAAAGCGAGATTAATAAAAATACAGATAGATTAGCAAAAATTGTAAACGTGGATGCCTGCGGTTTGCAATGCCCAGGCCCAATATTAAAACTAAAAAAGGAAATTGATAATTTAGAAAACGGGGATAGAATTATTATAACTGCTTCTGACCCTGGTTTTTATAATGACATTATGTCCTGGTCAAGGTCAACTGGAAATAAATTGTTATCAATAGAATCAGAAAAAGGCATAATAAAAGCTGAAATAGAAAAATCAAAAATAGAAATGCAAAAGAGCTCTTTACCCTCGTCAAAAGACAAAACAATAATTGTTTTCAGTGGGGATTTGGATAAAGTAATAGCGGCGTTTATAATTGCAAATGGGGCATTATCAATGGGAAGAAAAGTTTCAATGTTTTTTACTTTTTGGGGTTTAAATGCATTAAAAAAAGAAAAAAAACCCGCAAATATAAAAAAGAATTTTATTGAAAAAATGTTTGATTTTATGTTACCACGCGGCTCCAAAAAATTAGCACTTTCCAAAATGAATTTTTCTGGCGTTGGTCCAGTTTTAATTCGTAAAATAATGAAAGACCATAATATTGCTTCAGTAGAAGAACTAATCCAAACCGCATTAGGTAACGGTGCTAAATTAATTGCATGCCAAATGACTATGGATTTAATGGGAATAAAAAAAGAAGAATTAATTGAAGGTGTTGAAATCGGTGGGGTTGCAACTTTTCTGGAAGCCGCAGAAAATTCTGATGCAACTCTTTTTATTTAATTTTTGTTTTCTTGTTCTTTAAACTTTTCTTTTATTATTCTAATAGTTTCGTAAACACTGAAAAAACACTCAACAATCTCAGGGCAAAAATGTTTACCACTATTTTGCTTTATGTAATCTAAAACTTTTTCTTCTTCCCACCCTTCTTTATAAATTCTTTTTGAAATCAAGGCATCATAAACATCGGCAAGAGCCACAATTCTTGCTGTTAATGGTATTTCATTTTCTTTTTTCCCATGTTTGTTTTCTACATATTCAATTTCATTGATATTATCAATTTTACCAGGATACCCACTACCATCCCATTTTTCATGATGATTTAATGCAACCTCTGCCACCATCTGTTCAAGTTCAAATTCACTTTCTGCAAATAATCTAAAACCATAAATTGTATGCATTTTCATTATTTTTAATTCTTCATCTGTTAATTTACCCGGCTTTTTTAAAATTTTATCAGAAACCCCTATTTTGCCAACATCATGCAACATTGCAGCAATTTTTAATTTATCATTAAATCTCTTAATCAATTCCTCTGGCATATCTCTTTTCCTTGCCCATTCATTATAAATTTCAACTGCATAAGCACCAATTCTATTAACATGCCCACCTGTTTCTTTTGGGTCCCTGTATTCAACCATTTTTAACATTTTTAAAATCATTGACCTTGTTATCTGTGCTTTTTCAATAGCAACTGAAGCATCATTTGCAAAATATGTTGCATACAATTTATCTTTTTCAGAAAAAGGTATTATTTTATTTTTTTTATCACGAGCATTTATAAGTTGTATAACACCTATTATTTTGTTCTTTAATGATTTCAATGGTATTGCCAGAACTGACTTTGTTCTATAACCAGTCATTTCATCAAAACTTTTATTAAATCCACAATTGCATTCTTCTTTTATATTATAAACATCTTTTATCAGTATTATTTTTCCATTTAAAGCACAGCTCCCTGCTATTGATTGTCTGTTTAATTCAACTACTTTGTCCAGGTATTTATATTTTGCAGAATGGTCATTTTTAAATAAAAAATCATTTTGAATATATTTTATTTTTAATTTTTCATCCTCCATTAAAAAAATTGTTCCCCCTTCTGCATTTGTAAATTTTCTTAATTCAAAAAGTATTTTATCAAGTAATATATCAATATCCGCTATATTATGTATATTTTCTGAAACACTTAAAAGTTTTTGAATTGAATCATTATCAAGCAGTATTTTTTTCTTTTGTTTCATAAAATTTTTCCAATTTAAATTTATTTATAAAACTTTCTTCAATCCTGTCATTAATGATAATAAAATTTTCTTTATCTGGCAATTGAATTATTTTTATTTTTAAATCTTTTTCAAATCTACAATAATACGATAATAGTTGACAGGAAATTATAATTTCATTTTCAGAAAATTCTCCTCTCCCGGCTGCAATTGGTCCTTTTGCATCTGGCAATAATAAAATATCGCCTTTTTTTAGTAAGCCCTTTATAATATTATTTTCTAATTCATTTCTTCCTATTATTAATTTAAATTTATCAGTTATTCTAAAATATCTTCCAAAATTAAAAAGCTTTATGTTTTCCACTGTAAACATATTTGATTTTATCAAATCTTTTACTTTTAAACTATAAAATTTATCTGTCAAAAGGCAACCTCCGGATGGACAAGCATACTCAATTATTTTTAATTCTTTTGTTAATCGCAATTGTTCCTTTCTACTTCTTCCTGTTATTTCAAAAAATTTTTCTCTATTAACCCATTTTTCCTTTTCCGGTATACTTTCCGGTAAAACTTTTGCACATAAAGGTCTTACAATGAGTCCTTCTAATCCACTTTCTTTTTCTATTATTTGCATTGCTTTTAAGTTTTGACTCATTGGTCTTTGTCCTAAAACTTCTCCAGTAATAATAAATGATGCGCCAATTTCATTCATAAATTCTTTTGCTTTTTTATACTTTAATATCCTACAATCAATACAGGGATTGATACCACTGCCATATCCATATTTGGGTTTTTTTATTATTTCAAGGTACCCTTCATCTAAATAAATTACTTTTATTTGAACGCCTATCTGTTTTGCCATTTCAATCGCCATATGTTTACATCCGGATTGTTTTTTCCCATCGCATAAACAAAATGGCGATTTAAAATTTAAAGCAATGACATCAATCCCTTGCTCCTTTACACACTTTGTAGCAATTGTAGAATCTAATCCGCCTGATAAAAGAGATATTGCTTTCATTTTAAATTAAAAAATTATCTGTATTTTCCCACTCATTGTTCTTTCTGGGGCAGGTATTCCTTTTATTTCCTCAAAATAATAATTTAATGCATTATTTACTTTAAAAGATGCAGTAAGCCAGTTATTTATTTTTTTGCTTAAAATTATATCAAGTAAATTTGCAACATCATCCCTGTTTATATATGACTTATAATTATATTGCAAAGTTAAGTCAGTTTCTAAAACTGAAAGTTCCAAAGTTGCACTTAATTTATTTTTTAAATAAGATAATCCATATTTTGAAATGTAATTTTCTGAAAAATAAGAATCAAGATATGAGTAATCAACTTTTAATTTCATAAACTCAAAAGGCATAACAGAAATACCTGTATTTAATCCTGCCGCATTTATTTTACCAATATTTTTTATCTGCCAGATTGTATCAGAAGGTGTATTTTTTGCCCAGTCAATTATATCAAATCCCATTCTGTAAAAACCGCCTGTATTAAAAATGATTTTATCTAAATTAACTGTAATTCCAATACCTGTTTCATGACTTTTTTCCGGGTTTAATGAACTATCGCCTTTATTATACGGGTCCTGATAATAAAGTTCTGTAAAATTCGGATAACGGCCTGAATAGCTATAATACAAAGATGTCTCTATGTTGTTTATATCATAATTTATATTCAAAGAAGGTAATAGGTCTGCCGAATTATACGAATCATAATTTTCTATTGCTAAATTCAAATTTGTTTTTAAATTATCAAAAAATGCAATATATGAACTAACAAGGCCGGCATTTTTTATTCTATGGTGATATCCCAATTTACTGCTTTGTATCTCTTCTCTTTGCCAGCTGTATTGTAAAATAAAATTTTTTGAACTATCTATATAATAATTATATTTTACTAATCCTCCATACATCAAGTTTAAATGATTATTCTGATAATAAGAAGGATTGTCCCTGTTTAAAGTAAAAACATCTGAATGCGTTCTGATATAAGTTGATAATTCAAGTCCTTCTACTGGTTCTGATATTATTCTGCCAAAGCGGGTTATCACATATTCAAAAGATGGCATATTTTTTCCTGGTGTGTAATAATCATATGCGCCGTATTCTTTTTCATCATATCCAAGATAAATCTTATTTTTTAAATACTGACCTGTCAAAAATACTGAATCCTTATAATAATCAGTATCAGTATAATAGCCATCTGAGAAACTTTTTCCAGTGCTTATTGATATACCACCATCCTCAAATTTCTTTTCAGCCCTTAATGCAGAATAAAAAGTATTATATGTCCCGTACTCTGAAATCAATTGAAATGAATCTTTTTCAATTTCTTTTAGTTTTATATTTACAAGCCCATTTAAAGAACCTGAGCCAAAAAGAGTTGTCCCTTTTTTTATCACATTTACTGTTTCAATATCAAGTGAAGTAAAAGCAAAATCAAAATTATAATGTCCTGTCTGAATATCATTGAATTTTAAATCATCAATAAAAATCCCAACCTGCTCAAAAGAACCGCCATTTATAAAAAAATGCGCCTGTGTTACTGGAAAACCCTTATGTATTAAATTTATATTTGGTGTCCAGTAAATTGCTTCTGATACTGTTTTGTAATTAAAATCCATAATATGTTTTTCTGAATAAATATAATCATAAACTTCTTTATCCGCACTTACTAATACTTCTATTTGCTGAGAAAAAATGGAACTGAAAAATAACAGCAAAGAAAATAAACAAATAAAATTTTTAAATTTCATATATTGTCTCCTTTTTCATTTTAAATTTTTTTTTGTTTGAAAAATAAATTTCTCAATGTCATTAAGAGAATGCGCTACTGAAATAAAAGATGTTTCATACTGCGATGGTGGTAAAAATATACCACTATTTAACATTTTTTTATACCACCTTTTAAATCTTTTCAAATCACATTTCTTAATATCGTCATAATTTTTCACCTCCTTTCCAATAAAAAATAATGTAAACATTGATCCATAATTTGAAAAGTATAAATTTTTAATTTTTTTTAATTCATTTTTTATTATCAAAATATTTTCTTTCATTTTATCGTATATTTCTCTTTTTCTTCTTAACTGTTGCAAAGTTGATAACCCAGAAATCATAACCACTGGATTTCCTGAAAATGTCCCTGCTTGATATACATTTCCTTCTGGTGCTAATAATTTCATAATTTCTTTTTTTCCACCAAATGCCCCTATTGGCAATCCTCCCCCTATTATTTTACCAAGACAAGTTAAATCTGGTTTTATATTCAATAAATTTTGGACCCCTCCAAAATTTAATCTAAATCCAGTTATTATTTCATCAAATATTAATAAAATATCATATTTTTCTGTTAATTTTCTCATTTCGTATAAAAATTCATTTTCCGGGACAATTAATCCCATATTGCCAGGAATGGGTTCAACAATAACACAGGCAATATCTCTATAATTTTTTTCTATTACTTTTTTTAGTAATTTTATATTATTAAATTGTACCGATATTGTATTTTTTATAAAATTCGTTGGAACGCCATCACTCGTTGAGTTGTAAATATCACTTACTCCTGAACCAGCATTTACTAATAAAGAATCAAAATGACCATGATAGCACCCATCAAATTTTATAATTTTTTTCTTTTTAGTAAAAGCACGAGCAAGGCGAAGTGCACTCATAACAGCTTCTGTTCCTGAATTCGTAAATCGTATTCTTTCTATTGATGGAATTGCACTTTTAATTAAGTTAGCTAGTTCTATTTCCGATTTTGTAGTTAAACCAAAATTTATTCCATTATTTATTACATTTCTAATATTTTTTATAACTTTTTCATTCGCATGCCCTAAAATAATAGAACCCCAACCCATACAAAAATCAATATATTCATTACCATCAATATCATATATTTTTGAACCTTTTGCATTTTTGATAAAAATTGGATTTATTCCAATATTTTTAAAACTCCTAACAGGACTATTAACTCCGCCTACTAATACTTTTTTTGCTACTTTGTATAATTTTATAGCCATTTAAATATATCCTTTGTGAAATATGAAATTATTAAATCAGCACCTGCTCGTTTAATAGATATTAGTGATTCTAATATACCTTCTTTTTCATTTAATAAATTTTTTTCTATCATCAATTTAATCATCATATACTCTCCTGATACTTGAAAAGCAGCAACCTTTTTATCAGGAAATATCTTTTTTGCTCTATATATTATATCAAGATATAAATCTGCTGGTTTTATCATAACAATATTTGCACCTTCTTTTATGTCCTGTTTTATTTCTTTTATTGCCTGTTCTGCATTTCTATAATCCATTTGATATGTTTTTCTATCTCCAAATAAAGGTTTTGAATTCGCAGCAACCCTGAAAGGACCATAATAATTTGAAGCGTATTTTGCAGAATAAGCCATTATTTTTGTTTTTTTATAATTATTTTGGTCTAAAATTTTTCTTATTTCATTTACTTGCCCATCCATCATAGCAGAAGGCGAAACAATATCAGCGCCATATTTTGCATGTAATAAAGAAATTTTTGCCAATAGTTTTATTGTTTCATCATTATCAACAATTTTGTTTTTTACTATTCCACAATGCCCGTGTTTAGTATAACTACACAAACACACATCTGTAATAACACAAACATCCGGAAAATATTTTTTTATAAATTTTATCGCATTTATAACTGGATTTTTATTTGTATCTGAATATGCAATTGAACCATATTCATCTTTTTCATTATCATTAATAACCCCAAATAACAAAATTTTATCAAGCCCTTTTTTCACCATACTTTCCATATCTTTCAAAAGCATATCTGTGGAAAAGTGGTATATACCATAAAAATTTTTTATTTCTTTTTTAATTTTTTTACCATTAACAACAAAATAAGGATAAATAAAATCATTTATTAATAAATTTACCTCCGCATACCTATCTCTAATAATTTGATTTTCTCTGTATTTCCTAAACCTTTTTATAAGCATTTTATCACCTCTTGCATTGTTGTTTTACCCGGGGTTATTATTTGGCAATGCTTTGGAATCTTTTTGTAAATTTTAATAAAATTTTTTACAGTAGAAGGAGATGTGAAAATAATTTTATCTATTTTATTTAAATCATATTTTACTACTTCTTTAGCAGGAATATTATTATAAATTATTATTTTATCTGCACTATTACCAATTTTTCTCAAATTTTCCACTAAAAAATTGTCAGATAAATTTGAACAAGGAATCAAAAACTTTTTCCTTTTTATTTTATTTTTCTTTATAAGTTCAATCAATCCTTCTGCGCTTTCTTTTTTTGCCTGCAAATCAGAAATTATTCCATATTTTTTTAATTCATCAGAAGTTGTCTTGCCTATTGACAATATTTTTATTTCATTCAAAAATCTACTATCATTTTTATTATTAAAAATATTTGAAAAAAAATATTTAACAGCGTGTTTAGAAGTAAAAATTATATAATCGTAATATTTTATTAAATTTATATTTTTTATTTTTTTTGGATGAAAATCTATTAATTGCTGCCATATTATTTCTCCTTCATCTCTATACTTTTCTGGGGTTGTCCCTGTAAATAATACTTTGGGCTTTAATTCATACCAACTTTTTTCTCCTAACCTGCCAATACCATTTATTATTGTTATTGCAGGTAATTCAAAATCAATATTTCTTTTCATCATTTCAAAAAAAGACAATTGATATACTTTTTGATTATAATTTGAAACATTTGAAATAATGGTTAATAAAGTATTTTTATCCCATCCTTTATCAATTAATTTTTTTACAATACTTTTTATTGTCGTCCCACTCATATAATAAACAAGTGTTCCTGAAAAATTTTTATCTGGTATAAAAGAATTTTTAATTGGATATCCTGTTGAAAAAACAACATATGATTTTTTTTGCTTCATAGTTATTGGTATTTCAGCATAACAAGCAGCCACTGTTGCTGCAGTAACCCCGGGTATTATTTCATAGTTTACAAAATTTCTTTTAATATACGAAATTTCATCCACAAAATTTCCAAAAATTGCGGGATCGCCCCCTTTTAATCTTGCAACTGTTAATCCATTTTGGACAAGTTTTACCATTTTAAAATTAATTTCTTCATGCTCATATAAATGTTTGCCTTTTCTTTTACCAACACATATTTTTATTTTTGCTTTTGATAATTTAGTTATTATTTCATTATTTATAAGAAAATCATACAATATTGCATCAGCCATATTTATTATTTTACTTGCTTTTATTGTTAATAATTCTTTATCCCCCGGACCACACCCTACAATAAATAATTTCCCCCAATTTTTTCTATCATCAATTTTTTCAATTAAATTTTTTAAAAAAACATTTTCTTTTCTTATTACTACTGCTAAACGACCCTGTAATGGAGAAGTTATAAAGGGCAAAAAAGCAAAAATTCTTTCTTTTAATTTAAGCCTTAAAAGACCTGCGGCAGCGATTAAAATACCATCTATTTTCCCCTTATCAATTAAATCTAATCTTTCTTCAATTGTTCCTCTTATATCAACTATTTTAATATCTGGCCTTAATTTTTTTAATTGTTCTTTTCTTCTTTTACTGCTTGTTCCAATTTTTATATTCAAAGGTAATGTTTGAAATATTTTATTTGAGCAAACTTTATTTTTTAAATTTTCTGCTAATACAATTACATCTCTATTATCAACTCCTTTTGTAATTGCCGCAACTTCTAATTCGTTATAAATTTTATAAGGTAAATCTTTTGCACTATGTACTGCCACATCAATCTCCTTATTTAATAAAGCCAAATCTATTTCTTTAGTAAAAAAATCAGTACCTTCAACTTTTTCAATACTTGTTTTTTTATCCTTATCTCCGGTAGTTTCTATACCAATTATTTCAAATTCTAATTTATTATCTATTTTTTTTAACATTTTAATTATTTCCAATGCCTGTATTTGTGCTAATTTACTTTTTCTGCACCCAATTTTTATTTTCATTTTACACTCCAGTATTTAAACAAACGTAAATAATTTTTCAATTTCACTTTCTATTATTTTATTTGCCTTTACGATTTCTTTTTGTTTCATTTGTATATTTTTATCCTGAATATTTTTTATATCATCTATTGTAAAAATTTTTATATTATCACTTGCAAGATTTGGGTCAATATCTCGTGGCACGGCAAGATCAAATATAATTACTTTCTTATTTTTATTATTTAATACATTCCCAACTTTTTCTTTATCAAGTATGAAATGTGGAGCAGAAGTAGCTGAAAAAATAACATCAACATCAATTAGATAATTTTTTAATTTATCAAAATTTATAGCAAGCCCATTTATTATTTCTGCTATTTTTTTTGCTTCTTCAAATGTTCTATTTGCAAGAAGTATAATTTGAGGATTATATTTAAATAATTCATTTATTATTATCTTATTTGTTTCCCCAGTTCCAATAACTAATACTTTTTTATTTTCAATATCAATATTTTCTTTTAATAATTTAATTGCAATTTTTGGAATTGATAACGTCCCATATGAGATAAAGGTATCGCGCTTTATAATTTTTGTTATTCTAAAAATTTCCATAAAAATTTTATTAAAATAATTTTTGGCAAAACCATTTTTTACGGCAAATGAAACTGCATTTTTCAATTGAAAGAAAATTTGATTTTCACCAATGGCAGCTGATTCAATCCCTGATGCCACCCTTATTAAATGCTTAAATGCAGCAATATCATAAAAAATATCTGCCTTTTTTATTAATTCATATTTATTTATCTTAAAATAATTAGACAAAAAATCAAAAAAATATTCTTCATAATTTTTGTTTCCACAACTTTTTAAAATAAATTCTCTTCTGTTGCATGTTTGTAATATTATTTTTTCATCAAAAGGCAATAAATTATAAAATTCAATAATTTTTGAATTTGTTACATTTATTTTACCAAGAAAATCTATGGAGCATTTTTTATGATTAAAACTTATTATGAAAATATTCATTTTAACACCTTTAAAATCTTATTTTTAATGTCTAAAACTTTTTTTGTGGCTTGGCCATTAGATGATATTGCAATAAGAAAATTATTCTTCTTTATAACTGCCATATTCATAAAGTCACAGTTTTTTCTTGTATTTATACTATTGGATAAAATTCTTAATTTTTTCGCATCTTTACAAATCTGATTATTTACATTTTTATTATTAGTTGCTGCAATTACAAGAAATTTATTTTTTAAATATTTCTTTTTATATTTATCTTTAATTATTTTAATTTTTTTAATTTTATGTAAATCGTTAACATTATTTTTAAATTTTAACGCAACAATAGTTATATTGGCACCGGCGTCCAAAAGTCCTTTTATTTTTCTTTCTGCAATTTTACCGGCACCAATCACTATGCAATTTTTATTTTTTAAGTTCAAATTTATCGGATATCCAATCATATGTAATACTCAACAATATTTTTCTCTAATAAAATATTCTCTACTATTTTTAAGATTTCTTCTTTACTTTTATCACTACTAAAAGAATAAATTTCTTCTCTTTTATTTGATATACCATCAATATCAATAACTATTATTTCATATGGCTTATTCAAAATCTTTAATTGCTCTAATTCAAAATCATCTAGTTCAGAAATTCCTGTTATAAAAATAATTCCTATATCTGTTATAATTCTTGCAAGTTCTCCTATTCTTCTTATATGTTCATCTCTATCAAAATTTGAAAAATTTATATCAGATTCTAAACCACTTAAAAGTTGAGATAACGTAAGATAATAAACATTTTTACCTTTTGAAAATAAAATTTTTTCAAGTTCTCTTGCAATTATATCTATTTTTTCATTATTAGTTCCAGTGATAACTATAAATTTTGGCTTTTGCTTAAATCTATTTGCACGTTCAATAGCAGAAATCTGGCTTTTATTCCATATAAATTCTCTTTTATTCACCTGCTCATCATAAATTGATTTTTCTTGTTCTAATGATTCCAAAATAATTCCACCACCTGCAATATCATATTCGTCAACAATTACAAAACGACCTGTTTTTTGATTATCACTTGTTAAATCAAAGGCAATAGGTCTTATTGTTTTTAAAACACATTGCGCCACATCAAATTTATCAATTTGTTGTTTATTGCTTTCTGTTGTTAAATCAGAAGCATCAATTATATTTAAAATTTTTTCAAGCATAACAATCTCTTTTGTAGTATTTATTTTTAATTTATATTTTTTGTTATAAATCATAGGGTTTTTCCCCATCCAAAACAAATTCACTTTAAATGAATGATTAACCAATGATGGTTTTTCTCCTATTTTGCAAGCAAGTTCCCCACGTTTTATATATATCTGAGTATCCAAAGTAAAACCCTTTGACATTCCTGCTGTTAATTTGAATTGTTTTTCTTCATTAAAACTTTCTATTGTTTTTATTTTTGCTTTTTTAAATGAAGGGTAAAATATGACATCATCACCTATTTTTATTTCTCCGGTTAGAACAGTTCCCGCAATTATTCTTCTATCATCATTATCTTCAGTAAATTTATAAATATCCTGCACAGGCATTCTAAATGGTTTGTTTTCATCACTTTCTTCTTTCTCAAACGAATCAATTACCTCCAAAAAGATTGGACCTTCATACCATCTCATTTTTTCAGATTTAAAAGCAATATTTTCTCCATTAATTGCGCTAATTGGTATATAAACTTTTGGAATAATATTTATATTTTTTAAAAACACATTAAATTCATCTACAATATTTAAAAATTTTTCTTTGTTATAATCAACCAAATCCATTTTATTAACTAATATAACAATATTTTTTATTCCAAGCATTGATAATAAATATCCATGTCTTTTTGAATTTTCTTTTATACCTTCCTTTGCATCAATAACCAAGGCGGCAGCTTCAGCTCGTGATGCCCCTGTAACCATATTTTTTAGAAATTCAATGTGTCCTGGGGCATCTATTATCACATACTGCCTTTTATTAGTTTTAAAAAAACATCTGGCAGAATCAATTGTTATTCCTTGACTTTGTTCTTCTTTTAATGCATCAAGCAAAAACGCATATTCAAAAGGTCTTGAATTTCTTTCACAATATTTTTTTACACTTTCCAATTTTCCTTCTGGTAATGAATTTGTATCTGCCAGCAATCTACCAATGACAGTAGATTTTCCATGGTCTACATGCCCTACAATAACTATATTCATTCTTTCTTTTTCATTTAGATTTACCATTTTATCACCTACTTTTTACATATACCCGTCTCTTCTTAAAGTTTCAAGAGTTCCACTATCTTCTTTATCCTGTTCCCGGCCAGATCTCTCCGCTATATTTTTTAATTTTCCGCTTTTTAATTCATAAATTATTTCATCAACATTTTTTGCATCAGAATCAATTGGTTTTGTGCAGGGATAACACCCAAGTGAACGATATCTCTTCCCATCTCCTTTATTAAAATATAACGAAACAACTGGGATATTTTCTTTTTTTATATATTCCCATATATCAAGTTCAGTCCAGTCAAGCAGTGGATGAATACGAATATGTGTCCCTGGCGCAAAATCAGTTTTAAATTGGTTCCATAATTCTGGCGGTTGTTCAACAATATCCCATTCACTTTGCACATCCCTAGGTGAAAAATATCTTTCTTTTGACCTACTTCCTTCTTCATCAGCTCTTACCCCAACAATTACTCCAGTAAATGGTTCTTTATTAACATCAATTTCATATTTGCCTGTTTTATGATTTAATTTCATTCTTTCCCAGTCCCCAGCTAAAGTATGTTTTAATGCTTCTGTCTTTAATAGCTTACAACACTCTATTCTATTTAATTTACCATCAGGAAATGCTTGTTTTTCATTAAGTGCTTTTTTATTCTGTCCAACAATAATATTAAGTCGCCATTCCATAGCTAATTTATTCCTATATGAAATCATCTCTGGTATTTTAAATCCAGTATCAATATGAACTAAAGGAATTGGCACATGCCCAAAAAATGCTTTTCTTGTAAGCCATAAAAGGACTGTTGAATCCTTACCAATTGACCATAGCATACACAAACTTTTAAATTCTCTATATGCTTCTCTTATTATGTAAATACTTAACGATTCTAATTTTTCTAATTTATTCATAATTAAATTTTCCTTTCTTAATTTTATTTTGACATAAATATAACAATAATTAAAATTAATCCAGTTACCAGGTGAGAAAAAATAGTTAATTTACAAGCAGCAACAAGATTTAAGGAATTATTATAATTTTTATTTAGAATTAATATCGCTTTCAAGTAAAATAAAAAGCCAAATATACTTATAATTGACCAAAATGGCATTATATTTAATATTGATAATAATATAATAATAAAATAAGATAAAATTCCAGTTATCATGTAAAATATTACCCCTTTTTCTTTTCCAATCCTAACTATTATATTTCTTTTCCCAGTTACTTTGTCAGCATTATAATCAGGAAATTCATTTATATCTATAATAGAAGAAGCTAAAAGACCAATCGGTATAGATACTAAAAATATTTGAACATTTAAATTACCAGAAAGTGCATAATACGCACCTGTAACCATTATTGGTCCAAAACCTAAAAAAATAAAAAATTCTCCCAATCCTCTATGAGCCCATTTAAATGGTGGGGCTGTATAAAATATGCCGGCAATTAAAGAAATAAAAAGTAAAAATAAAATATAAAAACCTTTTAAATAAAAAATATATAATAAAAAAATGCTTCCCAAAATAAAAAAAATAACAGATTCTAAGAGAACTTCTTTTGGTTTTAAAAAATCCATTTGAATAAGCCGAGAACCCCCAGTAAAAGGAAAAACAAATTCTTTATTTATCCTATCCGTCCCATTTATATCATCAAAATAATCATTTATTATATTTGTTCCTAAATGTAAAAAAACAAATCCAAACATTATTGCTAAAAATATTTGCCAATTAAAAGGCACACCTGTTTTTAATGCCATTGCTGTCCCAAGTAATACAGGTATTATTGTAACTGTTAAAAATGGCGCTCTTGTTTCTAAAAATAATGCTTGTAATTTATTCATTTTATTTACCCTCCTTGCTAATTCTTATTACTTTGCCATCTTTTATATGTATTCCACATTCTTTTTGTTCTGGTTGTTCCCACCACCATCTACCACTTCTTATATCTTCTCCTTTATTAATCGCTCTTGTACACGGAGCACAACCAATACTCGGATAATTTTTATCATGTAATTTATTGTAAGGCACATTATGTTTTTTTATATAATCCCAGACATCTTGTGTTTTCCAATCAAAAATTGGATTTACTTTTATTATATTAAATTTTTCATCAAATTCTATTTTATTTATATTTTGTCTGGTAATTGATTGTTCCTGTCTCAACCCTGTAATCCACACATCATAATTTTTTAAAATTTTCTCTAAAACATTTACTTTTCTTATTTGGCAGCACAATTTCCTTTTTTCTATACTTTCATAAAATAAATTAGGGCCATATTCATTAATCATTTTTTCAACCTCTTTTTTATCCGGAAAATAAATTCTTATTTTGATTCCGTATCTTTTATTTGTTTCTTCTATTAAATCATATGTTTCCTGAGGCAATCTGCCAGTATCAAGTGTAAATATCTTAAATTTTTTACTGACTTTAATTGCCATATCAGTAATAACCTGATCCTCAGCGCCTAAACTTGATGCAATTACTACTTTATCTTTAAATTTTTCATATATGTATCTTAATGTTTCCTGGGCATCCAATCTTTCTGTATTTTTCATTAATACATCAATATATTTTTTTGCCATTTTATTACACCTCTTAATAAATTATATGTTATATTCAATTTCTTTTACTTTTTTTCCAATTTTTATTTTATTCCATATGCGTTCATGAATATAATATAAAAACATTTTTGTAAAAAGTTCTACAAAACCAATGGTTATTGCCCATTTTAATTTTCCTGTAATAATAAAAGATATTATCATTGTATCCAAAGTGCCTAAAACTCTCCATGTAATTGCCTTTATAATGCTTCTTAAATGGTGCTCTTCATAAACATGTTTTTTCATATTAGACACCTTTTTCAATTAATACTTCCCAGAAATTATTGTTTTTTAAAGTTTCTAAAATTTTATGGCCTTCTGCTTTTAAAGATGCAGGCACATTTTCTATTGGTTCTCCATCATCAAGATAAATTTTAAGTTTTTCTCCTTTTTGCATTTTTTCTAATTCCAATTTAACCTTTACAAAATTTAAAGGGCATGGAACACCTCTAAAATCCTTAATTAGAATTTCATATTTTTTTGTATTTTCTTTTTTTATATCATCTTGCTTTATTTCAGGAAAATGCAATGAATTATCCATTTGGCTATATAAATTTTTTACATTTTTAAAAAAATCTAAAACTTCATCTTCTAAAAAATTACTTTCATTAGAAATAAATCTATTTAAAATATCTTCGTATTTCTTATCTATATGTTTACCGATAAAATTAGTTTTAAATAATACAACTGATTCAATATCAGTTTTAGTTTCTATTCCTTTTGTAATTAATAATGCATGCGATGTAAAGGCAATTGCTTTTTTATAATCTTTACTTTTTATATTTTCTTCTGCCATTTTAAAATCATAATCTATTAAATCAAACAACCCTGCCGAGCATTCCCCTTCTATTTTTTCAAGTACTGAAAATTGTTTTTCTTCCCCCCAGTCATAATAATAAAATTTATTTTCTTCAAAATATGGAATTTCATTATATTTATTAATCAATCCTATTATTCTTTCTTTCCCTTTATTTGTATAAAAGGAATAAAAACTTTCATCCGTTTTTTTATTTTTATCCACAAATAATAAAAACTCCTCCAAAAAATCAGGTACATTTTTTGCCGGTAATTCACCTAATTTTTCTGCAAATTTTGATTTATTTTCATTTATATTTGCTCCTGCTACAACATAATAATATGGTGCATAAAACCCATTCACTTTTTTGGCTTTACCAAAAAAACCAATATCAGCCAAATGATGTTGCCCACAGCTATTGGGACAACCCGAAATATTTATTTTAATATTATTTAATTTAGTAGATAATTTTAAATTTTTACCATCAAATTTATTTTTTATTGCTTTAAGTAAATTCTTTGAAAGGCAAATCCCAAGACGACAAGTGCTTGCCCCAGCACATGAAATAGCATTTTTTAAAAAATAAACTCCGTCTTCTAAAAGCCCATTTTCTTTTAATTCTTTTTTTACATTCTCCATTTCTGAATCAGGTATATTTTTTATCAAAATATTCTGCCTTGGTGTTAATCTTAAACTAAATTCCCCGAATTTTTTAGCAATAGATATTATTTTTTTTGCATTATCAAATGATAAATCACCTAAAAAAATTGGTATTTCTATATAATTTTTATATAAGATATCAAGTTTTTTAAGTTTTAATTCTGGATAATTTTGTTTTTTTACTTCTTCATATTCTAATAAAAACCTTTTAATAAATTCTTCTTCCCCTAAATTATAAAGAACAAACCTTAACCTTGCTTTATGTTTATTTTTTCTATTGCCATACTTATCAAATAATATTTTAGCTGCTTTGGTTATATTATAAACTTCTTTATCAGGGACAAAATCAAATAATTTTATGCCAATATTATAATTTGCCCCCATTCCTCCACCGATAAATACTTTAAATCCTCTCTGCCCATTTTCATTAATTTTTGCAATAAAACCTAAATCATTTACTGTTGCCAAACCACTATCATCAGGTCCATTTGAAAAAGCAATTTTAAATTTTCTTGGCAAATTCCACGAATCCTTTTCTTTTATCATTCGCTCTGTTAAAGCAACAACATAGGGTGTTATATCAAATATTTCATTTTTATTAATTCCACTATCCCAGCTCCCTATTATATTTCTAACTGTATTACCACCTCCGCCTCTTGTTGAAAGATTAATTTCTAATAAATCTTTCATTATTTTTACTGTGTCTCTTAATTGAATATTGTGTAATTGAATTTCCTCTCTTGTAGTTATATGTAAATAAGGGCTTAAATATTTCTTACCTATATTTATTAAATTATCAAATTGGCTTACTGAAATATTACCACCTGGAATTCTTATTCTTACCATATATGTATCATCTGTTCTTTGTTCATAAACACCCATTGGCACTCTATATGCGCGTAATTTTTGTTTATCAATTTTACCATTCTCAAATTCATTTATCATTTTTTCATATTCATCTATTTCTTCTTTTAGATTGTCCGGTATTGTATATATTTCCATTTTCATATCACCTCAATTTCAATTGGTATAACAAATTTTTCATTTGATACTTTATAACACTTTAAATCATCATTTATTAATGAATAAATTAAATAAATAAAATTTATATCATTTGCTAATCTTATATCTTCTTCTGACATACGAGCAGGGCTATTGGGGTGAGTATGATATACACCAATCAAATCAAGCCCTTCTTTTCTGATATCTTTTAAAACTTTAAATTGTTCTTTTATATCAAATGAGAAATGTTCAGGTGAATTATCAATATTTTTCATTTTAATTGCTTTCAAAATGACATCATTGTTTCCTGCCAGATACCCGCATGCTTCTATAGGTTTGTCATTAAAACCATGTTTTTTAATAAATTGAATAATTTCTTTTTTTATCTTTATCATTTTAATTACCTGCTTTTTCTACAACAATTTTAAATATATTTTTATCAATATTTTTAATTTCCAAAACCTTATGCCCTTGCTCAGTTAAAGTTTTCGGAACATTATCAAGCGGTTCTCCTTCTGTTAACAATATCTCAAGAATATCACCTTTTTCTAATTTTTCTAACATAAGTTTAGTTTTAACAAAAGTTATGGGGCAATGTTCTTTTGTTATATCAAGCGAATAAATTTTATTCATATAAACAACACCTGTCCTCCTTCTGAATATTCTAAAAATTTTGCAACGCCTAAAACTTCTTTTACTTCAGGGATCAAATCCTCTTTTCTTATTCCCAAAATTACCATTGACATTTCACAGGCATAAAATTTAACACCCAAATCAATAGAATATTCAATTAATTTATCAAGTGGTGCTACATTTCTTTTTTTCATCAGATATGTCATTAATTTTGGACTTATTCCAAAAAAGTTTAATCTACTAAGAGGAACATTCTTTAAACCACCCATTAAGAAATTAAAAACTCTTGCCAATATTCCTTTACCAATAAAACTGCGATTTTGTTTTAATTTAATTGCATTAAAACCCCAAAATGTAAAAAATAAATTAACTTCATAGTTTACAGCAGCAGCACCTGATGCAAGTGTAAAAACAGCCACTAATTTGTCAAAATCCCCACTAAAAGCAATTATTGACAATTTCTTTTTTTGATTGTTCATAATTATTGCCTCCTTTCTTAATCTCTTTTTAAATCACAAACTGGTTGTTCATATTCTTTTATTTGTGTAATTTGTGGTTTTTCACCACATACAGGACACAATTTATTCCTTTTTATATTAACAACCCTAATGTTCATATCCAATGCATTAATAATTAACATTTTATTAACCAACAAATTCCCTTTGCCAATAATATATTTAAGGGCTTCCATTGCCTGTATTGAGCCAATTATACCGGCAACAGGTCCTAAAATTCCTGCCTCACTGCATGTTGGAATTGCACCCTTTGGTGGTAATTGTTTAAAAATACATCTATAACAGGCATTTCCTGGCAAATAAGTCATTGTTTGCCCATCAAAACGTAAAATCCCAGCGTGAGAAAAAGGTTTTTGATAAATAACACAGGCATCATTTATTAAAAATTTTGCCGGGAAGTTATCAGTCCCATCAATAATAAAATCAAAATTTAAAATAATATCTTTTATATTGTTTTCATTTATTCTTTCTTTATAGGTAATTATTTTTATATTAGGATTTATTGCTAACATTTTTTCTTTTGCTGACTCAACTTTTGATTTATTTATATCTTTTGTAAAATGAATAATTTGTCTCTGTAAATTTGTCATATCAACGTTATCGCCATCAATTATACCTATTGTTCCAACACCAGCAGATGCAAGATATAATGCTGCCGGGGACCCAAGCCCGCCAGCCCCTACTATTAAAACTTTTGCTTTTATAATTTTTTCCTGCCCAATGCCGCCTACTTCTTTTAAAATTATTTGTCTGCTATATCTTAAAACATCTTCATCTGATAAATTCATTTCATTCCTCCTTTAATGCTTGTTCAAAATCATTTATGATATCTTCAATATTTTCAAGGCCTACAGAAATTCTTAACATATTTTCTGTAACCCCAGCTTCTGTCATTTCTTTTTTATCACATTCATGGAAAATTGTTGATGCCGGATGTATTATTAGAGTCCTTGTATCCCCAATATTTGCTAAATTTTTTACCATTTTCAAATTATTTATAAATTTAAAGCATTGTTCTTTATTTTCTAATTCTATGGTTAATATACCACTGAATCTGTTATTAAACTGCAATTTGGCTATTTCATAAAATGGTGATGTTTTTAAGCCAGGATAATTTACCTTTTTAATCTTCTTATTTTTCATAAAATATAAAGCTAACTTTTCAGCATTTTTGCAATGTCTTTCCATTCTTAATTCAAGTGTTTCTAATCCAATACAATGTAAAAACGCATTAAAAGGCGAAGTACAACTTCCGCCATTTTGAACAACATTTTTTCTGATAGCAGCAAGAAACCCAAATTCTCCAAATCTTTTCGTATATTTTTTTATTATTGAACTTTTACATTGTTTCCAATCAAAATTCCCTGTGTCGACCAATATTCCTCCAATTGCTGTTCCATTACCTGTTAAATATTTCGTTGCAGAATGAATAACTATATCTACCCCAAATTTTTTTGCATTAAAAAGATACGGAGTAGTTATTGTACTATCCACTACGAGTGGAATATTATTTTCTTTTGAAATATCGGAAATTTTTTTTATATCAGGAACATTCAATTTAGGATTGGCAATTGTTTCAATAAATATCATTTTTGTTTTGTTATTTATTAGATTTTTATAACTATTTATGTCGCAGGCATCAACATAATTTATTTTAACTCCATATTTTTTAATTATTTCGTTAAAGAACAATAAAGTTCCTCCAAATAAATTTTTTGATGAAATTATTTCATCCCCTTTATCTACCAATGCAAAGACAATTGATGCAATAGCGCTCATTCCCGATGATGTCGCCACTGCTCCAATTCCTCCTTCAAGTGAATTTACCTTTTGTTCAAAAACAGATATCGTTGGATTAGATATCCTTGAATAAATATATCCAAATTTCTTACCGTCAAATACATCTGCTAAATCTTCTGCTTTTTCATATTCATATGATGCGGATGCATAAATGGGAACAAAGGTAGCGCCTGTTTCTCTATCATTTTTAAAACCAGAATGTATTGCTTTTGTTGCAAAACCAATATAATTCCCACCACCCATAAAATACAAAAAATCAATTTCATCATTTTCTTTGAGTTTAATTTTACTGTAATTCTCTTTACTTATGATTTCTTCATTTAATTGCACAGAGACCATATCAGGCATTTTAACTTCTTTAATCTTTAACAATTCTTCAATAGTTAAGTGCTCTTTATTTATCTCTTCTTCTTTTCCGTTTATTTTTAACTTCATTTTCTTACCTCCTAATTTAAAAAATTTGTAAACTCAAATAGCGTTCACCTGTATCTGGGAAAATTACTACTATTAATTTATTTTCATTTTCTTTTCTTTTCCCTACCTGCAAAGCAGCCCATAATGCCGCACCTGATGATATACCAGCAAGGATTCCTTCTTCTTTTATTATTTTTTTTGTAGTTTCGATTGCATTTGCATCAGAAACTTTTATGACTTCATCAATAATTTTTGTATTTAAAATATCAGGAACAAAACCTGCTCCTATCCCTTGAATCATATGAGGCCCAAATTTACCATCTGACAAAACAGCAGAATTCTCTGGTTCTACTGCTATTACTTTAAAATTTGGTTTTAATTTTTTAATTGTTTCGCCAACGCCTGTTATAGTTCCACCAGTCCCAACACCAGCAACGAGTATATCAACTTGCCCTTTTGTGTCTTCCCAAATTTCTTTTGCCGTTGTCTTTCTATGAATCTCAGGATTTGCTGAATTTTTAAATTGTTGTGGTATAAAAGATTTTTTTGATTTTTTGGCTATTTCTTCTGCTTTTTCAATTGCACCTTTCATACCTAAATGCCCAGGTGTTAATACGACTTCAGCCCCTAATAATTTTAATAATTTTCTTCGTTCTATACTCATTGTATCAGGCATTGTTAGAATCAATTTATATCCTTTTGCAGCGCATGTAAATGCAAGTGCAATCCCAGTATTTCCCGAAGTTGGTTCTATTATTATTGTTTCTTTGTCAATTAATCCTTTTTTCTCTGCATCTTCTATCATAGCAACACCAATTCTGTCTTTTACAGAGCCGCATGGATTAAAAAATTCAAGTTTTGCAACAATTCTTGCCTTTGTGTCCTTTGCTATTTTTTTTATCCAAACCAAAGGTGTATTTCCTATCAATTTGGTGATATTATCTGATATTTTTAAATCCACTTTTTTTCTCCTGTGTTTTAAAAGATTATTTTTGTGAAATTTCTAATGCCCCATCCAAAGCTTCTTTTATATCATCAATATGCTCCAAGCCAATTGAAAGCCGTATTAAATCAGGTGTTAACCCAGCTTCCCTTTGCTGCTCTTCTGTTAATTGCGAGTGTGAAGTAGATGATGGGTGAAGTATTAAACTTTTTGCATCTCCAACATTTGCTAAATGTGAGAAAAGTTTTATATTGTCAATTAATTTAACTGCTGCCTGATAACCACCCTTTACACCAAATACAACCATACCCCCGAATCCATTTTTTAAATACTTTGATGCAACAGGATATGCTGGGTCATCAGGTAAACCCGGGTATCTTACCCAACTTACGTATTTGTGGTTCTTTAAAAACTTTGCAACCTCCATTGCATTTTCACAATGTCTTTGCATACGCAAAGGCAGTGTCTCAATTCCCTGTAAAAAAATCCAGGCATTATCAGGAGAAAGGCAGGCGCCTAAATTACGCAAAGGAACAAGCCGCAATCTTAAAGCAAATGCAATATTATTTAAAGGTCCTAAATCATGGGCGTATCTTAAATTATGATAACTCGGGTCTGGCTCATTAAATAATCTGAATTTTTTATCTGTCCAGTCAAATTTACCTGAATCAACAACTACACCTCCTATTGCTGTTCCATGCCCACCAAGCCATTTTGTCAAAGAATGAACAACAATATCTGCACCATATTCAATAGGCCGTAAAAGATAAGGCGTTGTAAAAGTAGAATCAACTATTAAAGGCAGATGATGTTTTTTTGCAATTTTGCTTACTTCTGCTATATCAGTAAATCCAAGTGTCGGGTTCCCAATTGTTTCAATGAATATTGCCTTTGTTTTTTCATTTATTGCTTTTTCATAAGCAGATAAATCGTTATGAGGAACAAATTTCACTTTTATGCCAAACTGCGGCAAAATAGCATCAAACATCGTATATGTTCCACCATATAAATTATTTGCTGAAACAATTTCATCTCCACTTTCGCATATATTTATTATGGCATAATAAATTGCTGATGTTCCTGATGATACGACAACTGCTGCAGCACCTCCTTCTAATGCTGCCATACGCTGTTCTAAAACATCATGGGTTGGATTCATAAGACGTGTATAAATATTTCCGAGTTCTTTTAATGCAAAAAGATTTGCTCCATGCTCTGTGCTTCTGAAAATGTATGAACTTGTCCTATAAACCGGAACCCCTCGCGATAAAGTTACAGGGTCTGGAACCTGTCCAGCGTGTAAAGCAAGTGTTTCAAATCTATAATTTTTTCCCATTTTTTCCTCCTTTAAATTTTTTTATTCCTCAAATAACCAAGTGCTCAAATATCTCTCGCCAGTGTCTGGGATAATTACTACTATTAGTTTTCCTTTATTTTCTTCTTTTTTAGCAACCTGTAAAGCGGCCCATAATGCTGCACCAGATGATATACCAATTAAAAGCCCTTCTTCTTTTGCTGCTTTTTTTGATGTCTCACCTGCATCCTCATCTTTTACTCTGATTACTTCATCAATTATTTTTCTATTTAAAATTTCCGGAATAAAATTAGCACCTATTCCCTGTATTTTATGCGGTGCTGCCTTGCCACCTGAAAGCAAGGGTGATTTATCCGGCTCTATGGCAATTATTTTAACATCTTTTTTCCTTTTTTTTAATACTTCTCCAATTCCTGTTATTGTTCCGCCTGTTCCTATACCGGCAACAACTATATCTACTTTACCATCAGTATCTTTCCAGATTTCCTCTGCTGTTGTTTTCCTGTGAATTTCAGGATTTGCAGGATTATTGAATTGCTGCGGCATAAAAGCCCCTGGGGTATTTTTTACAATCTCTTCTGCTTTTTCTACTGCACCTTTCATTCCTTTAGCACCTTCTGTTAATACAAGTTCAGCACCAAAAATTTTTAAAAGTTTTCTACGCTCAATACTCATTGTCTCTGGCATTGTTAAAATAAGTTTATAACCCTTTACTGCTGCAACATAGGCAAGTGCAATACCAGTATTTCCAGATGTTGGCTCAACAATGACTGAGCCCTTTTTTAAAATTCCTCTTTTTTCTGCATCTTCTATCATTGCAAGACCAATTCTATCTTTTACACTGGCAAGTGGATTAAAAAATTCAAGTTTTGCAGCAATTTCTGCATAACCATTTTTATTTAATTTATTTATTTTTACAAGTGGTGTATTTCCTATTAATTTTGTTATATCATCTGCTATTTTCATTTTTTGTCTCCTTCCTATATGTAATATACTTCATTATACTCACTGATTTTTTTCTTATAGTCAACAACTAAATCATAAAGTGTTTTTGATTTTAAAAAATTATTAACAACATCCACTAAACCACACCACAATTCGTATGTCGGACATCGTTCTTCAAATTCACATATATTTTTTTCCTTTACGCAATCAATTAAAAACGTATCTCCTTCTAATATATCTATTACTTCTTTTAATTTTATCTCCTCAGGCGGTTTTGCAAGTAAATAACCACCTTTTGCGCCTCTTTCTGATTTTACAATACCAGCACTTTTTAGTTGTAAAATTATTTTGCTTAAATATTTTTCTGAAATATTCTGCCTTGTTGCAATTTCTTTTAAAAGAACTGGCTTGCCTGTATTATAATTAAATGCAAGTTCAAATAATAACCGTGTTCCATATCTTGTTCTCGTTGATAATCTCATTTATTTATTACTCCTTTTCAATCTCTACCATCTCACTCTATTTAGTAGCAATTATACAAAAAATTAATGTTTTTGTCAAGTTATTTTTTTATTTTTTTAACAATAAAGAATTAACAACAACAGAGACAGAACTCAAAGCCATTGCAGTGCCTGCAATCATAGGGTTTAAAAAACCAGAAGCAGTAATTGGAATACCAAGGATATTATAAAAAAATGCCCAGAAAAGGTTTTGTTTTATTTTTAGTATTGTTTTTTTACTTATTTGAATTGTTTTATAAACATCCATTAAATTATTTTTAATAAGAATTACATCGCCAATTTCTTTTGAAATATCAGAACCAGCTGCCATTACAAAACCAACATCTGCATTTGCAATTGCAGGTGCATCATTTATTCCATCACCGATAAATGCTGTTAAGCCCTTTTTCTTTACTTCGTTTAATATCTTTACTTTGTCTTCTGGAAGTATGTCGGCATAAATATTTTTTATGCCAACCTCGCTGGCTATTTGTTTTGCAGTATTTAAATTATCTCCGGTTGCAAGATAAATATCTATGTTTTCTTTTTCTAATAATTCAATTGCTTTTTTTGAATCATCTCTTACTTTATCACCTATTGCTATAATCCCTATAACCCTATTTTCATCTGCTAATAAAATAGTCGTTAATCCATTTTGCTGAAATTTTAATAAATTGTCTCTAATAAAATCAGCATCAATTTTTTTCTCCTGTATAAATTTAATATTACCAATAAAATATTTTTTGTTATCAATTATACCTTCAACTCCAAAACCAGGGAATATTTTAAAAAAATTTACATTATAAACTTCTGAATCATTTTTATTCACTATTGCTTTTGCAAGTGGATGTTCAGAATTTTTTTCCAATGAAGCTGCAATTTTTAAAATATCTTTTATGAAAAGATCAGAAGTAGAAACAATATCAATAACTTCCGGCTGCCCTTGTGTAATTGTCCCTGTTTTATCCACAATAATATTTTTTATTTTCGCAGCAATTTCAAGTGTCTCTGGATTTTTAAGTAAAATCCCATTAGATGCTGCAAGCCCGGTTCCAACCATTATAGCAGTTGGAGTGGCAAGTCCTAATGCGCAGGGGCAGGCAATAACTAATACTGAAACTGCAGCCATTATTGCAATTGAAATTTCATTATGCAAAAAGTAAAATCTTATTAAAAAAGTTAATAAGGCAATTGCAATCACAGATGGAACAAAATAAAATGAAACTTTATCAACTAATCTTTGCACAGGTAATTTTTTATCCTGAACTTCCTCTATCAATCTAATAATGTTTGCTAAAACTGTATCCTTACCTACTTTTTCAGCAATAAATTTAAATGTGCCAAAATTATTAATTGAGCCACTAAATACTTTATCTCCTTTGGATTTTTCCTTTGGTATTGCCTCGCCTGTGATTGCTGATTCATCAACTGTTGAATTGCCTTCTATTATAGTTCCATCAACAGGAATTTTTTCTCCGGGCTTTATTATAACCACATCACCTTTTATTATTTCTCCCGCAGGAATTAATTCTTCTTTTCCATTTCGCAACACATATGACTTTTCAGGAGAAAAATCAATAAGTTTTCTAATTGCCTGATTTGTTTTTAATTTTGAATTTTTTTCAAGATATCTGCCGAGTAAAATTACAGTTATCAAAACCGAGGATGTCTCAAAATAAAAATGATGTGCTTTTCCAAAAAACAAAAGATAAACACTGTAAAAATAAGCAGCAGAAGTGCCAAAGGCAACCAGAGTATCCATACCGAGGAAAAGCCCTTTTAAATCATAATAGGTATTTTTATAAGATTGAAAGCCGATAAAAAATTGAACAACTGTTGCACATAAAAAAATTAAATATCCCTGATACACAAAACTATGTGGTTTTATTAACATAGACATTATGAAAACAGGAATTGTAAAAATAACACTTATAATAAGTTTTTGTTTTAATTCCTTTACTTCATTATTATTATCTTTTACTACTTTATAACCTCTTTCTTCTATTGATTTTATGAGTTTTTTTTCCTGCAAAACATCAGGGTTATAAACTACTTTTGCACTTTCAGTTGCAAGATTAACATTCACATCAATAACTCCTTTGTTTTTTTTTATTGATTTTTCAATTACAACAACACAACTCGCACAGTGCATCCCTTTTATTTTAAACTCTTTTTTCACAAAATTTTCATTCTGGCTCATAACCACTCTCTTTTATTATTTTCTTAATCTCATCAATACCGATTTTCTTATCATCATATTCTACTTCAACAATTGCTTTTTTATGATTTGCCTTTACTTTTTTAATACCTTCTTTTTCTTCTAAAGCCATTTGAATATTCATTTCACAGCCGGAACAATGCATTCCTGAAACTTTAATTAAATCTTTCATTTTTGCTCCTTTTCTTTTAGCCGGTGTTTTGTTATTTCAACATTGCAAGTATGATTTTCTTTGCACCACTTCTCGCATTCTTTTGCCCATTTTTTATCTTTGTAAATAAGTTTACATTCTTCACACTGATAAACTTCTTCACCTTTATATTTTATTTTCACAACCATTTTTATCCTCCTTAAGTCAAGCGGTTGTATATGATTATAACATATACAACCGCTAATAAAAATCATTTTGCATATTTTTCAGGATTCTTCTTAAACTCATCAACACAAGAAGCACAACAGAAATAATACATTTTACCTTTATACTCCATACTTGAATATGCATCTTTTTTCTTCATCTTTTTACCCATAACAGGACAGGTAACTTCCTCATCATCAGATGCAGATGACATTTTATTACACATTCCAATACATTCCTTTGCTTTTTCCTGTATTGTTTTTACATCATCCCCATCTTTTTTTGCTTTTATAGTAATCACAACCCCATCCTTTGTATTTTTTATACTGAAATCCGCATTCAATTTACAGATACCGCCCATCATTCCATGCATATCTTTTCCTTCTGCCATATTTTCCATATTTTTCATATTTTCTTTGCTCTGACTGTGCTTGTGCATCATCATCTCATCCGCAAATACAAAAAATGATAAGACAAAAAAAATCATACCAGTTAATAAAACTTTTTTCATTTTTTTCACCTCCTTTCTATTTCATTTTTTTTCCATAAAAAATAAATTGCCGGATAGACCAATAATTCCATTAAAAATGAAATTAAAATTCCACCGACCATAGGTGCTGCTATTCTTTTCATAACATCAGCACCAATTTCATGGCTTCCTGCCCACATAATAGGAAGGAGTCCCGCAAACATTGCCATAACTGTCATTATTTTAGGTCTTATTCTTTTAACTGCCCCATGATGAATTGCATCTTTTAAATGATCAACCGTTTTTAATAATCCTTTTTGTTTTGCATTGTTAAATGCTAAATCAAGATATAAAAGCATAAAAATTCCTGTTTCAGCATCAACCCCCAAAAGTGCAATAATTCCACACCAAACCCCTATAGAAATATTATAATTTAAAAGATGAAGTATCCATATTACACCAACAAGTGAAAATGGAACAGCCAAAAAAATAATAAATGTCTTTATATAAGATTTAGTATTAAGATAAATCAAAATAAAAATAATAAACAAAGTTAATGGCAATATAATTGTCATCCTCTGTTTTACCCTCTGCATAAATTCATACTGTCCTGAAAAAATAAGCGAATAACCAGGGGGAAGTTTTAAATTGTTTTTTAACATTTTTTTTGCTTCGCTAACATATCCGCCTATATCTCTACCCGCGACATCAACATAAACATAACCGGCAAGACGTCCATTTTCATCTCTTATCATGCCAGGCCCTGTTTTCACAAAAATATCTGCCACATAAGAAATTGGAATTTGCTTGCCCATCATTGTTGTTATATAAATTTTTTTTAGTTTTTCAATATCGTCTCTTAAATCACGTGGGTATCTAATATTCACAGGAAATCTTTCTCTACCTTCAATAGTATATGTTATATTTTCTCCACCTATTGCAGCCATTATTGACATCTGAACATCTTCTATACTTAATCCATATCTTGCTAATTCCTGCCGTTTTATTTTAAAATCAATAAAAAATCCTCCTGCTGTTCTTTCTGAAAATACACTCCGCGTCCCTTTTACCATCATCAGATGCCCTTCTATTTCTTTTCCAATTTTTTCAATTTCATTTAAATCATCTCCATAAATTTTAATCCCAACCGGTGTTCTGACTCCGGTTGATAACATATCTATTCTACCCTTTATTGGCATTGTCCATGCATTTACCTGTCCTGGCAATCTTAATGAATTATCCATTTCTACAATTAATTCTTCCCACGTAATTCTATCCGGCCAGAAAAAACGAAAAGGTGCCTGCATAAATTCCGGAATGATTTTTGAATACCATCTGTTTTTATGTCTCCATTCTTCCTGTGGTTTTAATAGCACAGTTGTTTCCATCATTGAAAAAGGAGCAGGATCAGTTGAAGTGTTTGCTCTGCCTGCTTTACCAAAAACACTAATAACTTCAGGAAATGTTTTTAATATCTTATCCTGAACCTGTAAGAGTTTCGTGGCTTCTGTTACAGAAATTCCCGGTAAAGTAGTAGGCATATAAAGTATTGAACCTTCATTTAAAGGTGGCATAAATTCTTTCCCTAAAGTAAAGAAAAATGGGAAAGTAAATAACATAACTAAAATTGCAATATATATTACTCTTTTGGGATGCTTTAATACCATATCAACAACAGGTTCATAATATTTAAATAAAAACTTTGATATTGGATGTTTTTCTTCTGTATGTATTTCTCCAATAAAAATTTTATTAACTACATTATTTAATGTTTTGTTTTTAATACTAAATTTATTTACCCTGATAAAAGTTAAAATCAGTGCTGGAGCTAGCGTTATAGCAAGCATTGCAGCAAAAAACATTGCAAAATTTTTAGTATATGCAAGTGGTTTAAAAAGACGCCCTTCTACTGCTTCTAATGTAAATATTGGAATAAATGATACTGCAATAACAAGCAACGAAAAAAACGACGGGGCACCTACTTCTTTTATGGCTTCAATCATTACTTCTTTATAATCACCATTTTTCCCTTCTTCCAGCCAATGTGATAATTTTTTATGGGTGTTTTCTACAACTACAATAGCAGCGTCAACCATTGCTCCTATTGCAATTGCAATCCCGCCAAGTGACATTATATTTGTGGTAAGTCCCATATATCTCATAGGAATAAAAGAAATAATAACAGCAACAGGAAGTATAATAATTGGAATAATAGCCGACGGTAAATGTGTTAAAAAAATTATAATAACCAGAGAAACTACTATCATTTCTTCTATAAGTTTGCGTTTTAATGTATCCACTGATTTTTTTATAAGTTCAGACCTGTCATATACTGTGACAATTTCAATGCCATCCGGCAGTTCTATTTCTTTCAATTTTTGTTTTATCCTATCTATCACTTTTAAAGCATTTTCTTTATATCTCATAACAACAATGCCACCTACTGTTTCTCCTTTACCATTTAATTCAGCGACCCCGCGTCTTATATCAGGTCCTAAAACAACTTTTGCAATGTCTTTTATTTTAATCGGTGTTCCATCATGGGTAATTTTAAGAACAATTTCTTCAATATCGGATTTATTTTCAATATAACCACCTACTGTTATCATATATTCAATACCGGAAAATTCTAAAAGTCGTGCCCCGGTTGCCTGATTTGAATTTTTTACAGCTTTTACAATATCGTTTATTGATATATTAAAAGATAAAAGCGCATTAGGATTAACTATAATTTGATATTGCTTTGTAAATCCGCCAACCGATGCTACTTCTGCAACGCCTTTTACTGCTTGTAATGCATATTTTAAATGCCATTCCTGAAATGTTTTTAAATCAGCCAGCGAATTTTTCCCGCTATAATCAACCAGTGAATATTGAAATACCCAGCCAACACCCGTTGCATCAGGTCCAATTTCTGTTTTTACTCCTGCAGGCAACTGTCCCTGTATCTTGGATAAATATTCTAAAACTCTAGACCGTGCCCAGTAAACATCTGTTCCATCTTCAAAAATTACATAAACATAAGAAAATCCATAATCAGAAAATGCTCTTACATCCTTTACTTTTGGTGCACCTAAAAGTGCCGAAACAATAGGATAAGTTACCTGATCCTCTATAATCTGCGGCGGTCTATCCCATGTAGAATATATAATTACCTGAGTATCTGAAAGGTCAGGGATTGCATCCAGCGGAACCGTTGATATAGACCATATACCCCATACAATTACAAATATAGCACCCAAAAATATAAATAACCTGTTTTTTGCACTCCATTCTATAATTTTATTTATCATAATTATCTCCTGTTAAATTCTTAATGTTTATGCCCAGACATATTACCAATTGCTGCTTTTAATTGGCTTTCTGAATCAATTAAAAAATTTGCACTTGTTACAACTTTTTCTCCTTCTGAAAGTCCTGCTCTTATAACATAATAATCCCCAATTTTACTTTCTATAATTACCTCTCTTGGTTCAAAATAGCCATCTTCTTTATTCACAAATGCAATTTGTTTAGAGCCGGTATCAATAATTGCATCTTCTGGAATAGATAAAAACACTCCGCTAACTGACTTTATTTTTACATTTACGTACATCTCTGGTTTTAATAATCCAAAGGAATTTTCGATAAATATTCTTACACGTACACTACGTTTTTCAGGATTTAAAGAAGGGGCAATTGCTACCACTTTCCCATTAAAAATTTTATTTCTAATAGCTGCAACTGTTATTTCTGCCTTACTTCCTATTTTTACATCCGGCAAATCATCCTGATAAACATATGCATAAATCCAAGCCCCTGCATTTTCATCGGATAAAAGTAATGATTTATCAGGTCCTTTCATTTTTGATATTTCTTGTATTTGTTTATCACTTAAACCCATTATTTTAAATCGCATCTTTGCGGATTTAAGCGACTCTTCTAATTCTGAATCTGGACTTTCTTTTTTTAATGAATTCAACAATGATAGATATTGTTGCTGTGCATAATATAATTCAGGATCATAAGCAACCACTCCATTTGCTAAAATTGATTTCCCGAGTTCACGTTTTGCAACAATATCAGTTTTTACCCCTATCATTTGTTGTTTTTCGGGACTAATTTTTATTGTAGTTCTATCATTCCTTTCTTTGTCCGTATCTATATTTTGCATCGATTCTATTTTCATATTTTGCATTAAATTTTCTTTTTCTTTAACATCTTTAATTTCTTCATTTTTATCCATAGGCACGAGTTTCATCCCACATATAGGACAATCCCCAGGTTTATCTGAAACATAATCAGGATGCATAGGGCAATGATACAGTGTTTTTGTTTTTTTATTATCTGCTTTTATAAAAAATATTATTACAACTAATAAAATCATAACTAATATTATCAAGACAATTAATACTGTTTTTTTATTCATTTTTTCATTCCTCCTTTATTGATTTTATTCTAATGAACCTGTTAATTCTTCAAGCATTCTAAAATGTATAAGATATTCAACAACTAACATATAATATTGTTTTTTTGCATCTAATAACATTCTTTCACTATCCAAAAGTGTCATAAATTCTATCTTTTTATTTTTATATGATGTCATTGCAGATTCAACAACACTATTAAGACGTGGAATAATTTTATTTTTATATAAATCTATTGAATCATTATTAGATTTAATAATTTCATAATGCTCTTTTACCTTATAAATTATTTCATTTATTGCATTCTCATATTCTTTTTGTTTTGATTCTGCCATTTCCCATTTTTCACTTATATCTGCCTGCTGATTATTTAAAAACCATAATGGTATTTCTGCTTCAAACATTATGGAATATTCATTTATTGCCGGCGAGATTTGTTTTTTTAATTGAACATTAAAATCCGGCAGATAATCAGAAATTGCCATATTACGCATATTAAATGACGCCTCAAGCAATGACTTTTTTGCTTTTAAAAAAGGAGATTTTTTAAGTGCAATTTCTTTTAATTCTTCAAAAGTATATCTAATTTCCGGTATATTGATTTCTTTTACACTAAAATTTTCTTTTAAAAATTCTTGGTCTGATATAATTTTTCTTAAATTCTGTATTTTTATTTCTTTTTCTCTTTTAAGAACTATGAGGTCATTTTCAAGAATATCCTTTTCAATATCCATTTTTGATAACTCAAATTGATTAATCATACCCTGGTTATATTTTACAAATGCTATATCCGCCAATTGTTTTAATAAACTTAAAATCTCTCTTGTTATTTCAATAAATTTTATAGTTCTAAATAACTCATAATAAGCAATTTTTGATGCGCTTAGTATCTCAAATTTTTTCATTTCATACATATATTTATAATAATTTGACTCCTCAATTCCCGCACCTATTTTCCACATCCATTTTAAAGGGAATGGTATTTTTTGTGATATTGCTATATTTTGTTCCATACTTGTGTTCAAATTTATACTACTGTCATTAATTCCCATATACTCTATTCCTATCATTGGATTTTCAAAAAAGAACTGTTTATGGCTTTTTGCCTCATATGATTTAGCCATTTTTTCAGCAGATATTAATTCCGGATTATTTTGCATTGCTTTTTCAACTATTATATTTTCATCAAGTATAATATCACCTGAATAGATATTTACACTTGTTAACAAAAAAAATATAAATAAAATTTTACGCATTTTACATTCACCCCATATTTTTAATCATATTAAAAAATTCTGGCCCTTTTATAATTGCAATAACCAATAATATAACTATATAAATAAACCCAACCAAAATTCCTGTGATTGCTAATTTGGATGGTTGCTCAGCATTTAGTTTATTTTCAGATATTAAAAAACTTCCAAAAATTATTGTAAATAATGCTTTTTCAATACCAAATAAGTGAATAAAACTTAAAATACCTGAAATCAAAACCAAAACAGCAATTTTTGTTTTAAAATTTGTCATTTTTATTTTCCTCCTTTACATTTCATATTTTTATTATCCTTGCAGCAGCACTTTCCAATTATATCGCATCCTCCGTTGCAAAATTGATAAAAGGAATTATGGCCAATTGCTGGTTTCATAACGCATTTAGCATAAAAGCCAAACAATTCTTTTGTTGTTTGTGTTTTTGTATCATTATTTCCAAAAAGCAATGGTGATGCAAAAATAAAAGAAATAAAAAATACTAAAATCAAGGAAATAACAGCAGAAGCAGGTATTAATTTTTTAAAATCAAAGAAACTAAAAATAAAATCTTTTTCTTTATAATCAATTATTATTTGTTTTTGTGGTTCAATCTCTTTTAAAACTAAAAGTTGTTTATTTATTTTTAAATAATCTTCATATACTTTTTTACATTCATTGCAATTTGTAATATGTTCTTTTATTATCAACATATCTTTTTGACTTAGTTCATTATCTATTAAAACTGAAATTTTTTGTTTTATTAACTTGCAATCCATAAAATCATCTCCTTTCTAATAAATATATACGTATCAGGATTAAAAAACTTGCGATAAAAAACAGGAAAGTTAAATTTTTATCCCTATCTTCTAATATGTTTATTAGCCAAATGTTTTAATTTTTGATAAAAAAACGTTATGCCTGATTATATAAAACTATGAAAAAATGATATGCTTATAATTGCCTATTATTTATAAGATTTTCGCCTTTTTTCGAATTTTAAAAATATAATACTTTTTTAATGTTTTACCTCATGAACTATTCTATCTATATCCTCCATTTTGAAAACGCCTGCCTTTGCTGCTGATTTAGATATTTTTTTTACCTGTTCCTCATACTCTTCTTTTAATAAATACTCAGTCAATGCTTCTGTGACAATAGAACTATAATTTTTCATTTTTTTCTTCTGAATTTTATTCATAATTTCTGCAAGTTCTACAGGTATTGTTACACTTATTGCCTGTGTATTTTTCATAATATTTCACCTCAATTTTATATTATTTTTTAATATAATTATATCATATAATTTTATAAAATCAATATTTTTTTTAAATTCTCCCTTGCTCTAAACAAAAGTGATTCAACAGCTGCTTTTGAAATTTCCATAATCTCCGCTATTTCTTCATAACTTTTTTCTTCATAAATCTTTAAAATTATTGCATTCCTCTGGTTTTCTGGTAATAAAAGCAATGTTTTCTTTACTTTTTCCTGTATTTCTGTTGTTTCAAGTAAATTTTCTATATCTGCCTGCGAATTTTTATCTTTTAATTGTTGCTTTATTGTCTCTTCTTCTTTGCTTTCGCCATCAAAACTTAAAGAAACATTTTTATTTTTTCTTTTAAAATCTATTATCATATTATATGCAATTCTGTAAATCCATGTAGAAAATTTCCAGTGTTTATCATAATCGCAAATATGATTATATAATTTAATAAATAATTCCTGTGTTAATTCCTCTGCATCGTCTCTCTTAAAAATATTTTTATAAAAGTAATTTAAAATTCTTTTTTGCCATTTTTTTATAATATTTTCAAAACTTTTCTTATTCCTTTTTTTTATTTCTTCTATCCATTTTATTTCATCTTCCATTATTTTTATTTTCCTTTTATTTTCCCCAAAACTTTTTTAAAAATCCTTCCCTTCCTGAACCAATTTTGTATAAATTATAATGTATTTTATTTTTTTTATAATAGTCCTGATGATATTCCTCTGCTTTATAAAAATTTTTATAAGGCAAAATTTGAGTTTTTATTTTACCTTTAAATATTTGCTTTTTTTCTAATTCTTTTTTTGATTTTTCAGCTGATTGCCTCTGTTTTTCATTATGATAAAAAATTGCTGTCCTGTATTGTGGACCTTTATCTGCAAACTGTCCTTGTTCATCTGTCGGGTCAATATTTTTCCAGAAAATTTCCAGTAATTTTTCATAAGTTATTTTTTCATGACTATAAGTTATTTGAACTGCTTCAAAATGTCCTGTTTCGCCTGTGCTTACCTGTTCGTAAGTTGGATTTTCCACATCCCCACCAGAATATCCTGCAACAACTTCTATGACACCATCCAGGTTTTCAAAAGGTGGTTCCATACACCAGAAACATCCTCCTGCAAATGTTGCTTTTTCATAATTTTTCATAGTAAAAGCTCCTGTAAAAAAAAATAGTAATTATTAAATAAATAAAATATTTTTTCATAAAAACTCTCAATCAGAAAATAAGACCTTTACTTCTTTTATATCCCATAAATTCTGTAATTTTTCTACTATATCCTCTTTTATTGTATTTGCAAACTGATGATTAGAAGGTAAATTCACAATAATAGTAATAATACCTTCTTCTATTTTTATTTCTTTTATTATATTTGTCCTGACAATATCAAGTCCAGCCATTGGATTCATAACATGTTTTAATTTTTTGATAACAATATCCTGTGTTGTTTTTTCTTTATTTTTAATCAGCCCATTTTTTTCTTCATAATTTTCAATTGCAGCATGTAAGCCATCAACAGCAAGAACAGCGCAATGGGTTTTTACAGGTGGTAAACCGCCGAGTTCATCTGCTGCCATTTTCCAATTTATTTTTTTTGCCTCTTCCAATGTTTTTCCTTTTGCAAGTTCTGTAATAATTGAGCCAGTTGCAATATTTGATGCACAGCCATATGACTCAAATTTAATATCTTCTATCGTATTCTTTTCTTTATTAACTTTTATATAAACCGCTACCATATCACCACAGGCAGGGCTTCCTTCTTCTGCTTTTCCATCAGGGTTTTCTATTTTACCCACATTCCTTGGATTCCTGAAATGTTCTAAAACTTTTTCACTATATGGTAATTTACTCATTTTATTTCCCTCCTTTATATAAAGGACTTAATTTCCTTAATTCCTTTATAATGTATTTTAACTTATCTACAACAAAATCAATTTCATCTTCTGTGTTAAATCTGCCAAAAGTAAACCTGATTGACCCATGCGCTTTTTCATGGTCGCCGCCTATACCCATTATCACATGACTCCCTTCTAATGACTTTGAAAAACACGCTGACCCAGTATTAACTGCAATTTTATGCATATCAAGATGTAAAGTAATTGCTTCTCCTTCAACATAATGAAAAGATATATTTGCATTTTGTGGTATTCTTTTTTCTCTTGAGCCATTTAAAACAACTTCTTCTATCTCATTTTCTATTTTTTGTATTAACTTATCCCTTAAATTTTTTATTTTTAAATTTTCTTGTTCTGTTATAAGTTCAGTCGCATAAGCAAAACCAACTGCCCCTGGTATATTTTCAATGCCTGGTCTTAAATTAAATTCCTGAAATCCACCATCCATTATTTTTTCTATTTTTGTTCCTTTTCTAACAAAAAGCCCTGCAATCCCACGAGGTCCGTGAATTGTATGTGATGCAATTGTAATTAAATCAACAGGGATTTTATTTACATCCAAAGTAACTCGCATAAACGAATGTGTTGCATCTGTATGAAAAATAACTCCCTTTTCTTTACAAATTTTTGCTATTTGCTCAATGTCCTGTATTGTTCCTATTTCCTGATTGCTGTGCTGGACTGAAACCAAAAGTGTATTTACATTTATCTGCTTTTTTAATTCTTCTATATCAACAAATCCCTCACCATCAACAGGCAAATAGGAAACTTTATAACCTTGCCTTTCCAATTCTTTTGCACTGTTTAAAACAGGAAAGTCCTCTATTTTTGAAACAATTATATGATTTTTGTTTTTATCTTTATTTGCTTTTACAACTCCTTTTATTGCAAGATTGCTTGATTCAGTGTCTGATGATGTAAAAATAATTTCATCATCTTTTGCATTTAATTTTTTTGCAATTATCTGTCTTGCATTTTCAAGCGCTTCTTTTGCTTCTATGCCATCTGTATAGGCAAATTCAGAAGTTGCAACTGCATATTTTTCAAAATAAAATTCTTTCATCTTTTCCAGAACTCTTTCGTCAAGCCGTGTTGTTGCAGAATTATCAAGATATATTCTTTTTTCCATTTTAATCACCTTCTATCATATAAAAAGAGTTATTTTTGACTCTTTTGCTTCCTGAATATAAGTTCCAACTCCTACATAATCATCAACTAAATCCTGCCTTAAATCTTTTTTCTTTATTCCCATAATCCCCATAGTCATTTCACAGGCAAGAATTTTCCCGCCAAGTTCTTTAAAATCAGAAATTAATTTTTCAAGTGGAGCAACATTTTTTCTTTTCATTAAAAAATTTATTAATAATTTACCAAGTCCAAAAAGGTTCATCTTTGACAGTCCCCCTTTAGTAAGTCCACCTTTTTTCAATCGTAATAAACCCCAGAAAGTAAAAAAAATAGTTGCTTCCATTCCCATAGAAAGTGCGCCGTTGCCAATGATTAATGCACTATATAATTTATCAAAATCACCACTATGAACAATAATTGTTGCTTTTTCTTTTAACACTTTATTATTATTTTCCATTGTTTTCCCTCCTCTGTGATTTCTTTTACCTTTTTCCCTGCTGCCTCAACAGCCATTGGTATTTCTTTTTTTGAATTTTCGTGAGTGCCAATGACTTCTATTTCATCGCCCTCCTTTGCCTTTCTCAATGCTTTCCTTACCTCAACAAGCGGCACCGGGCATACCTGATTTCTTACATCTACTATAAATTTATTCATTTTTTCCATCCTCCTTTCTTATTTATCACTTCTTTAGTGATATTATAACAAATAATTTTCTTTCTGTCAAGTATTCGACCAATAGAAAAACTTTATTTTTATTTATTAATTATCTGATCTTCTAAAATTCTACTTTTACCGTAGTTTGTAATATATTCGTGTTTTCCCATTCATTTATTAATTTATCAGATTGTAAAATATACGTAAAACCAAGAAATATATCATCCCATATTTTTTTTGAACAAGAAAAAAATAATCTATTTTTATAAAACACATCCTGCCTTTTTCCAGTTAAATCCAACCTTAATTCATCCGATAAAGAAAACAAATAATTATTTATTTTAAAATTAAAAAATATTCTTGGCCTATGATAATCCCATTTTGCTGGGTTTATAATATTGTAAAAAAATCTATCAAAAATTCTTACTGTTATAAAGTCAAATAATGGAAATTCATAAAATATTCCAGTAACTAAAGAATTTGTCCCATTCCATTTGCTATTTGCATTCAAAACTTCAGTATAGATTTCACCATACAAACCCAAACCATTATAAATTTTGTTAGTGTATGATATAGATAAATTTTGAAAATAATTATTATTTATAATTTCTTTAAAATAAAAATAATAATTCGCCTGAAAAGTTTCTGTTTCTGAAATTTTATGAGCAACAATATTTTCCCCCCAGTATTCCCATTGACCGCCAAAAATTAAAATTGACAAAAACACAAAAGTAATTGCCAAAATTATTTTTTTCATCATATTTCTCCTTAATTAAAATAATTTTTGTAAATCAAATGGATCCTTAAATTCCATTTCCTTTTTAAAATTCAGTTTTTTCTCCCCTCTATTATTCAAATATTTATCAAGTTCAAGATCTATTTTATCAGGCAGTTCTATATGTGACTTAGAAGCAAGTTGCCTTAAAGTGGATTCACTTTTTAATGCAAATTGCAAACTATCCCCTAAAACTCTTAACGTTTCATGCGGATTATGGAACCCAACTGAATTTTCCGCTCCAATAAAAATTAATCTATAAAATGCTTGCTCATAATATTCTCTTGCCTTTTCATACAAATTTTCATCAATTTTTTTATTTTCTTTATTTTTATTTATTATTTCAAAAATTTTTGCTGTTGTTGCAGTAGCATATCCAGCACGAATAAATAATGAAATAGTTCTATCCTGTATAAATTTAACTCGTTCTCTCAACCATGATTCGCTTTGAGTATGACATTGTAAACACGCCCTCATATTATTTTTTAATGGACTCATTATTCTGTGGTCTGAAACCTTATATGCGCCAACCCTGGTATAAGGCATATGACAATCTGCGCAAGAAAGTCCGGCTTTCCAATGAATACTATTATTAGAAAATAACTCAAATTCCGGATGTCTTATAAAACCTAATTTAAACCCTGTAACTTTTTGTGTCCATTCCAAATTTTCTTCAGAACTTTTAATTGTCTTAATTATATCTTCTATTGTTATATTGCCATATTTTGAATTTTGCCATGGAAAAAATATATCAATGGACTTCATATTTTTATCTTTTTTTATACTGTATGTGACATGACATTGAGCACACACAAGACTTCGCATATCCTGATGGGTAGCATTTTTTAAATCAAAACCCATGCTATTTAATGATTTAATTAAAGTAAATTCATTTAATATGCGCAATGACATATTTTCCGGATCGTGGCACGAAATACAGGCAGCTCCCAATTTTTTATGTTTTTCCGGTATAAAAGAATGCATTTTTTCAAATGGTTCTGATATATATGACTTACCAAATTTATTATATAATTCCTGTGCATAAGGTGATTTGCAAGTTAAACAAACTCCACCTGCTTTTCTTCTCGACGAATCTATATCTAAAACATCTTCTAACATATAATAATGTCCGCGCGGTTCATTGTATTCTATACTAAATCCCATACCAGCATATAACAAAGCCAAAAATGGAAATTCAGATAATTTATCGTATATTTTTCCATCTGTGTCATATCCTTTTTTATAATAACTTTTATTCTCTGGCGTTTTTTCTTTTGTCTTTAACCACATTTCATATTGTATTGGATAATTTACACCCCATTTTTCTGGCTCATATTCCATCTTCTCAATTTTTGATATTTTAACTGGCTGAGGACTATTTGAACACGAATAAAAGATAAAAAAACTCATAATAACTAAGACAATTTTATTCATAAATATCAGCACCTCCGTTGGAATTAAAATTACAGAAATTTGTTATCATTTTATGCGAAATATTTCTATGACACTCAAAACAATTCCTATTTGTGTTAATATGAGAAACAATATCAGAATGGCATCTAATACAGTTTTGTTGTAAAACTTTTTTTCCATGTTCTGATAGATGAATTTCATAATCATCTTTGATTGACAAAGTTTCAGATACCACATCTTTTACTCCATCTATTCCTTTCCATACATAATGATTAAATATGTTATCATTAGGTAAATGACAATCAATACATTTTATATTTTTATGAGCCATATGCGACCAATTTTTATATTGCTCTTCCATAGAATGACATTTACCGCAAAATTCTGACTCTTCTGAATATTTTATTAATTTAAAAATAATAATGAACAATGGTATTGAGAGCAAAACTAAAACTAATATTAAATTTTTAATTTCAATGTTTTTAAATATTTGATATTTACCTGGCATAGCTATGTAAACCACCTAAAAGATAATTTACACCAAAATAAGTAAAAATAACAAATAAAAAACCAAAAAATAATAATAAAGCAAATGTCTTTTCAGATATTCCTTTTCTTTTTAAATGTAAAATCACAGCATAAAAAAACCATGTAATCAAAGACCATGTTTCTTTTGGATCCCAGCTCCAGTATCTTCCCCATGCACTCTCTGCCCATATTGCTCCCGTGATTATTCCAATAGTTAAAAAAACGAATCCAACTTTTATGGCTTTATGGATGTATTCATCAAATTTTTGCATATTTTTTAAAATGAAAAATACCATACCATAAATTCCGGCTATTGCAAAAAACGAATATGAAATCATAGATGAAAGAACATGAAAAATCAACCAATTTGATTTTAATGCAGGCATTAATGGTTTTATATCCTTATCAATTAAATTTAATATTCCTAAAAAAGCAGGTGAAATAATTACAGTAGGAAACAGTATATTTATATTTTTTGACAATTTAAAATAAAAATAAAAATTTATTATGTATATTAATTCAAGCATCAATAAAACTGTTTCAAATTGATTTGTTAAAATAAATCTTTTTGCTTTTAACAAATATAAAATTATATAAACAAATAATAAAAAAGCCGAAATAAATATTGTGAAAATTGAAAACTTTTGCAATTTTTCTTTTGATAATATATATCCAACAAAATACAAAACAATTGTTATCAAAGAAAAAACAAATGAAATATTACTCAGATTATCCATTTTACCACCCCTATTATTAAAATTAAAAACCCAGTATATATAACCCACAAAAAATTATCTTTTTTAATTTTAAGTATAGTAATATTTGCATTTTGTGGGTCATAATCTTCCTGATATATTTTATATCCTTTAAAGTTAACCGGTTTATTTACTTTTATAACAGATCTTTGTTTAATATCATTATATATTATTGTAACATCACTGATAAACTCATCTATTTCATTATTCGCTATTTTTAAAAAAATTGGTAAATTTATATTTGGTTTAAAATTTAAAAAAACTAAATTTTTGGTTTGCTCATTATTTTCTTTGTTAGTAATAAAAATTTCTATTGCGGGATTATTCCACAACAATGATTTATTTACATATTTATTTTTCCCTATTACGGCAAAATCATTATAAATTTTTAAAATTTTAATATCATAATTTCTATATTTAATTACATCATTTTCATTTATGATTTTTTCTATTCCATTATCAAAACATAAAATCAATTCTGGTTTTTTATAATATTTAATTTCAAAATTATTTAAAATTATTGAAAAAGGAATTTTATATAATTCTCCTTTTGAATTAACTATATTATTCTGTTGCCCTTTTTCAAGTTGCATTTCGCCTTCAAAATAAAATAAAGAACTTAAAATAAAACCTGATATTAAAATCAAAACCCCAATATGAATCAAATAAAAATATATTTTATATCTTTTACCTAAAATTATTTTATTAATTATACATAAAAGAATATTAATAAAAAGGGATATAGCCAAAATTGTAAAAGGTAATGAATTTATAAAATCTTTTTTCCCATAGCAAAAACTATCAATGATTAACAACAAAATTAATAAAATTATTAATATTATAAAAAAATTTAAAGATGACAAAAAATTAAAAATTTTTTTCATTTTTTTAACCTTTTTCAATATCTTCTAATAATTTTTATATTGTTAACATTATGCTTGCTGGTTGGTCGGTTTTATCAAAAAAAGCATCTACGGGCAAATATTTTTCTTTTCCAGCATCTTGTTTAAAATTTAATCCTGTTTTTTCACTTATTGATGATAACATTACAATCTTTATTTTGCTTGTTAATTGGTTTGCCCTTAATTTCCTTGCTAGTTCAAAACCGGAATATTCTTTTTCCAACATTACATCTAAAATAATTAAGTCAGGTTTTTTTTTATAATAAGTTCAAATGCATTATTAACAGGTATAATTTCATGTCCTTTATTTTTTAAAATCACTTTGTATGAATTTATTATATCTATATCATCTTCTACAAAAACAATTTTTGCCATCATCGCCCTCCTTTTTTAAGGATTTTTCCCTTTACAATATTTATCAACGAGTTCTTGTAGAGTAACGTTTGAAAAATGTTCGAATATGGCGTTTGAATAATCAATCCATATTTATCTTGCTAAGCATTTTTCACTCCTTTTACAAGTATATGGTTTATGCACACAATCAACAAGTGCAATCTGACCTTCTGACGCTTGTAAAATATCTGAAAATTTAATTTCAGATGGGGGGCTTCCAAGCATTATTCCACCATTTTTCCCCTTTATGCTTTTAATTAATCCATATGACACTAACATCCTGACAATTAATTCCAGATATTTTTTTGAAATATCCTGATTTTCTGCAATTTCCTCTATTGTTATTATTGTATTTTTATTGCTATTTACAGCGAGATAAAGCATTAAACGTAACGCGTATCTTCCTCTTGTAGAAATTTTCAATATTATTAACCTCATATTATTAAATTTATTTAAATTCTTATGTAAAATATAATAGAAAGTTTGATTTTTGTCAATTTATAATTACAGATTATAAACATATACCCATATCTTTTTAATATTATTTCTATGTATATTTAATTTTAATTATAAAAGCAGTCCCTTTATTTAACTCAGAATCAACTTCTATTTCGCTATTATTTTTATCTATTATTTGTTTCACCATTGCAAGCCCCAAGCCGCTGCTTATTGGCTCAATTTCTTTTGCATTTGTGGCTCTGAAAAATTCATTAAAAATATTTTTCTTTTCAATTTCAGGAATCCCTATTCCGGTATCTTTAATTTCAATATAAAAGAAGTTATTTTTTGTTTTTGTTTCTAAAAAAATTTTCCCTTTTTCAGGAGTGTATTTAATTGCATTTGTTAATAATTCAGTAATAACTAAATTTAATTCCGGCTTGTTCCAGATTATCATTATATTATCTAAATTAAAATCTGATTTTATAGTAATATTTTTAGATTTGGCTGTTGGTAAAACCATATCTATTGCTTTTTTTATTACTTCTATGGGATTAAATTTTTCTTTTTCATCTTCTTGTTTTAATTTAATAATCGTTAAATTTAATAACATTTTTACAAACTGCATTAGTTTCTCACATCTTACATTTGCTCTCTTTAATAAATTTTTTTGGTCGTCATTTAAATCGCCTAAATATTTATCTTTTATTGGATATATGCAATTCTGAATTGCAGCTATATGTCCTTTGATATCATGTGAAACTCTTAACACATATTCATTTTTTATTTTATCTTTTACTTCCAATAATCTATTTGCTTCATATAATTCTTTTTCTCTTTTTCTTAATTTTTCTGAAATTGTTGAAGCCATATAAAATGAAATAAACATTGTTGATGAAAAAACAATTATCATTCCGGTAACGAATAAACTGTCAGCATACAAAGACAAATTTATAAAATTAGGTATATTATAATGCTTTAATAAACCAGAATATTCTCCAAGTGCCATTGCAATAAACAAAAATACAATGAATGTCATCTGTAAAAACGCATATTTCTTTTCTAAAATTATGCTCGAAATAATCACGTGGAAAATATAATAAAACACAAATAAATTCTCAATTCCACCATAAAAATGCAATAATAAAGTTAAACATATAATATCTAAAATAATTTGGGAATTATCAAACAATACATTTTTATTGTCTAAAACATCCTTATTTAAATTTAATTTTTTGTAAATTATAAAAAAAATAAAATTATATGTTAAAATAAAAAACGAAATAATATATATTGTGGTTGGATCAATGTGCACTTTAAAAATTTTTTCCAAAATAAAAGGCGTAAATAATAAAAATATTACGGCAAGCCATCTTAAATTAATTAACCAATATTTTTCAAAATTGATGTAAAAATAATTTTTCATTTACTTAAAAGTATTTTAACTTTATTTAAAAATTCTGCTGGTATTATTGGTTTTTCATAAAAAGCATCTGCATAATATATTAGATTATTTATATTTGGAGCATTTATACTTGGATTTGAAAAATAATTTGGATCACTAATATCATTCAAATAACCACCAATTTGATTCATATTCATTCCAGTAATTTCTTTAATTGCTGTTAACATTAAAATTGGTATTTTTTTTAATTCTGCATCTTGTTTTAACCTCCTACTTATTTCAAAACCCTTATCAATTGTCTCAAGCATAACATCAAGAATAATTAAATCCGGTCTTTGTGATTTTGCCTTTCTATATCCCTCTTCACCTGAATTTGCTACTATAATCTGATAAGCTTCTTTTTCTAAAATCAATCTTATAGATTCAACAAAATCCGGGTCATCGTCAACAAGTAAAACTTTTTTCATTTTAACCTCCTTGAATTTTTGCTAAAATAAGACTAATAATAAATGAAAAAATTATTATTGTAGTAGGTTCTAATTTTATGAAAAAGGCATAAACTAAACTACCAATAATAATTGCTGGTATTATATATAAATTTATATTTAATGGCATATTATTAATAAAATTTTTTATTATTATGCCTATTATTAATGCTGCTATTAACGGATTAAAAATTAGAGATATTTTTTTGAATAAAATATCATTTTTTATTTTCCAATAAAATGCTCCAACAAAAAACATTATAACAAATGGCACAAAAGCGTTACCTAAATTTGCCACAACAGCCCCTAATATTCCTGCTTGTTTAAACCCAACATAAGTTGCAACTTTTATCGAAAGTGCTCCTGGAATAATTTCAGTAAAACCAATTAAACTTAATAATTCATCTTCCTCAATCCATTTTAAGTTATAGCAAATTTCTTTTTGAAATACAGGCAGAAAAGAGTAAGTTCCTCCTATTGACAATAATCCTATTTTTAAAAAGACAATAAATATCTTAATAAGTAACATTTTAGCTAATGTCCTTTCCCAGCAATCATATCAATTGCATGTGGAATTATATCAGATATTAAATCAAAGCATTCTTTTACAGCATTTAAACTTCCCGGAAAGTTAATTATTAAACATTCTCCTCTAACTCCTGATACCATTCTTGAAAGAAGTGCCTTTTTATTTTTTTTTGCACTTTCGGCTCTAATATATTCTGAAATCCCATATAATTCCTTTTCGATTACTTTTTTAGTTGCTTCTGGAGTAACATCCCGAGGCGAAATTCCGGTCCCACCTGTTGTAATAATTACATTTGACAATTTATTATCAGTAATTTCTTTTAAATTTTTTATTATAATTTCTTCTTCATCTGGTATAATAATATATTTACCTAAATTAAATCCTGATTTTTTTAAAGCTTCTATTAAATATTTACCGGATTGATCTTCTGCTTCTTTTCTTGAACATCTATCACTTATTGTTATTATAGATATTGAAATCATATTATTTCACCTTTATTACATCGCCAACTTTAATTTTTCCACCTTTCAAAACTCTCGCAAAAACTCCTTGTTTAGGCATTATACAATCTCCTACAGTATAAAAAATTATACATCTATTTTTACATTCTTTACCAATTTGGGTTAATTGTATTAAACAATCTTCCCCTATATTTATTAAAGTCCCTACTGGCATTGTAAACAATTCCAATCCTTCTGTAGTTATATTTTCTGCGAAATCTCCGGGTTTTATTCCTGGCAATTTGTTTTTTATTAAATTTATACTTGAAATATCAAGCAAACTTATTTGTCTATGCCAATCCCCTGCATGTGCATCATTTTTTATTCCGTAATTTTCTATTAATATTGCTTCAGGCACATTTATTTTTTTTACTCCTCTTTCTTTTGAAATTGATATTGCAATTATTCTACCTTGGTATTTATTTTTTGATATAATTTCCACTTTTACCACCCCTTTTTTCCAATAACTCAATTCTTTCGATTTTTATATCCTTGCTTAATGATTTACACATATCATAAATTGTGATTGCAGCAATGCTAACAGAATGAATCGCTTCCATTTCAACACCTGTTTTTGCAAACGCTTTTACTGTTGATTTTATTATTATTTTATTAGTTTTCACTACAAATTTAATATCCACAAAATCAATATTAATTAAATGACACATAGGAATAACATTCCATGTGTTTTTAGCTGCCACAAATCCAGCTATTTGTGCAATATTTAAAACATTACCTTTTGGAATTTTATTTTCTATTATTAATTTGATTATTTGTTTTGGCAATTTCACTTCTGCCTGTGCAATCGCTATTCTAAAAGTTGGGCTTTTACTCGAAACATCCACCATTTCTAATTCAGTTCTCTGTTCATTTTTTCCTGTCATTTCTATCCTCCTATCTGGCACATAAAATAATCATTTATTAATGGGATTTTATCTAAATTATGGCTTTCGGGTTTTTCTAAAATAATTTTTTTAAAAAAACCTTGAAGCTCTATATCAGAACAGTTTTTCCTTAACAATTCCTTTATGTTAAATTTTTTGTTTGAATGTAAACATAATTTTACAAAACCATTAGATGTTATTCTTAATCTATTACATTTATAACAGAATTTATTTGTTATAGGTAAAATAAAGCCAAATGTCCCTTTTCCTCCTGTAAATTGATAATCTTCTGATGTTTCATTTCCATAAACATATTTTTTGTCAAAATTTCCAATAGTATTTGCAATTTCTAAAATTTTATTTTTAATATTTATATTATTCATTTTTAAAGTAAAATTTTGATTAAAAACAGGCATATATTCTAAAAATCTTATATGAATTTTATTATAAGAAGATAGTTCTAAGAATTTTAAAATATCCGATTCTAATAAATTATCATATATTAATACATTTATCTTTACTAATTGAAAATCATATTCAATTGCTGTCTTTATACCTTCAAAAACCAAATTAATATCTCCGCCCCTTGTTAAATCTTTAAATTTTTCTTTGTCAAATGTATCTAAACTTATATTTAATCTTTTAAGCCCTGCTTTTTTCAATTTTTCAGCATAGTTTTCTAACAAAATGCCATTTGTAGTCATTGCAATATCATCAATTTCTTTAATACCTGAAATCATAGATACTAATTTATCTATATCCTTTCTTACCAATGGTTCCCCGCCTGTAATCCTGACTCTATTTATACCAATTTTTGAAGCATTATTGACTATTCTATAAATTTCCTCATAGGTTAATAATTCATTATTATCATAATTTTGTATTCCATTAGCTGGCATACAGTATTTACATCTTAGATTACATCTATCTGTTACTGATATTCTTAAATAATTTATTAATCTATTGAATTTATCTTTAAGCATTTGCAATCCCTTTTAATTTAATAAATGCCTGATGTTGTTTAATTATTGTTCTATACATCCACACAACATAAAAAATACCAAAAATTGCGAGTACTATAAAGATGTTAAAATTTGCAGTTAAAAATATATTTGTCAAAATAATGGTTATTATAGTTATATTAAATACTAATATTGTCAATCCATTACTCTTTGCAAGTTCAAATGAATTATTAAAATTTTTCATTGCATGTTTGATTGTTTTTATTGCAATTGGTACTGATACTAATGAAAAAATAACATACCATTTAAATAAAATGGCGTATAAAATCAATATTAAATAACTTAAAAATATTAAATAAATAAATAATTTAATTGTTTTTTCTTTTCCTATTCTTACTGCTATAGTTTTTTTATCCGTTTTAGAATCTGCAACAAAATCTGGTATTTCATTTATTAATAAAATGCAGGTTATAAGTATACCAAATGGTATTGATAATAAAAATGCATCTAAAGAAAAAGTCCTTGTCTGGACATAATAACTTCCAATAGTTGTTAAAACACCAAGATTTGTGCCTACAAGTATTTCTCCTATTCCACTTTTTACAAAATTAATTTTTGGTGAAACATAAAAAACACCAGATAAAATACCAATAATACCGATAATCAATATTGGATATCCATATTTATAAATAAAATAAATGCCAATAGTACTCCCCAATGTAAAAAATAATATTCCACCAATAAGTACTTCAAATGATGTTAACAATCCCATCTGTATCATTCTTGCACCCCCAGAAAATGGCCTGACAAATTCATTATTTATATCATCGTTCCCTGTTTTATGGTCAAAATAATCATTAATTATATTTGTCCCTATATGTAAAAAAATAACCCCTAATAAAGTTAAAAAAAAGTCATAAAAATTAATTATATTATTATTAATCCATGCCATTGCAGTTCCCAACGTTACTGTTAAAATACTTACCGATAGAAACGGATATCTACTTTCTTCAATCCATGCTTTTATTTTTCTTTTTAAAATTTCCAATTCTGTTTCTTCTTTATTTACATTTCCAGTTTCAATTACGTATGGCTGGATACCACGCAAAATATCCGCAACAATCCTAAATTTTATTAAAATCGGTTTTACTTCAATAAAAGTTAACAACTCATCTTTTTTTATTTCTACTAAATTTTTAACAACAGGCGAACGGTTAATCAATAATTTAATTGCCCTTTCTCTTTCACTCTCTTTATTTAATATTTTGGCAAATCCTGATATTTCTATTTCTTTATCTTCTGGGAAATTTTTTCCTTTATCATATATTAATAAAGATATATTGGAATTTATTTTTAACTGTATTACTTTAGGATCATTTTTAGTTGATGTCAAATAAATAACTCCTTTTTCTTCATCATAAACAAAATGCATCATTCTGTTTTTAATAATATTTCCATTTAATGTTGATACACAGCAGACATCTATCTTATTAAAAATTTGTAAAATTTGTTCCATTTTTTCGCTATCCATTAATGCCCTCCTTTTTTGACAATTGCTCACTAATCCTTAAAGCATATTTATAATCTTTTAGTGTATTTATATTAATAAAAGAAAATAGATTATTATCATATTTTTTTAATGTGTTTTCTTCTATTTTTTTAATATGTATCTTATTAAAAATTTGTGCAATTTTTAAATTATCCTTGTTAATATATTCTAAAACAAAATTTATAATATTCTTTGAATAAAAAGCGCATAATGGTTCATATTTTTTATTTATATATGGGACCAAGGCATCATATCTCCCTAATTGTTTTGACATATAATTAATCAAATCTAAATTTATAAATGGCATATCACATCCAGTAATAAATGAATAATTATTTTTTGCAACATTTAAACCAGTATAAATTCCACCAAGCGTATATTTCCCATATATTTTATCCTCAATTATTTTAATGGCTTTATTTTTTATATTTTTTTTAAATATCTGCTTATTATCCTTTGATGCAACTATAATAGTTTCGGAAAAAATTTTTTTAAATTTATTAATTAAAATATCTATTATTGCCTTATTATTAATTTTCAAAAATGCCTTGTGTTTAATCTGAAAATTCAATTTATTAAAATCAAATCTGGAATTTTTACCTCCTGTCAAAATTATAGCTGTCAAATTCATATTCTGTCCTCCTGGACATGCTCTTTTTTTACAGATAAAATTTTAGAAATTAAAATACTAATTTCAAAAAGTATTATGGTTGGAATTGCAACCATAATCTGGGAAAAAATATCTGGTCCTGGAGTTATTATTGCAGCAATTATAAACACGATAAAAATCACGAATTTTCTTTTATTTATAAACCAATCTATCGAAACAAGCCCTGTTTTTGTTAATAATAACACGACTATTGGCAACTGAAATACAATTCCAAATCCAAATATAAAAAAAATTAAAAATGATAGATACTCATTTGCAGAAATTAATGGTTCTAACAAATTCCCTGCATAATTTAATAAAAATTTTATTGTAACAGGTAATATAATAAAAAAGGAAAATAATGTTCCGAATATGAATAATATATATGAAAAAAGTATTAAAATTCCAAACATTATTTTATTTTGATTTTCAATGGCTGGTTCTATAAATCGCCATATTTGAAATAAAATTATAGGAAAGGCCAAAAAAACTCCGGTAAAAAATGATAATTTAATATCAACCATAAATGCCTCTGTTGGTTTTATAAAAATTAATTTTCCAACTGATAATGCCAAAACTTTCCAGATTTTGTGAACATTTAAAAAACTTATAAAAGAAAAACCAAAAATAAAAATAATACAAATTATTATCCTTCTTCTTAACTCTTCCAAATGCTCTAAAAAGGTATATTCCTTTTCTTTTAATTTATTTGTCTTTTTTTGAGTTAGTTCCTTTATCATTTTCTATTTCTTTCATCCCTTCTTTAAAAGCTTTCAATGTTTTACCAATACTTTTCCCTAACTCCGGTAATCTATTTGCTCCAAAAAGAAGTAAAGCAATAAATAAAATAACAATTAATTCACCTGTTCCTATTCCAAACATTTGTTTTCACCTCTTTAAATTATAATTATTTATTAAATTATAAAGCATATGTTCCAGTTCAAGTGAAATATCAATATTTTTAATAAAAACTTTTTTATCCAAAGGTATATATTTACTGGCAAAATTCAACACCCCTTTAATATTTGTTTTTTTAATAACGTTAATTATAGAATTTACTTCACTCTTTGGCGTTGTAATTATTACAATATCAATCTTTTTTTTAAATGCAACTTTTTTTATATCTTTAATATTAAAAATTTTAACATTATTTATTTCCCATCCAATTTTATCAGTATCAATATCAAATCCAGCTACAATTTTAAATCCTCTTTCCTCAAAACCTTTATAAGAAATTAAAGCGCGTCCCAAATTACCAATTCCAATTATTCCAACATTTATAGGACGAGAAATTTTAAATGCTTCGGAAAAATAATCAATTATACTTTTTATATGATATCCTTTTTTCTTTTTGCCTAATTTCCCAATAAATGAAAAATCTTTTCTAATTTGAGTTGATTCACAACCTGTAATTTTTTCTAATTCTTTTGATGTAATAAAATCAATATTATTATTTAAAAAGTCATTTAATACTTTTAAATAAATAAAAATTCTATTAATTGTTGGAGTTGGTAATGTTTTTTTCATACTTTTACAATCCTCACACAACACTCTTTATGTAATGCCTGTCCAGATATAGGACATGCTTTTGTCGGTCTTAATATTGCATCGCTTGTCCCTCTACCTTTTGCAAGATGTCCTAATGCCCAGTGTCCAAATCCATGTTGTAACCCTACAACTTCTGGATGTATGCCTTCGGTTAAATTAACTTTTGCCTTTACTTTCCCATAATGTGATTCAACCCATACAATATCTCCATTTTTTATTCCTAATTTTTCAGCTGTTTTAGTATTTATCATTAATGGATTTTCTGATTTTAATTCTAATAAATAAGGGTTATTCTGTGTCCTTGTATGCGTATGGGATGCTTCTTTCCAGTTAATTAAATAAAAAGGATATTTCTCATCTGGCTGCCAATCCCTTTCTCTATATTCTGGTAAACTTAACAATTCTTTGCCATTAGCATCTTTTTTACCAATATGTTTTTCAGCATAAAATTGGATTTTTCCTGTAGGAGTAAAAAACCCCCTTATTGCTTTCCCATTTTTAATAAAACCGATTTGCTTATCTTTTTTCCCATCTTTTGTGCTATAAATTATATTATCTTCTATAATTGTATCTTTTAATTTTTCCTCAGGAATTTCTTTTTTGAATTTTTCATATTCTGTCCCTTTTTCAGATACCCATACAGCCCCAGGTAATTTTTTCAGTTCCTCAAGAGTAATTTTTGGTTCTCCCTCTTTAAGTTCTTTAGAAAGATATTCCTCATACCATTTTGTCTTGTCTGATATGCGCTCCCCTGACATTCTTCCAATCCAGAAAAATTCTTTACCATCTTTTTCTCTTAATCCCAATCTTCTGCCAAGCTCACAGATAAACTCATATTCTGTTGGTTGCCCAAAAATCGGTTTAACTACTGGTTGTCTCAATCCAAGTGCAGGCCATGTAACCCAATGTGAATTCAAATCATAACGTTCTAAATATGTTGTTCCGGGGATAACAATGTCTGCAAACTGCGCTGTTTCTGAAATAAAAATGTCATTCACCACAACAAATTCAAGTTTAGATAATGCCTTTGCAATTGTTTCAGTCCCTGGCATAGACATTAAAAGGTTCTGAAAAAAAATCATAGCCATTTTTGGTTTATATGGACCTTTTTCTTCTGTAATATTTTTAAAAATTTCTGTATAAACGCCGGAACTATGGAAATAAGGATATTTGTCTTTCCCAAAATCCATTCTCTTTTCTTTTAACGTCTTTTCTGCTATTTCATCAGGATGAACCTCAATATGTTTATTTCCTTTTTTATTTGGAATAACTAATGTTCCTGGTTTATCAATTTGTCCTATAAGTGCTGCCAGTAAACCAATAGCCCATCCACCGTAAAACTGATTGGAATGTTGTCCAGGTCCTGACCATACATCTACTATTCCCGGCTTTGTTGTAGCAAATTCTATTGCAATTCGTTCAATTGTTTTTGCAGGAACTGTTGTAATTTTTTCCGCCCATTTAGGTGTTTTATCTTTAACATATTCAACATATTTTTCAAAACCAACCGTCCACTCTTTAATAAACAATACATCATAAAGTTTTTCTTTTATAATTACATTAGCCATAGCCAGTGCTAAAGCCCCATCCGTGGAAGGTCTAATTGGTATCCATTCATGTGCTTTTGCGGCTGTCCCGCTCAAGTACGGGTCAATCACAACCAATTTTGCACCTTTTTCTATTGCCCGTGGGATAACTCTCCCTAAATGACTCCATTTTAATGCAGATAAAGGATTCCATCCAAAAAGTAAAATATATTTAGAATTAATAAAATCACAAAGCGGTCTTTCATCGCCCATCATCACCTTAAAAATGGATTTTCTGGCAGTATCACATAAGTTTGAATGCATTGAATAATTTGGCGTCCCATAAAGTTTGCAGAAATCGTCTTGAATATGTGTAAAACAATGGTCTTCAGAAAACCATAAAAGTTTATGTGCTTCACCATTGTCACGCAATTTTTTTAATCTTAAAATGATTTCATTGTATGCTTCATCCCATGATATTGGAACAAACTTTGGGTCTATGCCAATACCTTTTTGCGGATTTGTTCTTTTTAATGGCTCTTTAACTCTATCAGGGTCATATAAAGTCCCAATTCCGGCATTCCCTTTTGGGCATATAAGTCCACCTTCTTTTAAATGATTTTTAAAAAAATCATCAGAATTATTTGAAAAATTATTCGGATTATATGGATTTGGTTCTATTTTTACAGCTTTCTTATTAATAACTCTTACAAGTATACCGCATGTTCCACCACACATATGGCAACATGAAGGGATTATCTCTTCTAAATAATCTTTTTTATTTTTATTATCCTTTGCTAAAATAGATTTATTACCTAACAACAAAGTTCCAGCAATTATTCCACTTTTTTTTAAAAAATCTTTCCTGGTTAACTTATCCATTTATTATTCTTCCTTTGGTTTTAAAATTTCAATTTTTTCAGCAACATAATAACTTAATATAACAAATACAATAGCAGCTGTTATTATGCTAATTTCAGGTAATGTAATATTTATTTTTATGAATTCAAATTGTTCCGGTCGTCTTATTTCTAATGGTATTATTTGCCCAGAATGGACCATATTTAATTTATTAACAAACATACCTACAATTGCTAATAATGTTGAAATAATAAAAATAAAACGTGTCTTTATTTTTTTACTTAAAAGTATTACTGGAATAAATATACCTAAAATTATTTCAAAAACCCAAAATTTAAAACTAATAGGCCCATTAATCAATGCCAAAATACCAAAATATTTATCCTCTTCTCCACTATATAATCCTGTAATTACTTTCCAAAATATAAAAAATAAATTCAAAAAAAGCAAAACAATCAACCATTTACTCATTTCATTTATTAAAGAACTATAATTTTTATCATTTAAAATTGATGTTATTAAAATCATTATTGAAAAACCAATAAGCCACGCACACAAAATAAAATCAATTGGTAAATAAGGACCATACCACAATGGTTTTGATGTCATAACACCAAAAACTGAACCAACCGTACTATGGGCTGCAACAGCAGCAATAAAAGCAAAAATACCAGCCAAACGTGCAAAATGTGCCCTGTTTGAAATAATAAAAACAAATTCTAAAATTATAAAAATTAAATAAATAGAATAATTTACTCCCATCCACCAAATTGGAGAAGTAATATGTGGATTTATTACATATTGAACAAAAATCCTGAATGGTTGTCCTAATTCAACAAAAATTACTGCCATACCAGTTAATACAATAATTATAGCAAGAAATATGGCTTTTGTTTCAATAATTGCATATTTTTTTATACCAAAAACGTTATTTAATGACCCAACAAAACAACAACCAATACTACTTACAAAAAAAGTATAAGTTGCAATTAAAATTGTCCATGGTATATAATTATTTGCTCCGAAAATATCATTTTTACCAAACAACGCAATTATGCCATAAAAAATCCCAGGTAAAATTAAAATACTTAATATTGTTAATAATGTAAAATTTAAATTTTTAAATATTTTCATAATTTATCCTCCTGAAATTATTAACTTTTCAAATAAAATACTTTTGGTTTTGTTCCAAAATGTTCTTCTAAGACATAAACTCTATCACTATTTTCCTTAATTAATTTTGATACAATACTTTCTTTATCATTCAAATCTCCGAAAAATCTTGCTTTCCCCATGCAGGTTAAATTACATGCAGGAATTATTTCCCCATCTTTAATTTCCCTTTCTTCTTGTTTTGCTTTTAATTCTGCCTTTTTAATTCTATGTATACAAAATGTACATTTTTCAATAATTCCTTTATATCTTAATTCAACATCCGGATTAAAAGCGCCTTTTCTTTCTTCTGCCCATTTGGGCTCTGTCCAATTAAAATATCTTGCCCCATAAGGACATGCAACGGCACACGATTTACAACCAATACATCTATCATAATGCTGTAATACAAGCCCTCTTTCTTTATCTTGATACGTGGCATTTACAGGACACACTTTTACGCATGGGGGATTTTCACAATGTTGACAAGGTCTTGGCCAGAATCTTTTTTTAGTATCTGGATAATTACCTGATTCTTTAAAAATTACTTCATTCCAGGTTATATTTTTTTCTTTATTAAAAGAATAATTTAATGGTGTATTATTTTCTATCTTACAGGCAATTGTGCATGCTTCACATCCAATACATCTTCTTAAATCAATAACCATTGCGTATCTTTTCACACTTTTGTTTATATTATTTAATATTTCATCCGCGTTAACTTTTGTTAATAAACTTTCAAGCATGAATAATGAAAGTCCTGTTCCAGCTATTTTTAAAAACTCTTTTCGATCTATATTTTTTTCTATTAAATTATTCATTATTTATACACCTCTTTTAAAAAAATTTAAAAATTTATTTCAGAATGTAATGAAACTACATTTTCTGTCGGTGATGTTTTGTCTTGTGGTGTTTTAACTTGATTATCCAGAGTCATAACAATTTTTTCATTTAATTTATATGCAATACCTGAAATTATTCTTGTATACCCTGGAGCAGGGTCGTCTTTATCAGTATCAAGTTCATCTATCCTATTTAAAAATGTTAATTTATCAATTTTTAAAAGTAAAATTGTTCCGATTCCAGTTGTATTTAATTTAGTTGCGCCTGGTGAATTCTGATCAACACTGCGCCAGTATTCACCCGCAAGTGTAATAAAATCATTTTGATAACTTAACATCATAATCTCTCTTTTTCTTTCATCGTAAATATTTGTGCCTGTTCCATTTTCAATACCATAAGTATAAAATCCACTTATTTTTAAATTTTTTTCTAAAAAAGCCAGGGGGGCAATTGTGATTCTTATTTGAATATCTTTAAATTTATTTATTTCCGGCTTTTTGTATCCTTCACCATTTATTGCAGATACTACAATTTCACCATAATTTTCAGGTAACTTTGTATTTATTTCTATACCAAGATCAGCGGAATTTAATTTTTTTTCTAAATCTAAAAAGATAGGACTAACAACTCTGAATTCCCATATTTTTTCTTCATATCCAATCCATGGGGTATCAATCAAACCAGCTTTTAAATTTATTATTGAAAATAATTTTTCATAATTTATATAAATATATTTTGCTATTAAATTTATTGCATCTGTTTGTCTCAATATATCAGCGGTTGCTTTAAATTTAATATTTTCTTCTAAATCCTCTTTAAAATTTAAATTTAAACGTGTAACATCAAATGAGTTATAATCCCCTGAATTTTCTGATAAATTATAGGAATATTGCAAAAACGCTTTACCGTCAATTGTAATTCCAAAAATTGAATTAAAAGAAAAAACAAATAAAACCGCAAAAATAAATTTAATTAAAAATCTTTTCATTTTTATGTCCTCATTTTACAAAAATTATTTAAATTTTCTAAAATAAAATCTTCTGCCTTTTTCACCTCATTTAATTTAATTTTAAAATTTTTCCCTTTTTTAATTTCAAATACTAATTTTTTATTTTTATAAAATCTTATTGTCTTTTGTTTTTTGTTTAATTCAAATTTTACCCCCTGTTCTTTTTTATATCCTTCAACCATAACGATATCCATATTATTAAAATATAATTTTATAATATCTCTAAGCGACATTTCTTTATTTGAATTTTTTATTAATGCAAATTTATATGGAGAAGAAATAGCCACCATATCAGCACCTGTTTTAAAAATACGATATGTATCCTTCCCTTTTTTATCCATTTCAAAATTATGTACATCATGCTTTAAAAAACCTATTTTTAAGTTTCTTTTTTTTAATATAGGCATTAATTTTTTAATAAAAGTCGTTTTCCCACTATTTGAGTATCCAGCGAATAATACAATTAATGGTTTCATAATTCTTTCCCTTTTATTAACCAATCGCCTAAATATTCAACATTTACTTTTTCCCCTTTATTTAAATAATTTTTATTAGATGGAGTTATAATTAATGCGTTTGCATTAACAAATGATTTCAACATACCAGAACTTTGCATTCCACTTGGCTTTACCAAGTACTTTCCATCTTTCAAATAAATCTTTGCGCGGATTAGATTTACTCTCCCTTTTGAAATTTGTATATTTTCACCGGCATAAGCTGTAATAATTCTTTCTGGAATTTTCTTCCCCTGCATTTTTAACAAAACATCCCTTATAAACATTTCTAATAAAGCAAGAACAGCAGCAGGATTTCCTGGCAACCCAAAAATAAATTTATTTTTATATATCCCACTATAAAATGGCTTTCCTGGTTTTATTAATACTTTCCAAAATAATTTTTTTACCCCTAGTTCATTTAATATGTCTTTTACAAAATCATAATTGCCAACCGAAACCCCACCTGAAATTATTATCATATCAAATGTATTTTCTAAAAGTTTTTTTAAAAATTTTTTTATAACCTTTTTATCATCTTTTACTGGCCCATACAACTTTGTAATTCCACCATATTTTTGAACAAAAGAAACAATCGCATATGAATTACTATCAAATATTTTTGCATTTAATAATTTTTTACCCGGCGAAACTAATTCACTACCGGTAGTTAAAATGGCAACTTTGGGCTGTTTTATTACATATATATTTGTTACATTAATAGCTGTAAGCAATGCAATTTCTTGTGGTCTGATTAAGCTCCCCTTTTTTATTACAATTTCCCCTTTTTTAACATCTTCACCTTTTTTTCTTATATTTTCATATTTTTTTACATTTTTATAAATATAAACAAATTTTTCTCCATTCTCTGTAATTTCTTTTGTTAATTCCTTAATTATAACGGCATCTGCACCTTTTGGAATTTTAGCACCTGTTGTAATTAACGCAGCAGTATTTTTTACTATTTTTACCTTTGAATCTTTCCCTGCCGGAATAACATCTATAATTTTTAATTTAACAGGATTTTCTCTGGCTGCTCCAATTGTATCAATACTTCTAACTGCATATCCATCCATTGAAGAATTATCAAAGTTAGGCAAATTATATTTCGATTTTATATTTTCATCTATTATTCTATTAATAGATAATAAGATATTTACTTTTTCCCTATTTAATTTTTTTATCTTTTTAAAAATAATATTTTTTGCAAATTCAAAAGTTACCATAATAATCTCCTTTTACAACTATAAGAATATATACTCAATATTTATATCCCTGTCATGTCAGAAAAATTTTATTTTTATGTAAGGGAAATCCTGACAATAAATATTTATAGGATTTGTTTATAAAGTTTAATTTTAGATATTATTTTTTAGATATTACTTAAACTTTTACAATATTAGTCCCTTTTTTATTGCATATTCTGTTAACGCTGCACGGTTATCCAATTTTAGTTTAACACAAATTCGCTTTCTGTATGTTTCAACACTTTTTATACTTATATTTAAAGTATTGGCTATTTCTTTATTTGTTTTACCCTGGGCAAGATTTATTAAAACCTGCAATTCTCTCTTACTTAATATTTTCTTTTCAGATTCCTTTAAAACCTTTGCCATAGATGAATGTATATAAACATTACCATTATAAATAGCATTAATAGCATTAATAAGTTCTGAATCTGCTGCTTTTTTTATAACAAAACCTCGGACTCCAATTTTTAAAAACTCTTTTAAATATTCTTCTGCTTCATACATTGTTAAAATTAAAATTTTTAATTCCGTAAATTTTGATAGAATCTTCTTTGCAATTTCAAGCCCATTTATGTCAGGAAAAGAAATATCTAAAATTAAAATATCTGGTTTTAATTTCAATGTTTTTTTTATTGTTTCTTCACCTGTTGCCGCTTCTCCTATAAGTTTTAAATTTTTTTCATTTTCAAGCATTAATTTTAAACCACTTCTCAATATGGTATGGTCATCAGCTATTAATATTTTTATTTTATTTTTATGCTTATACATATTTTTACTCCTTGCCCTAATTTTGATATTATATTTATCTTCCCACCTATAATATTTATTCTTTCTTTCATCCCTATAACGCCTAAATGTTTTACATCATTACCATGAACTGTTTTTTGGAATCCTTGCCCATTATCCTGTATAATTAAATTCAAAATATCTTTTTTTAAAAAAAATTTAACCTCTGCTTCTGTAGCATTAGAATGTTTATAAATATTTGTTAAAGCTTCCTGAATTATTCTAAATAAACTTAATTCAATTTTTTCATTTAATCTTAAATCTTCATTAAAATTCGTTTTCATACTTGTTTTAATTTTATAATATTTTTGAAAATCATTTAAATATTTTCTCACTGCTCTAAATAATCCAAAATCCCTTAGAATAGGAGGCCTTAGTTCTAATGAAATATGATGAATTTCATCTATCGCCTGATTTATTATATCTTTTATTTTTTTAAACTTATTTTTAAGTTTTTCGGTTTGACAAATATTTTGAAATGATTGTAAACTTATTTTAATTGAACTAAAAAGCTGATTTACTGTATCATGCAATTCCCTTGATAAACGTGCTCTTTCTTCTTCTTGGGATGAAATAATTTTTTCCATTAATTTTACTCTAATTTTCTCTTTTTCTGCCAATTCTTTTTCCTTTATTTCCAAACTCTCTGCCATTTTGTTAAATGCCTCGGTTAATTTCCCCAATTCATCTTTTGCCCATGGTTTTAATCTAACTTTATATCTACCTTTACTTATTTGCTCTACCCCCTGAGTTAGCTTTGATATTGGCTCATATAAAATTTTTGCAACAATAAAGGATATAAATATACTAAACATAATTATTAAAAACATAAAAAAAGCAATTTTAAATAAAATTTTATTAATTGCTTCATTGATATACTTTTCTTTCACACCTATTCTTATTACTCCTAAATTTATTTTTGTATTTGGACTTGTTAATAAAATTGGTATAGCAATGTCATAAATAGTTCCTTCATCAGTTTTCAATTCAATAATTGAGCTTTTACCAAAATTGCTATTATTAACTTTATATAAATCTTCTGGAATTTCTAAACCAAAAGAACTATCAATAATCTGAAAATTTTTATCCATTATAATAATATATCTTAAATCTTTATATAATGCGATTAATTCATTTGTTTCATTATTAATTCCAACAGAATCATTTAAAATTATTTTATTAACAATATTTCCAGCGATATTTTTCCCTGTTTCATTCCATGTTTTTAAAAGATTTTCAGTCATTGATTTATATAAAACTATTCTTATAATATAAAGTGTAATTATTCCAAAAAATATTATTATCCCAACTGATATTCCAATTATTTTTATAAACACACTTACATCTAATAATTTTGATCTGACAAATTCTAACCACTCAAATTTTTTTGTCATTTGTTTAGTTCATTAATCCATTTTAAATTACTATATATATCATCATTAGTAAAAATAAATCTATCAATCCCAATATTTCGCAATATTATTTTCCCTTCATCATCATTATGGATGTTTAAAAAAATTTTTCTTAATATCTTTATAAACTCTTTATCCATATCTCCCCTTATAACTACGGGTGATATTCCAAAAGGCGTAGATTTATGTATTATCTTTACCTTTTCAATTCCTGCTAATCTATCATTTAGCAATTTATTATAAACCAAACTATCAACTGCAGCTCCATCAACAAGATCCTGAATGACTGCCATTATTGAATTATCATGGCTATATGTGAAAATTGTTTTTGAAAAAAAAGTCCTTATATTTTTATTGTTTAATTTTAATAGATATTTAACATATAAAAATCCAGATAAAGATAACGGGTCAGTAAAAGAAAATTTTTTATTTTCTAATTCTATAAAACTTTTTATATTACTATCTTTATTTGTAATAATATATGAATAATAATTACATTCCCCATTTATTACAGGAATTGCTAATATCTCTATATTTTGATTTTTCAATTGCATATAAGCTCCGGTGCATATAAAAGCAATATCACATAAACCATTTTTTAATAATTCATTTGTATTACTATAATTTGCACTTTGTATTATTACCATTTTATATCCGCTTTTTTTTTCTATAAATTTTATCAATTCATTATACATAAAAATAGAAGCTTGCGGAGACAAAACTGGAGCTATTGCTATTCTAATTTGATTTTTTTCATCAATATTTAATAATTTAACTTCATCTTGCGATTTTATATTATTTAATTTTATTTTTTTTTCTTCTTTTCCGCTCTTACAGGAAAATATAAAAACAACTAAAAAAATTAACAAAAAAAATATTTTTATAATAATTTTTGGCATAATTTTTCCTTTTTTTATAAAATTTTATCTTTATATTATTCAATATATAAATAAAAGATAAAACAGGATGAGAAAAAAAACATTCTTTTCCCAGCAAATCTCATTATTTTTTTTATCCTTTCCCTCCTATCTTTCTCATAACAATGGACATGAAAATTTTTACACACTGGTTTATCTGGCAAGAAAGGGCATAATTCTATTTTCTTATATGCATATTTTAACATTTCATTGCATTCGTCACATAATTTATTTTTATTATGCTTTGCTCTACAATAAATTTCAATCATTGCCAAAACTGTTTTTTTCTCGTAGTTAATTCTTTTAATTTTTTTATCTATCATTTTTTATCATAACAAGCATCATTTTAAATTTTTCTGTAGCATTAACTGAATGCGTTATATTTGCTGGCATTATAAAAAAGTCGTTTTCTTCTGCTATTATTTTTTCATCACCTATTTTAAACTCACCTTTCCCTTCAATTATATATACTGCTGCATCAAAAGGAGCTTTGTGTTCTGATATGGTCTGATTTTTATCAAGGGCAAATAATGTTATTGTTGATTCTTTTTTATATATTTGTTTTGAAACTATTGAATCACTTGAATAATCAATACTTTCTTTTAAATTATATTTTTCCATATTTTTTTCTCCTTTTATTTCATATCAAGTAATCTTTTCTCACCTTCTATTTTTTTTATTTCTGTTATATCCTGAGTCACTTCCAAAGTTCCAAGATATTCACCTTTTTCATTTCTTACCGGATAATAGCTTATTAGAATTTTTTTACCATGATAGTCAATCCAAAATACTGCTTCATCCATCGTGCCGTTCCTAAATCCATTTAGTATTTGATTTACCTTATCTAAGCTTTTAGGTGGATGACAGTTCTGGACTTTTCGGCCCAGATCCATTTTTGTTCTTGGAAAAATCCTCCCCCTTTTGGGGGAATTAAAAAACTTTACAATGTCCTGGGCATCAACAAATGACACATCAACCGGCAAAGAATCCATTATTGCTTCTATTGTTTCAATTGGTAATTCTTTTAAATTCATTTTTCCTCCTTCAGGTTTCAGGATTAAAATACCCTAAATTATCGCATTCTTCTTTTATTTCTTTCCATTCCTCATCTGAAATTACATTCAACGCTGTTGCATATAATATATTTTCCTCTTTTTGCGTATGGCTTCCGAATTTTTCAAGTAAAAATTTAGCAATCATTTCTATTTTATTTACAAAATCAGAAAAACTTAAATTTTCTTTTTCGTTTAATAATTTTAATAACAATTTTTTTTGTTCTTTCATTTCAGTATGTTCATGCCACATTATTGCAGGTGGCTGTTCTATGCCCTTTTTTTCCAATACAGGGAAAAGAGTATTTTCCTGCCTTATATTATGATTTTCTGCCTCCATTAATTTTTCTGAAATTTTTTGTATTTTATCCATGATATCTTTGCTTTCCTCAAAACTTTTATATTTCTTTAAACTTTTTATATATTCCAATAGTTTTTCCATTAAATCAAGTATATTTTTATGGTCTTCCTGGAAACTCTTTATTGGGTGCCAGTCAGGAACTTTTAAATTAGGGTTTCTTATTGCATCTTTGAATAATTCTAAATGAATATCACATGCTTTCATCAGATCTTCTAATTTTCCACCTTCTTTTATTAATTCACCTTCTGCCTGAGCAATAATAAGTGGGTTTGCATCTTTTATTGTTTCTTTAAATTCTTGTTTTAATTTTTCAAGTTGCCGGTTTGTGGTTTCAGATGTTACTTTTTTTAAAAGTTCTTTTAATTTTTCTTTTGTATTGTCACTCATTTTTCACCTCTTAAAAAAATACACTCTTATTTCATTTTCATTTATTTTTTCTGTATAAGATTCAAAGCCCAATGTCTCAAGATAATTTATCATAGGTGCCGGCACAAAACTTTGAATTAATATGAAACCCTCTCCTTTATTCATAGAATTTGCGAAGTCAATTATATGGGCAAAAGGTTCTCCTTTTATTTCCCTTGCATCTAAAATTTTAAAACTAACTGATTTTTCAAACCAATCTGGTTTACTTTTATTATCAACTTTTGAAAATTGTTTTTTAAGAAATTCTTCCTGCATTTTTGGAATCTGACTTTTAAAATAATTTAAAAATTCTCCTCCTTTACCTATTGCCGAATTTAATTGGTATAAAAACTCTTTTATGTAAATATTACCGACCTCTGCTGCTTTTTTTAATTTTGTAACTTTTGCAACTATATTGAATAAAACAGGATTATATAATCTTTTATACTTTGGCGATATTTTTACAAGCACTTCTTTTAATTGAGGATATTTAGTTATAACATCATAAACTGTATCCTCTTCTGTAATTAAACCTTCTGGTTTTTCCATTGTTTTACCTCTCTAATTCATCAATTCCAATTATTGTGTGGTAATAGTTATAAATCTTTAATTTTTAATTATTTTATAACTCATTAAAAACCATGCTATTATCATGCACAAACCACCAATTGGTGCAGCATATACAAATTTGAAACTAATTCCACCCAAAAACAAACTAACTGGGAAAATCAATGCACCTAAAACTGCAAAAATACTGCCTGTATTTATTACCTTATCATCAAAATCAAATATCTTAATTAAAAGCCCATACAAAATATTCAAAATACCAAATATGGCACCATGTAAATGAGCGGTTTTCCACATCCCACGCGTTAAGCTATCCTGCCATTCCTTCCCACCCGTGCCAAGTCGCATTTCAAGATATACCCCCAACATCATAAATATCATAATCCATAAACTGCCAATAATCAAATTCTTTTTTCCCATTTTTTCACCTCCTGCCTTTTATTTTTTTACACCCATTCTTCTTGTAAAACTTCTCCTTTTATACCTATTACCACACATTTAATTGGAATTTTTCTTTTTGCTTTCTGCAATGCGTTTTGTGCTATTTGCAGCAAGCCACCACAACATGGAACTTCCATAATTACAACAGTTATTGAATTAATTTTTGCATCGTCAATCAAAGAAATAATTTTTTCTTCATAAATCTCCTGTCCTTCATCTAATTTAGGGCACCCAATTGCTATTGTTTTGCCTTTTAAAAATTCATTATGAAAATTACCAAAGGAAAAAGCAGTGCAATCAGCGGCAAGTAATAAATCAGCTTTTTTAAAATAAGGTGCAAGTGGTGAAATTAAATGTAATTGAATTGGCCATTGACGTAATTGTGAATTAATTTTTACATTTTCTCCTTCACTTTCATTTTTTTCTTCTCTAAAATCCATCATCCTTGAACCAGGACAACCTGAAAAATTATCCATTTCCATTTCTTCCACCTCCTTATAATTTGGGACTTTTATGTTTTTGGATTTTAAAAATTCAATTGCTTCATTTAAGTAATTTTCTTGTCTATGTTCGTATAGATGTTTTAAATGTGCTTTTATTGTATTTTCCCCGGCTTTTATAATATTTTCCATTACTTTTTTTTCATCATATGGTTTTGCTTCTACTTTTTTAACTTCTAAAGCCCCAACAGGGCACTCACCAACACAAGCGCCTAACCCATCACATAGTAAATCAGAAACCAATCTAACCTTGCCATCAATAACCTGCAATGCCCCTTCTGGACAATTTGGCACGCATAATCCGCATCCATTACACTTTTCTTCATCTATTATTATCATATCTCTTAACATATTTTTCACCTCCTAAATTATAATTTTTTATTATGGAGAACATCCCTCATCAATATTTCCATCACAGTTATTATCTTTTCCGTCCCCACATATCTCGCTATACCCTGGCCAAATTTGTGCATCATTATCATTACAATCCCCACAAATCGTTGCAATATAGGGAGAGTAAGGAGAAGTGCTGCATATATAATCATCACATTTCCCAAAACCATCCTGATCAGCATCATAATAATAAATTGTACAAACTGTTGGGGTTAATGTTGGAGTAATTGTTTGGGTTGGTGTTTTTGTGCTTGTTATTGTTACGGTCATTGTAACTGTATAAGTTTCCGTGCTTGTTGGAGTAAAAGTTTCGCTAAAAATAAATGTTGATGAATGTGTTTGAGTAACTGTGTTAACTGGTTTTTCAGTATTTGTTGGCATATTTGTAAATGTTTTTGTTGGCGTAAATCCTGGTTCTGTTGGTATTGGCTTTGGTTTACAAGAAACCAAAATAACAGCATAAATCAAAAGAAAACTAATTGATAAATAAATAATCTTTTTCATTTTATCTTTTACCTTCCTTTATAAACCTTTCTTTTTCGTTATTTATTCTTTGTATTTTTATTAAATGAAACATCTTTTATATTTAAACATCACAATTATCAATAACAAGAAAAATCACTTAATATCTATGGTGTATTGGTTGCTGTTGGAGTATATGTCGGTGTATTAGTGTCTCTGGGGGTTGCTGTATATGTTGGTGTTCCTGTGGGGGTATTCGTACCTGATGATGTTGCTGTATATGTAGGTGTATTAGTGTCTCTTGGGGTTGCTGTATATGTTGGTGTTCCTGTGGGGGTATTCGTACCTGATGATGTTGCTGTATATGTAGGTGTATTAGTGTCTCTTGGAGTTGCTGTATATGTTGGTGTTCCTGTGGGGGGATTCGTACCTGATGATGTTGCTGTATATGTCGGTGTATTAGTGTCTCTTGGAGTTGCTGTATATGTTAGTGTTCCTGTGGGGGTATTCGTACCTGACGACGTTGCTGTATATGTCGGTGTATTAGTGTCTCTTGGAGTTGCTGTGTATGTTGGGGTTCCTGTGAGGGGATTCGTACCTGACGACGTTGCTGTATATGTCGGTGTATTAGTGTCTCTTATTGTTGAAGTAAAAGTTTGAGTAATTGTATTAACGCTTGTTAAAATAAATGTTGGTGTTTGCGTAAATGTATGTGTAGGCAATTTAGGGCCTACTGGAGTTGGTGCAGGATTACATGAAATAAAAACAACAGCACAAATCAATAAAATACTAATTGATAAATAAATTACCTTTTTCATTTTATTTTCCTCCTTTCTTTATAACCCTATCCCAGATATTAATCTTATTTGCAATGGCATTTTACCCGCTGCAATTTCTGTCAGTGCAATTGCACTGCCTAATGTAAAAAATATTCTGTTTAATTTTATGAACAATGTCGGCCCTACATAATGTTCTTTTAAATGTCCTTTGAATTCCACACCTAATTTAAACACCTCATTTATTGCATAATTCATCCCTAATGAATATTCATATTCATATTTCCATTCATCTTCTTTTTCTATTTCAAATCCTGTATTAAATGCTATATTAAAATTACCTAAATCTTTTGCAAATATTTTTTTTAATTCTATTTTATGCTCTCTAAAATCAGGAACGCCTATATATTCAAGATACCCAAGCATATCAACAAAATATTGATTCTTTTCTCCTAACTTATGCCTTAATCTTAATTTATATCCTTTGTATTTCAATTCACTACCAACAGTTTGTTTAAAAACTTGATAAATTGCAATATCCGTATTATAGGTAATGCCTGTTTCCACTTCTAACTGGTGTTCAACCTCTGCCAGCCCTCTCATATCCTCCTTTATCGATGAACTTAATGTAAGATAATGCTCAAACTCTAACCATTCTTCCTTCATTACCTTGTATTCATATGTCCAAACATAATTTCGCCAGTCAGCAAAAAGCGTACTTACAACTAAAAGATAAAACATTACGCACAATGACCGAATAAAAATTTTCTTCATTTTTTCCATCCTCCTTTCTTATTTATCACTTCTTTAGTGATAAAATTTTTAAAAAAATTTTTATTGCAAAAATTTATCTAAAATTTCATAAAGAATATTATTATTTTCTTTTATAAATTTTTTATTTTTCATAATTTCTTTTTTACCTTGTATAAAATTACTTTTTATTAATTCTTTGCTTCCGTATTTTAAAAATAATTTTAAATCTTTTTCTGTTATTTCAGGATGAAATTGTAATCCAATTATGTTTTTCCCCAGAACAAAACCCTGATTTTCACAGGCATCACTTTGGGCAATACGCACTGCACCTTTGGGTAAGGAAAAGGTATCATTATGCCAGTGAAATGTAACAAATTCATGCGGTAATTTTGAAAAAGGCAATTTATATTTTGCATATCTTGTTAATCTAATTGGAAACCAACCTATTTCTTTAAACTTATTTTTATAAACTTTAGCTCCTAAACATTCTGCTATTAACTGCGCGCCAAGACAAATTCCAAATATTTTTTTGCCATTTCTTATCGCGTTTTTTATAAAAAGTTTTTCTTTTATTAACCATTTATATTTGTCTTCATCATAGACTCCCATTGGTCCACCCATAATTATAAGCAAATCAAAAGAATTTATTTCAGGCAATTCATCATTATTATATATATTTATAATTTTATATTTAATATCCTTATTTTTTAAAATTTGCAAAATATAATCAGGTCCTTCGTAAACCTCATGTTTTATAATTATTGCTTTCATATTTACCTCATTATTAAAAATCAATATATATCACTTATTTAGTGATATATTACCATAAAAAATTTTTTATGTCAAGATTTTTTTGCAATTATAAAATAATCAGGGGCCTGATATGGCAAACCGGTTATTAAACCTCTTACTTTTCTTATAAAATTTTTTAATATTGAATTATCCCAGCTATCTTTATCTTCCCCATTTTTAATAATTGTAAAACCTGTTTTTTCAAGTAGTTCAATTAAAACCTGGGATGTATACGGTCTTTTATGTGTTATATCATTCCAGAAATTAAAAGTTGCGACATTTATGTTCTTTAAATTTGGAAATATTAGTATTAAAAGACCTTCCTTGCGTAAAAATTTATAGCATCTATTAAATATAAAAATTATTTCATCAGGGGTAAAATGTTCAATTATATGTCTTGCATAAATAACATCAAAAATTTTTTTATTATTCTTTAAAAATTTAATTATTTCACCTTTTATTACTCCTGCTCCTGTCGGCTGCAAATCAATTGAAATAATACTTTTTGCAATTGGTTTACATAATGAAACAAAATCACCGCAGCCGCCACCAAGTTCTAAAACATTTTTATCTTTTGTTAATTTGGCAAATTTTTGTTGTTTTTTTATAGAAAATTTATCCAGCATATTTAAATGCCTTTCTTAAAATTCAATTCTAAAATTGTTTTAAATCTTTCTTTACTAAAAATAGGTCCTTTTGTAACTATTGATATTTTATCATAAAGTTTTGCAAGTTTCTCGTCTTTTATAAGATTTTGGTCCTGTCTTAATGTTTCTTCATAACCTTCGGGCCACTGCCTTGCAAAATGCCCAATACGCCATCTCTTTGTAACTGGTAATCTTACAGCAAAAGCATCAATAAGTGAAACCTGGTCAATTATATACACATCCAGTCCTGCAAAATAACCAAACATACCAATTGCTGCTGCTATACCAACTTTTTTTCCAGGCATATTACTGTTTTTAATTTTCATTGCTTCTTTTGCATAACCACTATTATCAAGATTTTTTTTCCCATTTGATAAAACATTTAACAAGCCGGTTACTGAATAATAAAATTCTCTTTCTGATACTCTCTGAACCGGAATTTCAACAACAATTTTATTATCAACTTTTAAATTATATATTGTGTAAAAAGGGCTTATAAGAAATAAAAAAATAAAAATAATCAAAAAAGTAACTGATGTCTTATATTCTTTAATTAAATTCGCTAAAATTAATAATGCTACAGGCACACAGCAGGCAAAAAATCTGCCAGACATAAAATCTCCACCTATAAATAAAACATAAATTAAATATAAAATAATTCCCATTGTTAAATAAACCAGCTTAGTTTTATTTTTAGTCATAAAATTTATAAAAGTAATAAATATTGAAGAAAAAATAATAAATAAAGTTATCGGGTCTATCATTAATGAATTTAAAAAATACAATCCACCTTCCCGTATTAAATCAAAACGATTAATTCCTGTATTTAATTTAGCATAAAAAGTATTTGGCAACGGGAAACCATAATATATTATTGAAAAAATCTCCCATAAGATTATCGGAATTAAACCCGGTAATGCATATTTTAAATTCTTGCCTTCTTTAATAAAAAATATAAATAATAAAGGTAAAACAATTAATATGGAGTCCGCCCTGTTTAGAAAAATAAATGAGAATATTAAAAAAAGATAAAATGTTTTTTTATTCAAATCTATATTTTTTAAATAAACATAAATGAATAATATTAATAAAAAAAATGTAAGGGAATTTTCAAGTCCGGAAGTTGAAAAATCAATGTATGCCTTTGAAAAACAAAGTCCTGAAATTACAAATAAAAATTTTTCTTTTTCTGTAATCATTTTTTTAAATAATAATATTGATAACAAGGCAAATAAAAAATTTAAAAAAAGCGCTGTAAAATAAGCGTCTTTTAAAATAAAATAAAAAGGAATAAATATAAAAAGAAACAAGGTATTTGTATATGCCTGGACCCTTTCTTCTATGTTAAATCTCAAGCCATAACCATTTATAAAATTATCTGCCACCCTGAATGTAATAAAAGCATCATCCGAAACCCATGCAGTTTTAAAAATAAGTATAATATAATATATAAAAAATAATTTTATTAATAATGATAAAATATGTTCATTATTAATTAATTTTATATTTTTAAACAAAAACAAAATTGTGATTATAAATAAAACAATAAATAAAAGATGAATATATTTATTTATCAGAATTAAATCAAGAAACAAATCAATAACCAAAGTTATTATTAATATAAAAAAAATTATATAAATATATTTTTTATTTTCCTTATTAATCAATAAATAAAATAAACAAATCAATATTGCTATAAAAACAACTATTGATGTTATATTAAAAATCTTTTCCATAAAAATTTTCCTTAATTAATTATAAATTAAATAACGGGTCTTTTATACCTGCTTCTCTAAATCCTTTTTCTCTTAAAATACAGGCAGGACATTTTCCACAGCCGGGCCGCTTTCCTTCATAACAGGTGTGTGTCCATTTTAGTATTTCAATAATGCCGAGTTTTTTTGCAAAAATCACAATTTCTTTTTTTGATTTATTAATCAAAGGAGTATGTATTTTTATTTTATAATCCAAACCCTGCGATAACGCCTTTTCCATTGCTTTAATAAAATTATACCGGCAATCAGGATATCCCGAATAATCTGTTTGCGAAACACCAACAACTAAGTTTTTTATATTTTTTGTATATGCATAAGATGAAGCAACTGTTAAAAATAAGATGTTACGCCCCGGAACAAATGAGGCAGGCAAATTCTTATTTATCTTATCTCTTTGAGTTACTAAAATTTTTTTGTCAAGCAAAGCGCTATTTTTTATTTGATTAAATTCTTTTATTTTAAAAATTTTATGCTTTACACCTGCAATTTGAGCTATAACTTTGGAACTTCTTAGTTCTATTTTATGTCTTTGACCGTAATCAAATGACACTGCTTCCACATTTTTAAATATTTTTTTAGCCCAGAATAAACTTGTAGTGCTGTCCTGGCCACCTGAAAGCAAAACAATTGCATTATCTTTCATTTACACCTCTTTATTTATACAGACCTCGCAATTGCAACTCCACGCACTTCTGTTGCACCATTATTTAAGATAATCTTTGTTATTTCATTCATTGTTGCACCAGTTGTGTACACATCATCAATTAATAAAACTTTTTTATTTTTAAAAGAAAAGTCAGTGGAAAAAGCATTTTTTAAATTTTTAAGCCGCTCTTCTCTGCTTAGTTTATTTTGCGGCAGTGTTTCTTTTACTTTTTTTATTACATTTGAAAATGATTTATCAAAATATTTTGCTATTTTTTTACCTATTATCTCTGTCTGATTAAAACCGCGTTCCCCTAAAACTTTTTTACTTAACGGCACAGGCACAATAACATCCGGCCATAAAAAATAATTACTCTCTATATTTTCAATTATAAATTTAAATAATAAATCAGCAACTTTTCTTTTACCATAAAATTTTAAAAGATGTATTAATTCTTTTAATGCGCCATCATAAATTCCTGCCTGTTTTACTTTTGTAAATCTCTTTTCATTCTGCAAACATTCAAGGCATTTATCTGCAAATACAGAATCTATCGGTTTTGAACAAATAGAACAAACATTACCGGTTAATTTTTTTATTGATAAAAAACAATTTGCACAAACATATAAATATTTAAAATCTTTTATGTATCTCTGGCAATTGCTGCATTGTGTGGGATAAAATAAACTAATTAATCCATTTAAAAGATTCATAAAAAATTATAAAATCCTTTTATAAAATTTATCAATTTTTTCTGCAATTATCTCATTTGTATAATTATTTTTTACTCTTTCATATCCCTTATTTATACATTTAATGAATAATTCCTTATCTTCCATCAGGTCTTTTATTTTGTTACTTAAATCCTTTGAATCCTTTTCTTTGAATACTATACCTGCATCTCCTATAACTTCTGGTATGGCACCTGAATCAGAACCAATAACAACAACTTTTGCTGCAAACGCCTCTATGATAACCCTGCCAAACTGCTCTTTCCAGTTTTTTGTGGTGATTGATGGTAATATAAGTATATCCATTTTATTTAAAAATTCAGGGATTTTATCCCTGTCAATATAAGAATAAAAAATCACTATATCCTGCAGATTTAACCTGTTAATTTTATTTTTTATATTCTGCAATAAAGGACCTGTCCCTATAATATGCAACCTTATATTTTGAATATTATAAATTGCATCGAGCAAAATTTCTATGCCTTTTTCTTTTGTTAATCTTCCAATATAAACCAAATTAAACTCTTTGCTTTCTTTTTTAATATCTTTTTCCAAAAAATCATTTAAATTAACCCCATATTGTGGAAGAACTTCAATACTTTTTAAAAATCCTTTCCTGGCAAGCAACATTTTAGCTTCTAAATTGCCTGCTATTGCCCCATCACTGTTTTTAATATTATATTTTTCCATAACTGAATAAAAGAAATTATGTTTTCTTTCAATATTTTCCCATGTAAAAAAAATAGTTTTAATATTTCTTTTTTTTGCTTCCCTGACAAATTGCCAGCAAACAGGTGTAAACGGTTCTTCCTCTATATGGATTAAATCAGGTTTTGTTTTTTCTATTATTTCAGATGTATTTAAATAAATATGAAAAAATCTTTTCTCAAACATAAATGTCTTGCCAATAATATAATTTATTTCTTTAAATCCAGTATAACACTTAACTTTAACACCACCTTCAATCCAGTATGAAGGTGTAACGAGTGTTATATTGTGATTATATTTTTTTGCAAGAATCAAAAGTTTTTGTTGATGAAATTTTAAAACTGAACTATGCGAAACAAATAAAATTTTCATTTTTTATAGATCAGCAAATAAATTTTTATTCTCTTTTACCCACTCATAAAGCAATTTTACACCAACCTGAGGCGTTATCTTTGGTTGCCATTTTAAAAATTTTCTGGCCTTATCTATATTACAGATAAAAACAGGCTGGTCACCAGGCCGCCAATCAGAAAATTTAAGTGGTATTTTTTTATTGAAAAATTTTTCAAGAAAAGAAATAAGTTCTAATAAAGAAAGTGTATTTTTAGGTCCACCGCCAATGTTAAATGCCTGGCCTTTTACCTTTTCAATATTTTTTATTGCAAGTTCATATGCATTTATTAAATCATCTATGAATAAAACATCCCTGACCTGCATACCATCGCCGTAAATTGTTATTTGTTTGTTTAACATTGCTGCAATTGTAAACCACGCTACCCAACCCTGGTCCTCTATACCAAACTGTCTATAACCATAAATACAGGACTGCCTAAAAACAACAGTTTTCAATCCATAAATTCTGCTATAGTCAATCATATACTGGTCTGCTGTTCCTTTTGAACAACCATATGGTGAATGAAAATCAAGAATCCTTTCTTCTGAAATACCTTTTGGATAATCCTTATATTGGTATCTGTTTTTTTTCTTTACAATTTTTATGTCTGTCATTCCACCATAAACTTTATTTGTGGATGAATATAAAATAACAGGGTCTGCTTTTGTTTCTCTTATTGCTTCAAGCAAATTAAAAGTCCCAAGTGCGTTTATATCAAAATCCTCGCGTGGATTTAAAACAGAAGTTGTAACAGCAACCTGGGCAGCAAAATGAAAAACAACATCAAAGTCTTTGTTTTTTTTAAAAACATCAAGTATTTCATTATATTTTCTTATATCACCTTTTATAAATTTTAAATTCTTATTCTGCTGCAACCATTTTAAATTCCATTCAGTCCCACGTCTTGAAAGATTATCAAAAACAAAAACATCACAACCTTTATCAAGAAATCTTTTTGCTGCATTGGCGCCTATAAAACCGGCACCACCTGTTATTAGTATCTTCAATGTTTTTCCTCCTAATCCTGAGTATGTTTATATTTATATTTCACATATCTTTTTAATGCATCACGCCAGCCGGGCATATTGTCTTTATTAATTAGTTCCAGATGATAGTTTCTAAGTGCTGAAAAAATGGGGCGTTTAGCAGGCCGTTTCCAGTTACTCTGATTAACAACTGTGACATTTGTATGTTTTTTTAATATATTCATTATCTCTTCTACCAGTTCAACTCTTGAACAATACCCCTTGTTACATATATGAAAAAGTCCTACTTCATTTGTTGCAATTAACTCCTTTATCATTTCAGCGACATCAAAAGAAAATGTGGGAGATGAAGTCATATCTTTAACTGCTATTATTTCATTCCCCTGATATATGGATTTTATGACATAATCAACAAACTGATTTCTGCGCTCTCCAAATAACCAGGCAGTTCTGATTATAAGAAAATTAGATGAAATTGTTCTAATAAATTCTTCTCCTGCTAATTTGGATTGTCCATAAATATTAACAGGACCTGGTAAATCAAATTCAGTATAGGGGGTCTTCTTTTCACCATTAAAAACATAATCTGTGCTTATATGAATTAATCTTGATTTTGTATGGTTGCAGGCAATTGCAATATTTTTGGGTCCAATTGCGTTAACCCGAAATGCTAATTCTGCATTTTCTTCACATTTATCAACATCAGAAATAGCAGCACAATTAATAACAACATCAGGTTTATGTGTATTTAAAGAATGAATAACTGATTCAAGTTTTGTTATATCAACATCTGAACTGCCAAGTGAAATAATATCATTACCTTCCTTTAAAGTTTTTGCAATATCCGCACCTAAAAGTCCTGTTCCACCAAAAATTAAAATTCTCATTTTAGCCCCCTTTGTTTTCTATACCAGTTATCATAATATTTTTTAAACAAACTGCTTTTACGACGTTTTTTATACCAATCTTTATTATTTATATACCATTCTATTGTTTTTTGTAATGCCTGCTTGAAATTAAAAAGATTTTTCCAGCCAAGTTTTCTTATTTTGCCCGAATAAAGAGCATATCTCCTATCATGTGCAGGCCTATCCTGAACAAAATGAATTAAATCTTTACTTTTTCCAAGTAATTCAAGAATATGATTAACAATATCAATATTTTTTACCTCTACATCTCCACCTATATTATATATTTCACCATGTTTACCTTTTTGAAAAACTAAATCAATGCCACGACAATTATCCTCAACATAAATCCAGTTTCTTATATTTTTCCCATCACCATATAATGGCAATTTCTGATTTTCAAGCGCGTTTGTGATAAAAAGCGGTATAAACTTTTCCGGATGCTGATAGGGGCCGAAATTATTGGAACTTCTGGTTACAATAACAGGTAATCCATACGTCTTATAAAAAGAAAGTGCAATTAAATCCGCTGATGCTTTAGAAGATGAATAAGGACTGGTTGGATTTAAAATATCATTTTCTTTTGAATGTCCTTTTTCAATACTGCCATATACTTCATCGGTTGATATCTGAATAAATCTGTCAATCTTATGTTTTAATGAATATGTAAGGAGGTTTACAGTTCCATTTATATTTGTTTCAATAAATTTAGAAGGTGTCATAATAGATCTATCTACGTGTGATTCAGCAGCAAAATTAATTACAGCATTTACTTTTTTTATAACCCTGTCAATTAATTTACTATCTCTTATATCACCCCTTATAAACTCAAAATTTTTGTATTTTTTTAATTTGCTTATTGCTTCTGGATTTGATGAATAAGTCAATAAATCTAAAACTGTCACAGAATAATCTGGATGTTCATTTAAAATATAATGAACGAAATTTATACCAATAAATCCGGCTCCGCCAGTTATTAAAATTTTCATTATCTGTCCTTTCTGCTCCAATCATAAGGTATTTCTTTTGTATGGGCTGGCAATCTGAATTCATCCGGTTTTTTTCTATTATAAACTTCTGTTATTGTATTAATTACTATTGCTTCGGTTTCAGAAATTCCCTTAAATCCGTGATAAACCAATTTGGGAATCTGGATAACCAGAGGATTATGTTCGCCTATAAAAAACTCATTTATTTCGCCATATGTTTTTGAATTTTTCCTGGCATCATAAAGAACCAATTTTATCATACCCTTTACACAACAAAAATTATCTGTTTGTTTTTTATGATAATGCCATCCCTTTACAACACCGGGATAAACTGTTGTCATATAAACCTGTCCAAATTTTGTAAATATATCATCATCTTTTCTTATTATCTCTGCCAGACGACCTCTTTCATCACAATGAACTGTAAGTTTTTTTATATTAACGCCCTGTATCATATTATCCTCCTCCACAAAATAAATTTACAATTTACATTTTTATAAATTATTTGCACCATATTTTTTTACGAAATTATTTGCATTTAAAAGTGCGTCCTTTGATTCACCGCAATCATACCACCAGCCATCAAGTATATTATACTGTAATTGTTTTCTTTTTAAATAAATATTATTAACATCGGTTATTTCCAATTCTCCGCGTTTCGAAGGTTTTAATTTTTTAATAATATCAAAAACATCGTTAGTATAAAAATAAATCCCTATAACAGCAAAATTTGAAACCGGTCTTTTAGGTTTTTCAATTATTTTTATAATCTTTCCATTTCTTATTTCAGCCACTCCATATTCACAGGGATTATCAACTTCTTTTAAAATTATTCTTGCACCTTTTTTTTGTTTTTTAAATTCCTGAACAAATTTTATTATATTTTTTTCTATTATATTATCACCGAGAGCAACTACCATTTTATCTTTTCCAACAAAATCTTCACAAAGTTTTAAAGCATCTGCAATGCCGCCTTCGCCTTCCTGATATGCATAATGAATATGTTTTAAACCGAATTCTTTGCC
>Ga0101944_10000855_pt1 | contig 79417 bp, 72 predicted proteins | sample DewCreD2012metaG_FD_75245 | JGI IMG/M metagenome (GOLD analysis project Ga0101944, IMG submission 75245) | Hot spring sediment bacterial and archeal communities from British Columbia, Canada, to study Microbial Dark Matter (Phase II) - Dewar... ... | reverse complement strand
TGGAGTCCGGCTGGGGATGAAGCCCTGCTGTGTCTGGACACCTTCTGGCGTAACGAACGCTGGCACGTGCTCTTCCCCCACACCCGCCACGCCCACCTGTCTAAAAACTGAAATGCGCCGGCTGGCAAAGATGTTCACTCGGATGGCTTGAGAATTGGGAAAAATGTGGCACATTTGAAGCATGAGCGTGCTTTTTAGATGTCGCATTGATCGTGAAGTTTTGAAAAATGCCGATGCAATAGCCAAAAAAAACGGCACAACCCCAGGCGAACTGGTGCGCATCTTTTTGACTCAATTAGCGCGCTCAGGCGGGTGTGAAATTAAAATCACAGACAATGACCTGGTGAACAGAAAAGCCAGGGACAAAATGATGAGGAGCTTGGATGACACCGATTCCTGGTGAAGTGTACATGGTTGACATGGGGTTTGCTGGCAAAAAGCGCCCCGTTGTAATCGTTTCTCGCGAAGACCCAGACGCTCCACGGGCGCTCTCCATTGTCGTACCCCTAACCACGCAAAATCGCGGCAGCAAATACGAGGTTGAATTACCTAGAGTCCCTTGGCTGAAACATCAAGGCGTGGCCAATGTTCAAGCCTTGGCGGCTTACAGTTACAACGAACTGCTTGAAAAGCGCGGGAAGCTTGATTCTCAAGTTATGAAAAAAATACGGGAAGCCATAGCTTGGGCGCTTGAAATTTAAAACCACTTCCCCCGGGCCTCGCCCCCGGAGTCCAGGTTGACTGCGAAAAACTCCCCCAAGGGCAATTCCGGCGTAGGAACGGGGGCTGGTGATGCCCAAGATTTTTCAATTTGGCACCGTGCCGCGCAACCGGCCCGGTATCCAATTTTTTCACCACAAAGACACAAAGGCACAAAGCTTTGTTAAATGCTTTTTGGGTGCCTTTGTGCCTTGGTGGTGAAAATCGCAGCACCGGACTCAAAAGCATTTAATTCTACCAGCAGCGTGAGCTACGTTGCTTTAGTGGGCAAAGAATTCCTCTGGCTTGAGGGGTGCGAGAGAAAGAACTTTGCGAAACAGCTTGACCTTGAAGGACTTTGACCGCCTCCGAAAGCGTCTGCGTGGCGGCTGTCAGAGCTTCTAGGGCGGTCAGAGACAGGTTTTCACGCTGACCTTTCAAAACCGCCATATATTTTTGGCTCCAGAGACAGGACTCGAACCTGTAACCCGCCGGTTAACAGCCGGCTGCTCTACCATTGAGCTACTCTGGAGCGCGGTTCGGAGTTTGGCTCCGTACAGGCGAGGCAATGTAGCGGGTCAGGGGGCGGTGGTCAACTGGTTTGTAAGGGATTTTTTGGCGTGCAGGCGGCGGGGGCAGGGGGGTGGATTGTGCTTGTCGGCGCGGGGTGGTGCGGGATAATCGGCAGGAACAGCAATAGCATCAGTCATGAAAAAGTTTTTTTTGGCAAGTTGTGTCGCGGGCTTGGCTTTTGGGGTGGCTGGGGTGTGGGCGGCGGATGGAGAATGGTGGGGATTTGCGCCCGGGACGGATGAGTTCAAAACGAGTCCGATTGATTTGCGGTTTTTGAATGAAAAGGTGGCGGGGCAAAATGGTTTTATCGGGGTGAAAGGCGGGCGGTTTGTGCATTCGGGCACAGGGGAGCCGGTCAATTTTTGGGCCGTGAACGGGCCGCCCGGCGGTTTGGATCGTGCAGGGGTGCGCCAGACGGCGCGGATGTTGGCCAAGCGCGGCGTGAATTTGGTGCGTGTGCACGGGGCGTTGTTCGACAAAAACGGGGAGGTGGACATGCAGAAGGTGCGGCGGGGGATGATGGTGGTGGAGGAGATGAAGGCAGAGGGGATTTATACGTTGTTTTCGATTTATTTTCCGTTGTGGTTTCGGCCATCGAAGGATTTGGAATGGTTGCCGGGGTACGACGGGAGCCGGCATCCGTTTGCCACGCTGATGTTTAATCCGGAGTTTCAGGCGCGTTACCGCCGGTGGTGGGAGGCGTTGTTGTTGACGCCGGCGGAGGGGAGCGGGCGGCGGCTGGTGGAGGAGCCGGCGGTGATGGGTTTGGAGATTCAGAATGAGGATTCGTTTTTCTTCTGGACGTTCAGTGCGGCCAATATTCCGGAGCCGCAGTTGCAGATGCTTGAGAAGATGTTTGGCGACTGGTTGGTGCGGCGTTACGGGAGTTTGGAGGCGGCGTTTGCCAAGTGGGGCGGGGCGCGGGAGAAGCGGGATGACGCGGCGGCGGGGCGTGTGGCGTTTCGGCCGTTGTGGAATATGTTCAATGAAAAGCGGCCACGGGACATGGACACGGCGCGGTTTTTATTCGAAATGCAGCGGGATTTTTACCGGCAGATGTATCAGTTTTTGCGGAAGCTGGGTTTCAAGGGGGTGATTTGTGCGTCGAATTGGGCCACGGCGTCGCCGGAGGTGTTTGGGCCGCTGGAGGCGTGGAGTTATGTAGAGGGGGATTTTGTGGATAGGCACGGTTATTTTGGTTGCAATCACAAGGGGCCAAATGCGGAATGGTCCATCCGGGAGGGACACACGTATTCGGATCGGAGCGCGTTGCGTTTTGATGCGGAGGTGCCGGGCAAGCCCAAGCAATTTGTGCATCCGGTGATGGACATTCATTATCAGGGCAAACCGACGATGATTTCGGAGACGACTTTTCCGCGGCCAAACCGGTACCGGACGGAGGCGGTGTTGTATTACGCGGCGTTTGGAGCTTTGCAGGGCACGGACAGCATTGTGCATTTTGCGCTGGACGGCAGCCAGTGGCAGGTGAAGCCGAATTTCTGGATGCAGCCGTGGACATTGATGTCGCCGGTGATGATGGGGCAATTTCCGGCGGCGGCGCTGATTTACCGGCAGGGGTTGATTGCGCGTGGGCCGGTGGTGGCGCAGGTGCGGCTGAATCAGGAGGATTTGCTACAACTGAAGGGCACCCCGTTGCCGCTGGGGGCGTCGTTTGATGAATTGCGTTTGAAGGATGTGCCGCAGGGCGTGGAGGTGCGTGCGGGGCAACGGATTGATCCGCTGGTGCATTATGTGGGGCGCACGGAGGTGGAGTTTTCGCAGCAACCTTACTCGGCGAAGGTGGCGGATTTGAAGGGTTGGGTGGATCGGCAGAAACAAGTGGTAAGCAGCGCGACGGGCGAGCTGGAGCTGGATTTCGGGCGGGGAATTTTGAAGTTGCAGGGGGCACGGGCGCAAGGCGTGTGCGGGGCGTTGAAGGAGGCGGGGGCCGTCGAGTTGCGGGATGTGACGGTGAATTCGGAGATGGAGTTGGGGGCGGTGGTGGTGGTGCCGTTGGACAAGCGGCCGATTGCCCAGTCGCAGCGGCTTTTGCTCCAGGTAATGAGCGAGGAGCGGCCAACGGGGTTTCAAGTGGAGCCTGCGGGGCCGGGGACCAATCGGATTGTGAACATAGGCCGGGACCCGTGGCAGGTGCGGGCCATGAGCGGGGAGGTGCGTTTCAAACGCGCGGATGCCGCCCGGTTGAAAGTGACCGCACTGGATGGAAATGGGTATCCAGTAGCCGAAAGCGGGGATGCCCGGCGTATCCCGCTGCGTAGGGAGACTGTTTATTATTATATTAGCGGGGAGTGACGCCGCAAGGACGGGGGGCCTTGGGGGGGCGGAGTATGCGTGAAAATGACGCTTTTTGATGGGAAGGCGCGCAATTTTTGGGATTTTTAGCTTGGAAAAGGCGCAGGAAGCAAGCAGAGGGGGGGTGGCATAGATTTGGCTAAACATTTTGGTGGAAATATTGTCTATTAAAGTAGTTGCGAGAAAGAGGCTTGGGATGAGGGTATAAGGTGTGGAGTGATGCGGCAATTTTGGACCATAGCGGCCAATACATTTCTGGAGTTGATACGTCAACCGGTGTTTCCGTTGCTGGTCACCGCGTCGGCGTTTTTCGAGGTGTTTCTGGCTTGCGTGCCGTATTTTGGGCTGGGGGATGACCCGAAATTGGTGAAGGACAGTGTGCTGGCGGTGATGTTGTTGTCGGGGTTGTTGGGGGCGGTGTTGAGTGCTTCGGCTTCGTTGGCGCGGGAGATCAAGTTTGGGACGGCGCTGGCGGTGTTGTCCAAACCGGTGGGGCGGGCGCGGTTTTTGCTTGCGAAATATGCCGGGCTGGCCGCGGCAATGACATTGATGACGTATATTAATTTACTAGGGGCTTTGCTGGCAAGCCGCATGGCATTCGATGCCTACGGGAGCGCGGATCGGTTGGGCCTTGCTTTGTGGGTGCTGTTTCTTGCGCTGGGGTATGCCATTGGGGGGCTGAGCAATTATTTTCTGCGGCGGCCATTTGTTTCGGATGCAGTGCTAAGTTTGGTGGTCACAGCGACGCTGGGATTTATACTGATTAATTTTCTGGACAAATCCGGCAAGGTGCAGGCTTTTGGGACGGGGGTGGACTGGCGGATGTTGCCTGCGGGGCTGTTGTTGTTGTTGGCGGTGTGGATGTTGGCGGGGCTGGCGCTGGCGTGTTCCACGCGTCTGGAAATGGTGGCGACACTGGCGGTGTGTTCGGGATTTTTTTTGCTGGGGTTGATGTCGCCGTACCTTTTTGGCACGCTGGCGGCACAAGGGTCATGGTTGGGGGCCGGGCTTTACGCCCTGGTGCCAAACTGGCAGAGTTTTTGGATTGCTGATGCGATGGAAACCGAGCGGGCCATTCCGGGGTTGTGGGGATACGTGGGGCATGCGCTGGGGTATAGCGTGTGTTACACGGCGGCGGTATTGATGGTGGCCTTGGTTTTGTTTGAAGACCGCGAATTGGGATAATTGCATGGAACGCCAATTGCGCACCAACGGGACGTTGAACACGGTGGCCTTGCTGCTGGCCGCGGCGGTGACCTTTGCGATGGGCCGCTATGCGGGCTCGGCGGCTGGTCAAGTGGTGGCGGTCTTTCTCTTGATGGGATTTGTCGCAGCGTTGGTCAGCCGGTTTCAAATGGGATTGGAAGCCGCCGAGCAGTTGGAAGAATTGGAGTTGGAGGAAGCCATCCGCAAAAAGGCCGATGCGGCTCTTTTCAAATCGGCGGAGGCGGAGTTGCGTCCGGCGCGGCGTGCACGGGAACAGTTTGAAAAGTATTTTGGACCCGGCGTGGCCGTGGTGTTGCTGTTGGTGCAATGGGGAGGCGCATGGCTGTTGTGGAGGTGGTTGGACGACTGGCAGCGCAAACTTGGAGAAACCACCGGCGGAGTGTTGGAACATGCGGGGGTGGCGCTGGCGATTTTTGGCGGGGTGGGGCTGGGGTTGTTTTTATTTGGCAAGGTGGCGGCCAATTTGGTGCGGCTGACGCGGCAGCGGTTGTTGCGGCCTGCGGCGGGCTACGTTTTGTTGGGGGCGTATCTGTGCGGTTTGGTGGCGGCGGGCATAGGGGCGGACATTGCGGGTTATGCGCGTGTGGATGGTTGGGTGGCGCGGGTATTGGTGGTGGCGCTGGGCTTGGTGGGGGTGGAAAACGCCCTGACGTTGATTCTCGAAATCTACCGCCCACGGGTCAAGGGAGCCGAGCGGCGGTTGTTGTATGAGAGCCGGCTGGTGGGGCTGGCGAGCCAGCCGGAAGGCATCTTCACCACGGTGGCCCATGCGTTGGATTACCAGTTTGGTTTCAAGGTCTCGGAGACGTGGTTTTATCAATTCTTGCAACGTTATCTCGGTGTGTTCCTGCTGGCGCAACTGGGATTATTGCTGCTTTCCACTTGTGTGGTTTTTATTGAGCCGGGAGAGCAGGCCATTTTGGAGCGGTTTGGACGGCCGGTGCCGTATTTGTTGAACGCCGGGGGTCATCTGAAATGGCCGTGGCCGGTGGACAAGGTGTATCGGTACCGGACCGACCAAATTCAAACTTTTTCCATTGGTCACGCCCGGCATGAGGAGGAGGCGGAAGCCGACGACGGGCATGGCCACGGCCACGGCCACGGGGCCAAACGCCCCGCCGCCGAGCCGGAGGCCGTATTGTGGACCGAAGCGCATGCGAAGGACGAATTCAATTTGTTGGTGGCCAGCCGTGAGGAAGGGGAGGGGCAGGCTGAAAGTGACCAAGCGGCGCCGGTGAACATGTTGGCCGTGGATTTGCCGGTGCAATACCAGGTGACGAACCTGTTGATGTGGGCCACCAATTACAGTGATGGTGCGGCGCTGCTGGAGCGGGTGGCCACGCGGGAGGTGGTGCGCTATCTGGTAAACGCGGATTTGAATGAAATTCTGACCACGGGCCGGCAAAAAACGGCGGACGAATTGCGGCAGCGAATACAGCAGCGTGCGGATGAACTCAAGATGGGAGTGCGGATTTTGTTTGTGGGTTTGCAGAACATTCATCCGCCGGTGCGCATAGCCCCGGCGTATCAGGCGGTGGTGGCGGCTTTGCAAGAACAGGAAGCCAAGGTCCTTGAGGCCGAAGGTTACGCAGCCAAGACCTTGCCCGAGGCGCGGGCTGAAGCCATCCGACGGCGGGCGGAGGCGGAAATTTACGCGTTGCGGCGGACGGCGGATGCACAGGCGCAAGCCATCCGCTTCACCAATCAAATGCAGGCGTGGCAGGCGTCGCCACGCGTGTTTGCGACGCGCGGCTACCTGCAGGCATTGGTGCGGGGTGGGGCGGAGTCGCGCAAATTGGTGCTGGCGGCGACAAATACGGAGGATGTCATTTTGTTCAATTTGGAAGACAAACTGCGGCCCGGCATTGACGATGTTGTGCTGCCGCCGCCCAAAACAACCACAACCGGCAAATAAGTATGAACCGCAATCGCATCAATTTGGCTGTCGGCGTGTTGCTGATGGTGTTGTTTGTCTTTTTGTTGGTGGCTTTTCAGGTGCGCCAGACGGAGCTGGCCATCGTGACCACGTTCAGCCGGGTGTCCCGGACGGTGACGGAGCCCGGCTTGAAGTTCCGTCTGCCGTGGCCCATTCAAAAAGTGTACTACCTGGACCGGCGGGTGCAGAACTTCGAGAGCAAGCTGGATGAAACGTTGACGAGTGACGGGCGCAACCTGTTGATTTCCGTTTATGCGGGGTGGACCATTGCCGACCCGGAAAAATTTTTCGTCAACTTTGCCGGCGGCTCGCTCACTGAAGCGACGCGGCGGTTGGACGAAATGATACGGAGCAAGAAAAACGAGACGGTGGGGCAGCATCCATTCAGCCATTTCATTTCCACCGACCCGAACGAGATGAAACTGGCGCAGGTGGAGGAGGAAATCCTGGCCAAAGTGAAACCGGAGGCCGCCGCCGGCTATGGCATTAACGTGCAATTTGTGCGCATCAAACGCCTGGGTCTCCCCGAAAGCATCACCGAAAAGGTGTTTGAGCGCATGCAGAAAGAGCGTCAACGGCTGGTGCAGAAGTTTCAAGGTGAAGGAGAGTCACGCGCCATGAACATCCGGACCGCAGCGGATCGCGACCGCGAAAAGGTGTTGGCCGAGGCCGAGCGCGAGGCGGCGCTCATCCGCGGGCAGGGGGATGCCGAGGCTGCGCGTGCGTTCCAGGTGTTTGAGCAAAGCCCCGAATTGGCGGTGCTGCTGTTAAAATTGAAGGCGCTGGAGCAGGCGTTGCAGGAGCGCAGCACTTTAATTCTGGACCAGCGCACACCGCCCTTCGACTTGATGAAAGAGCCGGCCGGCACGGCGGCCCCGCGACAACCATGAACTCCACGCCTACACCCAAGTCACCTGCCAGCGGCCGGTGGAGTGACGCCGGCACGCAGGCCCTGGCCGAGGCCTTGAAGAGCAGCTTTGTGCTCGTCAAGATCGCGCTGGTGCTGCTGGTCATTTATTTCTGCGGTTCAAACTTTTTCACCGTTTCGCAAAATGAGCGGGCGGTGGTATTGCGATTTGGTCAGCCGGTGGGACGGGGTGAAGAAGCGGTGTTGGGGCCCGGTTTTCATCTGGCCTGGCCGTATCCGATAGATGAAGTGGTGAAGATTCCCGCCCAACAAATTCTCAGTGCCAGCACCACAGTGGGCTGGTACCGCGAGGAGCGCGGCCAGGCAGCCAACACACCTCCGCCAAGGTTGAATCCGCTGCTCGATGGATACGCCGTCACAGGCGACGGCAACATCATCCATGCGCAGGCGCAGTTGCGTTATCGTGTGGTGGACCCCGTGCGCTTTTACTTCGGATTCACCAATGCAATGGCCTTGGTCACCAATGCCTTGAACAACGCCCTCTTCCATGCCGTGGCGCAGTTCACAGTGGATGACGCCCTGCGGTTGAACCTGCCGGCGCTCAAAGAACGCATGCTCGCACGGGTGGAGCGGCTGGCGGCGGCCCAGGAGCTGGGCATTGTGGTCGAGCAGCTAGACCTGGTCACCGTACCGCCGCGGCAGGTGAAGGCAGCCTTTGACGAAGTGACCGCTGCCGAAAGCGAACTGCATACCAAGGTGAACGATGCGCAAGCTTATGCCAATGGCGTCATGGCACGCGCCCAAGGCGAAGCCGCCGCGCGCCGCAACGCCGCCGAAGCGGACCGCAACCGATTGGTGGCCGAGGTGGAATCGGAGGCTCGTTATTTTCAGGATTTGTTGTCGGGTTACCGGCGCAATCCCGCGTTGTTCATGGCGCGGCTCCAGGTGGAAACCTTGGGACGTGTGATGACCAATGCGCAGGACAAATTCTTCCTGCCGGAACGAGCAGACGGCCGCCCGCGGGAGGTGCGTCTGCAGCTCAATCGTGAACCTCAACGGCTGAAAGCTCCGGTAACGGCGCCCACCACCACCGAGCACAAACATTGATTTATGCAAGTGACCTCTTTGCTCAGCCGCCGAACCGACGCCCATTCTCATGATCATTCCCATGAGGGCGGGAGCTGTCCGGCTTGCGGGCACGACCATTCGCATACACAGGTGCGCCTGACTCAGACGCTCATCGGCTTGATGTTTGTGGTCAATGCCTACGTGGTGGATTGGGTGGTGGAAAGGGCCACCTTGGTGGCGGCGGCCAGTGGCATGATCGGGGCGGTCATTTTGGGGGCCCCCATCGTCATCACGGCCATCAAAGATTTGCGCCGCGGCTTGCTCAGCATCAATGAACTCGTGGCCTTGGCGGTGTTGGCGGCAGTGTCCACAGGCGATTACAAGACCGCTGGCGTCATTGCGTTTTTCATGTTGATTGGCGAGATCATTGAGACACGCACTGCTGAGGGGGCGCGTGCATCCATCGAGTCCCTCATCCGGCTGACCCCTACCAAAGCACGACGCGTCACAGGCGATACAGAGGAAGAAGTGCCCGTGCATGAATTGAAGGTGGGCGACATCATCCGCGTGCGCCCGGGCGACAACGTCGGCGCCGATGGTGTGGTGGTCGCGGGCCAAAGCTCGCTTAATCAAGCAAGCATCACGGGCGAGTCTCTGCCGGTGGATAAAAAGGCGGGGGATGAAGTCTTTGCGGGAACCATCAATTTAACCGGCGTGCTCGACATCAAGGTCAGCCGCTCCGGCCGGGACACGACGCTTGGGCGCGTGCGCGATTTGATCCTCGCCGCCGAGCAGACCAAGCTGCCCATTATGCGCATCATAGACCAATACATGGGCTTCTACACGCCCTTGGTGCTTGTGGTCGCGGCGTTGGTTTGGGTGTTCACACGCGATTTGAACCGCGTCATTGCCACGCTGGTGGTGTCCTGTCCCTGTGCCTTTGTGCTGGCCACGCCCACGGCGATTGTGGCGGCCTTGTCGGCAGCAGCGCGCCTGGGCATCTTGATTAAAAATGTGGCGGACTTGGAGCTGGCGGGGCGGTTGACTGCGTTCATCTTTGACAAGACCGGCACCATTACCACCGGCAAGCTGGCCGTCAGCCGGCTGGCGCCGCAGGAGGGCGTGAGCCCCGCGGAATTGTTGCGCCTCGCAGCCTCGGCGGAAAAGTATAGCAATCATCCGGCGGCGCGGGCGCTGGCGGCACTGGCCGGGGAGGTCAACGTGCCGTTGGCCGAGCCGCAGAACTTTGCCGAAACCGCAGGCCGCGGTGTCAAGGCGGAGGTGGAGGGTGCCGAGGTATTGGTGGGGCGCGCGCAATGGTTGCAAGAGCAGGGGGTCAAGGGGGATTTTCTGTCGTCGGTGGATTTGAACGAGACCGAAGGCTTCAGTTTGATCTTTGTTTCCAAGCAGGGACGGTTCTTGGGTTGGATTGGGCTGAGAGATGAAACCCGACCGGAGGCCAAACCTGCGTTGGAAGAACTCAAGGCCATTGGTGTGCGGCGCATTGCAATGGTCAGCGGTGACCGCCAGCCAGTGGCGGCACGGGTGGCGCGCGAAATCGGATGCGAGGAAAGCCGGGGCGAGTGTTTGCCGCAGGACAAGGTGGAATTTGTGCGGGCATTCAAGGGTCAGGGGCTGCGGGTGGCGGTGGTGGGCGACGGTGTGAATGACGCGCCCGCACTCGCCGCCGGGGACATCGGAATTGCCATGGGCGCGGCGGGCAGCGAAGTGGCCATCCACAGCGCCACCATTGCGCTGATGAACAACGATTTGCGGCGGTTGCCGTTTTTAGTGCGGCTGTCCCGCAGCACGCGCTCGGTGATTAACCAGAATTTTTTGGTGGGCATTTTGTTTATCGTTGGTGGGCTGGCGTTGTCGGCTTTCGGATACCTGAGCCCGATTGTGGCGGCCATCTTGCACAATGTCGGCTCCTTCATCGTCATCTTCAACAGTGCGCGGCTGGTGCGGCAGGGTGAGGAACTGGAGCATTACGAGCCGGTGTCATCGCCGGAGACCCCGGCATCCGATGTTCCAGAACAACCGATACGCTTCAAACCGCAACCCGCATAAGCGGGGGCTGAGCTTTTGACATCACCATGGCAACCTCTGTTTCACTTGAAACCATGACTGCGGGCAACGTGGCGGCTCAATCCGCTGCTTCGCCGGCTGCGCGGGAGGTGGTGGTGTCGGTGCGCGGGCTGACGAAGGTCTTCAAGGATTTCTGGGGGCGGCCCAAGGCGAGGGCGGTCAACGGGGTGGATTTTGATGTGTATCGCGGCGAGGTTTTCGGTCTGCTGGGCCCCAACGGCTCGGGCAAGTCCACCACGGTCAAAATGATGTTGGGGCTGTTGCGCCCAACGGCGGGACAGGTGTTGGTATTCGGTCATTCGCCGCGCCACGTGGCCACCAAGGCGCGCATCGGCTATTTGCCGGAGGAATCCTATTTGTACCGATTCCTGGACTCGCGGGAGACACTGCGGTTTTTTGGGGATTTGTTCGAGCTGCCACCGCGGGAGCGCAACCAGAGGACGGAGCAGTTGCTTGAAATGGTGGGGTTGGCCGGGGTGCATTCGCGGGCGGTGGGTGAGTTTTCCAAGGGGATGCAGCGGCGCATAGGTTTGGCGCAGGCGTTGATTAACGATCCGGATTTGGTGATCTTGGACGAGCCCACCGCCGGCCTCGATCCCATCGGCTGTCGTGAGGTCAAAGACCTCATTCTGGCTTTGGCACGCCGCGGCAAAACAGTCATCCTCAGCAGTCACCTGCTCGCCGATGTGGAGGATGTATGTGACCGGGTGGTCATTTACTATGGCGGCAAAATCCAGGCCATGGGTGCGCTTAAGGATTTGTTGACGGAGCGGGACACCATCCGAATCACCACGCCGGTGTTGTCGCGGCAGACGTTGGAAAAGGTGTTGGAAATCCTGCGCTCCGAAGCTCCCGCGGATCAAGTGCAGGTGGACAATCCCACACAAAATCTGGAGCGGTATTTTCTCGAAGTCGTGCGACGCGCACGGGAGCAGGCACAGGAAACCTCCGGGGCCACCTCGGCCAACAGGCTCGCGGAGTACCTGCAGCCAGGGGATCAGGCGGCGCCGGATCGTCGTCTCGAACGTTTCACTCGCCCCGATACAGCAGCGACACCCCCGCCTGCGCAGCCTGTTTCCGAAGCGAAGCCTGCGCCTGATACCGCAAAGCTCGACCAACTCTTAAAGGCGCAGGCTCCAGCGCCGGAGCCCGGGCCATCCTCTGCCACCCCCGCGCCACCCACCCCAGAACCGGTGCGCCAGGATTTGCGCGAAGCCGATGAAAAGCTGAAAAACTTGCTCAAAGGGTCCTGAGGCATGAAAGCGCTGCTGGCCATGGTGCGACTGACGTGGAAGGCGGCCTTTCGGTACCGTCTCATCTGGGCTTTGAGCGCGCTGCTGGTGGTGGCGGCAGTAGTGTTGCCCGGCTTTATCAAGCACGATGAAACGGCTTCGGGCTTCACCCAAATTGTCCTGACTTACGCGTTGGGGAGCATCTTTGCATTGTTGGGCGCGGCCACCCTCTGGCTGGCATGCGGCACGCTGGCCCGCGACATCGAGGAAGGCCAAATGCAAATGGTGGCCGTCAAACCCGTTCCACGATGGAAAATTTGGCTGGGCAAATGGCTCGGCATTGTAACGTTGGACGCAGTGCTGCTTTTTGCCTCGGGGTTGATGGTCTATGGGCAGTTGCAATGGCGCTCGCGTGAATTGCCCCCTGAACAACGCGAGCGGTTGCGCCAGGAAGTCCTGGTGGCGCGGGCATCCTTGAAGGAGCCATCGCGGGATTTTCGTCCGCTCGTGGCTCGGGCTTTTGCAGACTGGCGCAAAGAGCATCCCGGCCCGTTGTCCCCGCAGGATATGGCGGCGGTGTTGAAGGAAATTGAGGAGCAATTCAAAGCGGCCGAGCAAATCGTGCGCCGGGACTTTGCACGGCAATGGAAAATAGACGCCCGTGGACTGCGTGAGCGGCTGGGAGATGGGCCGTTGCATGTGCGCGCCAAACTCTACCTTCCTGAGTTTCGGCCCGGTGTGGTGGTGGAGGGCCGCTGGCGGTTTGGCTCCTTGGAGGCGCCGCGTCTGGAGCACGTTATGCCGATGACACCGGAGGCCTTTCAGGAATTTGCCGTGCCGGCATCACAGGTCATCAATGAAGATGGCACTTTGTTGATTCACTTTGTCAACCGCAACCCCACCGCGGTGGTCTTTCTGCTCGAAGACGGCCTCGAAGTGTTGTACCGGGAGGCTAGTTTCGAGGTGAATTTTGTGCGGGGCCTTCTGATTTTGTGGATGTGGCTGGCCTTGCTGGCGGCGCTTGGATTGGCGGCCTCGGCCTTTTTATCATTTCCTGTGGCGGCGTTTTTTGCGCTGTCCCTCATGGTGGTGCTGCTGTTCAGCGGCAGCATGGCTTCCGCGGTGGAGGAGGGAACGGTGATGGGACGTGACCACGAAACCGGAAAGGTGGATATGCCGTTGGTGGACCGGGTGATGTTGCCGGTGTTCAAAGGAATCCTTTCGGTGGTCCAACTTGCACGTTCTTTCTCACCCATTGATGCGCTGAGCACGGGCCGGAGCATTACATGGGGGACGTTGGGGCGCGCCTTTTTGCAGGTCATGGTGGTGTTGGGCGGCGCTTTTGCGCTGCTGGGCATTAGTACATTCACGCGCCGCGAGCTGGCGTCGGCTCAACTGGCGGCGACTTAATCTGCATGATCCGACGCGCACAAATCATTTATGCCGTGCTTGCAGTCTTGCTGCTGGCGGCAGCCAGCCGCTGGCAGGGACCGTTGGACACCCGTCGCACCGCGATGATCCCCAAGGGCGAGGAGTTGAAAAATGCCCCGCCCATGCTGGCGTTTGTGACGGTGGCGCTGGGCGGTTTTCGGGGATTGGTGGCCAATGCTTTGTGGATGCGCGCCTCGCGACTGCAGGACGAGGAGAAATATTTTGAGATGGTCCAGTTGTCCGATTGGATCACCAAACTTCAACCCCGGCTCAAGCAGGTCTGGATCAATCAGGCCTGGAACATGTCTTACAACATTTCCGTCAAGTTCAACTCTCCGGAGGACCGCTGGCGTTGGGTCCAGCGAGGCATCCGGCTGTTGCGGGACGAGGGACTCCGCTACAACCCCGATGAAGCCCTGATTTACCGCGAGCTGGCGTGGCATTTCCAGCACAAGCTCGGCAAGGATTTGGATGCCGCCCACCTGTATTACAAAGCCCAGTGGGCCGCCGAGATGACGCGCGTGTTGGGCACCAATGCGCTCGGTTATCGCGAGTTGATTCAACCACAAACCGAGGAGGCTCGCGCCCGTGCCCAGATTTTGCGCGAGCAATACAAGATGGACCCGGTGCTCATGCGGGAGGTGGATGAAACCTACGGGCCGCTGGAATGGCGGTTGCCGGAAGCCCATGCATTGTATTGGTTGCATTTGGGCCTCAAAAAATCGCGCCCGGGCGAGGTGCGGCCTTTGCATCAACTTATTCATCAAGCCCTGCAATTGTCTTTTGAACGGGGGCGCATCATTTCAATGACTCCAGAGGGGGTCCCCATCCTCGGCCCCAAGCCCGAAGTCATCGAGCGGTTGCACCCCACTTTCCTCCGGGAAATGCAGGAGGAGCCCGGCAGCATCGAAAACATACGACGCGCACACCGCAATTTTCTGCGCTCGGCGGTGGAGACGTTTTATGCCTTCAACCGCATGGCTGAGGCTCGGCGATGGTTCCAGGTGCTCACTCAATCCTACCCCGATGACATCCAGGTCAAAGCGGCTGCCGGAGACCTCGACACCTTCTGCGTCCGACGACTCACTGAGACCGTTTCCGAGTCGGGACGTGACCGAATCACTGCCACCATCATGGGCTACCTCCATACCTCGTATTTTTATCTTGTACAGGATCAGGACGATGAAGCCACCGGCTTGCGCTTGATGGCCCAGCGCATCTGGAGCAGCTACCAGGCCGGCCTGGGGAACAACGCCGAGGTTATCGCGCGGATTGGTTTGCGTCCCTTTACAGAAATGGATCAGCAGGTACGGAATGAATTGCTGGCGCCCGGCGCCATGGACCCGCGGCTTCAAGCCGTATTGCGATCCAAGCTCAACCTACCGCCCCCGTCTTCTCCTTAAACTGGAGGTTGAAGGAAAAATTTGGTGGCAGTGGCAGGACAAATCCAGTCACAGACATTCACGCCTGCCGCGAGCACCTCACAAACGGCACGCCGTCACTAAAAACAAATCCGGCTGATCCACTCCCTGTTCATAGGCCAGCCCTGCATCCCGCAACATCAACGGCCAGCAATCCAACGGCGGCAGATGGTCATGATTCACCGGCGGTGACAACTGATGGTGAAATTGATTGAGCTGATCACTGCCGCAGAGATGCAAGACCACGAGGCGTCCCTTGCTTTTCAATACCGCGGCCATGTGGCGCAACGCGGCATCCTGATCCCGGAAGTGAGGAAATGCATTGAAGCAAAAAACCACATCGTAGGGTCCGCCCGGTGGCGGCCCCTGACAAACATCGGCCTCCACAAAATCCGCCGACACACCGCGCGCACGCGCCACAGCGAGCATGGCGGGACTGAAATCCGCCGCCACCACGCGCCCGGGGGCCACCTCCCGCGCCAGCCAGCCGGTGATTTGTCCCGTGCCGCAGCCAACTTCGAGAAGGTTCATTCCGGCCTGTAATGGCAGTCGCGGTCGCAACGCCTGCAAACGCTCAATGACCGCGGATGGATTGCTGCACTGGGTATCCCATCGCGGGGCCAATTCGTCGAAGTAGGCGATGCGTGGGTCGTTAGTCACATTGTAATTCATACGAATTTTATGTTGCGTAATACCAACAATATCTTCATACTATTTTTATAAATCGTAACAACTCCGCGCTGCGGGGTCAAGCCCACCTGCAGCACGGAATCGTGAACAGGGCTTGGTGTATGATCGCTTATGAAACTGAAATCTGCCATCTTACTGTCGGTTGTAGTTGTCACGGGCTGGCTGGCCGCCTTGTCCGCTGCGGCTGCCACTGTCACACATGCGGAACTGCAAGCCGTGACCACCAACGGCACCAGCGCATGGTCCGGCGAGTTTCCCTTTACCATCCGCGGCGTCCTTTTGACCGACCCGGAAGAAATGCTCAATCCCACACCCAACTTTGTGCCATACGATCCCGGCTACACCGGCCCCTACCGCATGGGGGGCGAATGGCAGATTGTGTTTCAAACAGTGGCTGCCGGTGACCGCGGCGGCACCACCTGTTGGATGGGCCAAAATTACGGCAACCTGCCGTGGGTGCGTGACAGCGAGCTCAGTTACACCAACGCCGCGTGGGTGGCCGAAGTCCTGCGCCTGTCCTACGATCCGGAAACCGGGCGCAAATTTCGCAAAGGCGATTTAATTGAAGTTACCGTGCGCCGTTCGCTTTTCTACGGCGGCAAACGCAACATCAATGAAGCTCATGACATCTCGCCCGAAGCCAATTTTGAAATCCGCCTGCTGACGGCCGATTACGGTCTTCCGGCACCCGAGGCGGTGACTTTGGCGCAGGTTAAACGTGTGGACGACGGCAACCCCGCCACACACGAAGACATCTTTGACCCCACCCGGCAGTCCGGTGGCGAGTTTTATCAGGGGATGCGTGTCCGTTTGGTGAACCTCCAATTGGTCAATGATCCTTCCTTGACTAATTCTCTCGGCTCGCGATATTACGGGACCAACGGCTGGAACCCAAACGCAGTTTGGAGCCAGCGTTTGTGTACCGTGACCGATGGCGAGGGGCGTTACTTCCCTTTGCGCATGCCGCGGTACAGTGTCGGGCCGATGCCTGAGGGGCGGTTCGATGCCATCGGGGTCTTTACGCAGGAGTCGGGCTCGGGCACCGATGGCACGATGGGTTACGAATTGTTTGTGCAGGAAATTCGACCGCACAACCCACCGCCGCTGACCATCGGCCAGGCGGTGTGGATTGGTTGGCCGCAACAGGGGCAATGGCAGCTTGAATGGGCGCCCACGGTCAATGCACAGACATGGACTGTGGTCACAAATCTGCCCCTCTCCGGCAATGGCATGAACGTTTTATTGGAAGCGCCGACTGCGGCCCAGCGCTTCTACCGTTTGCGTCCCGTCAACTGATGGGTTGGCAGGGACGTTCAAGCCGCTGGTGGCGTGAGGCGAGGCGCGCTGCCAGCGGCACTTTTTTGGGACAATTCAGACTCCGCGCTCCAAGCAGCGCTCGTACTCTTGATTGATCTTGTAGTTACGTCCCAACGCATCCCTTAACGGATCGTCCTCCTCATTGCAAAACCCGTAATGCAAATGCCGCCGCCATCCCTCCGCGTGGCGATACCGTCGGGATATCCGGCCCAATTCCAAGGAAAAATTCTCCATCACCCGCAGGTAGGAATCCATTCCCTGCGTGGCATCGAGCCACCGCTTCTGACTTTGATGCGCCGCAAGTGCCGCTTTTTTCCGCTCGTGCACCCTGGTGGTGTTGACAAAAGCTCCCGGTATGATGCGCCGCCGCAAAGGATCCCTTAACCCATGAGGCATGGCGTGGTAAACAGTCACCGGCCCATCCACTGGCGCACGCGCGGGACGGGTCTTCACATTGGGCATGCCTCGCACAAAGGCGGCGCTCACCGCCAGCCGGCAGGCGTTGGTGTGATCCTCCATATAGTCCTGCGGCGACGGCACCAACAGGATGCGCGGATTGACCTCACGAATCACCGCAGCCAGCCGTTGAATGGTTTGCAAATCATAAAAAATTTCCAAGTCATCCACCAGGGGCGGATGCCATTTGGCACCCAATACACGACAAGCCTCCTGCGCCTCCCGCGCCCGCATGCGGCGGACCACGGCCGAGGGGTGCTCCATGCTTCCGCAATTACCGCTGGCCAAGTTGAGATAGTGCACACTCCAGCCGGCATCGTGTAACAGAAGCAAAGTGCCGGCCATCATGAATTCAATGTCGTCCGGATGCGCAGCAACGGCCATGACCACAGGGTTCATGGTGTTAAAGATGGTGGGAAGTTGTCACCAAGGCCAGCCGTTTTTTATTTTGCGCCTAGGTGGTCTAAAAAAATTTGCTTACCGTTTGGTGGTCTGGCTGGCCGGCGCAATTTCCATACCCCAATCCCCTCGTTCGATCTTGGTTTCCGACACGCCCTTATTGTCCCATTCATCCCAGCCGAAGGTGTAGATCAGGATGGAATCGGGGCCGTTGATTTTGTACACAAACGGCTGACCATTGACGACGTCCTTGGGTAAAAACGGCAGGTACCGCGGCACCAAATCCTCCAATTTGGCCGGCCATTGGTTGTTGGCCAGGCGGTACCGTTCCGCAGCGCAGGCGATCATCGTGGCGTCCCCCAAGGTTTGCCAGTGAGCCGTTTTCAGCACGGCCTTGTTCAACGCGGGCAGGAGCAGGCGGGCAAAAATAGTGTAAGGGGAGGCCCCCATGTTATGAACGGCATGGTCGAAGTGCAGCGCCTGGTCCTTGTCCACCATCCGCTTTTCCAAATCCACCGACTTCAAAACGTAATTCTGATGGACACTCACCACGTGATACAAGTTGTGGTAAAAAATTCCTTTCGGCATCCACCTGAGAGCCCTTTCTCCGCCACCGCCAATATCTTCGGCAAAGATTTCCCTGATGCGTCCACGGACCAGGTTTTCGATGATCAAAACGGAGAAATTGCGCTCGGTACGCATGCTGGTGAGGTAGGCGGCCAGATAATTGCGTCCGGCGAGATAATCCACAAACCATGCCAGATGCGTTTCCTTCCAGGCCTGCAGGCCGATGCCCTCGCAGACCACGTCCCACAAAATTTTGTCCAGGGCGATCTTTACCATCAGGTTGATTAACAGGGGATCGGTATCCAGCGTGTCATTGATAAAAAACCCCAGTTTCAGTTCCTCAAACGCCTTGTCCGCATGGCCCAAATGCAAATCAGCCAGCGTTCGCAATTGCAAAACCGTGACCAAACCTTTCATGTGAGCCAAATGCGGCAGAAGCATCATGGGGCCGTCATGGTACCGTAATGGATAGTGGCACTGGGGGCGTTCCTTCATGGCCTGCAACAACTCGCGGATTTGCGGGTCATACAAACTTAAGGCTGTCCGCACCACCTCGGCCGGTGTGGCATTGGTGGATGCCTGGGGAAACAGTGGATGGCCTTGATAATAGTCGCTCCACCGCTTCAATTGCGTCCGCAAGTCATTGCGCCGGAAACCGGGACCATCGCTGGTTTTTTCATAATTCGGGGCAGCTCGTGCGGGTTTCGGAATTATCCATTGCGGGTCTTCATCGGGCGGAATGGTTCGAAGAAACATCCTTGCAATCAAAGGATGACACGCAAAGTTTTTTTCGTCCGGTACGGGCGGCGGAGCCGTCGCCAGGAGGTCCAAATTTTCCCCCCGGGCTTCAAGTTCCTTCTTATACTGGTACCATTTGCGGGTTCCCCGCCAGCTTTCGAAGGTTATGACCAGCAGGAACAGTCCAATCAGTAAGAACAAGGCCAGCGCCAGGGTCCTGAAAAACTTGCCCAAAAAGCTTCTTGGTTGGCGGGGACTCGGAAGGGGGATTTCCATAAGTTATTTAGTCGAAGGTGAATGTTACAAGGCGCCACACCACACTCAACCCAAGCTCCTGCTGGGTTGTCGCTCGCTTCGTGGAGACGGCTGCCGCGGGGCCGGAGGCACTGTCAATGAATCCATTTCCAGAATTTCTGCCATGACACGCTGTTGATGCCGAAAGCTGCCTCCCAAGTGAAGGCTCATGGGTGGAGGTTGGCTGTGGTTTGACAGGCCGACGTCCATCCAAAAGTTCCACACTCCCACCACCAGCCAGATGACCAGGCCGGCCGCCCAGGCACGGGGACTGGGCCAGAGATACTCGTTCCACAACGCCCACAGCTTCCACCACGCACCGGCCGCCGAAGTTCGCGGCGATGATGCCCGGGCAGCGGCCAGGATATTGGCCCGCCATGACGGCGGGATCGTGCGCCAAGGTTGCCGGCGCAGACGTTGCTCAAATTCTTCCGCTTCCATAAGCCTTCATATTTGCAGCTCTTCATGCAGGGGACGCAGCCGGGCACGCAATTTGTCTAAACCATAGCGATACCGGCTGGCGGCGGTGTTGGGTGAAATGCCCAGCACCTTCGCAATGGCGTCAAAGGTCATCTCCTCCCATAGTTTTAAGTGGACCACCGCCCGCTGGTCTTCGGGCAAATCCGCCAGTGCCTTTTCCAAGGCCTCCCGAAAGGCCGCTTCATCCGGGTTTGCCGCCGGCGCAAAGCAACCCTCCTGTTCGGCCGCCAACTTTTCATGCCGTCGCTCGCGTGTGCTCCGCCTGCGGTAAAGATCCATCACCAGATTATGCGCAAGCTGCAACAGGTAGGCCCGGGGGTCCCTCAAGTTTTCACATCCCGCCGGTTGCCGCGCCAGCCTCAAAAAAACCTCCTGAAGCACATCCCGCGCATCGGCCTCGTGCCGGGTCATGTTCAATGCGTAGGCGAACACTGCTTGTGCGTGCTCGTCGTACAGTTGTTCGAGCGCCAAGGACTCGCCCATTACCATCGATGACGCCGCAACCGTCGGTTTTTGTCTAACTTTATTTACTGTCGGCTGGCATGTTGGATGAATACCTCCCCGACGTGAAACGTCCAATTTTTCACCAACAACTTATGAATACTCGTCGTGCCGCAAGGCTTAACCGGCGTTATTTTTTGCGCAAATCGGCGCTCGGCGTTGCCGCGGTGACCGTGCTCCCGGGCCACATTTTGGGTTTGAACGGCGCCACGCCCCCAAGTGAAAAACTGAACCTCGGATTCATTGGTGTGGCAGGACGCGGCGGGGCCAACCTCGACGGTTGCGCGGCGGAAAATGTTGTCGCTTTGTGTGATGTGGACCGCGCCCGTCTGCAAAAGGCCCAGGAACGCTTTCCCAAGGCCAAGGGCTATCAGGATTTCCGCCGGATGATGGATGAAACCGCACGCGAGCTCGATGCTGTGGTGGTTTCCACGCCGGACCACACCCATGCTGTGGCGTTGATGCGCGCCATCAAGGAGCGCAAACACGTCTATTCCGAAAAGCCGCTGGCCCACAGCATTCAAGAAATCCGGGCCTTGCGCGCCGCCGCCCGCCAATACAAGGTGGCCACCCAATTGGGCAATCAGGGACACTCCTCCGATTCCATCCGCCGGTTTCATCAAATGATTCAAAGCGGTTTCATCGGACCGGTGCGGGAGATTCATGCCTTCTGTGGAAGTTATTACAGCAAGGTCGCGGAATTGGATCGTGCCAAGGAAACCATGCCCGTACCCGAGACCCTTGACTGGGATTTGTGGCTTGGACCAGCCCCGTGGCGTCCCTACAATTCCTGTTACTTGCCCGGCAAGTGGCGGGGGTGGCTCCAATTTGGCACCGGTGTCATCGGCGATTGGGTTTGCCACGTTGTGGACCCGGTGTTTTGGGCATTGGATTTGGGGTCCCCCACGGCCTTGCAGGCCGAGGTGCTTGACTACGATCCCAAACTCCACGCCGAGACCTGCCCGCCCGGCACACGGATCACTTATGAATTTGCCGCCAAAGGCAACCGGCCCGCAGTGAAACTGGTTTGGTACGACGGCAAAATGAAGCCACCCACCCCGCCGGAGATGGAAAACGAAAAACTGCCCGGCATCGGCGCCGTAGTCGTGGGCGACAAAGGCAAGATTGTTTATGGCTCGCACGGGGCGGGAAGTTGCCGCGTCATCCCCGATGCGCAGATGGATGCCTATCGGGAGCTGGAAAAAACGCTCCCGCCCAATCCCATTGCCAAGTCTCCGGGCCACTACGCCGAATGGTTGCGCGCCTGCAAGGGCGGGCCGCAGGCTGGTTCGCATTTTGATTACGGCGGGCCGCTGACGGAAATTGCCCTGCTGGGAGTGATTGCCTTCCGCTATCCCGGCACACGCCTGCAATGGGATTCGGCGCGCATGCGCTTCACCAACCATGCCGAGGCCAATCGGCACCTCGTGGCCGAGTACCGCCAAGGTTGGAAACTCTAAGCGTTGCCGGATTCCAGCGGTTGGACATTCTGCGGAAGGTAGGGGCGGTTGCCCCACGAATAGGTGGGCAGGCCCAGATCCAGCACGCGGTTGATGTCGTTGAGCGGCACACCCAATTGAAACAGCGTACGTGCTGCATCCACCCGTTGTCGGCGCGCCTCTTGCATTTCAGGCAAATCCTCCAAATCAAAACAAACGCTCAGGCCGCCACGAGGTTCCACGGCCTCCACCAACGTTTGCAGCCCCGCTTCGAGTCGGCGGCAAAGCGGCGCCAGCACGTGGTGAATCCAGTGCAGCAACTGCGCCTGCGCCACCGCACGATTGGCGTCTTCGGTGAAGCCCAAGATTGTTTCCGGCACCCGAAACACCGCCAGGATTTCCTGACGATTGAATTTGCGGTTTTCCAAAAACTGTAAATCCGCCGCGTTTAACGCTGGTTTTTCCACCTTGACTCCACCGGACAAAAAGAGCGGCCGGTCCGCCATGCCGGCGCGGGCCTTGCGCTCGCGTAGTGCGGCCTGTACCTGGTCAATCTGCGCCTGTGTCAAATGATGCTCGGTGGTGACAATCAGTCCTGTATCCGCATTGTTGAGGATGAGACCTTTCATGAACTGCGCCGAGTGGTAATCGGTTTGCGCTGCCAGTTGCGCCACCGTCAGCGGGGAAAGACCACGCCACGGATGGAAGGGATTGGGCAACCGCAGGTGAAGCACTTCTTCGGGGAGCAGAACCATGCCCGCGCGGGCATCTGCAGGGCCGGTGCAGGTGTATCGCCAGCCTGTAAGGGAATGATTCTCGATGATCTCGGTCATCTGCTCTGGCGGCAAAATCGCCAGACTGTCAATGTCGGCTCCGGCTCGCAGAGCGGCCACGGCGCCGCGACGGTCCAGCGGAACCAGAAAAGCCTCGCCTCGTAAATCAAACCATGTGGCCACCAATTCCCAAAAGGCAAACCGATCCATTTGCCGGTGCGGCCTTTGCAACAAATCGTGCGCCCGTCCCTCCGCCACAAGGTCATCGCCTCGATACAACTTCAACGGAATCTGCGCCAGCTTTGTCGCTTTGGCGGTGATGGCGGCATAGACCCAGGTGGATTGTTGAAAAGCGTTTAGAAAGGCCCCACTGCCTTCGACGCCCTCCCCACGCAACCAGCCGGACAAGGTGGGGGAAAAGGCCTTCGCAGGTTCGGACGGCGCCAGCCATTGACGGAGCGAATGTAGTACTTTCATGGAAATAATGAACTGCAGTTTCATCACACTGTCCCGGTCCATCCGGGCGGGCGCAGTGTGGGAGGTTTTTGGGAGATGCACTACTGCTCCCGGAGCGGCTAACTTGCAGCCACGTCTTTGCCGCGGGGTCTGTCAGGGCTTTGCCGGGGGACGGAGATCCTCCAAGGTCACTTCCGCAATTGAAGCGCGCACGACATCGGCGCCGGCCAACCGCTCGGGCGGGTAGCTCGATGCCACCGCCACACAACGCATGCCCGCGGCGCGCGCCGCCTGGATGCCGCTTACCGCATCTTCAATCACTACACATCGTTCCGGCGCCAGGTTCATGCGTCGCGCCGCCGCCAGAAACAAATCGGGCGCCGGCTTTTTGTGAACGGCATCCTCTGCGCTGATGACTGCATCCCAACCTTTGGGGGGCAGGCCGATTTTTTGCAGGTTGGCTTCGATTTTGATCAAATCGGCGCTCGACGCCACCGCCGTCCGCAATCCGGCCTGCCGACAACGCAGCACCAATTCCACCGCCCCCGGAAACGCCTTCAACTGCTCCGGCACCAGCGCCAGATAAATTTCGTATGTCCGCCTCTTGGCCTCCTGCAAGTCCAGGGGAAAACCGTATTTTTCCGCCACGCCGCCCAAATACCTAAGCTCCCCCGTGCCGATGAACGGATGAAAATCCTCCGGTTGCACCACCAGGCCGCGCTCCCGAAACATCGCAATAGCGGCGGCGTTGATGAGCGGCTCTGAATCGGTGAGCACTCCGTCCATGTCGAAAATCACCGCCGCCAGTTCTTGAACATTCATGTGAGTAATCCCGCCAAAGTCGCCGATACATAACAGGCCAGCAATCCCCCCACCATTGCGCGCAATCCTAACCGCGCAAGTTCCCCCCGGCGCTCGGGGGCCAGCGCGCCGATGCCGCCCACCTGGATGGCAATGCTGGCAAAATTGGCAAATCCGCACAGGGCATAAATCGCGATGGTGTAACTGCGGGGCTCGACCACCGCTGCGTTCAAGGAAACGTATCCGATGAATTCATTGAGGACCACCCGCTCTCCCAAAACCGCTCCGATGGTCAGGCAGTCTTGGGCCGGCACGCCCATCAACCAGGCCAGCGGCGCATTGAGCCATCCGAGCACCGTTTGCAAATTCGCCGGTGTGGTGACTCCCGCCAGCGTCTGCGCCCCCACCAATAAAGCATTCACCAGCGCCACCACGGCCACAAAGGCAATCAGCATCGCCATCACATTGAGCGAAAGCTTCATCCCGTCCGATGCCCCCTGGCAAAGTGCATCCAAACTGTTGGTGGTGCTCCGCGGCACAAATCCCGCTCCGCGTCCGGCCGTTTCGCTTGTCTCGCTTTCCGGCAGCAGGATTTTGGAAATGTAGAGCGCCGCAGGGGCGTTCATGACCGAGGCCGTGAGCAAGTGCCCCGCAAAATCGGGGTGGCCGGCATCGGTGGCCAGCTTGACATAGACAGAAGCCACCCCGCCTGCGAGGGTGGCCATGCCGCCCGTCATCAGGCAAAGCAGCTCGCTCCGCGTCATCCGCGCCAGGTACGGCTTCACCACCAGAGGCGCTTCCGTTTGCCCCATGAAAATGTTGGCGGCTGCGGCCAGCGTTTCACTGCCGCTGGTGCGCAACGCATGGCGCATTACCCACGCCATCGCCTGCACCACCCGTTGCAGTACTCCCCAGTGGTACAGCAGGGAGGATACGGCTGACACCAGGATGATGGTCCCCGCCACCGTGATGGCAAAGATGAACGTCTGTCCGGGCCCGAAGGCCTTTTCCAACGTCACCGGTGCCGCCAGCGGCCCGAAGACAAACGCGCTGCCCTCCGATGCAAATTGAATCAAGGCCCGGATGGCCCGCCCTGCAAAATCAAAAATGGCCTGGCCGGCGCGGGTCTTGAGAATGAACAAGGCCAGCGCCGTCTGCAATCCAACGCCCCAGAGCACGGTGCGCCACGGCACGCGCCGGCGGTCCGCCGACAACGCCCACGCCGCCCCCAAAAACACCACCAGCCCCAACAGGCCGGTCCACACAGTGTTCATGAGCAGGGAGTCTAACCGGCAAAAACCTGGACGTCGAAAAGAAACAGAAGGGGACACTTCCGGCACACCGGCCCCATCCGTCCCCCCTCAATCGCAAGAGGAGGTCCCGTTGGAATTCCTTCCCCTGTTTTCGGACGCCTTAGTTTAATTCGCGCACGAAAATGTTTTTGAATTGGAGAAGACTCGGCGGGCTGTTCCAACGCCCTTGAGCATCCTTGCCGCCGTGATGTTGCAGGGCAATGCGTCCGCGCAGCGGTAAATCGGGGATGGTGGCCCCGGGAATTACTGTAATCCCGTTCAACACCACCGTTACGGTGCGCCCGCGCACGGTAATTTCAAACCGGTTCCACTCGCCTACCGGTTTGTCGGCTTGATGCCGCGGAGTGACCGCCGCCCGGAGGTCAGGCGGAGTCTTGGGATTGGTGCGAATGCCGTACATTTCCCCCGAACCAATGGGCCAACACCAAATGTTGACCTGATAAGTCCCCGAGCCGCGCAGAAAAATCCCGCTGTCCGAGTCCGGCAACGCCAGCTTCAACTCCTTGCCGGTAATATCACGGGCGTGCGTGCCATCGGGCAAAATGTACGGGATGCCCGGATTGATGTATGGCGTGGCTTTGATGCGCCAGTCCACGCGCAGGATGAAGTCCCCCAATTCCTTTTCGCACCAGAGGCTTTTATCCCCCTTGGCTTCGCTTTCGGCATCATAATCAATCACGCCATTGATGACTTTCCAATGCCCGTTGTCGCCTTCGGGCACACGCCAGCCGGTGAAGTCCCGGCCATTGAACAGGGCCACAAATCCCGGGGGCGGCTCATTATCTGCCGCGATGAGGGAAACCGGCGCCAACGACACCACCGCCAAAGCAGCGGCCAATAAAGGGAGGATCTTTCGTTTCATGCTGTACATCATGTTTGACCCGTTGCGCTTGCAACTCAAGCCCCATTCCGGCGCAGTCCGCAGGACGGGGTGTCTCCGAATAAACCCCAGCCCCATGCAACCGGCAAGGCAAAACCACGAGATATTTGAGGCCCGTAGCGGATCCGGTTGTCAGTCGACGCAACGCGGAACAGTTAAGAATAGAAAAAGTTCATGGACGGTTTGACAACCCCGCAAAGGCCGTTATATTGAAAGCGGACTTAAACAGTCCTGTTTAACTTATGCAAATCACGCGGGCCAGTGAATATGGAGTCATCGGGCTGACTGCATTGGCGCGGCGCCCAGAGGGGGCCGTGGTCATGATTGATGAAGTCAGCCGCGAGATGGATATTCCGCGCAGCTTTCTGGCCAAGATTTTTCAGTCTCTGGTCCGCGCCGGGTTGGTGCAATCAGTCCGTGGAACCGGTGGTGGATTTCGTTTGGCCCGGCCGGCTGCCGAAATTACGGTTCTGGACATCATCGAAGGCGTGGAGGGCCCGATTGCGCTGCAACGGTGTTTGGAGGACAAGCCCGATTGCGTGCACATGACGCATTGTGCGTTGTGCGGACTTTTGGCCGAGGCCCAGGGACGCCTGCGGGAGACCTTGGGCCGGACCACCCTGGCCGAGCTTGCGAGCCGCCAACCGCCACGGAAACCGGCAGCGGCCCGCAACCAAAACATTTTACTCAAACCTGAACCCGTACCTTGAACTTAAACTGAAATACGACTATGAGCGAGACCTACACCCTGTACAACCAGACCGTGATGGATCACTTCATGAATCCACGCAACATGGGCGATCTGCCGGATGCCGATGGCGTGGGTGAAGTGGGCGCCGCCGCGTGCGGTGACATCATGAAAATCAGCCTGAAAATCCAGGACGGCAAAATCACCGATGCGCGGTTCAAGACCTTTGGTTGTGGCTCGGCCATTGCGAGCTCCAGCATGGCCACCGAGCTGATCAAGGGGCGGACCGTGGAGGAGGCGCTCAACTTTTCCAATCAGGAAGTGGTGGACGCGCTGGGCGGGCTGCCGCCGGTGAAAATCCATTGTTCGGTGTTGGCCGAGGAAGCCTTGAAGGCCGCCTTGGAGGATTACCTCAAGAAGCATCCGGAAGTGGCGGCGAAGGTCCAGCAGAAGGAAGCCGAGAAGGCCGCCACGCCGGAGACCGCCAACGCCTGATTCCCATGCGCCGCGTTTACCTGGATCATCTATCGGCGACGCCCTTGTTGCCGGAGGCCTTTGAGGCGATGAAACCCTATTTCATCGAGGCCTTTGGCAACGCATCGTCGCTTCACCAATACGGCCTGCAGGTGCGGGATGCCATCGCCCGTGCCCGCTCACAGTTGGCCGCGCTTATCAACGCCCCCTCTGCAGAGGACATCATCTTTACGTCCGACGGCACCGAATCGGCCAACCTCGCCATCAAAGGCGTAGCCTATGCCAACCAACGCCGGGGCAATCACCTCGTCGTCAGCGAGATTGAGCATCCGTCCGTGCTTAATTCGGTCGAATTCCTTGAAAAACAGGGATTTACGTGCACCCGCGTGAAGGTGGACGGCGAGGGCATGGTCAATCCTGAGGACGTTCGGGCGGCCATCACCGACAAAACCATTTTGGTGGCAGTCCACCACGTCAACCACGACATCGGTACCATCGAGCCCATCCGCGAAATCGGGCGTATTTGTGCCGAGAAAGGCGTGCCGTTTTATGTAGATGCCGAGGCCAGCGCCGGATGGCTGCCCATTGATGTGCAGCAGATGGGCGCCAGCCTGTTGTCTTTTTCCCCGCATAAATTTTACGGTCCCAAAGGAGTGGGTGTACTTTACCGCAACAAAAAGGCGCGGCTGGTGAGCATCCTTCACGGTGGTGTGCAGGAGGGTGGACGCCGCTCTGGTACCGAAAACGTGCCGGCCATAGTGGGCGCGGGCGTCGCTGCGGAAGTTGCGTTGCGCGAGTTGAACCAACGTTTTGCCCACACCTCCCGATTGCAAAAGAAGCTGTGGGAAGGTCTCAAGGCGAATGTGCCTTACATCAAGCTCAACGGGCCCGAGCCGGGACCTCGCCGCGCACCGCACACGCTGAACATCAGCACGGAGTTCATCGAGGGCGAAGGCCAGTTGTTGATGTGCGACCTCAACGGCATTGCCGTGGCCAGCGGTTCAAGCTGTGTGAGCAAGTCGTTGAAAATCAGCCATGTTCTTGCCGCCATCGGTTTGGATCACGCGTTGGCGCAGGGCAACATCATCATGTCCTTGGGCAAGGATACCACCGACGAGGACATTGATTACGTCGTTGAGAAATTCTCCAAAGTGGTGGTGCCCAAGTTGCGGAACATGTCCCCTATGTGGGATGAATTTCAACGGGGTATCATTGATTCGGTCATCAGCCCTACCGGCCGCGGGCGGTCCTTTACCGAACATGCGGCTGCAGTTTCGGGTAAACCGGCGCACTGAGTCCGCCCCGTAAAACCATTCGTCAACGGCGGCCATCGGGTGTATGTTCACTGCATGGCCGCCGGTCTTTTTCCACCGCGCCGCTGGTATGGCTTGTTGTGCCTCGTTCTGGGGGCCTCTATGCTCGTATGGGGCCAAACCGTCCTGGCCCCGCGGCTTCAAGGCAAAACGTTTATCATTTATTGGACCCTTTGTTTTCTGGTCACTAGTCTTGCCTTGATTTTTGCCCTGTGGGAAAGCCGGCGTTTGCGTCTCAAATTACGGCAGGAGGAAAAGGCCCTGTTCAAGGAAATGTTGCATCAAATCGAAGTCGCCCGCCGCCGCAAGGAGGAGGAAGAACGGCAAACTGCAACCCCTGCCACCGACGATTCAACGCCCCGCCAACGTCCGCCCGCAACGTCTTGATAAAAGCGCATTCTTCAAGCTGCACGAACTGCAGCTACAAACGCCCGCATCTTGGCGGCATCCTTTTTACCGGGAGCTGACTCCACCCCGCTGGAAACATCCACGGCATAAGGGCGCACCCGCCGTATGGCCTCGGCCACGTTGTCGGATGTCAGCCCGCCCGCCAAAATGATGAGTGGATTGGAAGCCTTGGCCTTGAGCGCCAAATCCCAATTGAACACCGCCCCTGTGCCCCCTGCCTGCCCGGCGACAAAACTGTCCAACAGCCACGGCAGGCCTTGATAGTCGCGGCAACTCAACAAGGATAATTCATCCTTCAGACGAAAACCTTTGATAACGGGCACGTTTTGTTGCCGGCAAAACTCCGGGGATTCCTCCCCATGAAATTGCAACACTTGAATGCCGGCGGCAACGGCCTCGCGGACCAGCCCTTCCTCGGGGTTCACAAACACCCCTACACGAGTAATCAGTGGTGGGAGCGCCGCGATGATACTCCGCGCCGCGGCAGGTGTGACGTGACGCGGACTTTTCTCGTAAAACACAAATCCCACGGCATCGGCGCCGGCGGCTGCCGCCGCCAAAGCATCGGCCTCAGATGTGATGCCGCATATTTTGACTCGTACCGGCATGTTTTAACGTTAGCAGAAACATGGTCTTCGTCCAATTCGTTTGCACGCCAATGACATCTGCCAAATGGACAGCTCTCGCCTCCGTATCAGTTCGGAATTGGGCGCGTTGCAGAGGGCGGCTTGCCAACGGTTGCTCGGAGCGGTAGGTTTATAGACTTGGTGTCGTTTATGAAAAGACGCATTTATTTCGGGGTGTTGACGGTGCTGGTGGTCCTGAATTTGATCATCGGTGCGCGCATTTATTTTTACTCGGTTGCCGCGGCTCCGCAGGATGATGCCTACCCCAATCTCAAGCTCTTCACCACGGTGTTGGAACGTGTCCGCATGGAATATGTGGACGCCGACAAAGTCTCTTATCAATCCCTCATCCGCGGCGCGCTCAAGGGCATGCTGAACACGCTGGACCCGCATAGCGAATTTTTGGAGCCCACCAAATACGATGATTTGAAAAAAGATACCGAAGGGGCCTTTGGCGGTGTGGGATTGGTGGTCACCACCAATCAAGGTGTCCTCACGGTGGTCGAGCCAATGGAAGACACCCCAGGCGCGCGGGCGGGCATTCTGCCGGGTGATGAGATCATGAAGATTGACGGACAGAGCACGGCCGACATGGGCTTCCAAGAGGCCGTTCAGCGCCTGCGCGGCAAGCCGGGAAGCGAGGTGGTTCTTACCATCCACCGGCCTTCCAGCGGGCTGGTCAGCGACTTCAAATTGCAGCGCGCCGAAATCAAGGTGCACACCGTCAAGGACATCAACAACCGCCGCGAATTTGCGCTGGGGCCGGATAAAATTGGATATGTGCGGCTGTTGCAATTCGGCGAGCAAACCGCGTCTGATTTGGAGCAGGCGCTTCGCAAGCTCGAAAGCCAAGGCATGCAGGCGCTTGTATTGGATTTGCGCGACAACCCGGGCGGTCTTTTGGAGCAGGCGGTCAAGGTGGCGGAAAAATTCCTGCCACCTCGCTCGCTGGTGGTGTCCACCGAGGGCCGCAATCCCGAGCACCGCAACGAGTACCGCGCCGGCAGCCGCAACACTCACCCGCGTCTTCCCATGGTGGTGCTTGTGAACGATGCCAGCGCCAGCGCTTCGGAAATCGTGGCTGGTTGCCTTCAAGATTATCAACGGGCCATCATCGTTGGTGAACAAACCTTCGGCAAAGGCTCGGTGCAAAGCATCGTGCCGCTGAATGACGGTTCGGCGTTGCGACTGACCACCGCCAAATATTACACCCCAAGTCACAAGGTCATTCACGAGCGCGGCATCAAACCTGACATCATCGTGCCGATGGGCGACCAAGCCCGGCGCGATTTGCAAATCCTCCGTGCCCCGGGCGGGCTGGCCAATTTGACGGAGGAGGAGGCCCAGCGGGTGCGGCAAACACGGGATGTCCAACTGGATCGCGCCATGGACTTGCTCCGCGGGATCACCATGTTCACGCGGAAAGATGCCGCACCTGGGAAAACAGCAATGAAATAACGGGCCTCACCAGTAGTTTTTTCCACCCTCCGGCAGCCCGCCTGTGCCACCATGCCCACCGTATTGGCCATCGAAACCTCCTGCGACGAAACCAGCGCCGCAGTTGTGCGCGAAGGGCGGGTGTTGTCCAACATCGTTTCTTCACAGGTCCACATCCACGCCGAACACGGCGGCGTTGTCCCGGAGCTGGCGGTGCGCGAGCACTTGCGCAATCTCCCGCTCGTGGTGAGGGAGGCTTTGGTTCAGGCCGGTGTGAGTTCAAAAGAAATTGATCTCGTCGCCGTGACCCGCGGCCCGGGGCTCCCCACGGCCTTGATGGCCGGACTGAAAACGGCTCAAGGCATGGCCTACGCCTTGAACCGGCCCTTGGTGGGGGTGCATCATCATGAAGCTCATCTCTATTCGCCTTGGATTGAGGGGAATCCGCCTACGGCCCAATGGGACCAGTTTCAGCCCAATGTCTCCCTCATCGTCAGCGGCGGTCATACCTTGCTCATTTGGGTGAAGGCACCATTTAATCATAAAACGTTGGGCGGCACGGTGGATGATGCAGCGGGTGAATGTTTTGATAAAACGGCAAAAATGCTGGGGCTGCCTTATCCCGGGGGGCCATTAATGGATAAGTTGGCTGCTCAAGGCGACTCCACCGCTTTTGAGTTTCCACGGCCCATGTTGAACGAGGACAACGACGATTTCAGCTTCAGCGGCCTAAAAACTTCAGTTCGGTACTTCTTGGACAAAAAGCCCGGCTTGGCCGATGACCCGCAGCAGTTGCGGAATCTGTGCGCCAGCGTGCAAGCGGCTATTGTGGAGACATTGGTAGGCAAAACGACCCGCGCAGCCAAACGTTGCAAGGTGGGATGCGTAACGGCCTCTGGTGGAGTTACTTGTAACAGCAGCCTGCGCCGTGAGCTTGCGCGGGCCTGTGCAAATGCCGGCCTGACCCTCCGCTTGGCGGCTCCTCAATTTTGTTCCGACAACGCCGCCATGATTGGCGTCTTGGCAGAACAAAAGTGGCGTTTGCAGCCTGAGCCAACCGATTTTGACGCCGATATTTCACCTCGATGGGATTTGGCGTAGGACCTGCTTTTCTTAAGTTTGCAAAACAATCGTATTGTGGCACAATATATAAGACGGCGGCGGAATGCCTGCCATTAAATTGCTGCTGTCTTGTTGTCCAAGCTCGACTTGGCAACAATGGCGAAATCGGCTACCATTTGCTACGTACACATAATAATTAACACATCAGTGCAAGATGCGCCCCAAGTCGTTCACCAAGTCGTTCAATAAGCCCTTGAAAAATTGTATCTCCTGGTTGTTCACCGGAGCGGCGGCAATGGTGGTGGCCTCGTTGTTGCAAGCTCAGACCGACAGCCAAACGATGGTGAGGCTGGTACTGGACCAGGAGGGGTTGCGCGTGGGCATTGACGGCAAGGCCGCGCTGCCCGTGAAAGACTTTGCGGCGGGGGTCGTTTTTAGCGGGGTACAAATAATACCCCCTGGTGCCGATGGTTGGGTGCAAGTGACCGCGGTGGAGCGGGCGGTGGTGCTGGAGGTGGATGGTTTCAAGGGATGCTCAGCGCAATTACCTGTGAAGCATAGCCTGCGTCTGCACCCCGATGTGCAGCAGTTGTGGCTGGATTTGCAGGCACCCGCGGATAATACCAGCGAAATTAGTTTGCATTTGGCCGATGGCGCCAAGGCCACTCTTGGTGCGGCCTCAAGTGCGCGCATGGATTTGTTCAAGGACGGCTCCTACTATTTGGCTGGGCGGGGAAAAATCAGCGCCGTGGACGCCGATGGCCTCAATCGTGAATTGTCCCCCTTTCTTCCACCCATGATGGGTGGACCCTTGCAAAAGACTGCCGGAAACGACAAGCAGGCTGGCCGCTTCCGGCGGTTGACGCCTTTGGTGGAAATTGCCATGGGCGGGAAAGCCGACAGCACGCCGGAAATTGTCGTGGGCAAACAACGTTTCGCTTTGGAGGCCAACGGCGGCCGACTCATCGAGCTGCCCAATGGCACGCAAGTTGAAGTCACTCATAATCCGTCCACCCGCGCCGTAGAATGGCGGGTACGCAAAGGCATGGTGCGTGTGTGGGTGGCAGGGTTCGATTGCTGGAGCGCCATGCTTGTTTCCGGGCAGAGCGCGGGTGCCTTATGGAATTTGGAGCGCGGCGCGGTGGACTTGTCCAACCAGAGCGCCACCAATGGTTTCGCAACCACACGCGAAGTCTTGATACGCATTGCCAACCGGTTCTCCGCCAGTGTGCCGGGCAGCACCACTTTTCAGTACATCAATGTCCAAAACTGCTCGACGTTTGTAGCCTCTGCCAATGGGCCGGTAGATTTCTTCAATCCCGTTTCACGCCAAATTGCCCGGATTGGGACCGAAGCCGGCACCACTTTCCGCAGTGGCGTGCCGGCCATCAATCCCAACACCCCCTTCAACTCCATTCAAATGAATTGGGACGACGGCGGGGACCTGCGCATCACCGGCACTTCGGGCGATTTCAAGGTCTCCCCTAAAACCCGGCAGGTGTTGCGGGGCGACAATGACAGCCAGATGGTGGTCAATTACACCGACACCGGTTTGATTGAAGTCCAATCCGTCAGCAGCGCTTATCAAATCGAGCTTCGTCCCCTCAAGGATTGGCAGGTGCGAATGGGTGAAGGGGATGGGATGGGAGTTTTTCACGACAGCCGCACAGGCGTTTTCTATGCCACGGCCAACCCGGCCAATGCTGCGCCGGTGGTCTTCCAGACTCCGGAGGGGTTTTCTCCACAAGTCAATCCGGGTGGCATGATTACTGTCATCACCACCCAGGGGGGCGCATTGCCCTCACGGTTGATGGGCAGTGTGGTGTTTTATGAACAAGGCGGTGTGGGAGGTGGGACGGTGTTTGGCTCGGCAGTGCAACCCAACTTGTTGCCGGTGGGGGCCGCTTCCTTGAATACCTTTGGCAACCCGAACAATCTAATTGATCCATCGCGTGTACCTCAGCCCGGGGTCTCAGTCGTTGGAGGCAAATAAACCCCGAAACGATTCCGGACTGTGGTGGCAATGGTGAAACAATCAAGTACCCCCAAAAATACCCCGGCCTGGTGGACAGCCGGAGCGCTGGCATGCGCCTTGGGTACATGGGATGTGTCCGCGCAGAGTTCGCGCGGCTACATCATGCAAACCCTGCCTTATCCGGCGTATAGCATCCCGGAGACCAGCGCCTATAACTTGAAATGGGGCAAGATGATTGCCCGCCTGCACGCCGGCACGCAAATTGAGTTCAACGACAACATCAACCTGGCCGATGCCAATCCCAAAAGTGACCTGAGCATTGCCCCCAATTTGGGCATCGGCTTCATGTACCCGTTGAGCAAAAACAACCTTTTGCAATTAGACTTGGGCGTAGGTTACCGCTGGTACTTAAACAGCCCTGCGGTCAGCTCGTTGATGCTGGCCCCCAACTCCCGCCTCGATTACCGATTGTTCATCGGCGATTTGAGCCTCAATTTTTACGACAACATCCGCATCCAAGCGGATCCGACTTCGCGCCCGGAAATCAGCGGAGCCGCGGGACGTGACTTCATCAACTTCCGCCGCTTGAACAACATGAGCGGCGTCATCGCAGAATGGCGGCCATTCCGGCAATGGGGTTTTGTGGGGGGGTACAGCCACACCTTGGACCGCAGCCTCAGCAGCGAGTACCTCGAACTGGACTACGACCAGCACACTTTCAGCTTGGGCACCATCTACCAGGCCAGCTCCCGATTGATGTTGGGTTTGAACAACGCCTACGCAATGACCTTTTACCGGGAGAGTTTCCAAAACGATGGAACCACCTACACCGTCGGCCCGTTTGTGACATGGGAGGCCACCCGTTTTATTCTCGTGGATGCCTCGGTAGCTTACAGCATGGCGTCGTATGACAGGGGTAACCGGATTGCCGACACCTCGGACTTTGAAGGCATCGTTTTCCAAGTGGGCCTGCGCCACCGCATCAATCGCCGCATGAACCAAAACTTGCGCGTTGGCCGCTCGGCAGGGTTGGGCTTCGGAAGTAATTACACCGAGATGTACAGTCTGCAACATGGCTTTCAATGGCAGTTGAACCGGGCCATGAGCCTCAATACGATTTTCTCCTATGAACATTTTAAGGCGTCCGGCACAGGGGGCGACAGCGGCGACCGCTATCTGGCCTACCTGGGATTCAATTATTCCCTCACCAAGACCTGGCAAGCCACCCTTGGTTACAGCTTTTCCATCAAAGACTCGGCGATTGACGGGCGCGATTACACGCAAAATCGGTTGACACTCGAATTGCAAAAGCGATTTTAATTTATGCACATGTTGGCAACCAGGGCCATGGTAGGTGTTTTGTGGTTGGGGCTGTGGGCGGCCGCCTCCGCGCAGATTGCCGCCACCAATACCCTGCCGCAATCTTCCACCAATGCTCCGGTTCGCCCCGGCGACGACTTCAAGCTGGGCGTGGGGGACAAGCTCCTCTATTGGATTGAAGATGACCCGGTTAAAGGCGCCGAGCCGGACACTATCACCGTCAACGCCTTGGGCAACGCCACCTTCCGCGTTACCCGCGGCTCCGATCTTTCCATCACTTTGAACGTAGCCGGGCGGACTTTGGCCGAAACTGCGGCTGAAATTAAAAGGCGTCTCGACGCCGACTACTACCACGACGCCAAGGTGAAATTGGAGCTGAAGGAAACCACACCACGCTTCGGGCAGGTGCTCTTCATCGGACGCGGCACCCGTGGAAACATGCTCCAGCTCATGCCCGGCGAGGAAAAACGCATCTTCGAGGCGGTCTTTCAGGTGGGCGTCAATGAATGGGCCAATCTGCGCAAGGTCAAGTTGATCCGTGTGGACCCCGCCACCCAGAAAACGGAGACCCGAATTATTGACCTCGAGGACATCAAAAAAGGCAACCGCGCCAACAACATCATCCTGCAGCCAGGCGACATTATTGACGTGCCGGAGCGCACCTTTAACTTTGGAGGTTGACCACGGGCATGAGCAATAATTCCAGTCCGGAAGCCCGCGGCGTGGACAGTTTCGACACGCCGTTGATGGACCGCATCAACCTCTATTTCCGGTTGCGGCGGTACATCAAAATGCTGGCCCGGCGCTGGTTCATACTGCTTCTGACGGTGGCCGTGGGCGTTGGCATTGCCGCCCATCGCGCCTACAGCCTGCCCAAGATTTACCGGGCGATTTCCAAAATCGGCATTGCCTCCCGCGTGGTCACCCCTTTTGACAACAAGGCCGCCGTACTGGTGGACATCAACAGCTTTTACGACACCCACCTTCAATACCTCCAAAGCACTAAAGTCCGCGAGCGCGTGCTGGCCAAAATCCGCGCCGATGAACGGCTCGTCGGCATGAGCGGGCCCGTCAATGCCACTGCCACCAAAGGCTTGGGGTACTTTCTCATTACGGTGGATGCCACCAACTTCCTTTTTGCCCAACAATACGCCATGCATTGGGCGCGAGAGTTCATGAGTTTCAAGGAAGAACTCACGGCCAGCACCGTGGACCTCAGCCTTGCCGAGACCCAACGCGAAATCGAACGGTACGAACGTAAACTGGAAAAAGCCCGCCAAGACCTTCTCGCCTTCCAGGTCAAGCACAACATCGCCAGCGTCAAGGAAACCGCTGATGCCGCGCAACAACGCCTCGACAAGTTGCTCGATGAAATGACCGCCGTGCAGACGCTCCGGCAACGCCTTGAAAACAAGTCCAGCCGCGATCTGCTCAAGGGCGGCATGGTTGAAACCCGCCGCATGCCCGACCGCACAACTTCCGACGCCTCACAACCGGCCCCACAAAGCACCGGCGACACCCTCGAACGGCTTCTAAGTGAGTCCAAATACGCCGAGCTGGAGTTCCGCCTTCTGAGCAAACAGGATGAGGTCAAAAAATACTCCGCCACCCTCAAACCACAGCATCCCTTCATGCAGAATCTTCTGGCCGAAGTGGCCAAACTGCAACGTGAAATGCAGTATCAACTCGATTTGATCGAGGACAAGCGCCTGGCCCGCATCGAATCGCTCAAGCGCGATGAAGAAAGTTACAAACCGCTCATTGAAGACCTGCGCCGCCAGGTCTTTGAGTCGCGCAACATTCAAAACCAGTTCGACCGCCTGAAAAGCGACGAAACCGACATTAAAAATGAATTGGAGAGCCTCCGGCGCAAGGCTCGCGCCCTCGAAGCAAGCAACACCCGCGGCGACAAGGAGCTCGCCATTCTCGAAGAAGGCATAGGCTCGCCCCTGCCCATCAGCCCCAACCGGCAGAAAATCATCCTTGTTGGTCTTTTTCTCGGTCTGGCCGCCGGCTGCGGCATCATTTATCTCCTGGACAAACTCGACGACCGCTTGGAATTGGCCGAGGACATTGAGGCTGAGTTGGAATTGCCCATCTTGGGACAAATCCCCCTCCTTACGGGCAAGCAGGCCAAACAACGCATCCTCATCACCCAGATGGAGGAGCACAGCATGTTTGCCGAGTCCATCCGCGTGGTGCGCTCCGCCATCATGTTGGGCGTGGACAGTCCCCAAAAGCAGGTTCAACTCATCACCAGCGCCGTCCCGGGCGACGGCAAGACCACCTTCTCCGTCAATTATGCCATCACTTTGGCGCTGGCCGGCAATCGCGTCTTGATGGTGGACGCCGATCTCCGCCGCGGCAACATCAACGGGTTCTTTAACTTGGAGCGGGACCAAGGACTGGCTGAAGTCCTGGCCGGTGAAGTGCACTGGCTTGATGTCATCAAGGACACCTCCGTCTCGCACCTTAAACTTCTCACCACCGGCAAGCTGCCCGGCAATCCGGGTGAGCTGCTCATTGGACCCATCACCGCGCAATTCATTGCTGAGGCCCGCAAGCATTTTGATTTCGTGGTTTTTGATTGCCCACCGTTGACGGCCATTGACGACACCTTTGCCCTGGCCTCCCATGCCGATGGCATGCTGTTTGTCGTGCGGGCGGGCAAGACCTCCATGCGCTTTGCGCGTAATGCGCTCAATGCCGTGCAGCAACGGGGAGCCCGGCTTTTTGGCATCGTCCTCAACGGCATCACCGCCGACAATCCCTATTACTACTACAATTACTACTACCACGGCTACTACCGCAGCCGTGATCGGTCAGCTTCCAAAACCACAGGCATTCCCGATGTCAAACCCGGCAAGGTCATGCCACCCCCACGCAAGACCGAAGTCTCCCGTTAGCCTTCACCGCCGATAAATTATTGTTGGTTGCTGATAGGTTTGTTTGAGCGGCGAATCGTATTTTTTAAGGACACACGTTTCGCGCTTGTCATGACTCCGGTTTGGCGAATAATCCTTCCGATACCATGAAATTCAGCATTCTCGGCCTGTTGCTTCTTGGGACAATTTCGTTGGCCTTGCCGGTTTGTGCGGCGGGGGACACTTCCACTATCCCCAGTTTGGCCGGTCGGCGTCCCAACATCATTCTCATCATCACCGATGACCAGGGCTACGGCGACTTGTCTTGTCACGGCAATCCCATACTCAAGACCCCCAACTTGGATCGTATCCACGCGATGAGCCGCCGTTTTTTGGATTTCATGGTGAGCCCCACCTGCGCCCCCACCCGGGCCGCGGTGTTGACGGGACGGCATGAGTTCAAATCGGGCGTCACGCACACTATCTATGAGCGCGAGCGTCTTGCCTTGACGGCCACCACGTTGGCCGAGGTGCTCAAGAGCGCAGGCTATCGCACCGGCATTTTTGGCAAGTGGCATCTGGGCGATGAACGGGAATATTGGCCGGACCGGCGCGGGTTTGAGGAATTTTTCATCCACGGCGCAGGGGGGATCGGGCAAACGTATCCCGGCAGTTGCGGGGATGCTCCCGACAACAGCTATTTCAGCCCGGCGATTTTGCACAATGGACGTTTCAAGAAAACCACCGGTTACTGTACCGATGTGTTTTTCACGCAAGCCATGGCATGGATGGATTCGGTGCGGGGGCGGAGGCCCTTTTTTGCGATGATTACTCCCAACGCCCCCCATACGCCGCTGGACGTTCCGCCTGAATATGAGGCATTGTACGCCGGACGGGTTCCCACCAATGTGGCGAAATTTTTCGGCATGATTGCCAACATAGATGACAACGTGGGACGGCTGCTGGCGCGGCTGAAAGTTTGGGGCTTGGAGGAAAACACCCTGCTCATTTTCATGAATGACAACGGCGGCACGCAAGGCGTGCGAGTGTTCAACGCCGGTATGCGCGGCCAGAAAGGCACGCCCTATTGGGGAGGTGTGCGGGCGGCTTCGTTTTGGTGTTGGCCGGGGGTCTTGCCACCAGGGGACATTGCCCCATTTGCAGCGCATGTGGACATCATGCCGACGTTGGTGGAGCTTGCCGGTGCCAGGGTCCCGGCAGAAGTGGCGCGTCGGTGGGATGGGCGCAGTCTGGTGCCGTTGTTGATCAATCCATCGGCGCCGTGGCCTGAAAGGTATCTTTTTACACACCTGGGTCGCTGGCCAACCGGCAAGGCCGCCGAGGCCAAGTACAGCCAGTGCAGTGTGCGTTTTGGTGCATATCAACTGGTCAGTGCCGGCAAGAACGTTGGCACTTGGGAATTATATAATCTTCAATCCGATCCGGGCCAGACACGCGATTTGGCGGCTGAAAAGCCGGAGCTGGTGCGGCAAATGGCGGCGGAATACGACCGCTGGTGGGAATCCATCCTTCCTTGTTTGGTGAACGAAATGGCCGAAGGGCCGCGTGTAAATCCTTTCAAGGAGCTGTATTGGCGTCAATTTGGTGGAGGGCCGGATGAACGGCTGCTGCAGCAGATGAACCCCCGCCTGAAATTCGCCCCTGCCGGACAAATACGATAGGACCCCCAGTGCGGGGTTGCACTGCACTGGTCAGCTCTTGATGTCGCGCAGGTGAAACACCGTGGCGCCAATCATGAAGAAGGTGGCGTTGAAGCCCACGAGCAAGCTCAAGGATTGGCCAATGCGCCACCAAGGGATGGTTTCCTCGAAAATGTACACCCAGATGTTCAGGTGGTAGGTGAGAATCCAGTTGTGGTAGTCGCGGAAATAGGGGATGTGCTGCAGAATGAAACTGATGAGGACCACTGACATGGCCAGGATGGTGGCGGCGGCTGGTTTGATGTTGAAGCAACTGAACATGAAGGCCAGCGTCATGATCGTCACGGCTTCGGGAATGAGGAAAACCTGCGCCAGCAAATAGCGCGCAAAGCCGTCCTGTGTGTTGAAGACGCTGAAGATGGACTGTTCCGGCGCAAAGACAAACAGACCACCCCACGGAAACCAGAGTCGCGCCGACAACAAACCGAGACCTCCCAGCGCCAGCACCAGCAGGGCGGAGAACACGCAGCCGGCCAGCCATTTGACCGTGAGCAGGCGCCAGCGGGAAATGGGCCGGCAAAGAATCATTCGCAAGGTGCCATCCTCACTTTCCTTGGCCACAAAGTCGCCTCCCACCAGCGCCGAATATAGGGGTAGCAGGAAGATGGCAATCATCACCATCATGATGACCGCAATGGTCGGGGCGGTGATGAAGGTCTCGCCCAGGTAGCCGTTTTGATTCAACACCCGCTCGATTTGGGCAGTGGCGGTGGTGAACTTGAAGCCGAGGCTGATGGCGTTTTGCGCCAGCAGAAACATGGCAAAGCCGATGTAGGTGCGCTTTTTGCCGAATAATTTCCAGAGTTCGCTGCGAAAGGGGTGGTAAAGCATGGGCAACTTCCTTTTCAGTCGGCCTTGGCACCAGCGGCCCGCTCGCGGTGCATGAGCGCAAGGTAAAAATTTTCCAGGCTTCGTTCCTCGGGGGCGATTTCGCAAACGGCGATGCCTGCGTTGACCAGATGGCGCACGACTTGGTCGCTGGTCGCCGGCGGGGCGAGTCGAACAGCTTCGCCATCACGGGCATCGTGGATGAAGCCGGCCTCACGCAACACCGCCACCGCACGGTTAAAATCTGGTGTCCGCAAGCGCCACCATCCGCCGTGCTCGCGTGCCTCCTTCAGGGAGCCCTCGAAGACTTTGCGTCCTTGATGCAGCACGGCAATGCGGGTGCAGAGTTGTTCAACTTCACTCAACAAATGCGAGGAGAGCAGCAGCGTCAGGCCCAATTCGCGGCGGAGGCGCAGGATGGTGTGGCGCATTTCGTGGATGCCCTCGGGGTCGAGGCCGTCGCCGGGTTCATCCAAAATCAACAGGGACGGATTGGGCAGAAGGGCCTGGGCCAAAGCGAGGCGGGTGCGCATGCCGTGGGAATAGGTGCGGACCAGGTGATGTTCGCGGCCCTTGAGCCCCACCCACTCGATAACTTCATAGATGCGTTGCCGGGGTGTGGGGGCGCTGAAAGAGCTGAGGATTTCGAGGTTGCGCCAGCCGGAGAGGTAGTCGTAAAAGGCGGGCGTTTCGAAGATGGCTCCCACTTTTTCCAAAGCGCGGTAACGATCGGAAAACACATCGTGCCCCAACAATCGGACCTGTCCGGCATCGGGCCAGACTTGCCCCAACATCATGCCGATGGCAGTGCTTTTCCCCGCGCCGTTGTGACCGAGCAGACCAAAAATTTCACCTGCTGGCACGCTTAAGTCCAAGCCGTCCACGGCCTGACGGCGTCCGAAACGTTTACAAACACCCCCCAGCTCAATCATCATGGCCGCGTCCCCTCCAAGACCAGCAGGTTTTTGATGTGACCGTCTGCATACAAAAAGTTTATCCCCTTGCCTTCGCCGCGTGTGGCGTGAAACGCCTCCTTGTCGAACATGAGGGGCATTTGATGGGGTTGAAAGGGCAGGTTCAAGACCGTCAGGCGGTCGGCGGGTTGATTATTGAGAAGGCTATTCCAAGAGTAGCTGGAGCCGGTGGTTTCAAAAAGATTGTTGGCATCGGAGGGGCAGCGCAGGATTTTTTTGTTGCCGAGATACGGAGCCAGGACCCGGTCAGGACCGGCAGGTTCATTGGTGGCGGAGGCGCCGGCCGGTTGATCGCGCATAATGGGCAGGCGATTGTTGTAATCTTGCGTGTACAACTGAATGGCCAGCCCAAGTTGGCGCAAATTGCTTAAACACGCGGTGGCCCTGCCGGCCTCACGGGCGCGGGTGAGAGCGGGCAATAGCAAGGCTGCCAGCAGCGCAATAATGCCGATTACGACCAATAATTCCAGCAAAGTGAAAGCCGTGTTCGGCGGCCTTGCGACTTGCAAAAAGCCCCACCCCTGCCGTTTTGAATAAGCGGGCTGCATGTGAATCTCAGGGATTGGGCCGGCGGCCTCCAAACCTGCGTCCGGATTCCATCAAGCGTTGAATCTCTTCGAGCAACGGTGCCACCTCCGCTTTGGTTTGGGCGGAGCTGGAGGTGTAAAAAGTTTTCAGACCGATGGTGGTGATTTTTTTCTGAAGCTCTTCGCTGATGACGGGGGCCTGCGGATCGCCGGGCCAGCGTGGAGCTCCACCAGGAGTCTCCGGCGGGATGGCCACCATTTCCTCGCGGGCTTCCTGCAGGCGTTTGAGGGCTTCCTGGACGGCGCGTTGACGGCGCTCGGGCGGCATTTTTTCAAATGCCTCGATCATGGTCTTGAAGCCGGTGGGCATGGTGGCCTCGACAAATGCATTTTTCTCCTCCTCCGTCATCTGCTCAAACAAACGGCGCCATTCATTGTCCAATCGGGCGCGCCGCCGCTCTTCCCAAGGAAGGGCGTTCAATTTATTTGCGAGTTCTTGAATGGCTTTGGCCCGGCGGGAGGGCGGAAGGCGCTGGAGGTCGGTTTGGCGCATGTACTGCCCGACTTTTTCGGCGGTCATCTTGCTGTTGCGAGCCAGGGCAAAACCGCCCCACGCAGCCAGCCAAAGTCCCAGCAGGACCCCGATTCCCCATCCAATTGGTTTATAACGAGTCACAGACACAATTCCAAAGTACCATGCTCAAGTGTTCCGGTAAACGGAGTGCCACTTGCGGATGGGCTAATGTATGAGCTGCTCAGGGACTTGGGGGTGAGCTGGTGGGCAAACGATAAGTGTCGGTGACCGCCCACAAGTTGATGGGAGACAGTGTGCGCCCATATTTATAAAAGCGCGCACTGCCATCGCAGAACACGTAATTGGCCCCTCCGCCAAAGTTTTGACGGCGGGCATTGTTGTGGCGGCCTTGGGCCAACACCTCCACATCATCAAAGCCGTCGTAATCGAGGAAGAAGTCGCCCCGTTCATTAATCTTCTCGCCAAATGCGATGGTCTCGGAGGGATTTTTAACGGCATTCTCCGGGATGGGCGTGGGCGAGGTGGCCTGTTTGTAATACGTGGTGTTGGTCGAGTGAAACGTCTGCACGTAGTCCGTGAAGGCGTTCATGATGAAGCTGCGGGGGGCCGCATCCAAGGGGTAGCGCACGGGGTCGCTCCGAGGATGAGTGGCCCCGTCAGAATGAGGTTCATCCGGACCATCGGCGGGACAAATCAAAACCTTGGGATTGGTGATTTCATTGCTCATGCGCCCCGGCCATGCCGGACCGTACATGCGCAGGGGAAACACCCAATCGTTGTTGTCGAGGTACATGCGCAGGGCAATGCCCATCTGGCGCATGTTGTTCATGCATTGGATGGTTTGGGCCCGTTGCTTGGCCGAGGCCAGAGCCGGAAGCAACATGCTGGCCAGCAATGCAATGATGGCAATCACCACCAGCAGTTCAATCAACGTGAACCCGCCGGCGTGACGCCTGACATTGGTTAAAATGGTTTTGCGGCTCATAACCTTAAATATGACACACGTTCCTGCAAGTGCGCTACCGCTTTTCAGCGCACGCTCTAATGGGTTAGACGCCAAGAGGGGGCTTTGGTTTCAAAAAAATTCCAAAGATTTCGTGGCTGGCGCTCCCTCAATGGGTTGGAGAAGGAGAATGGCCACAAGAAGGGGCAACATTTCTTTTGCCGCAGGGCCTGTTTTTGGGTACCAGTAGCGGCGTTCCATGATTTGCATTTTCGCGCAAACAACGGCGGCGGTGCCATCACCCGGGCTGTGGCCCCTGGCGGTCTTGGGGATTTCAGTGGGGGTGAGCGTGGTGCTCATTACCAAGCTGCGGGTACATCCATTTCTGGCCCTGATGGCCGCAGCCATCACCACAGGGTTGTTGGCGGAAAGATTGCCCGGGGCACGCCCGCGCAGCGAGGCGCCTCCGCCGCCGGCTGTGCTCAGCGAGGGCGTGGCAAAACCCGCCAAGCCACCGCCGAGTCATTGGGTGACAGCAGTGGAACTGACAACACGCGAATTTGGCAACACCGCAGGCCGTATCGCATTGGTTATTGGTTTGGCCAGCATTATCGGTATGTGCCTGATGGAAAGCGGGGCTGCCGACAAGGTGGTGCGGCGTTTTTTGGCGGTGTTTGGGGAGAAGCATGTAAGTTTCGCCCTGCTCGGGGCCACCTACGTGCTGTCCATTCCCATTTTTTTCGACACCATGTTTATGTTGATGGTGCCGCTGGCCAAGGCGTTGCGGTTGCGGACGGGCAAGGATTATTTGCTTTATGTCATGGCGATTTGCAGCGGGGGTATGGTGACGCATTCGTTGACGGTGCCACATCCCGGGCCGCTGGCGATGGTGGACAACTTGAAGGTGGACGTGGGCTTGTCCATTGTGGCGGGGGTGGTGATTGGCGTTTTGCCTGCGATTGTGGGATGGTGGACGGCCCGATGGATCAACGGCCGAATGGATGTACCGCTGCGAGAGACTCCCGATGCACCTCTGGCGGAACTGCAAGCCATCGTGGCCAAACCGGAGTCCGAACTTCCGCCTTTTTGGCTGGCTGTGCTGCCGGTGATTCTGCCCATTGCCCTTATAAGTGGCGCCTCATTTTTTGAAGTAGCGGGTGGAAGCTTTCCAAGTCTGGTGGGATGGATGGGGGCCGAACGTTTTGCCCAGGTGCAACAATGGGTTGAGTTCATCGGCAACCGGAATGTGGCCCTGGCCATTGGCGCCGTCATTGCCCTGCTGATTCTTACGTGGCAACGGAGCTTTGGATTTCGTGACATTGAGGAACGGCTTGGACCGCCCTTGTTGACCGCCGGCATCATCATTCTCATCACCAGCGCGGGGGGCGCCTACGGACTCATGCTTAAAAACGCCGGTGTAGGCGATGCCGTCAAGGAGCTTGTGGCCGGTAAAAATGTGAACCTCATTTTTTTGGCGTGGTTGGTGGCGTGGGTCATCCGTGTGGCGCAAGGGTCAGCAACGGTGGCCATGTTGACGGCCTCGGCAATGGTGTATCCCATGATGGATCCGGCCAGCAATCCACCTCTGCCGTTTCATCCGCTGTATATTTTTTGCGCCATCGGTTTTGGGGCGCTTTCGACGTCGTGGATGAACGACAGCGGTTTTTGGGTGGTCAACCGCCTCAGCGGCATGACAGAGGGCGAAACGCTCAAGTCATGGACGGTGATGTCAACGGTGATTGCCATTACGGGATTGGTGTTTGTCTGGCTGCTGGCGAAGGTGTTGCCTTTTGCGCCTGTTGCGGCCAAGGTAGCGGGTTGAAAGCCTTGCCGCCCGACTACATTCCTTGCATGATTGCCCTGCTCAAACAGGTGTAACGCCCCATGTGCTCGTTGTTTCATGGCCGCTTTGCCGCGGTCTTGCTTCTGGCGGTGTTGGGTTTGGCGGCTGCATGTCGCACGGCCCGGCCATTTCCGGTGGTGGATGCCACCCAGCCGGGCTGGCAGACACAGCGTTTTCCCGCGCTGTGGCGGCCACCGGGAGGGAATGCGCCTGAAATTGCGGGGGACTTGTGGCTGACACGGCATGAAGATGGGCGGACGCTGGTGCATTTCACCAAGACGCCCATGCCTACGCTTATGGCGTGGCGCGCGCCGGATGAATGGCAGATTGAGTGCCAGCCGCGCACACATCGCGCATACGGTCACGGCACGCCACCAGCCCGGTATTTGTTATTGTGGGTGCCCGAGGCGCTTGCCGGAAGACCGCTTCCGGCGGGTGTTATGGTGGAAAATACGGTGGGTGAATCCGGCGCTCTACGGCTGCGCCATCGGCACAGCGGGGAAACATTTACCTTGTTTCGGACACCATGAAGGGGTGGCGTGTATTTTTCTGGGTCTTGGCGGCCGTTCTGGCGGTGGTGGGATGGAGCCGGCTGAACTGGGATGTGGAGGTGTTGAACACCCTGCCGCTGACCCAGCCGGCAGTGCGCGGGCTTCAATTGCAACAACAATACTTTGGCCAGACCGATGATTTGATTCTCCGAGTGCGCACCAGCACGGAGGATGAGACCACCGACGTGGCCCGTGCGTTGGCTGCTGAATTGCGCCGGCACACTTCGTTGGTTGCCGCTGTGTGGTGGCAGCCACCACTGGAGGAGAATGCGTCTGCGCTGGCAGCCTTGGTGGCCGAGGCTTGGTTGAACGCACCACCCGGGCGGGTGGAACGACTGCGGGCGGAACTTTTGCCCGCCCAACTCCAGGCCACGTTGGAGACAGCCCGCCAACGTTTGGGCACTTCACTGAGCCCCGGCGAGCTGGCGCGGTTGAGCTATGATCCGCTGGGATTGACGCGCATCTTGAGCGGCTCGTCTCTGCTACCGACGGAAGACGCGGGTTACACACCAGGTTTTCAAACGGCTGACGGACGCAGCCGGTTTCTTTGGGTGAGGCCGCAGCCTAAGTTAAAGGGCTATCGCGAATGCCAGGCTTGGTTGGAAGAAGTGCGGGTGGTGGTGAATCACTGGCAATCTTCAAATGGTACGCCGAATAATTTGCAGATCGGTTTTACGGGACGGCCGGCGTTCATGGCGGAGATTGGCGGGGGGATGGAACAGGACATGTCCTTTCCAGCGTTGGGGACACTGGCACTAATCGGCGGATTGTTCTACCTCGCGCATCGTCGTTGGAGGCCGTTGATGTGGTTGATGGTGTTGCTGGTGCTCAATTTTGTTCTGACGCTCGGTTTGGGTGCACTGTGGTTGGGCGCTATTAATGTGGTGAGCATTGGGTTTGCGGCCATTCTCATGGGACTGGCGGCAGATTACGCCATGGTGCTGTTCCAAGAAGCATGCGCTCATCCGGGGCTGACTGCGAATGAAATTCAACGCCGTGCACGAGCGGGGATTTATGGCTCCGCCCTGACGACAGCCGGGGCGTTTCTGCTGCTGAACTTCAGCACTCTGCCGGGCTTGGGACAATTGGGGGTTTTGGTGGCTGTGGGCATTTTGCTTGCAGCGGTGCTCATGTTGCAATGGTATCTGCCGCCCTTGCAAAAGGTGTGGGCCGCTGAATCGGCCAGACCGGATTGTGCCGCTCTTTCAACACTGAGCACGCCGGTTTGGATGCGCTGTCTTCGCTGGCTTTCGTGTCTTTTGGTTGCAGGTTGTGTAGCTGTATTGATGTTGTTGGGGCCTCCACTGCTGGAGCCTTCCGCTAGCGCGTTGCGTCCACGGAATAGTGAAGGCTACGCGGTGTGGGAGGAGTTCAAGCAGTCCACCAGTACGGGGCAGGAACCGTTGTACGTCATAATTCATGCCGGCTCGGCCATGGACCTGTATGAAAGCGCCAAGGTGTTACGGGAGCGATGTGAGACTTTGTCGGCACAAGGTTTGTTGCACAGCGCCAACATTCCGAGCGAGCTGGTCATGGATGCGCCATGGCGGCAAGTTAACGCGGGCAATTTGCGGGAGGTGCTTCAGCGTAAAGATCAGTGGATGCACGCAGTTCTGCAAGCCGGTTTCACCACCAACGCTCTGGCCCTGACGCAATTGATTGTGGAACATTGGACTCAAGCCGGCGAAGGCAAAGCGGCTGCGCTACCACCCGAGGCCCAGTGGTTGCGGGACCGGTGCTATGCCAGCGCGGACGGAAAACGGGTGTTGCTTGGGATATTGCATCCGGTTGCGTCACCGGAGGTCATCATCGAACGTTTGAGTCAGCCCTTGGGCCTGCCGGTGGAAATTTACATCACCAATTGGGAATGGGTGGGGCGCACACTTGCGCGCATGATGCTGCGTGAATTGCCGTGGTTGCTTGCGGCCATTGGCGGTGTGGTGGTGCTGGCGTTGTGGGTGGCTTTGCGGTCGTGGCGGGAGGTGCTGCTCAGCTTGGGAGTGCTGGCCGTCAGTGTGTTGCTTTTGCTGGGCTGCATGCGCCTTGCCGGATGGCAGTGGCACCTAATGAATTTGATGGCGTTGCCACTGATGTTGGGGCTGGGGGTGGATTATTGCCTGCACTTGTTGTTGGGTTTGAGGCGGCATCAAGGCGACTGGGCCGCCACGCATCAAGCCGTGGGAAGGGCCTTGTTGCTCGCCGGGGCCACCACCGCTGCTGCCTTGGGCTCATTGGCAATGTCCACCAACGCCGGACTGGCAGGGCTGGGGCTGACCACGGCTGCGGGCGTTGTGGCGTGCCTAATTTCGTCTCTGCTCTTTCTCCCCGCCTGGGAAACCGCCACGCGCAAAACGAAGACGGCGACTGGTGGGGGCCGAGGGCTGGACTCTCCAACGGCTTCTTTCTAAAAATGGAATGACGTGACGGCTCAACCCTCGCTTGGAATGAACCGCACGCCTGCTTTGGCTCCAACGTCCTTGATGTAGCGCGCCGCTTCGGCGTATTCCTCGGCCTTGTTCAAGTGTTCCATCATCAAGGGCGGTTGCTGGGGCAGAACGGCCAGGCGTTTGAGGAAGGTCGTGTAATCCAGGGAGCCTTTGCCCGGGATGACCTCGCGGAAATGCACGTTCATTTCCACTTCCCAATGCAAGTCTTTGGCATGGCAACTGACGATGTGCGGACCCAGTTTGTCGAAACACTCGTTGAGCAAATCTGTGTTGCGGAAGAAGCGTTGGGGAGAGTTGATTAAATTGCAGGGGTCCAGGTGCACTCCAAAAGCCGGACGGTCCACGGCTTTCAGCAACCGGAGATTGCTTTCCACGCTGTCCGGCAGCGCCCAGCCCATCATTTCGTAGCAGAACTTGGCACGCCGCGGTTTGACGGCGTCAATTATTTTGCGGGCGTTTTCCACGGCGGCCTCAAAGAAACGCTCCGAAAGATTGTCCGGGTGCGGCCCATACCAGACGGTGGGATTGAAGGAACCGGCAATGTCCACGCAGCAGCGGGCGCCAACGGCCTCGGCCAGGGCCAGGCCCTCGGTGACAAACTCGAGGTTTTTCCGGCGCTGTTCCGGATTGGCATCCATGAGATTCACCCACCGCCCCACTTCTGCAATGACAACGTCATGGCGTTGAAAAGCGGCGGCGGTGGCGCGGATGCGGTCGGTATCGGTCAGTTTGATGTTGGGACAATAGGCTGCGCCGTAACCGAGTCGGCGGTGCGCCAGCGCCAATTCTTCCGGATCGTCGGTTTTGGCGAAAGACGGACCTCCCAGACGAACGCCAGGTGCGGCAGGCGATGGTTCGGCTGCCAGCAGCCGACCGCCGGAGGCCAAGGCGGCCATGGCGACACTCTGTTTGATGAATGAACGGCGGGGCAATGGGGTATTCATGGGGAAGGTTTTAAAAATTGGTGTCCGGTTTTTCGAAATTCATCTCCTTAATCCAGATGTTGCGGTAGCGGACATCGTGACCTTCTGCTTGTAGTTTGATGCCCCCGGGCGTGTCGGTGATGCCTTTGCCGCCATCACGGCCGCCGTCCAGCCCGCTGTTGGGTCCACCCCAGACCTGCGTGATGGGGACGTTGGTGTGAACCTTGATGCCATTGAAGTACATGGTCACCAAAGCGTGCTCGACTTTTTTGCCGTCCTTGAACCGGGCGGCGCGGAATTGAATGTCATAAGCATTCCATTTGCCCACGCCGTTGTAGGCGTGGTAGGGCGATTCGCTTTCGTTGATGACGGCCCCCATGCCGTGCTTGGTTTTGTCGCCGTCAAGGATTTGAATTTCGTACCTGTTTTGCAAATACACGCCGCTGTTGCCGCCGGGCTGCATGACCAAAAATTCAACGTGCAGCCGGAAGTCGCGGAACTCCTTTTTGGTGACGATGTCCGCGGCGCCGTATTTGCCGCCGGCGGCAGCAGGGTCCGCCGTGCTCACCGCTGTGCCCGGGTCCACCGGATCGGGCACAATTTGCCACTTGATGGGGAGGGTGGCCGCCAGGCGCGGTCCCTGCCAATAAGTCCATTTCTCATCAAGCATTTTGCGGGTGCCGTCAAAGAGGACTTCAGCGCCGGGCAGGGGTTTGGCGCCCACTCCGATATGCGCATCCGCGGCGGAAAGAGCCGATGAACACAAAACGAAACCCAGGCCAAGGCCACAAGCGATGAGGTGCTTTTTCATGGGCTTGAATGTGCCATGACGGCGATGGAATGTCCATCACGCATCGGACGGGTTTGCCGGTGGGGGCATGATGGGAGGGGCGGGTTCCTGTTCGGATTGCAGAGCGCGTTTGCGGCGTTGGACTGCCTGTTGGAGGAGGTACTCAATCTGGCCGTTGACGCTCCGGAATTCAGCCTGCGCCCAGGCCTCCAACTCGGCCCAAAGCGCAGGGTCCATCCGCAGCAGGAACGATTTGCGTGACGCCATGCGAATCGCCCTTCAGGCTCAGGTGTACAACGTGCCGGTGTTCACGACTGGATGCACCTCGCTCTCGCCGCACAGCACCACCATCAAGTTGCTTACCATGGCGGCTTTGCGTTCATCGTCCATTTCCAGCACATGCTTGGTGGCCAGTTCCTTCAGCGCCATGTCCACCATGCTGACGGCGCCCTGGACAATTTTTTGTCGTGCGGCAATCACCGCTTCGGCCTGTTGACGGCGTAACATGGCCTGCGCAATTTCCGGCGCGTAGGCCAGATGGGTTAAACGTGCCTCTTCAACCACCACCCCGGCTTTGTTGAGGCGCTCCTGCAACTCCTTTTGCAACGCTGCGGAGACTTCCTCCACCCCGCTGCGCAAAGTCGTTTCATTATCCTCGCCGTGATCGTAGGCGTAGCAACTGGCCAGATGCCGCACCGCCGATTCGCTCTGAATGCGCACGTAACTTTCGTAGTCGTCCACGTCGAACAGTGCTTGCGCCGTATCCGCCACGCGCCACACCACCACGGCGGCGATTTCAATCGGATTGCCGCGCTTGTCGTTCACCTTCAACTTTTCGCCGTTCAAGTTTCTTGCGCGAAGCGAGACTTTATACCGGGTAAAACTCGACAACCCCTTGCCTTTGCCGAGAGAAGCGGCGGCCTCCCCCGATGCTGAGCTCTTGAGCGGTCCGTTTGCGTAAAAGGGATTGCCCCAATGGAAGCCGCTGCGGCGGACGGTGCCTTTGTATTCGCCGAACAAAATCAAGACGCGGGCTTCATTGGGTTGCAAAGTAAAGAAACCAAGCATGAAAATGACCGAGACAATCATTCCCACAATGCCCACGATAAACCAGAGCCAGATTGGATGATTGCCTGTACGCTCGCCGACAACAATGGAGCCAATGAACAAGGCGATGCTGCCCAAGTGCATGAGAATCACAATGGGCAACATGAGCCAGCCGTTGTGGACCTCGACCACTTTTTCATGGTGAGATTCGGACGCAGTCGAATAAACAGTTTTCATATGTTATCTATATGATATCATAATGATTTCAATTCAGCAAGTTTTTTGCATTTTTATTTTTCAACGCTATCTTCCGACCAAGTTGGATTCTCATATTTGAACTGACTTTCCAAAGGGCGATATTTTTCGCCTCAATTCAGAACGTGCTCGCCCGCAAGGTGTTGGATGGTCAGCGTTAAGCCGGAATTTTACAGTTTTGACATGGCATGGCGATTGCTCTTAGACCTCTGTAACTTCGGATAACAAAGTTGAGAGTGGCCGTGAAAGTGATTAAATCCATAGCGATGTTGAGCGTGATGAGCGCAGGATTGCTTGCAATCCAAGCCGTCGCGGGCGACGCGCCCACTTTCCAGCTTACTCAACGAAGCATCCCTGAGCGCGGCGCGGTCAATGCGGTGGAATTTGCGGTGGGCAGCCAAAAGGTTTCCTTGATTCTCCCCAAAGACTGGCGCGTGGGGCAGTCATCGGAGGGCTTGATTTTGCAGGCCGCCGATTACTCAGCCACTTTCACGCTTAAAGCGGTGAAGAGCAGCGAGTTTTTGAGCCGGGAATTGAAGGAAAGCATGGCGCCCTTGGCCCCCAAAGTGGTTTTTGGGCAAGATTCCGCCTGGTCCACCGGTTTGGGAGAGGCCACTGTGATTGAAGCCCATATGGGCGAGGGTGATGAGCTGACCGTGCATAGCCGGACGTTTATCATCAATCTCAACGACCAAACCTTGGTGGTGACTTTGACAGCGAGTGTTAATAGTTTTGAGAAATCACAACTCATCGCCTCATCAGTCATATCTTCCTTGCGGGCAGAATAAGCAGCGGAGAATAAAACCCAGGGTGTGGGGTTGGTAAGATTGGCCAAGGCAAATGTTTGTTTTGCCTATCCAAGGTTTTTTGTGTTCGTGTTCTTTGTTCGTCATTTCCAACGTGTTGAGGAGAGGCGCCATTTCAGATTCAATAGGGGGTAGTCATCATTCCTGCTTGATTTGTGCGTGATTCAGAGGGGGCTATTCCGCTAACATGAGGGCATGAAGTGTTTGCGTATTTGGGTGGCGATGGTGTTGATGGCAATGCTGGCCGTGACGGCATGGGCCAGTCCGGAGGAGCAATATGTCCGTGTATATGACCTGATTCAGCAGGGCGACCAACTGATGGAAACCGGCCGCGGAGCCGACGCTCTGCCCAAATACCGTCAAGCCTTGCAGGAGCTGCAGCGGCTCCAATCAAATTTTCCCGGCTGGAACGAGAAGGTGGTGAATTACCGGCTGAACTATTTGAACGGAAAAATCAAATCCCTTGCAGACCAAACGCCCACACCATCCCCATCTCCGAGCACACCCGCACCGCCAGCTGCTGTTCCCCCTCCACCAACCACACCACCTCCACCGGCGATGACGCCCGCGCAAGCGGAAGAATTGGAGGCCCTGCGCGCCCAAGTGAAGCAGTTGCAAAGCGACCGATTGCTTTTGGAGGCCAAATTGCGCGAAGCCCTGTCCGCGCAGCCCGCCGGAGCCGATCCTCGCGAGCTGGCCCGTGCCGAGGAACGCATCCGAAATCTTGAAAAAGAGCGTGACTTGTTGCAAGTGACTCTGCAGCAGGAGAAGGAAAAAGCCGCCAATGCCGTGGCGCCGGAAAAAGTCCTCGCCCTCCAGCGCTCCCTCACAGAAGCTCAACAACGGCTGAATCGGCAACAAGAATCCGTGGCCACTTTGGAAAAGGAGCGAGACCAGTTGCGCAAGCAGCTCCAGGACCAACAAGCCCGCACCAAAGACCGCTCGGAAACTTCGCGCGCGGCCGTGGAGGAACTAAATCAAAAATTGGCACGTGCGGAGGAGGCCTTGGAAAACCAACGCCGCGAAAAAGCCGCTGTCGAAAAAGAACTCGTGGAAACCCGCGCCCAACTTGCCGCCGCCCCGACACGGGAGGACTTGCAGAAAGCCCAAGATGCCTTGGCGGAAATCCGGCGTTTATTGCAAGCCGCTGAAACCGATGCCGCCAATGCGCGAGCCGAACGCCAGGCTGCCGCCGACAAGAATGCACAATTGGGACAACAACTCGAAACATTGAAAGAACAGCTTGCCCGCCAGACTGCCACCGCGGCTGAACTGGCCCGTGAAAAAGAGACCCTGCAAAAACAGGTAGCCGAAGCTCAAGCACGGGCGGAAAACCGGGCCGATCCTGCGGAGTTGAAAAAGGCCCAAGAAGCTTTGGAGGCCACCCGCAAAAAGCTTGACGAAGCCACGGCCCAAGCGGCGGCTTTGCAAAAAGAAAAGGAAAACCTCCAGGCCAGCCTCAAAAACCAGACCCCCGACAATGCCCTCGTGCGCTCTTATGAGGCCGAGAACATCAGCCTCAAAAAACAACTTTTTGAATTGCAGCAACGTCTCTCCGTCCTCATGCCCCAGGTGGAACATGGCACAGCCGAATTGGAGCGCACCCGCCAACAAATGGCGGCGCTACAAAACGCCGTTGAAGCGCTGAAGCAGGAAAAAGAACTTCTCGCCCGCCAACTTCAAACCGCCACCAACGCGCCGGCGGCCCCTGACCCGCGATTGGCTGAGGCCGAGCAAAAACTCGCCGCCTTGCAACAAAAGTCCAATACACTGGCCGAGCAAGCGGCCACACTCCAACGGGAGCGGGATGTCCTCGAAGCTGCACGCAGAGAATTGGACAAACGCCTCCAAACCACCCAGGCCGAGTACGAACGCCTTCGCGCTCAGGATTTGGAACGCCTGCGCCAGCTTGAACGCGAGCTTCTGGCCGCCCAAACGGCGCGCCAGGAGCAGGAACAGCAAATGGAAGCGTTGAACAAGGAGCAGCAAATTCTGGAAACCCGGCTCGCGGCCCTGCTCTCTGAAAAAGAACGGGAAAGCTCCTCCAAAAATCGCGACAGCCGCCGCCTGAAGGAACTGGAAAAAGAACGCGACCAGCTCCAGAAAAAACTTAATGAAACCACCAAAGACTTGTACGCCTTGCGCCAGCGCACAAGTTCATCGGAGGACTTGAACCGTCAAGTGGCCAACCTGCGTGCGCGCCTGGAAGCCTACGAGGTCAAACGCGTTCCGCTGACCAAAGAAGAACTGGCCTTGCTCAAGGCTCCTCCCACCCGACCACAACCTCCCGCCCGCCCCACCAAGGGGGACGCTGCGATGACTCAGGTTATTCTGGAAGCTCGCCGCGAGGCCGAGGCCGGCCGATTGCCTGAGGCCGAGAAGAAACCTTCCACGGCGGTGGCGCGGCAACCCAGCGCCGCCGTCCAGGCTCTGCACCAGCTTGCTGCGGTGCAACTCGAACAAAACAAACTCGCCGAGGCCGAGCAAACCATTCAAAAGGGCCTTGCCGCCGACCCTCAGCATGCCGGACTCCTTTATCAACTGGGCATCCTTCGCTATGAACAGGGGCGCTTGGATGACTCACTCGCCGCGTTGGGACAATCCATCAAAAACGACGCCCAGCGGGCCGACGTGTATAATTATTTGGGATTTGTGCTCGGGAAAAAGGGCTTGGTGCGCGAATCGGAAAGCGCCTTCCGCAAAGCCCTGCAGCTCGACGCTTCCCTGGCCTCCGCGCACATGAACCTGGCCTGGGTGTACGCCCACCAGCAGCCACCTTTCCCCGAGCTGGCGCGCTGGCATTATCAAAAGGCCATAGCCGGCGGCGCAGCCCCCAATCCCGAATTGGAAGCCAAAATCAAGCCCACCGGCGAACAACCTTGAACCCATTCCACCTGCATGTTGCGACAGGAATTACATGAACTCATCGTGGCCACTCGTGGACGCGGCTTTTATGAAATTACCGATGAGGTGATGGCGCTGGTCCGACGGAGCGGTCTGGTGACCGGCCTCGCCACCCTGCATCTGCAACACACCTCAGCCTCGCTCCTGATTCAGGAAAATGCCGACCCGGAAGTCCGCCGTGATTTGGAGCGATTCATGGCGCGGCTGGCCCCCGACGGGGACCCCCTTTTCCACCACACCATCGAGGGCGATGATGACATGCCTGCCCATGTCCGCACCGCCCTCACCGCCGTCAACCTCTCCATCCCCATCGCTGAGGGACGCCTGACCTTGGGCACATGGCAGGGCATCTATGTGTGGGAGCATCGGCAAGCTTCACATCGGCGCAGAGTCACGCTGCATCTCCTGGGCGAAAGCAGCCCGCAACGATAGAATCTGCTGTTTTTTTTCAGCCCGCTGGCGAAAGCCTAAGCGGGCGCATCTGGAGGCTTTTTTCCAGGCGTGACCGTCAGGTCATTCCGATGCCGCTTGAGATTTGCAGGGCTTTGCTACATGCTGAGTGTCATGAAAGTCCATCATGCATGGTTGGCAGTCTTTACAGCCTTGGCGTTTTTTGTGGCTGCGGCTTTGCCCGCTGCTGAACGGGAAATTCCGCCCGCTTTCGGCCCTTACATTAATCTCACCGAGGCGGACTTTGCCGGCACGCGCAGCTTTACCTCGAAAGACAAAATCGTGGCCACCTACTATTTCTATTGGTACGACATCTACACCAAAGGCCACATCGTGGACCACGACGGCACCGATGCGCTTACCACGCATCCGCCCACGTTGGAGGATTTTTCCTACAAGTCCATCGCGTGGCATAAAAGGCAATTTTTGGACATGGTGGATGCCGGCATTGACGTGGCTTTGCCGGTATTTTGGGGTGCGCCGAGTGAACAAGACCCCAAGGCCGGTCTCCACTGGAGTTATGAAGGACTCAAGGTCATGGTGCAAGCGCGTGATGAATTGGTGAAGGCCGGAAAGAAGCCGCCCTTGTTGGGGCTCTTTTACGACACCAGCACCTTGCAATACAATCAATGGGGCGTGCATGTGGATTTGACCACCGATTACGGGCGCCGGTGGTTTTACGCCACCATCCGCGATTTTTTCTCGATGGTCCCGCCGCGACACTGGGCGATGATTGACGGCAAACCGCTCGTCCTCCTCTATGCCTCGGCCTTTGCAAAGAAACATGACCAATCCTGTGTGGATTATTTGATGGAGCAATTCCCCAAAGATTTCGGCGGACGCCGGCCTTATTTTGTCCGGCAAAACTCCTGGAATGTGAAGGCGGACAATACTGTGGCCTGGGGCGGGGCGCTGGGGCTGGTGAATCCGGGAGTGGCATCGTTGGGGCCGGGCTATGATCATTCCGCCGTCCCGGGCAGAGCGCCTCTGGTGGTGGACCGCCAAGGCGGCAAGTTTTATGAAGAGCAGTGGCTTAAATTCCTGCGCCGCCCTTCCAACATCGTGACACTTGAAACCTGGAATGAATTTCACGAAGGCACCGACATCTGCGAATCTCGCGAATACGGGCGTCAATACATCAATCTCACCCGCAAATATGTGCGCTTGTTCAAGCAAGGTTACGTGCCCCCCTGGCCCAAAGGCGCGTATAACAAAGCTCGCTCAGTAAGCATCCTTTTAGGGGAACAAAATACTGAACGCGGCCTGAAATGGGTGGACAACGATGACGGCCGCACAGCTCCTGCTACTGCCGGCGGACAATCCTGCCGTGCTGCCCAAATTAATCCCAAAGGTGGCACTTACATGTATTTTGTGGTGGATGATTCATTTAAAACAGCCGGGAAATTTCAAGGCACTTTGGAGGTGGAATATTTTGACGCTGCTCCCGGCGCACTCGGCATGGAATACGATGGAAGTGATCCCGCAGCACCTTTTGGCGGTGCTTACACCCGTGCCACCGAAACGGTGAAACTCACCGGCGACAAGACATGGAAGAGCGCGCAATTCAAGATGGTGGATGGCCGCCTTCTCAACTCACAAAACCGCGGGGCCGACTTCCGTTTGGTGATTCAGGCCCCGGCCTTGATGGTGCGGCGGGTGGAGTTGCGTAAATAACCGGCGCCGGGCAAAGAACATTACGCCCCTTTGGCCTCGCGCACCACGCGCGCATATTCGCCGGCCAACCGGCTCAGCTCGGCCCAGTTGGAATCGCGCAGGATTTCCTTGCTGACCAACGAAGACCCAACCCCCAGCGCCGCCGCGCCGGCCTTGATGAAATCCGCCGCGTTTTCCAACGTCACACCGCCGGTGGGAACCATTTTCAAATGTGGCATGGGCGCGCGCAAGGCCTTGAGGTAACCGGGGCCGAGATTGTCGGCGGGGAAAATCTTTACAAAATCCGCGCCCGATGTATGCGCCAGTTGGGCCTCTGTCGGCGTGTACGCCCCCAACATGCACACCCGTTGTGCCGATCGCGCAGCGGCGGCCACTTCGACCTTGGTGATGGGTGAGACGAGAAACTCCGCCCCGGCATCCAGCGCGGCGCGCGCCATCGAGGCGTCCAACACCGACCCCATGCCGACGATGGCATGTTGCCCCACGGCCTTGATGACATTTTTCAAGACGTTGACCGCATCCGGCACGGTCATGGTGACCTCGAGGATGCTGACACCTCCCTTGACGAGGGCCTCGCACAACGGCACCACCTGCTCGGGCTTGTCAGCCCGAATTACGGCCACAACTCCAAGGAAATTGATGTCCGAGATAATTTTGGCCTTCGATCTCATGGCGGGCTGATTCTCAAAATCCCCCGCCCCGTGGCAAGCCAAAAAGCGCGGAGTATCGGGAGCGCATTAAATTATGGCTGGAGGATTTAAACCGAGGCTAATGGTTTGTAGGGGGAGCGAACGCAGGTTGCCGCATGTGAACTTTGGCTGGACTGCATCGTACTCGGCGGCGGATTCGTTGGCGAGGTCGGTGAAGGTTTGCTTCATTTCCGAACACAATCTTAGGGACTTCCTAACACAAACCGCGCTCGTTCTCGCCGTAGCATTTCGTAAGGCGTGAAGAACTTAATTTTTAATCCCATGCAAGCGTTGGGGATTTTGATGCGTTTGGTGGAATTGGAGGGAACCTCGTGTGTGACTACGAAATGGTTCTTCGCCAGTGCATGGGCAATCAAGTAATAGTCCGCGCTCTGGAAAAACGTGTTGATGGCTACGGGCTCGTATTCCTGCGTGATAGCCCATTGGCTCACCCTGCTTAGACTGGCCGCCACGGCTGCATCGGTGGGAAGGAAGAGGCCACCGCCTTTATCACGTGCCCACTGAGCCAGTTCGTCATTTCCTGCATCAATTTCGTTGGCCACCTTGTCGATGCTGAAGACTTGTCCTGTCGAGTTGCTTAGCAGCAGCCAATCCCAGAATGCTGGACAGAAGTCGAATCCGTAATGCAGGTTTTTTGCCTGGATAAACACGTTGGCGTCCAGCAAGTAGCTCATACCAGTACCCCCAATTCACGCGCGGCAGTGTAGAAGGTGGCGGTTTTGCGTATGCCCAGCAGATGGAAAGCCTCCTGAAACAGGGTTTGACCCTCGAGGGTACTAGCGACCACCGCACGGGCGAAACGCCAACCGGTCCGCACACTCAACGTGCGGTAAAAATCCCCGCCTCCGGTTTTTCTGGGCTCCAATGTCCGCAGGCGATTCAGTTCCTCGCGGTAGGCGGTCCACAGTCTTTCTTCGTTAAGGAAGCCGCTGTCGAACGCGCGGCGCAAGATAACCAATGTGCTCACCTTGTAAAGGCGAGCCAGTCGCTGTATTTCATCAGCAAGCGGCGCTCGAGGCCGGTACTCGGCGCGAAAACCAGCCAGTGGCACCAGCAGTTCTGCCGCAACCGCATTGCACCAGCGCTCTACTTGGTGGGTGGGCTGGCGGCCTACCTCCACGTCTGAGATTCCGCTTTCCCCCAACCAGACGTGCGCCAGTTCGTGCGCCAACGTAAACATCTGTGCGGCTTTGCTGTCGGCGGTGTTGAGGAAGACCAGCGGCGCCAATTCATCTACAAGCGCAAACCCCCGAAACTCCGTGACAGACAACTTCCGATGTGGATTGTTGCCAACGACAGAACTGGCCATCACTAAAATACCTGCCTCTTCGGCTTTTTCTGCCATTAGGCGCAGCGCGTCTGTCCAAGTTGGCAGCTGCTGCCGTTCGCGGACCGAAAGGGCCAATTTTTCCTGCATGTCGGCAGCGACTTTGTCCGGGGTATCCTGCTGGGTGGCTGTGCCTACAAAAGGGACAGGTGCCAGGCCGTGTAATTGTGCGTATTCGCGGTACCAGTCTTGACGTTGTTGGCATAGGTAGAGTGTGTCGAGAAGGTCCGGACTGGGATGGGAAATGGGTTGGTCGGCCAGGGTACGCAAATCGCGGACGGGCAACGGCTCTTCCGGGGGCGTTGAAAGGAATAGGTATCCCAACGGCACGTGAACTGCCCGTGCGAAATCTTCAAGCTGGTGCAGTGTCGGCGACTGCGCACCGCACTCCCATTGGGCAAGCCTTGGAAAACGATGACTTAGGTCTTCCAACCCTAGCCCGGCTCGTTCGCGTGCCCATATGAGCATGGATGGCTGTATCGAGATGCGCGTCATAGGTCTTGCACCCTAAAAAAACGATGTACACCCTTCACCTGCAGCATGATGTAAATGAGATTGGGAAGAAGCGAGTCGCAAAGAGCGGCAACGATATTGCTTATTAAGAAAAACCAGCGAAGCCGCTCAATCGTTTGCTGTGCAAACTTTTCGCACGATTTGCAGACTTCTTTTAGGGGCAGGATAAAATATATGGCCCCAAGTGACCTCTGACAATAGCAATACAGAATGGCGCTCGTGGCGGGGTGGTTGTTGGCGTATTCAATTATCTTCGGGTCGTATAGCTGTAATCTCGCGAAGGAGAACCAATTCGCGGAGGGTGGACGCAGTGGGAAGACAGGTCTATTTGTCGTATCATCAATAAACGCTGTTGCCACTTTGTGGAAAAACGGCCGCATTACTCCAAATACAAAGTAGTCTTATGGAAGTCTTGTCAAGCTGCTTTGGACAGTCCTTGAGCAAGAGGGCGCGTCTCAATTTATGGCAAATCTTGGGGAGATTGCGCCGATAATCTGGTCTATTCCAGTCCATCCGCTTATGGCCAGGGGCGCAATGGTGGTTGGGCGTTGGTATGATGTTGTCAGGGGGTTGGCGGATGTGGCAGTTTGCGTGCATGACAACTCTTTTCGTCGCCACGCGCAACCGGCACAAGGCACAGGAGATTGCCCAAATCTTGGGACCCACCGTGGCCGTGCACGATTTGACAGCGCTCCCCGGCGCCCCAGCCGCGGAGGAAGACGCACCGACCTTTGAGGGAAACGCCACCAAAAAAGCAGTCACGCTGGCGGCTTGGCTGCTGGGGGATGGCCGGGCTCACTTGCAACCCAATGCGCAGTCTTATGCGCTCGCCGACGATTCAGGACTTGAAGTGGATGTGCTCAATGGCGCGCCCGGGGTTGCATCTGCGCGTTTTGCAGCGGTGGACGATGCCACAGGACACGCCCCATCCCTGGCCAATACACCAGACAAGGATAACAACGAAAAGTTGCTGCGCCTGCTGGCCTCCGTGCCTTGGGAGCAACGCACGGCGCGCTTTCGGTGCGCCTTGGCCATCGCGCCTGTCTCGTTGGAGCAGGGGCTGGGGCAAATTCTTGTGTTCACCGGTAAATGTGAGGGGCGCATCGGTTTTGCCCCCCGCGGTGAGCATGGTTTCGGTTATGATCCGCTGTTTTATCCGACGGGATTTGAACTATCCTTTGCCGAGTTGGGTGAAGAGGTGAAAAACCGCATCAGCCATCGTTCACAAGCGCTGGCCGCTTTGCGTGCCCACCTGAAAGTCTGAAAAATGCACCGCAATGCCTTCGTTGTGACTTGACCCTGCACTTCAAATCAACGACATGAAAGGGCGCACGCACAAGCATGATTAAAAGCTACGTCGTCCACATCTGGTCTCGCCTCGTCTCCGTGGGGCTGCTTGGCCTCAGTGCATCGCTCTTTGCTGCTGCCTGGCCTCAGTTTCGCGGGCCGCATGCCAGCGGCGTGGCTGTGGGAAGTTTCCCCACGGTCTTCGGGCCGAAGACCAACGTGATTTGGCAGGTGGAGGTGCCTCCGGGACACTCCTCCCCCTGCATTTGGGAGGATTATCTGTTTTTGACCGCCGTGGAGGGGGAAAAGTTGGTGACGCTTTGCCTGCGGCGGCGCGATGGTCAGGAGCTTTGGCGGCAGGCGGTGACGCCGGACAAACCGGAGCGCGGCATGGGCGCCACAGCCTCTCCCACCCCCGCCACAGATGGCCGGCGTGTTTATGTGTATTTCGGTGCGTTTGGATTGGTTTGCTACGATTTCAACGGCCGGGAGCTCTGGCGGCGGCCGCTGCCCACACCGGTGACCCAGCATGGGTCCGGCACTTCGCCCGTTGTGGCCGAGGGCGTTGTCGTGGTGAACCGCGATGCGGATGTGGATGCCCACTTGTTGGCCGTGCGCGCGGAAGATGGACAAACTCTTTGGCAGGTTCCACGCCCCGATGTGCGGCGCGGCTTTTGCACGCCGCTAATCTGGCCGCCCGAACGCCCCGAACTGGTCATCCTGCCCGGTACTTTGCAGATGGCCGCCTACCGTCTGAAAGACGGCAGCCCTGTGTGGCGCGCTCGAGGTCTGCCCAACGAAATGGTTGCTTCCCCAATTTTTGGCGATGGATTGTTTTTCGCCGCGGGCTGGACGCCGGGAGCGGGCGTGGCGGTGTTGCCTTCTTTCGATGAGTTACTGGCCCAGGGCGATGCTGATAAAGACGGAAAAATTTCCCGCGACGAAGCACCGGCGGGCACGGCGCGTCGAGATTTTACCTACGTGGATGCTGACAAAGACGGTTTCATCCAGCGGGCGGAATGGGACTCCATCAAGGCCATCTACGAGAAGTCTGAAAATGCCCTTATCGCCGTGCGGCCCGGCGGGCAGGGGGACGTTACCGAGACTCATGTGGTGTGGAAACAACACCGCGGTTTGCCTTACGTGCCCACGCCACTGTATTACGAGGGGAAGGTTTATTTGGTGAAGAACGGCGGATTGTTTTCGTGCTTTGACGCCCGCACAGGACGCCCATTTTATCAAGAGGAACGCCTGGGGGCCTTGGGCGACTACTACGCCTCGCCGGTGGCCGCCGGGGGCAAAATTCTCGTCTGCTCCCAACCCGGCATGGCGGTGGTAATCAAGGCGGGCGAGACACTGGAAGTTTTGGCGCGCAATCCGATGGGAGAACGGATTATGGCCACGCCCGCTTTGGTGGAAAACCGCCTGTACCTGCGCACGCAAAGCAAGCTCTATGCGTTTGGTGAATCTTCTGATGCGGTGAATCCGAAGCCGTTGTCCCCGTGATGGCGGACGCGTTTCACACTTTGTCGGCTTTTACATACAACCTTCCCGGCAATTGCCGCGCCAGCCGTTTCATCTCCAAGCCCAACAACGCCACCGACACCACCGAGGCCGGCAACCCGCTCCGGTAAATTAAATCGTCCACCGGCGTCTCCTCGTTGCTCAAAAGCCCCAGCACTTTCTGTTCGGTTTCCGTCAATTCCAACAAGGGCAGCATGCCAGTTTCCGCCGGCGAGGCCGGCCGGTTGGAGGGCGGAAACAGATATTCAAATTCGGAGAGGATGTCCTCCGCATCTTCGCAGAGTTTGGCTCCTTTTTTTATCAAGTCATGGCATCCCTTGCTGCTTGGGGAGTCCACGCGTCCCGGCACGGCAAACACCTGTCGGCCGTAGTCGGTGGCGAAATTCGCGGTAATCATTGCTCCGCCGTGGATGGCCGTCTCTACCACCACGGTGCCCAGTGACATGCCTGCGATGATTCGGTTGCGGATGGGGAAGGTTTGTTTGTCTGCGGGGCGGTTGAAGGGAAATTGAGTGACGAGCGCGCCTTGTGCCGCAATGCGCTCAAACAACTCCCGGTTTTCCGGCGGAAAAACCAAATTGATACCTGTGCCCAAAACGCAGACCGTGCGCCCTTTGGCGTTGAGGGCTCCCAGGTGCGCCGCCGTGTCAATGCCCCGCGCCCCACCGCTCACCACAGTCACGCCCACGTAAGCCAGTTGGAATGCCAGGCGTTTGGCGGTTTCGATGCCATAATGCGTGGCATGCCGCGAACCCACCAGCGCCACCGCGCTCCTGTCGCGGGGAAGGATTTGCCCCTTGACGTAGAGCACCAGCGGCGGGTCATAGATTTCTTTCAAAGTCGGTGGGTATTCATCATCTTCGGCTGTTACCACGCGGCAGCCAAACTCTTCACATCGCCGCAATTCGCCGTTCAAGTCGGTGGTTTTTTCCCAATCAACAATGGCGCGCGCGGTGTCCTGCCCAATTCCATGCACCTGACAAAGTTGGTGAAACGAAGCACCTAGTATGGCGGCAGGCTCCCCGAAATGCTGAAGCAACTGGCGCACCCGCACAGGGCCAATGCCGTCCAACAAATTGAGTGCCACCAGAGCTTCCCGGTTGTCCATGGCCCAAAAGAACTACGTGAACCCATCCCCAACGGCAAGCGGAAAGGACTATCTGCCTTGTATTGCAATAATGGCAGATTAGTATTACCTTGCTGCCATGAAGACGTTGACGATGAAACTGCCACCGGCCCTGCTGGCCTGGCTGGAGAATGAGGCCCGACGTACTGGCCGGCCAAAGTCGGTCTTGGTACGGGAGATTTTGCAGGAGTACAAACAGCGGCGCCCATCATCCGCACTTGAGCGGGCGGCCGATTTGTGCGGGTGTGTACAAAGCGGCTTGGGCGACCTTGCCCGCAACAAGAAATACTTGAAAGGTTTTGGCAGATGACTGCTTGGATCTTGGATACCGGGCCTTTGGTCGCCTTCTTTGATCGAAGCGATGCGTACCATTCATGGGCGAAAACTCAGTGGTCCAAAGCCCCGTTGCCAATGCTTACTTGTGAGGCTGTTCTGGCCGAGGCATCCTATCTTTTACAGACTCACGCCGGTTTGCCGCCTGAAAAACTCCTGCTTTTGTTTGAGCGAGGCATCCTGAGCATACCATTCCGGCTGGAGGAGCATGCCGACTGTGTTGGGCGCTTATTGGAGCGTTACCGCGATCAACAGATGCAGCTTGCCGACGCTTGCCTGGTGCGGATGTCTGAAATCAAGCGCGACTGCCGGGTGTTCACCATGGACAAAGCGGAATTTCAAACCTACCGACGTTACGAACGCCTGGTCATTCCGTTGGTTGCGCCGGATTAGTCTTCCAGACTCCCAAGGCAATTCGCAAAACTCGTCGCACACTGCGCCCTCAAGAAGAGCGCTTTGTGCCTCAAGTCCCAAACAAATCATGAGGCTTTTCGCCCAAGGACAGGAAGCGGCCGCCGCTCCATCGCGCCTGCCACTGACCCTGCCGCCATGAGCGCAGGCGGTACAGCGTGGCAAAGGTGAAGGCGGGTGCAGCACCCCCCTGGCCTCCCACCACCTCTCCCCCGCGGCGCACATTGTCCATCATCCAAGCCGGCAGCGAAAGGTGGTACGGATTCCGCTGAACTTCCCCCACGTGGAAAGTCAGCGCGGCAATTAAATCGCCCAAGTCTTGCGCGGAAATTTCCACCATTAAATTGGGTGCGGCCATCGGAGCCCAATATTCGGTTTCGACGATGTCACATTCAAAATCAGGCAGACTCCGCAGGGCATCCAACACCAAATGATGCACGCCGATGTGTGTGCTGTTCCAATCGGCATCGTGCGGGAAAAAGATGACGCGGGGACGCTCGCGGCGAAGGATGTTGGCAATCACCTGGACACATTGTTGCCAGTGCTCGGGGTTTTGCGTGCGTGTTGCAGGATTAATTTTTTCCAACCCGGTGGGAGCTGTCTGAATCAATTCAAAGCCGATATGCCCGCAGCAATTTTTCAACTCCTCCCAGCGGGCGGCCTGACGAGCCTTGTTGCTTCCTTGCGTGACGGCCACGTTGATGACGCGCCAGCCTGATTCACGAAGCAAGCGCAGCGCTAGTCCGCCGATGATGACCTCATCGTCCGGATGCGGCGAAAAAATAAGGACTTTCGGAGCGTCCGGCGCCAACGACGTCCGCGGCAAAGGCGCGAAACCGCCCAGGGGATATTTTTTGGCTTCGTCCATCAAGCGGGCCAGGCCCGCAACCATTTGGTGATAAGGTGTCATAAAGCAACAGGTTGAGGATTAGGCATTTGAGGGGGCAGTAGGTGCGCCATCCACCACCGGCAAACTTGCTGCAGCGATGGCTTGTCCGTGGCGTTTTTCCGTTTCACCCGGCACATGAAATGCCAGGCGCTGCGCCAGCTCGGGAAATTCGCCCTGCAAAACTTCGCGGGCACGCTGGAGGATGATGTCCCCGCCGGCGCCGGTGGTCACCCGCCCAAGCACGAGCACATTCTCAATCGCATAAAACGATGCATAATGCGCCAGGGCATAACCCAAGTACGTCCCAATGGTTTGATAAACCGGCACTGCGCGAGGGTCACCTTGGGCCATCAAACTTTGCAGAACTTTCAACCGCTCGGCAAACGGCATCTCGGACGGCGTTTCAATACCCGCCACCGGCAGCAGACGCGCCACCGCCTGTTGGGAAAAATATTGCACGCCACAACCGCGGTCTTTGCTCCATTCATCCACCGGCGCATTGGGCGCATAATCCACAGGCATAAACGCCACTTCATTAAGCCATGTGGTAATGTTCCCGGCCGGTGTGACGTAACCTCCGGCCATGCTTGTTCCCATCGCGATGCCGAGCACGGCGTTTCGCTGCAACGCCATGCTGCCCGCCAGCGCGGTGACCTCCCCGTCATTCACCACCTCCAACGGGATGTTGTTCCAAGCGCGCCGGATTTCCAAAAACAAATCTTTGACACGTGATTGAAAGAGTTCAGGCGGCACCCCGCGAAACAGGCTGGCCACCTTCACCCGGTTGTTGACGTACACGCCCGCTGCACTGCCGCCGATGGCATCCACCCGCGGCAGATGCCGCGCTGCGCGTTGGAGCGAGTCCATGATGCCGTCGAAATGGTATTGCGGGTCCTTTTGCGGCACAGGGTCCCAAACCACTTCTTCGCTGAAGACCACTTTGCCATCCACCACAGCCGCGGCCTTGCGGTCACTTCCCCCCAAATCAAACCCAATCCGGCAACCGTTCAGGTGCCGCCCCAAAGGACGGCTCACCACCCGCTCCGGCGGCAGTTTATCGGGCTCAATGGCCACCACTTCAAAGGGCTGCTCGTAAATCCGGTGGCCCATGATTTCTGCGTCAAACCGTCCTGTAACCGTTTGCCGGTAGTGCCAGTCCAAGTCTGCTGCCAATGAGGGCGGCCCCGCCACATACACCCGGTACCCTCCTCGGGACCATAAAAGGAATTTCACCAACCGCTCCACAAACTGCAAATTGGCGCCGGCCTGGGGATGGGTTGCGGGAAGTATGGCTGTCCGATAATGAAAACGCGAGCCGTCGGCTTGTTCTACCGCCAACACAATTGGCTCGCCTCCGCCGCTTTCTGCAATCGCCCGGGCAAAGGCCGCATGCGCCAGCACTGCCGGACGAAATTCCGCATCCAACGGCGGCTGAAAACGCGGTGAAACAAGAAATCTTGCAAACGCGTGTGCCATGAAGGTAGTCAAGAAAAATTGTCCTCAAAGGACAAGCTCTTTCGGCTTGGCTTTTTTTAAGACACTTGACCGCGCGGCCTGCCGTAAAATTTCCCAAAGCAGGGGTTGGGCTTTGTGGAGGAAATGGAGATTTCAGAGAGTTTCACTCCGGGGTTGTCACCCTTGGGTTTGCGTTCCCTCACAGCAAACGAGTGAGTTGCTTCGGTTTAAGAGGTGGGAGGATTCTTTTGACGCCATTGACCCCAGATGACAGGGAAAGCGGGTGCAAAGTCTTGGGGCGCTTCTGCCAACCAGCGATCCACAGCCGCGGGTTCAAACCAACGGCCGGTGTCAATTTCCTCGGGGTTCAGTTGAAATGGGCCTTCGGCTTCACAGCGATAAACCCACACAAATTCCATGCCGGTGGCCTCGCAAGCTGCGATTTTAAACAAACGTTGGGGCGGTTGCGTCATAAGCAGGCCGATTTCCTCTGCAGCTTCGCGTATCGCCGCCTGATCGTAGTCCTCGCCCGAATCCAAATGACCGGAGGCCGAGGAATCCCACACACCGGGATGGTTATCTTTTCGATGGCTGCGCTTTTGCAGGAAGATTTCACCCCGGCGGTTGAAGACCAGCAGATGCACGGCGCGATGCCGCCATCGGCGCGCGTGCACCTCGCGCCGTGGGGCGCGGCCAATGACCTCATCCTGTTCGTTCACCACGTCGAACCATTCTTCCGCCATGCGGGCAAGCATGAGATGGCCCGGGCTGTGTGCGCAACTGGAATTTGAGGAGAGTTGCCGCTGTGCTTTGGATTTGTGTTTTTGCCATCCGACATTACACTGCCGCCTGATGAGCCTTGTAGAAAAAGTCCGGCAGGCCGGCGTGGTGGGTGCAGGTGGCGGCGGTTTTCCAACGCATGTGAAGCTGGCCGCGAAGGCCGATACGGTGATTGCCAACGGGGCGGAATGCGAGCCGTTGTTGCACAAGGACGCCGTGGTGATGGAGGAATGGGCGGCGGAGATGAGGGAGGGTATGCTCCTGGCGATGGAGGCTGTGGGCGCCAAAAATGGAGTCATCGGCATCAAGGCGAAAAAGAAAAAGGCCATCGAGGCGGTAACGAAAGCGATTGAGGGCACACCTTTGCGGTTGGAATTATTGGGGGACTATTACCCGTCTGGAGACGAGTACGATTTGGTGTACACGGTAACGGGACGCTTGATTCCGCCCGGGGGCATTCCGTTGAACGTGGGGGTGGTGGTGAACAATGTGGAGACCTTTGTGAATGTGGCGCGCGCTGCACGGGGACAGGCGGTCACGCACAAGATGGTCACAATTGCCGGTGCGGTGCGGGAGCCATGCACGATGGTGGTGCCGGTGGGGGTAAGCTGGCGGGAATGTTTGGAGGCTGCCGGAGGAGCAACCACCGCGGAGCCGGTGTTGTGTATCGGGGGGTTAATGATGGGGCAGACAACGACGGATTTGAACATACCGGTGACCAAGACAGCCACCGGCGTGGTGGTGTTGCCGCGCGAGCACCACATCATCCAGCGCAAGCTTAATCCGCAACCGCGCATGGCGCAGATTGGCAAATCGGCCTGTGATCAATGCCGGTATTGCACTGAGTTTTGTCCGCGTTACCTGCTGGGTTACGCGGTGGAGCCGCATCAAGTGATGCGGAGCCTGGCCTTTACATCCACAGGGGCCGAGTATTGGAACCAATGGGCGGCATTGTGTTGTTCCTGCGGATTGTGCACGTTGTACGCGTGCCCGGAGGAGTTGTATCCCAAGGAGGCGTGCGACGACGCCAAGGCGGCGATGCGAAAGGCCAATCAAAAGTGGTCGGGAAAAATGGAGGTGCAGGTGCATCCACTGCGTGAGGGCCGGCGGGTGCCCATCCACGCCTTGACGCGCAAGCTGCACGTGCAGGAGTACGATCTGCCGGCGCCACTGCGGGAGTGGAAAGGCTCCGTGCGCGAGCTGCATCTCCTGCTCAAGCAACATGCGGGGGCCCCCGCCCAACCGCAAATCAAAGAGGGGGACAAAGTGAAGGCCGGGCAAATGGTGGCGGCGCCTGCGCCCAATGCGTTGGGGGCGGCGGTGCATGCACCGATGGCGGGGCGGGTGACGGCGGTGACGCCGGACCGCATCATTTTGGCGGTATCTTGATACCAAAACGAGGATTCCATGAAAGAGCGAGCGATAGGTTTGATTGAGTTGTCGAGCGTGGCCAGCGGTTTTCAAGTGGCCGACACCATGCTCAAGGCGGGCAATGTGCGTCTGATATTGTCGCGTTCGATTTGCTCCGGCAAATACATGGTGCTCATTGGCGGGGACGCAGCGGCTGTGCGCAGTGCGGTGGAGTCCGGTGCGGCGGCGGCAAACGGCTGCCTGATTGATCAATTTGTCATCACCAATGTGCATGAAGACGTTATTGCGGCCTTGGGGCGGAGTCACCCGGGCGAGCCGACGGGCGCACTGGGAGTCCTGGAGTCGTTCAACGTGGCCACATTGTTGCAAGCTGCCGATGCCGCGGCCAAGGCCGCCAGTGTGACGCTCATGGAAATCCGGCTGGCGATGGCCTTGGGGGGCAAGGCGTTTGTCACCATGACGGGTGATGTGGGCTCGGTGCAAGCCGCAGTGGCTGCGGGCAAAAAAATCATTGCCGACGCCGGCGTCCTGGTAAATGCCGTAGTCATTTCCCGGCCGCATCCGGATGTTTATCGGGAAGTTATTTGAGCTGATTTTTCCTCATGCCTCACACTTTTCCTGCCCAAGAATCCAGCACTCCACAGGAGTATCTTTTATTTATAGAGGGGCAATGGCTGGCTGGCGAGTCGGTGATGGAAATCCGAGCGCCGTATGATGGCGCGTTGGCCGGCAAGGCGCACCGGGCTTCAGCGGCGCATTTGGAGCAGGCTATCGCCAGCGCAGAGCGGGCTTTTGCACATACACGGCGGCTGCCCACCCACAAGCGGGCCGCGGTGTTGGAGGGTGTAGTGGCGGAGTTGAAAGCCAACCATGAAGCACTTGCCCGCCAGATAGCGATGGAGGCCGGCAAACCGCTCAAGTACGCCCGGGCGGAGGTATCGCGGGCCATTATGACTTTCACTGATGCTTTGGAGGAATGCAAACGTCTGCGGGGGGAATGGCTGCCGCTGGACTTGGATTCTGCCAGCGAGGGGCGACAAGGCTTGGTACGGCGATTTCCGCTGGGGCCGGTGGGGGCCATCACTCCTTTTAATTTTCCCCTTAACTTGGTGGCGCACAAGGTGGCACCGGCGTTGGCGTGCGGGAATCCAGTAGTGCTCAAGCCAGCCTCCCAGACACCACTGACGGCCTTGCGGCTGGCACAAATTTTGGAAAAGGCTGGCGCGCCTGCGGGAGTTTTGAATGTGGTGCCATGTCCCGGCGCGTTGGCCGAAACGCTGGCCACCGACCGCCGTATCAAGTATTTGAGCTTCACCGGCAGCGGTGCGGTGGGCTGGCGGTTGCGCGACATCGCGAGCTACAAAAAAGTGGCTTTGGAGCTGGGCGGCAATGCCGGTGTGGCGGTGCATTCTGATGCCGATTTGGACTATGCGGCGCAAAGGTGTGCGATGGGCAGTTTTGCTTATGCCGGTCAAACTTGCATCAGTGTCCAACGCATTTTTGTGCATCGGCCCGTGTTTGAAACGTTTTTGGAGAAGTTCGTCCAGGTCAGCCGTCATCTCAAAGTGGGAGACCCGTTGGATGAGCAGACGGATGTGGGGCCCATGATTTCGACGGAGGAAGCGCGGCGCGCGCTGGAGTGGGTGGATGAAGCCGTGGCAGGGGGGGCGGAGGTGGTGCTTGGAGGCGCGGCCCGTGGCAACCTATTACCCCCCATCATCTTGACGCGTACCACCCCCGCCATGAAGGTGAACTGCCAGGAAATCTTTGCGCCGGTGGTCACGGTGGAGCCTTACAACGAATGGGCCGAGGTATTACGATTTATCAACAATTCACCTTACGGCTTGCAGGCCGGGATTTTCACCCGCGATTTGCCCCGGATACAGGAGGCGTTTGAGACGCTGGAAGTGGGCGGGTTGCTCGTCAACGATGTGCCGACATGGCGGGCGGATGTGATGCCGTATGGCGGCTGGAAGGAGTCCGGCCTTGGTCGTGAAGGGGTACGCTATGCGATTGAGGGGATGACCGAGCGGCGCGTCATGGTGTGGAAGGTATGATGACAAGTCTGCAAAGGATGGTCTTCAACCTCTTGGAACCGGTGGGGCTTGTATGGGGCGTTTTGGTTTTGTTGACGCTGTGGTTGATATCCCGAAAACGGTGGCGGCAGGCGATTGTGCCCGGGTTGTTGGCCGTCTTCATGTTTATCGTGGGGAGCACGGGTTTTTCCGGCTGGCTGTTGGGACGTTTGGAAAGCGTGCACCCAGCCAAGCCGCTGGTGGATGTGCCGCCGGCGGATGCAGTCGTGGTTTTGGGTGGCGGATTTGAACCATCGCGCTTCGATATTTTTGGGCTGGGCTTTACCGCCGATGGGGAACGCCTGTTCACGGGGCTGGAGCTGATGCGCCTGCGCAAGGGCCGGGCTCTTGTCTTGGGCGGGGCCGAAACGATCTTGCCCGATGGACAAAAACGCGTGGAAGCCGACATGGCGCGTGATTGGTTGAGGGTATATGAACTGCCCAAAGCCCCAGTCATCAGCCTGGGCGGCTGCGACAATACCCATGATGAAGCCCGAAAAGTTGCAAAACTGTGCGCCGAGCAAGGTTGGGAACGTGTATTGTTGGTGACCTCCGCCTACCACATGCCACGGGCTGTGGCATGTTTCAAAACGGCTGGCGTGCGGGTTATCCCCGCGCCGTGCGACTTCAAAACATCCATCAGCCTTGAGGGCCCTCCTTCTTTCAACCTCGTGCCGCGGTATCAGGGATTTTATAAAATGTCGCTTTACGTTCGCGAAAATCTGGCGTGGGCATTGTACCGATGGCGGGGATGGATAAAAGAAACACGGGCGCACTCGCCTGAATAACTAGGGTGTAGGTGCAATTGCCCGGCGCCGGTCTTGCAGCAAAGCGGAAAGTTTCTTCACCATTTCGGGTTGCTGTACGGCAAGGTTCTCCAATTCGTACGGATCATTTTCGAGGTGATACAGCTCGAAAAGCGCGCTGTGGGCGGGCCGCACCAATTTCCACGGGCCATCGCGCAAGGCTTCGGCGCCGGTGGCAGGGATTTTCCAAATGACACGCAGCGGGAGATTGGTTGGATTTCGGCTGGTGAATTGTTCTCCGCGACAAAGTGTCCGTATGTCCGGGGTTATCTGAACATCGCCCCATTGCGCGAGGGTGGCATGAAGTTGGGGAAGGATCACGGGAAGGGCGTTGGTGGTGCCAGCGGGGAGTTTCGCAGGCCAACGCATCAACAACGGGATGCGCAAGTCGCCTTCATAAACACCGTTAGTACTGCAACGCAAACGGCCCGCGGGCCCTGCGATGGATCGTGTTGGTGTATTGGGAGCGCGCCACGATGCCAGGCCGCCGGCAACAACCAAAGTCTGCGTGGCCACGCCGTGCAGGCGCAGAGAATCCAATACCGCCCCCAATTCACGGTCCAATTGAGCGAGCCATTCCTGGCGATTGGTTTCAGATTGCGGGGAGGGCCGGATGATTTGCAGATAAAACGGATAGAGTTTGGAGGTGCGGACAAAGTTGGTAATAGCGGTCAGCAGCAGTTGGGGCGCCGCTGCGCGGTTGGGTGTGGCTGGAGGATTGAATTCGTGGCGGCGTTCGTTGCGGTATAGATAGCGGGGGTAAACCTGTCGCGCTTCGTCTCGGTCAAATGCGCCAAACCATTCCTCCAAACCTTGGGCCATCGGAGGCCAGGCCTCTCCCGGCGGCCACCAACCCAGCGTGCCGGTGACGTAGCCTTGTTCCATCAACCTCTTGGGCAATGGAGCTGTGGAGACCGTGGAAAAGACACGGCCTGTTTCGGACAATAGAATTACAGTGTGTTCAATATCCCCGAGCCATTGACGCAAGGCCACATCAGCCTGCGGCCCCGCTCCGTAAGCAGCGTCCAGGCGCAGACCTTCGTCGGCCAGTTGCTTCCAACGGGGCATGAGCCGGTTGGTGGCGCCGTACGGCGCGAGGTCTTCAAAGGTCAATCCTTCGACTAGAAAGAGAACCATGTTGGGCCGGCCATAGGCACTTTGCTTGATGAGGGGGCGGGGGATGGGGGCCGCGCAAAGCCGGGGTATTGCGACCACGCAGGCAAGAAGGATGACTGTCCAGAGGACGACATTTGCCAAAAATGTTCGGCGAGTCGGAACCGCCTTGCGAGATGTCAATGTGCAGTGACGGCAACCCATGAAAATCATCATCGCGCTTTTTCTAATTCACCATGCAACAACTGCAGGAGTTTTTCCATCCCCGCTGCGGTGGCCGGACCGCCGGCACGGTAAATAATCGTGCCATCCGGAGCGGCAACCAACACCGTGACCGCTTGTCCCTCGGCTTTCATGCTCTTGATAACCTTTCCCTCCCAGTCCAACAACACGGGATGAGGATAGGTGCGCCGGAAATAGCGGCGTACCTGCCCACGAAACCACCGCGGTGCGGCACTGACGTTGGCTATCCCCACAATATCCACGCGCTCTTGATACAGAGCGTGCACGGGATTGACCCAACCGGAAACCTCCTGCGCGCCTTGTTTGTCGGCCACGGTGAACAGCGTCAACCGCCGCAACGGAAGGCGCACGACGTGTTCTTTTTCGTTTTGATCGCTCAGGGTGAACGGCTCCAGTTTGTCGGCACCGGCGTTTGTGGTCTGCTGCCCTGCGAGTGGAGCGGCCAGCGCCAACAACACGGCGGCAAGTGCGCCGCCCCATGCCACGAAGCGGGTCACGGCTTAACAAGGGGGTTTCTGCTTCCACCAATCCGTGGCCTGTTCATAAGCATAGGCCAGCCGGAGCAGTGTGTCCTCGCCAAAGTGCCTGCCGAGCAGTTGCAGGCCGATGGGGCGCCGGGGATTCGATGCAAAACCGCAGGGGACGCTAATGCCGCACAAACCGGCCAGGTTGCAGGAGATGGTAAAAATATCGGTTAAATACATTTGCAGTGGATCAGCCGTTTTTTCACCCAGCCGGAAGGCGGGGGTGGGGGATGTGGGGGTGAGGATGGCGTCCACCTGCTCGAAGGCTTTGAGGAAATCCCGACGGATGAGGGTGCGCACTTTTTGTGCGCGCAGGTAGTAGGCGTCGTAGTAACCGCTGCTCAGAACGTAGGCTCCCAAGATGATGCGGCGTTTGACCTCTGCGCCAAAGCCCTCGCCCCGCGTGCGGTTGTAAAGCTCGATGGGATCGGCGCCGTCCACCCGGCGGCCGTAGCGGATGCCGTCAAAACGGGCCAGGTTGGCGCTGGCTTCGGCGGTGGCGATGATGTAGTAGGTGGCGATGGCGTAGTCCGTATGCGGGAGTGAAATCTCGCGCATCTCCACACCTTGGGCTTCAAGAGTACGAATGGCTTGCTGGACGGCAGCCTTGACCTCAGCATCCAAACCGCCAACGAAGTATTCCTTGGGCAGGCCCACGCGCAAGCCCTTGACCGGCTGTTGGAGGGCGGCAACACAAGCAGGGACAGGGACGGGCACACTGGTGGAGTCCCGTGGGTCATGACCCGCCAACACTTCCAACATTATGGCGGCATCAGCGACGGTTTTGGTCAGCGGGCCGATTTGGTCGAGCGAGGAGGCATACGCAACCAACCCGTAACGCGACACACGGCCGTAAGTAGGTTTGAGCCCAACGCAGCCGCAAAAGGCGGCCGGTTGCCGGATGGAGCCGCCGGTGTCGGAGCCGAGCGCTGCCAGACATTCATCGGCGGCCACTGCTGCTGCCGAACCACCGGAAGAACCCCCGGCCACAAACTCCGGATGCCACGGATTGAGCGTCGGCCCAAAGGCGGAGTTCTCGGTGGAACTGCCCATGGCAAATTCGTCCATGTTCAACCGCCCAAAGACAACGGCTCCGGCGGCCTTTAATTTTTCGATGACTGTTGCGTCATACGGAGAGACAAAGTTTCCCAAGATGCGCGACGCACAGGTCAGCGGGTGTCCGCGGACGGCGATGGCATCCTTGATGGCCACGGGCACGCCCAAAAGGGGCAGTTGTTCACCTTGTGCCAGGCGGCGGTCGGCGGCTTCGGCTTGGGCCAAAGCGTCCTCGGCGTCCACATTCAGAAAGGCATGCAGGCGCGAATCCACCACTTCGATTCGGCGCAGGCAGGATTGCATGACTTCGCGGGCGGAGACTTCGCGCCGGTTCAGTTGTTCGCACAGCTTCAAAATGTCCAACGAATTCAACATGGCCGGGGTTACTCAACGATTTTGGGCACAACAAACAGACCTTCAGAGCGGGCGGGCGCGTTGCGCAGGGCTTCTTCGTGAGGAAGGGATTCCCGGACTTCATCCGGCCGGGTTACGTTTTCCAGCGGGAAAGGGTGCGCGGTGGGTTCCACGCCGGAGATGTCCACTTCCTTGAGTTTTTCGACATAATTGAGCACCTGCTGCAACTGGGTTTGAAAAGCAGCAGCCTCGGCTTGGGAAAGTTCCAGCCGCGCGAGATGCGCCACGTGGTGGACGTTCATGCCTGATTCCGTCATGACCGCCAGCTTGCGGGGGAGGGGGCTTGGTGCCAAGGAGAAAATCTGCCCCTAGAGGGTGTCCACAAACGCCTGCATCGCCTCCTGCTGGCGGTGGATGGACTCGACGAGTTTGAACTGCGTGCGGCAGCGGTCGAGGTTGTGCTGCGGGCGGTGGACGCGGAAATAGACATCTCCTTGCAAAAAATCGGTAAGGAAACGAATGCCGATGGTGAAGGTAATCAGCTTGCCGGCGAAGGCGAGGTGGCTTCTTTCAGCGGGTGTGAGGAAGGTGGCCGCCTCCAAATAACCGCGGGCGAGTTCTTTGAAGATAGGCATGTGCATGCGGACCTTGCTCAAGTCCGGCTCGTCTTCGAGGGTGGGGCTGGTGGTGGTGCGGACCATGTCGCCGAAGTCGTAGAGCGCCAAACCGGGCATCACGGTATCGAGGTCCACCACACACAACGCCTGGCCGGTTTCGGCATCGAGCATGACGTTGTTGAATTTGGTGTCATTGTGGGTGATGCGTTCGGGGATCTCACCGCGGGCCAAAGCGTTGAGCAGGGTGTCCACCATGGGCTCCTGTTTCAGGGCGAAGGCAATTTCCTTTTTGGCCAGGGCGGCGCGGTTGAAATGATCGGCCTCGATGGCTTTGACCAGCGCATCAAAGCGCATGCGGGTGTTGTGGAAGTTGGGGATGGTTTCATGAAGGCGCTCGCCCGGGAGATCAGCCACCTGGCATTGGAATGTGCCAAAACCCTTGCCGGCTTGGTAAGCCTGCGCAGGGGATTGCACCGACTCATAAGTGCGCGCGTTTTCAATGAAGACAAAAGTACGCCATGCCTCGCCCTCGCCGTTGAAATAGAAGTCGCGCCCATCGCGGGTGGGGACAACGATGAGGGTGCGGCGGGTGATGTCGTTGGCGCCCGCAGCTTCGAGCTTGGCGCGGATGTGGCGTGTGACGCGCATGACGTTGCTCATCACGGCCACCGGGTCCTTGAAGACGTTGGTGTTGATCTTTTGGTGAATGTAACGGACCTTCACGCCGCCCTGGTCATAGGTGGCTGTGTAAGTTTCGTTGATGTGGCCGATTTTGCACGGCTCGGCATGCAAAATCTGGCCGTAGATTTGGAATCGCTGGGAAATATCCCGCAGTTTGGCTTCGTTGTAGAATGCCATGGGAGTGGGATGCAGAGGTGAGTGTCTGGTTTTTCCCCGGGTCTTACAAACGTTTGATGGCGATATTGCGGAACATCACCGGATCGTTGTGACCGGCGAAACCAAAATAGCCACGCGTGCGGTCCTTGCCCGGGTGCGGGGTGCCGCCCATGAATTCGGTGACCTTGCTCAGGTCTGCGTTGAGGATGATGACGCCGTTGAGTTCCACCTTGATTTTGGAACCCACCACAGTGACCTCCTGGTAATTCCATTGGCCGATGGGACGTTGATAGCCCCGATGGGCGGCCACCATGCCATAGGCGGAGCCGTGGGCTTGGCGGGGGTCAATTTTTGTGTTTTTGGCCTTTTCGTAGTTGTCGTCCAACACCTGCAACTCGCACATGCCCACGTAGGCGGTGTCACCCTGCCCCGGATAGCGAATGGCCAGGCCGTTGTTGCCGCCGGGCGGCAACTTGAATTCGAGCCGCACCACAAAGTTGCCGTATTCTTCGCGGGTGTAGATGGTGCCGCCTTTGCCGGGTTTGCAAACAATGGCGCCATCCTTGATTTCATAATTGTCCAGCGGCCCCTGCCAGCCGGTGAAATCGCGGCCGTTAAAAATGGGGGTAAAGCCTTCATCCTTGCCGCGAAGACGCTGATTGGCTTCGTCCGGCGGGATTTCGCGAACAAAGATGTTGCGCCAGCGAATCTCGCCGCCGTGCGTTTGCAGTTGGATGGGACCGATAGGTGGCAGGGGCAAAGAGCGGTTGCGGTCAAAGTAATTTTCCATGATGGCATTGTCCACCACGAGCTTGTCATTCAACCAGACAGTGGTGCGGGTGCCCAGTTGGATGATGCGGAAATGGTTCCATTCGCCAAATGGTTTGTCCGCCAGTACGAGGGGGTCCTTGCCCGGGGCGCCCGGACTGTTATTCCACAGACCGCCGGAGCCTTTGTCAGCGCCGAGTTTGAACTTATTGGTCTCGGTGTAATCCCAAATCTGCACTTGGGGCGAGCCTTTGAGGTAGATGCCACTGTCGGCGCGGGGGACGGTTTTGTAATCAATCAACAGCTCGATGTCGCCGAAAAATTTGTCGGTGGTCAGATAGAGACCGTCGCCGTCGTTGACCAGCTCCTCCCCCATGGCTTTCCAGTGGCGTTGAATGTTGGGGAGGCTGGCTTCACGACGTTTGGCAAAGGCCTCCGGACTGAGGTTGATGTAGGAGCGGGGGTCGGTGGTGCCCTCTCCCCACCAGCCGCTCAGGTCGCGGCCATTGTAGAGAGCGGTAAAGCCGGCAGGTGGCACCGCGGCCAAACCTTGAAGGAGAACTCCAGCAAAAAGGCCACAGACAGTGACAAGACGCAACCCATGCATGTGCTTCATGCCCGTTTTCTAACTTAAACTTCCGCCTCCTGCAATGGCAGAATGCCATCGAATCAGACACTGTTGGATTTTGTCTTCTTCCTGCTGGACGCTGCGGGATGCGGTACCCACTTGGGTAGAGCTGCCAAACCTGCTTGGCCTGCCGATAACTGATGCCTGGCAGCTCCGAAGCATCTGTTAGCTTCAAAGCCCCGCCTTGAACTTGTTTCATCACTGCCAACCGATCCCGTTCCTTCCAGCTTATGTTAAATGTCTCTACACCGGGCCAATCACCGGGCCAATTTGCTCCCGCAACTCCGCCCTCATGGGTACATTTTTTAGAGTCGAGTTGACTCATGGATAAATGTTACCGAAGGCTGGGGACCGTTGGGTCTTGGTTGACTCACGATTCAGGTTACCGAGGAGAGTGAAGAAGTTTTTGAGTTTCCGTTCAATCTCTTTCTTCAAAGCGAAGGGGGCCAAGCGTGCATGTTCGGCCTTCAACCTAGCCTTGGTGGCTTCCGAAATATCCGGGCTGGCCAGCAGCCGTTGGCAGGGGGTCAGGGGAGGGTTTTCATAGGTCTTGATGGTTTTGCCACCCTCTTTGCGGCGTTGGGCCAGCTTGAAGGTGGGACAGAAGTGGTTGTGGTATTGGCCCCAGAGGCGATAGAGGTCGTTGAGAGGATCGACCAGTTCGGGATGCCCAAAGCGCTCGTAGCCCACCAACTGCCGCACGTGTGTCCAGTTCTTCTGCTCGCAGTGGGCGTTGTCGTTCTTGCGGTAGGCCCGGCTGCGCGTCCAGGGGACTTTCCGCGGGCGTCCCGTGAGGAATTCATACAAGGGCCAATTGAGAAATTCACTGCCGTTGTCGCTGTGGAAGGCGGTCATGGTCAGCGGCAGTTGAGCCTCCATCTCTTTCAATTGCGCCAGGATGGCGTGACTGGCCTTGTTCCAGACGGCGCGGTTTTCAGTCCAGCCGCTGAAGAGGTCCGTAAAGGTGAGGCTGTGAACGTAGTCGCCGGCCACCGAGTCGCCGCAATGGGCGACGGTGTCCACCTCCATGTGGCCCGGGCGGGAGGTGTCGGGCGGGCCGGTGCGGGTGGGCACTTGGTGGCGCAGGAGGGTGCCGGGGCGGGTGGTGCAGAGGCCCTTTTTAGGCTGGTGCACCCGCACCGGCTTGAGGATGCGGTCTATTTGGGCCGGGCTGATCTTCAGCAATTGCTCCTGCAGGTCGGGGGGCAGCGGCCCATAGTGGGCTTGATAATGCTTTAACCACTCGGGCATGGCAGCTTTGAGCCGCTTGCTGCAAAGCTGATCACTGGCCAGCCAGATGACCTTGATCACAGGCCGCAGACGCT